>Ga0169931_10002795_pt1 | contig 28173 bp, 12 predicted proteins | sample Kivu_15m_20L_FD_129675 | JGI IMG/M metagenome (GOLD analysis project Ga0169931, IMG submission 129675) | Freshwater microbial communities from Lake Kivu, Western Province, Rwanda to study Microbial Dark Matter (Phase II) - Kivu_15m_20L... | ecosystem: Environmental > Aquatic > Freshwater > Lake...
CCCAACCCCAACCCCAACCCCAACCCCGTGATTTGCTAAATAAAAATATCAAAATATATATTTTAACATAATTTAAAGTGAATTCATGCTATAAATCATTAAATTTTGAAAAAAAATTCACTGATTCATGAGCAGCAAAGGAATATAAAAATGACGTGTACATGATTATTGTGCAACTATACAACTTTCTTCCAAAAAATGCCTCCTCTTTACAGCATATACAGCTAAAGAGGACTGAGAAATTTGTTAGATTCGTACAATTTAACAAGCTCCTCTATACTGCTTAAATCTGGTTCAGAAGACTAAGCTAATGAATTCGGTTCTGTGACTCTTCGGCAAAGCAAATGATCATTTTTTATTTATATCTGGTAACCTTAGGGAATGCTTACTTTTCCATTTCCGTTGAAAAAATCGAAAATCCCTCGAATCAGATGTTCTCCCCTCATCTGAAGACTCATCCTAATTTCATGCTGAAAATAAATTTAGATATCTCGACCTAGATCGCTTCCCATATGCACTTCCACTTTAATGGCTGAGTCTAAACTTGGCTGAAATCTAATTTTGCAGTCCTTTTGATGGCTTAGTTTTGATCTAATTTAGCATGCTGCTGAGCAGTAGTGCACATCTGAGCAAACTGGACAGTATTTAAAAGGTGGGGTGAAACGACCACAGTCATAACACTGTGGCTGTACGTGCGTTTCTTACTTATTCACCGATATTTTAGATGATCTGAGTAAAGAAGGCGCCATGTTTGTTTAACGCTCCAGAATAATTTGAAGATCTGCAAAGTATGTCTCCTTTCCTCTATAAAGCTTGAGTTATTTTCTGTGCAAACAACCTTTGATAAGAGCTTCAGTCTTGACATCTTAATTAGAGTGTTTGATTAAACTGATAAGGTCTAAATCAGCTTTAGCCTGACGATACTGTCCAAATGGATCTCTTATGTCGTTGAACTGTTACATAAATTTATCTATCTAAAAAATAAAATGTACAAAATAGTAGTTAAAATGATAGTTAACTTTATAATACTAATATGCCCAGCTGAAATCATAACTACATGCTACCGATTTTCAATTACTAAAGCGTAGATTTCGCAAAGGCAATTTAGGTTGAAGGAAAAATTTGATCTCTTTGCGATAAGCATAATTCTAAAAATTTAGAAAATTTATTGCTGTAAAGAAGATCTTTGATATCGTACTAAAGAGGCCGAAAGAAACATGGTCCGAAGACGACTGCGATATTGTAAGCATTCATCTTATTATGCTCTTTTAGGGATATAATATAATCAGTCAAAAAGACGATAATAAGGACGAAAACCTTGAAATTTATTTTCTACATGTCCTCGAGTATCTTTTTTATAAATTAAGAGTATTAATGTCCGCCAAAAGAAATTACTCTGTTGTAGATGTCATAGCTAAAAAGAGGGAGTTATAAGTTATTCAAAAGTTTTTTAAAACATCCGCAAACTACTAAAATATCTTACTAATTTTATATTGCGGCTTATTGCTTCGAATTTATTCTGATTTATAGCTTTTAAAGTTCCTAAACATCGCAGTTTTTTCTGAAAATTCCTTAAAGTTTGAGATCTTATTGTTTGATCAACATTCTTTTGATAAGTCGCAGCAGAATGGTTGGATACTTTGATGGGTGTAGATCCTAAGTAATACAAAAAATACATATTAATTAATAGTTTTGCCATAGATTCCTTTTTTTACGATTTTAATACTGTCTTTGTAGACTCTACTGAACCTGATTTGCTATGGATTTTCTCCAATCTATCTCATTAAAGCTGAATCGTACATGTAAAGCTATTGCTTATTGTCTAGATTGACAAAAAGGTCATCGCAAATACGCGAATAGGTACCAAAAGAGAAAAAAGATATTAGTTTAATCATGAAACTGATTCCGATTATATAAACTTTTCTAAGTTTGGAAACGAAGTGTCTTGGCCATTTTTACAATATTTTTTTAAAGGCAAGAAAATCGATGAAGTTAGAATACATATAAACAAGAGCAAAGGAATCTTGATTGTGATCGTAATATTGCTGGACTTAGCTGATTATATAGTCTTCTAAATTCTGATTTATTTTAGAGCTATATTTTGAAGCGTAGAAGTAAAATATGTTTGGAGTTGGATCATTTTTCAGTTAGAATATGCCTAAATCAGCTACAGTGGAAAAATCCTTTGTTTTGCTGATTTATCGTCTTCTTTAAAAATGAGAGTTATTTTATTCAAACATCTAGCAAGCCGAAGCCCTTTCTTCAAGCATGTGTTGACCAGTCACTTTAGCAGACTACATCATTTTATTATTAGAATTAATAGTCCAAACATACCATAGTATATATCTAAAAAATCATTAAAAGATATAAGTCATCAATAAATAAGATTAAGAAAAAAAAAATTAAGCACAATCTAGACTAAAAAATAAAAAATATTTTTTTTTCTAACTTTATTTTCTTTAAATAGCAAAGATGATTTTTATGAAATCTCAAGTTGCCTGCATGACTAAAATATTAGTATATTAATTCATTTGTATATGTTACAAGAGCTTAAAGAGTTTAATTGGTTTAAAGTCTAACTAAATCGACTCTATATTTTATATATTTATGAGTGGATCATGCCAGCATGGCTCTTGCAAGCCCAAACGTGCTTTTGTAGAAAATCAACATATAAGTCAGCACCTGTACTGCTCGGTATGTCAGGACATCTTCGAAGATCCAGTCAGAGTCATATGTGGGTAATTTTTTATTTATTTAGACACACTTTTTGCTACATGTGCATCGAAAAGTGGGCGCAAATAAGAAAAACTTGTCCTATCTGCAAGTAGTCAATCAAAGGACGAAAACTGTAAAAAGATTTGATTGCTTCTCAAATTATTGACGACCTTATTATTGAATGTACACACTAAGGATGCCATTGGAAAGACAAATATTCTTGCTATAAGAAGCACCAGCGCTGGTGCGAGTTCAAGCCTCGCAGAAATTTACTAGTTCCGACAAATATGGAGTAGGTAGTCGAGTGCGAAGACGAAAGCAATATATAGGTGGAAGTGATTGAATCTTCTGACTACATAAAAATTGATAGCTGAGGATATTTATTGATAATGAATGACCTCAATCATATAGACACCAAGTATTCTTTCATATTGAACTTTTATTAAGGATAAAAGCTGCCTATTACTGTGCGCTTGTTATAAACTCTTCCCGATAGCCCGAATCTTGCTCTCTTGGCTTGAGTTATGTACATAAATTTGACAAATACTTTTCCTACTGAAGGCCCTGCGTAGCCACAAAGTGGATCAGGTCTAGGAATGATTACAGATTCGATTGGACCGTACTTCTTGCATTCATCTGAAACGTCATTTTAGAGATCTTAGACAAACTATTAATCAAAAAGGTCTTCAGGATAGCACATGTTCAGTAGCTGAAGCACACGACTTGGCACTTTACACATCGGCTAGTTCTGCAAAGTCATCTGGATATCTAGATTTGTAATATTTTCGTAGGAAAGTAAGTAGGAGCCAAATGCGTGGTTAGCTGGCTTGGCTGAAGGGTCTGTGTTAGCCAGACCTGCAGAACCTGGAGTGAATCCCAAGCTAAGGGCTTTGTTTCCGAGATTAGCTGAATGGCATTTGAGTTTCTTATCAGCCACAGCCATACCGTTAAGTGCCTTCATTGCTTTTTATCCAGCAGCGTGCTACTCATACTCCATGAAACAATAACCTTTTGAAACACCTTCTTCTCTAACCAAGTTGAAATACTTGAGCTTACCGAATGTTAAGCATATTTTTTTGACCTGCTCGTCGTTGAGAGATAGCGGCAGTCCTCCCAAATATATTTTGTTATCAGTTCCGACTGTTATACTCTGATTCTTTTTTAAATATTTTTCTGCAAAAAATTCTCGGGGCTTTTCGATTTTAAAGGTGGTTGTTCCTTGAATGTAGTTGAACTCTCTATGGTTTCTGAAAAAATCTTTGATTCTTCGCGAGGCCACAGTCAAAACCGCAAAGGTTTTCTTTTTTTCAAATTCCACATCCTTAATGGGCGGAGGGTTAGCTAATTAAGGGTTCGAAGTGGAGATGACTGTGTTGAAATACTGAAAGAGTTCTTAGATTGTGATTTTAAACGGTAAGTTGGTGCAGATAAGCTTAAGCGGATGTATTTCAGCTATCGCAAAGCTGTTTTTTTCCTCAGGCGAAAGCTCCTGAACTTGATAGATCTATGACTAGAGTGCCTGCTATCTTATCTTTTCTTAGTCAATTTATTTACTGCGATTGGGCTATCTGTTCTTTTTCTTTTTCTTCTTTTTGTCTTTCTGCACTAGCGTGCCGTATTCTTCGTGATCGACCACTGTTTCCTTGAGAGGTCCCGTATAAAGAGTCAATTGCTACATGTTTAATCAAATTATATTATGCTATAATATGGAATCAAATAACCATCGATGTCGTCTGCACCGTTAGTCAATAAAAACGATCTGTCGATCGCCGCATTGCGGTTATTTTCGGTAGCTATGTCCACGTTGCAAACACGATTATTAATAACATAATTCTCATTTGATTGATCTGGAGTACGCTGTATAGTAGGCAAAGAGGATTGGAAATCTTTGTATAGTCGGCTTGCAAGGATTAAGAGCCAATCGGAAGCAGTAATTTGAAGAAAAGATGAACTTGAATCAAGGACTACGTGAAGTATAAGATAGACTAAATGAGCTCTAAAAGGTCATACTGTAGAAGCTTAACTCTCTGAGAATTAAGATAACAAAGCAGTTTGAGGCACAAGTAGTCTAGAGATTGCACAAAATAGACGATACTATATAAAAATCTTAACGTTTTTTGCAAAGATAAGTAGGCCTTCTCTAGTAACGCAATTATCAGAACTTGTCAATGTTTTTCAAACAAGATTTCCTATATAACTTGCAGTATTATAAAAGTTACATCAACGAAATTTTCTAGAAAAAAATAAGGCTTTTCAATCAATCTCTCAAAAACGATAAGATTTTTCACTTAGTCACTAACTTCTAACAAAATTTATCAAGCATTTTTGCGATAACTTAATAAGTAAGCAAGCAATAAAATATTGCTTCTCAAGCTCACATGTTCACGAACTAACATGGACAAGCCAATCTATATTCTGTAACGAAAGAACTCGTCATGAGGAAATAGCCGATCGCTTCGATAAATCGAATCGTGTTTAGCAACAGCAACAAAATAAATAATCCTAATTACACCTGGCGAGGCATTCCTAAATCAGTTTTCTATCCAGCTTAGAATTGCTACTACATCATTGGGTAAGGAAATAAAGTTTCCACAACAATTGTCAAATATTAACTTCAGAAAGGACCTGACCATGGATTCACTAGTATAGATTCCATGTAAACAGCCAGAGCTCATTTCGGCGTCTGTGTTTTGGGCAATTAGATATATATAATCGGGGGATAAAACTAGAAACAAGAATGCCTTAGTTACTGCTAGAAGATAGTGCCTCAATATAAAAATAAAATATACTTGGTTCACAGTCTCAATCAAAAGTCTTCAAGGCATAATATCATCACATATAAGGATAAGTACATCTTGAAATTCGGAGGAATCAGCACTCCGATCAATTTAAGAGCCAATCGTACACTGCAGGCTCATCCTTAGATATATTCACTGGAAACTGAAGAGTGGGCTGTACTGCCACTGAGACAGTAAGACCACATGTCGATTGGTCTTTTTCCTAGTATTATAAGTGGTTAAAACAAAAATATGTTGCTTATATTGGGTGGAAACACAGTTGAACCCAGTTACGGATACAGACCATTGTTTCAGCTTAAATTCGATCTAGATACATAGGGGTTAAATAAGGTTAAAATAAGAAAGGCTAATTCAAGAGTCCTCTATTCAACCTTAATTTTTAACTCAACCGTCGCGCTTGACAAAGACGAAAGCAACGTAATGTTCGTAAAAAAAGAACAGAACTCTGAAGTGTACGAATTCTAAAAACTGAAGATTCAAAACAGTTGATTTTTACTTTATTACTATCGATTAATTGCCTAAAATCCAATAAAGCTGTCACTTCATTTCTCTTGCAGCTGTTTACTGATAAGCCAGATATATTTGTAAAGCTAATCTAGAAGAAAAATTAAAAAATGAGCGAATAGATTAATATATGTATCTAGCATCAAGCTTGGCCTTAGGCTGTTTTAGATCGACTTTGAGCTGCATCTGAAATCTTATTGATTCCGTCGTTGATAGCTTCTGAGCTTTTAGACATGAATGGTCTGACTATGTTGTTGTAAATGACCACAGAAAGATTGGTCATCGGATGGAGTAAAACCAAAGTAAATAGCACTCTGAATGCCATGTAGAAGAATTTGTTGAGAAACAGCCTTAGGAGAGGCACTGAAACTTCCATTAATGCGAAAATGACCCAGTAGTTGAGGTACTTGATGTCGTCTTCTTTATCGATACTCTCAAGTGCCAGAAAGGACAGGTAGGCTGGAGCAAGATAACAGACTATTGAAGTCAGAAGACCGTGAGTGTAGATCACTGGACTCAATAGCAAGAGCACTGCCAAAAGTATCAGAAGCATGTAGCTGGGTTTTATTTTTGTTTTCTATTCAATCGGTCTCAGGGCCTCGATTCTATCGAGAACAGTCAAGCGCAGAGGCTCTATGAAGCGTTGAAGCTGCTACATATTTTCAGTTTTGTAATAATTATTAAATGCAGCTGATTCAAATGCTGTTGAAAATCACCAAAATAACAAATTCATAAACTTTGAAATGCTCATATAACGGCAAGTGACGTCTTACTTATTAAAATAAAAAATCATGAAAGTGATTGTTAATTCTAAAAAAAATTTATGAATTAAGTAATCTAAAGAATCTTAGTTGCTTTTAATAGAAAATTTAGATATCAAAGACCATCAAGATATTCCAGCTTTTATTTTTTGAGCATAAGCGTTTCCTGCACAAAATTATAATCCAAAATATAGCAAACCCATAGCAAAAAGAGCAATGCCGAAAATCCAGCCGAGTAATGCCAAGTTTGAACCGCACGAAAAATAGTAAAAAACTTCAGAAGCCAAACTGAATTAATTTTAACATACTAAATATTGAAGATTCCTCTGCCGAGTAAACTACGCAAAAAACCAACTTTTTTCAGAACAATATCTACTTTAAATTAAGATGCTAAAAGCGCGGCTCCAAAAACCCTTTATAGAAAGAAACTTACATCATGAATAGCGGCGAAAAAAGCATGAAGAACTGTCCACTAAGAAGTCCAGTAAGCCCTACAAAAAATATACCGAAGAATCCGAACAGTAGGATAACTGCGCTAAGTTGCGAAAAATGTACCCACATACGATGTTGATTATTTTGATAGCTTTTAACACTCGCTCGCTCATCTATTATTAAAATCTATAACCATTCACAAAATTAATACGAATCACGTTCAAATTTAGAACAAAAACTGAAAAAAAAATCTAGAAACATTTTTAATGATTACTTAAATGAATGATTAAGATCCGTTTATATTATATGAATAACGATTCACATCGTGAACTCAAATATCGAGAAATTCAGCAGTGTTTATTACCAATTCACATAAAATCTTAAACACTTGCATTTAACGATGAAGTCATGCTTCAAATGTTCTGCAGTTAATAAGATTTTAAGCTATAAATGACCAGCGAAAGCAATATTTCTTTTTACTATGCTGCAAAATTTACGCATAAATAGCTGGCTAATATTGCAGATATAAACCAATAAACATGCTAAGAATGGCTAGCTTTTTTGTTTACAGGGTAGCTTCAGTACACTCTGCAACTAAAAAGCTCAGATGAAGCTATTTTGATTGTCTAGCAAACATAAAAATACAAAAGCTATCAGCTAGCTGAACTACCTTTCGAACTAATGAATCAGCAAAGCATCAGAGAAAGTGTGATGTTCCGTTACTAGCGTATGAAATAAAGATAGAGACTGTTAGACGAATACTGGGAACATATTTCTGGCATAGTGCGTATAAAAAATCCTTCTTTGTTGCTGCAAATGGAGCAAAAAACCAAGAAAAATGTTTTTAAATGATACTCAATAACTTAGTATCAAATTTGAATATGATTAATTTAGGCGATTTACAATCAAGAAGGTCGTTGATCCATCGAAGAATAGTTTCCATGACGAATAACTTAAAGCCTATGTTTGACTGCTTCTGCATCTTTATCTGTCAAATCTTTGCTTATATTATCTAGTTCATATTTTTTGTTGTCCCCGATAGCTCCTAAGGAACGATCTAAATAATTTTTTTGAGCATAGTCACCACTTACTATTTTCTATATAAAAATTTAAATACGCTAAGTTGATTAAAATTGAGTCTGTACTATTAAGAAGACATGTGATTTTCTAAAACTTTTCGATGTCTGTGTTCTTCAGCTTGCTTTTGTAGCTACCTCCTGTATGCTTCTTTATCGATTTTGCCATATTTATCTTAAAAAATAGCAGATATGAAGCCATAGCTCACATCTTATGGATTAGTTTAGTTTTATGCTTTTCTTTTTCTGGCAAGTTCTCTTACCTGTGAGTCTAATGTCTGCTTGACCATTATTTTTTGATTAGAACTTTTAAGTTCTTCTTGTCTTTTTCGTTAATCTTCTTTCCTAAGTTTCATTTATATAGCTTAATCGATGAATCTATGTTCGAGCTATCTCTGGTTCTACTCTTTTTTATTCATAATATTCTTATAGTAGTGATAGACTTGCTAGTTTTGCCCGTACATTTTCTTTTCTTGTGGCTTAAAATAATTAGCCTGCTGACCTAAGTGTTATCTTTATTTCTGTTGAGTAATTTATTTTGTCCTTTTTGCCTATATTTCCTTTTATCTCAATTGCACATCCAAAGTGTCCATCATTTCCTTGGTAAATCTTTTTTCGAGCTACTTGTGTTCAATGTCTGATTGTAAGCCGATGTGGAGGTGATAGCCGGTATCTCCATCAGTGACTCTAGAACGTCTGTGAGACTACATAGTATGCATATTTTAATTTTCAATGTTTCTTCGCTTAAGGAATTTCTATTTTTTAAGATTTTCTTCTCTTTGACGTTGCTGTTCTGCGTTTTCAGATAGTCGTTTGTAGTACAGTATATCTTGTTGCTTCATTTTAGCTTACTAATTACTTTGACAGCTGAGTTGATGGTCAAGCTATAGTCTGCATAGATCTCAAATTTACCGGAATCTTTACTTTTTCATGCGATCCAATTCTCTATCTTTTGACTTCATACGTTCGAATTCAAGAGCTTTGTACTTGTTGATCAAAGCCCACTCTTCCTTTTATGGTAAAATGTCTATCGCGTCCATCAACCCTGAAGAATGTTCACTGCCTCGTCTCGACATTAAAATTATTACTCATATATTAGCCTTATAATATCAAAATCAATCATATTTTCACCAATTATTGCTTTATTTTTGTAAAAAATTAGATTAAAGCAGATATTCTTCACCACATTAGTTAGCTTTCATCATCAAAAAATGATTATTTTGCTGTTGTTAAATGTTTTCTATAGGATTTTCAATCAGTTATCTCTATTATTTTAACTATTTAACCCTTTCTTTGATACAGTGTTGGATTCTTTTGTAGAGACTTTTGGCCGGCTGCTCATATATCGATACACTTCCTAAATCGAAAGTTATTTTAACGAATCGACGCCAAGTCAAGAATTATTAAAATGTAAAGTAATTTTAAGAGTTAAGCAAAATGTAAAGAATTAGTTGAAGCTATCCTGCAGATAGATTTCTCAACTTTTTGTCGAAGTTATCCATCATGAAACTTTAGTACCTCCTGAAACTGTCAGCTATGAAAGCAACTGCAACTGTCTTGTGCTGGTAATGATTCCTATATATTTATAATTTTACAGCGCATTGTTAGCACTAGGTCCGGTCATCTTTTTAGTTTTTAAATAAGTTCTTCCGATCGAGTAGTCTCGTTTGCAGAAATACATAGCAGCTCTTCGTTTAGTAAAAAATTTCTTTTATTCACCTTTAGTATGCATTCTGGGAACCATTTTATTAGCGTACATTCGAAATTAATGATTTGAGTCAGTCGGCCACTACATACATCGTTTTAAGTTGTCATCGTTTTAGCAGTATTACCAATTTTTATCAATTTTTTACTTCATTTTTCTATCCATTTATACGTCAAATTTACTGTATCGATCCCATACTTTTTGACTTATTTTTTGAGAAGAATGAATGGGTTATACCAGTTTTTATTTAAGCCATTCTCTTCGTATGTCTTACTATCGGATATCCTGAGGAGGAAAAATAGGCTATTAATACTCTTATATCGATTGCATAGATTTCGAAATCACGAATCTTTGGTATAAGCGCTTAAAGACTTGCTCTAAGCTACGATCTGGTAGTCTTCTTTTGACTTCAATTATAGATTGCTAGATTTCCTACTTTATTAAGTATCTACATAAGGCGTTGGCTCTTCATCGAGGTCTTCTAAATTAAGTAAATTGCCCTGTAGTACCTCTGCAATAAAGTCTTCTTCGATGCCTTCAATATTAAAGTTTTCTTCTGTTTATTTAGCTTCAAATTGCATACTGAATATGAATAGATTGAGTTTTAGCAATAAAGTCTAAAAGTTAATTTTTATAAACTATTCTCTTTGCTTCTTTTTCACTCTAATAAAGATTTCCTTTAAATATTAATCTTTTTTAAAGACTTATATTTTTTTTAATTGCAATTTCATATCACATTCAACTAAAAGAACTAAAATATGTTAACTTAATTATGTAATTTAAATGATGATATTTAAGATTTTGATATATTTATGAGCTTGTAAATCTAAAAATTTTAGTCATAATAAGTATGAAAACTTAATAAGACAATCGAAAGTCAAACTGGGCTGAGTAATTTGTAGTCTATACTTTTCCAGACTACAAACAAATTAGAGTGTAAAAAAAATCAGTAAAAACGGTACGTTTGTTTAAATAAAGCTTGGGGATCTAAAATGGTAATTATAGGAGCATGTCGACATCTTTTGTAACTGCATGGATATCGCTATAGACAGGTCTGTGCTATGCTACCCTGACGATACGCTTATTGAAGATTTAGGAATCAACAAAAATGACAAACTTTTTGTTTTAGCTAAACCTTACTTCTAAGATGAGGTCTAGAATAAGCTGCATCAATCAAAAATTTAGAAAGCGACAAAGGAGAATGTAAAACGAATTCAATAAGAAGATCAATATTTTAAGAAAAGAATGGACTTCATTATGAACTCTTAAAAGCTAAAATCCCTTTACAAATCTTGTCTGAGGTAGTGGAGTAAGGTTGAATGCTTAATTGTAGTTAGTGAAGAGGGTTAGAATGAAGATAAAGTTCGTTAAGTTCTGACGAAGGGACATGCCTTTAAAAAGGCACTTTTGGAACAACAAACAAAATAAAAATAGTATATAAAGAGTCTGCTATAGACCAAGCAATTCAAGTAAATTCGATCAAAAACTTTAGATTTTCCGCATGAAGATCCAGTAGCTAGCTATGGTGCTATCATTCGAAAACTCAAAGAAATACATCCTAAGCTTCGAGATGTAAAAATTAGCTAAATCAGATTTAATAAAAGCATCGTTCAGAGTTGCAAGAATATTTTATTGGTCAAAGCTATGTGGAAAAAGATGATTATGAAGAAATAAGCAGTAAGGGATTTTCAGAATAAGACTAGAAGCTGATCGAATAAATCGTCACTAAAGCAAGGACCAATCGAATCAAAAAAGCAGAAAGACTAAGCAGAATTGAAATTTAAAGTTACTTGCTTGAATTTTTGGGAAAACATGACTAGCTTATTCTGAAAAAAATATTGATGAATTCAGGAAACAATATTGAAGCGGCCAGAGATGCTGTAGGCAAGACTTCTGTAGATTACTTACAAAATTTATTTAGTCTGCTTAGCGAAAAAGCTCAAAAACTTACGATGCTGCATATTTTTAGTCATCCAGATTTATAAGAAATCAGAAAAGCTCTAAAAGGTCGACCTTAAAAAGCAAATAATTTTTTTAAGCATTTTTTGACTCAGCAAAGCAAAAAAATTAGCAAAATAATGCCAAACTACAAATAATAAATAGTAAGCGTGCTTTGCGGAGTAAATTGTTTAAAAAAAAATTAAAAGCAGCCCGAACCTCGTGGCTTTAAAACTTTGAATCAGCTTAGCCAGGCTGAGCAAACAAAATTAAGATACAAGGTCTAATAAAACTATAGCAAATAGTTGTTAAGCTGCTTTCTATCATAGGGCTAAAACTAATAGTTAGTAAAGCAGGGATTGCGAGCAGTTTCAGGTCGACTTTAGGGCCTCGGTTAATGTTTGTAACTTAGAGGAATAGTTCGATAGTACGATTTCTGTGAAAAAAGCTCAGCCGAATAACAAAAATTCATCCACAATATACTAATTGATCAAAAGAATCTTCTTTTAAAATTTGACCATTAAAAAGATTATCTGTAGTGGTTAACCCAGATTAAGTAACTGAGACCTTTTCTATTCGACATGGTAATCAAGAACAAACCTTATGTTGATAAACTAATTCAGTAAGCAAAGAGAACACAATGATCTCATATTCATAATTATATTAAAAAACTATAAAATATTTAGCTTTTTCATAAAATTTTAATAGAAGCTAAGTTTAAATCACAATCTGATTAGCTGGTCTTCCTATCCGTATTATTCTTATATCAATTCCATTGTTTCTGTACTTATAACCTCACTGTACACTCTATCTCTGGCTTAATTGTTGATTTTTTATATCTAGACATCGAAAATACCTATAACTGGAGTATGCCTTGCTCTTAAATTTTACATCAACTCATATTTTATACACTGAAGTTTATTCTAGCTTGAGTACCATATTCTGTCAGCCCATCCGTTGTTTTCGGCATCGAAATTTTAGCCGTTCCACATGTAGGTCGGAGGAAACTAAATTTTTGCTTAGTTGTACTATCTGATCTCAAGCAAGTCTACATAATCATATTTTTTACTCTCTCTTATTTGTGAAAATTCGTCTTTTTACATGATAGCCTCAATTTTCGCTATTTGTTTTTAGTTCTGTTTACCTGGCTTCAGCTCAGATGAGCTTTTAATTAGTTATGGCGGCGGCAGAGTTTTCATATTTCCTACTAGGAAAATAGTTTGGTCGTTAGTAATAGGCTATGACTTTTTGATACCTACTGCCTAAATTTGAAAAGCATAATTGTGGAATTCTTTTAAATTTTGTATTTTGACACTTGCATCTCCCTTCTGAAGCATACAACTGGTCACTATTAACGTAGAATTTGACACTGTAAATCTTATAAAACAGGCATTTTGATTGGAAAGCACTGAGTAGTATGATGTGAATTTAACGTAACCATGCTCCACATTGCTTATCGATTCTCTAAGCTCTTTTCTCGTCCACACTTTGATGAAGTTGCCATACACTTAGTAAACCTAGACCAGCACATATTTTTCTTTATCAACAGACTAATCTACCATATTGTTCCATTATTTTTAATCATGAATATCCTGCAAAGCCACGACAATCAAATCTGATTCGTTCGGAAAGAGGGGAAGAGCTTTGGGAGATTTCTAGGGTACCATCCAACTGAAAATGTACATAGAAAGATTGCTTTTTTAAATGTATTCAGTTTGTTTGTCAGCTATCACATCTTACAGCTTATTTTAGCTGCTATCTTTGCCGAGCAACAGCTAAAGCATTCTCATCTTTTTGAAATCCCAAAAATGTTGATTGTAAAAACGAGTGACTGACTTATACTTATGCTTAAACTCCCCGAGCCAACCCCTTTTTCCATCCCGAGTTATACTGCATTAAATTTCAAGTACTCAGTGTGAGTGGAGCCTGTGCCGGTGTAGTGAAAACTGATCGAATCTCCGTTGTCGGCCCAAGCGTGTCGGAAAGACTTGATAAATTCTCCTGCCTTGCTTGTGTCTTTGCTCTTCATTTACTCCAGCAAATTTTTCTCGGCGATTCCGAATTCTTTGAATATATTTTCAAGAGTTATAAGAGCCAGTTTAGCCTGGAAATAGTTGGTCCTGTCGAGACAGTCGAGGCAGTTGGTTCTGAATGCAGCAGCTGGCTCTTCTAAAACTTCTTGTTTGTTTGTATCGTATATGTAAAACCTGAATTAAAAACGGATTACCTGCAATTATTTTTCATTTCTTTGAGCTTTTAAATCTCTCCATCAATCTTCTCGTAATAGCCACCTTTGACCACATGGTGAAAATCACAATAGTAGTATTTGATTCTATCGTTATCGTCTTGCTGAATATGCTTTTAGAAAGCCTACAGCAGCATCTTCTACCCTCGTTTGCCAACCGACAATAAGTTTACTACAAAAACTCGCTCATACTCTTTAATCAGCTTTGAAATATGTTTTTTATAGATTTTGTGAGTTATTTAGTACCCTCTATTCTTTTTTGTCTTAGTCGTTATGCCTACTTGCTAGAAAAATATAGGAACGCTTCCTCTAATCTGCACATCACTTACATAAAACTCATCTAGTTTGACGATTTGTTATGTTTAGCAAAAATTAGCCACAAAACCTTAGTCGTTAATGCCCCTATCAAAATATCGAGTGCCTCCTTTGTGATATGAACGCCTGGAAATCAATGTGTAACATATTTTTGATCCTTATACGAACGAGTAAAATTGCCTTACGAAGCCTTGAATGAGCGGGCAATACCAGGAAGATCCAACTCCTGTTCTTTAGAATTCAGTGAACATTTTGAAGTTCCAAGCATAGTTTATGTCAGCCCCCAAGGACTGTTTTTGCAATGATCTGGTAACTTAGTAGCTGTGAGAAAAGTAAAATCCTTTGGAAAGAAGAGCTGAGTACTATCTTAGTAAAATAATTTTTACCGAATAGCTTTGTAAATCTACTGACTGTAAGGCATTTTTCTGATGGCTTTTTCATCATCATAAGCAACGAATTCCAAAGATTAAACCTAGTGGATTTGAGAATCAGCAATATCGGCTACATTTTTGCTCTTATCGCAAAGAACCAAGTATTTGTGCTTGCTGATCTATACGATTCCAAGCAATGCGATCACTGTTTTAACATCATAGTCTTTTGGTTGGAACGACTAAATGATCGTCTAAGTGTGACACTTCTTATACCATCTAGTGAGTTCTACGATCTATAAGCAAAGATTGAGGACTTTCTTGCTTTGCTTAGAATAATTTGTGCTGAATTATAAAGCATCTCGAATTGATGTAGATTACTACTGAGGAGACTCCTGTTGAATTGCTAGTGCTCATTGTATTAACAAATTTTATACTAATAAAGTAATCAATAAATAATCTTTACTAATTGCAGGACTATCATTATCATTCGTATTTTTATGGCTCAATTTTGATATTTTCGTAAGACTAACTTTCTGTTTTTTTCAAAAAGGGCTCAAACAATCCTTATTATTTTATAATATTTTTTTTCTATTTTTTCTTTTTGCTATATTCTTAGCTTCGAGCAGCTTTCATCAAAAAAAGTTAGTGATTGTGTCTGAGAAATGATTGATACAAATCGTAATTTTTCTGAAATTAGGGACTCTCTTGTCTATTTATTTTAAGACTGTCAAAATAATAATAATGACCATGCTAGAAGGGATAAGAAAAAGATATAGGCTAGCTTTTACATTTTATTTGAACCTACTATTATTAGTTGTATTCAATTTTGACTTTTTAGTTATATTTTTTTGCCTATTATTGATTTTAAATTTTTACTGCTTCGTCTTTCTGAATATTTTATTAATGTTTCATTGCCACTATATGCTAATATTCCTCGTCAATTCGATCATATTGGCATTCTGATATCTCCTACAACTTAACTTACTCAATATCTTTGGCTTATTTTTTTATTAACTCCGTACTGAGAGTAAGTTTAAGAATTTTTTATTACTTAAGCCTGGCTAATAAACTCTTAGCGATTTCTTCTTAACTTTGATTTGTTTTCTTTTTTATTTTAGCTATCAAATGTCGGTATCTATTTTTTACCATATGCTAAGTCCTTTTCTCTTCCATCAATTAATTTATTCGCGCCCAGTTTTTCCCTGGCCCCTAGACTACATATTGAAGTATTATCAAATCTTATTGCTACGTCCAGTTTTTTCTGATTGTCTTGGGATTTAGGTGATTTTCCCAGCGTTATCTGCACTGTTTAGATGAACGAAACTAGTGGTCTTTAGAAAGAAGATAAATTTTTATGGAGACACTTGACCACAATTTACGCAAATCCTACTTTAACTTTTACCCTTATGAAAGCTCAGCTACTGCCTATATTAAAAATTGATCCATCTAGCCTGTCCAAATTGCCCTCTTTGTTTACCGCAGAATTGATAGATACTGGTATTTGATGAAATGCTCTTCTTTTTCGAACAAAGCTTCTCCAATTTCTTTGAATTCGTAGTCATTCTTAATTTGATATGATTTACGATGCTCTTTTTTTAATCTTCAGCGAAGTATTTGTAAACCATCATGAACCAACCAAATATTTTTTTTTCCTAACTGTGAAAAGCCCATGGCAAAATATCATATTGTTTTGATACATAGTATCTAGAATAGGCATATTTTTTACTTATGGTGAAAACGCTTGTAAAGTTATAGAGCTTTATTTTCAGAAATTCCTTAAGCGCCGAGGTGGTAAAGAAAGAAATTTTTACGCTAGGCTTTCATGATTTCCAACACATGAGTTTTAGAATTAATTTTATTAACTATTCTAAAAAAAATATTTTGCTTGGAATGATCCTCTCTGATATTCATTTTATGTTCGTCTATTCTAATAAAATAATTAAATTTTTTTATTAATCCACTTAATCATATAAATTCTCATCAAAACTATCAAATCAGATTAATAATCTTTAATTATAATTTTAAATGAATGTTAAAAAATAAGATTTCATGTTTTAAATTTATAATACAATGAAACCGTAAATGCTAATAAATCAGACATCGATGTCATCTTAATCTTACTGCTAGTCATCCAAGACTATCAAATCTTCAGGCACTTCCTCTTTCTTACAACCAGATTCATTTTTGCAGGCAGATTAACTATTGCATTTACCGTTGCTACAGTTTCCTCGCATTTTCAAATGAGGATATATCATTTATCGCACTTTCGCCTCCTGTTCCTTACTTGCTGCGTCTTTTTCTACCACGAATCCAAGTTTCTGTAGCATTTCTTTTTGTTATGATGTTTTTCCCTCTTTAGTATTTGTGTTTTGTTTGCTAACTTTGACTCGAGTCGCTTAAAGCGATATAATATACTCTTACTATTTTGAGTATCCTGTGAATCTGCGCACAGTTGATATGCAAGTCCACTGTTTGCCGCTATTCGCTAAAAGTTTAGTCAGACATGTGCTGCTTCGCTCTAGACTAAAATTTATCTAAACTGGCAGGATTTAAGAATCTATAGGGACTACTATTTGTCTTATTTGACTAGGCATACGGGCAAGAGCAGTCGTAAACGCTTAAAGTTTTCCTAAAAATTGCGAGCTGTTTTGATTGAGCAAATGCCATGCTTATAGCCCTTCGACAAGAAGGGCAAACTGACATGAAGAAGATGATATTTTTTGCTTATCTTTCAAAATGTTGCCACTCTATAAGTCCTTTTCTAAATTTTCAAGAATTTTGTCTAGAAAATGCATCTTTGTTCTCTATTTGATGCTGGAATCAATCATATAGTAAGGCTTACTTTCATACAATTTAAGATAGCGTTGGCCAGTCAACTCTTAAATTTTAGCCTAAAAACTACTCTTCAAGCGCATGGTTCTAAGTCCTATATCGAGATGAATAAGGGGTCTTCTTAATTACATTTTTACTTATTATCTTGTATGCATTTTTGAACAAAACGATCGATTAGTTGTCTCGTTTGATCTAGAGGTCCATCGAGCACCCAGAAAGGTGTCTGAGATTATTGAGAGGGAGTTGTGACAAAGTTACCTTATATAAAGTTGGTGATTGTTGTCATTTCTTTTATAAATATAAAAATAGTTTATATGCAAATTTTCTGTTGAATGAAGTGTCTAAAAGTAAATTTTTTTATAGAATATTTTTCTAAGGCAGCGGTTACAATTTATTGAGATTCTTTGATAGTTCAGACTATCTAATGAATTAACATTTATAATTCAACGCTCGATGTATTTGAGAATCTATGCTGTATTGTGCTTGCTTGTAACCACTTTTTCTTTCACTATTTTCATCGACAGTCTAGGCCTTTCAACTGATCAAACACTTCAGCCCAACACTCTTTACACTCTTTTGGCCAACATCAACGGCAATAGTGTGCCTTCAGGCTCAGTCGTGATCCTTAAATTCAGTAACAGATTCAGCATCACTGGTTCAACTCTCAACAGCTGTCAGTTTTCAAACACTGGAACCAATCCCGTGACTTCGACGAGCTGCTCACCCTCTTTTGACGCAGGCACTGCCACTTACTCTATAACATTTCTCAGCATTTATGCTAGTGGAACCACAGCTCAAGCCTTCCTACTCATTTCGGTAGTCTTTTTTTTATTTAGTTTCGCATTACCAATCCTTATGGAGGCACAGGAACAACCTAAACAATATCTCTGCAAATATTTAATTCAGGCGTAGAACTAGCAGTGGCGCAAATAGTCAAGGCATACGTGCCTTCAGCTTTAAGTGCCTGCACATATGTCAGTGATAACGACACTACTGGAGCTAACTCAACCCGAACTGTTTCATTTCTACCCTCCGTACAGCTTATTTCTGGCTCCACTCTCGATATAACGTTGCCAATATGGTTTGGAAGTACTGGTAGCGCCCTAGATTCTCTTTCTTGCGAAGCTGTACAAGTAATTTTCAAGCTATGTAGAACAGTGATAGTGCCTTTCCTCCTTGCGTTAGTGCTACTTATCAAGACTCAACAACTGGAGTATGGTATGAAGTCATAACTGTGCAAAATTTAGTTAGTTCAAATAAAAACTTGTCGAGTCCTATTTCATTAAGATTAACGCCTATAAGAAATCCTTGGAATTTGGCTACTTTTGGTCCTATAAGCTATGTTCTGAAAGTTGACAGCATAATAAGTCAAACTTGTGATGGAATCACTCAAACAGTCACTCAGATGAACAGTCCTCGAAGCATCACATTTTCTTTCGACAACAACGCCCCCTACACCATATCCCGTCAATACGCAGGATCTGCTCTGTTTTTTTATGTTCGATAGCCCATTCCTCAGTCATCAGGGCGAATGAGAATATCTTTTTCAACAGGAGCCAATGTGGTCATCAGTAGTGCCTATGTAGCTGGCAATAACAGTATCACTTCGACTGCAGTCATCACACAAGATTACGTATAAGGCCAGTTCGTGAGAATGCTTGGGTTAACCATCACCACCCCGCCATCTTCAAGACCGTTTACTCTCACATTTACGTCGCAAACACTCATAAGCTCAGTCGTTTATGGCATTGATACTATCACTAGAACCTATCAGTGTCAGACTGGAGTGCTTAGCAATCCTACTCTGTCCACGAATTCTACTAGTGTGAATGCTATCACTCAGTATACATTAGGATTTCGCACATTTAATGCACTGATTTCAGGCAGCTTTATCTCAGTGGTTTTTCCTGCCAGAGTATCTGCAGTTGTAGGCTCTTCCTGTAGCAGCACTAATCCAAGCTTGACTTGTACTGTCACTAACTCCTCCTTTGCAACTATTACTATTTCAGGGAATATTCCTGCTCTCACTACGCTATCTATAACTTTTAGTCAGGTCACAAACCCAGACCAAGCGATCACCACTGGTTCTTTTTCAGTCTATACCTACTATGACTCAGGGCTAGATAGTTTAGTTGACACTATTACTTCAGGTTTGACGATGACATCTACAACTAATCCGATTATTCCTGCAACAGCCACTGTGATTCCAGGCTCACTCATCACCTACCAGCTAACTACATATGAATTTACAGCTACTCTACCTGACCCTATCCCGGCAGCTGGAAGCATCTTAGTAATTTTTCCTCCTACCATCACTCTTGACACTGTATCTCTTTCGGCTTCTTCTTTTAGTAACTCAGGATGCTCTGTGACTAAAAGCAGTAATACAGTTACTATTAGCGGCTGTTTCAGCACAATATTCACAGTATCTAACATTTCTTTTACACTTTCAGGCATATACAATCCGCCTTCCCTACAGCCAACCTCTTCCTTTACCCTATTAACCACGGGACCACTAGGTAACGTCAACGTAATCAATCAGAGCATCGTCACTATGACCACAATTCGATCTGGTGCCTCTCTTTCAGTTACACCAACAAACTCAACAGTAAACACAATGACAACTTATACACTCAGTTTTTCATTTCAAGTCCCTCATTTAACTGGTGATTATTTCCTGTTCGAAATTCCATCTAGCATGGAAATCAGCTCAGCGCTGAGTTGCAGTGCAGCCAGCGGATTAGGAAGCGCCAGTTGTTCTTTATCAAATGCTACAACCATTCGTGTGGTGCTAGGAGGGACAGTTCTAGGCAATATAAGTGTGACCATTCAGTCTATTCGAAATTATGATGTGACTTCCACTCCCATATCTTTTTCTGCTATTTTCTTTAATAGCAATAATTTTGGAATGGAAAGGACTCAGACCGCCACTGTCACGTCCACTGTTGCCTTCATGGGTCAAATCTTTTTTAACAATAATGACCAAATAGCCATTAACTAAAAATCAAATCTTACTCTCACTCTGACCTCTCCCTTTACACTCGGACTAAGTTTTCAAACTAATCTTACTTCAATAACTGTCTCGATTCCTAGCAATTTTGATGCCAGTAGCTCCTCCTGTGTTCCTTCAGCTGGTAGCTGCTCTCGATCAGGTCTAATTTTTACTATCTCTCCAGTTGGCCGTTCTTTTTCTTCTCTTACTATTCTTCTTCACAATGTTACTCTGCCCTCTTTTAGTAGCTCCTCTAGTCCTTTTAGCATAGCTTTTCTTTACAGTGGATCAAAAGTTGCAGAAAATAATTTACTAACTCTCAGTGTTTTTTGCAGTAGTCCTTGTCAAAGATGCAGTGGAACTGCTTCTAGCTGCAGATCCTGTTTACCAACTCCTAATACTGCCATATATTTATACAACATCACAAATCAGTGCCTATCTAGCTGTCCGAATGGTACTTTCAACGATAATCCCTCTTTGACTTGCATGAGATGTCCAGTTGGATGTTTATTATGTAGCAGTCTGATTAGATGTTCAGCCTGCATCTCTCCTTATTTTCTTTTTAACGATACATGTGGTCTCTCATGTCCCTATGGAACTTTTGCAGCCAACAGTACCTGCTTCTATTGCGCTTCACCATGTTCGGCATGCTCTGGCAGCAGTGGAAACTGCACTGCTTGTCTACCGCCTTTAGTCTTCTTTGGCACATGCATAGCTCAATGCCCAAATGGAACTTACAATTCTACAGGCACCTGTGTCAACTGCTCCCCGCTCTGCGCTACTTGTTCTGACAATGTTACCTGCCGATCTTGTTCAGGAAGTAGATTCTTACATGGAATCTAATGTTTGACATCATGTCCTAACGGAACTTTCCAAGACCTCTCTAACAACAATTGTAGCAGCTGCTCTTCGCCCTGCTCAACTTGCTCTGGCAATAGTAGTAGCTGTACCGGCTGTCTTCCTCCGCTTGTTTTCTCAGGATCCACTTGCCTATCGGGTTGTCCTAATGGTACCTTTGATTCTCTAGGGATATGTGCTAGATGTCCAACTATTTGTCTTACATGCTTGAACGGTTCAACCTGTACATCATGCACTGGCAGTCTCTTCTTTAATGGAGTAAGTTGTGTATCTACATGTCCAGGTGGAACTTTTGCAGATCAATCAAACAATAGATGCACAGCATGCGATCCGTCTTGTTAAACATGTAATAGCAGCACTGCATCAAGCTGTTCTTCTTGCCCTGTCGGAACTGTTCTTTTCAATGGAATATGTGGTACATCTTGCCCGCCTAACTACTTCGATGTGAGTCGAGTGTGCACTACTTGTCCTAACTGTCTTAACTGTACCAGTGTCACGACATGTGTGAGTTGTATTCCTGGATTCTTTTTATTCAATCTAGCCTGCTATGACACTTGTCCGCCTGGCAGCTTGAAAGATATTTCTGGCTGTGTTGCTTGCGACCCTAAGTGCCGCACCTGCCAAACTTCAATCACAACCTGTACTTCATGTTTCGGATCACAATTTCTTCTTAACGGATAGTGTGTGTCTTCATGTCCTTCAGGATACATTTCTAATATTGGTAAGGGAATTTGCGAGATTTCAAATTTAGGAAACATCGTTTATTTCCCTTTTTCAATCATTTTTGCAATTTACCTTATAGTTGTGCTGTATGGGAAGTTTAATTACAATAAAACTCAAGCGGCTATGGCTCTTTGCGGAGGAATTGCTCTAATTTGCCTAGTTTCTTGGCTTTTCTTAGTTCTCTACTTACCTTCCGACAAAGTACTACTTTAAAATCAACGCTCTATAATAGTTGCTATTGGCGCGCCTAGCATTGTGCTCAGCGTTGTCTTCGGAATCATTTTTGTTGTTTGGTTTAGACAAAAATGTGCTAGCGATAATGGTTTCGCAGAGTGGGTCGAGCACAACAACTATAACATGATTACCTATCGTATCATGTTCGTCATGTCTATTGTGAGCTTCCCCTGTTTCAGACTTCTCTATTGTCGTTTCTATCAGCGCAATAACTTTTCTTGCTTCTTTTTGGATGGCGCTAGAGTTCTTTACGTCAGCAAGTGCCTAGCCGTATTCGTTCTTTTGTTCTGCATAATGCCAATAGTCGTAGTCAGTTTTTATGTCATAACTCTCAAAAAATAATATGATCAGACTCTCATCAGTTCAATCGACACTCTAATAATTTCTTTGGTCTACGCGACTCTTTTGCTTATCGAAATGGGAGTCTAGTAAGACTATTTCGACGGAGTTTTAGAAGATCAACCTTATCTCAAAAGAGTCAAATATGACCATCTTAACAATTCAATGAGTAGCATGAGAGCAAAATAGCCTTAAAGGCCAAGGACAGGCCTGGACCCCAGATAACGTGAATAGTACTTTAGAACTAAAGTTTTGATAAGCAAAGATCTCAATAAATTTGGACATTTAAACACGCCTATGCCCGAGCCTATCTGTCCACCAAAACGAGTAAAAACACTTCCAGCAAACCTTGAAGGACTACCAGCATTTGACTTCAATGACGATTAGGCATTAGTGATCAATTAAGATTTGTTTGCGCTCGAATAAGAGGAGAGAAAACGCAGATTAGAGTAAGAGTAGAGACGAAGAAAAGAATAAGAGGAGCGTCTTCGCAAGCTAAGAGAAGAATAAGAAAGAAGAAGACGTCAGATGCTGTAAGATATGGACGAGCAGGAAGATATTTAATTCCCAGACTTAGCAGCGATTGAAAGAATGGAAAACAAAGGAAATAACAATAAAAAGAGTCCTACCCAACTTTTGTCTAAAAAAACCACTGATGATCGCAAAATAGATGAAAAGGCACTAAAAAAAATTTAGGAACTAGCTAAGAAAAATGGTCTAGATGCAGAATATATGAAATAGCTGTTTGGAGTTTAAAGAAATCATAATCCGTAAAAACTTAAGGCTATAATTGATATACATAATCACGTTGACAGGGATGCAGTTAAGCAGCTTTTCAGCAAAGATAATGACCCTGAAATTTTGCAAGTGCTTTTCGGAAAGCACTCGACCATGGATCCAAATAAGCTGAGGCAAATTATGAACGACCCTAACGCAGAAAATATGATGAAGAGGATGTTTGATAAGTAAGAAGGCATCTTGGCTGCGGACTTAGTCAAGTCTTTGCTTGATTAAAAATCAAAGTACAGTCAGGAATTCATTCAAAAGCTTATGGGTGGTGAATAAATAAGTGGAATTTCCGACGAAAAAATGCGACATTTGCTGAAAGACAATCCAGACAAGGCTGCGAGATAGGCCAACTTAAAGGCTCTAAAGAAGATAGGCGGAGACAATCTGCAAAATAAGTAGTTACTTAAAAATATGCTGGGATAGTAGACAAAACTCGATTAAAGTAATTTCGCTAGAGTGGTAAACGATCTGCCTAAACACTTAATAGAAGAGCTTTTCGGTACTAAATCACCTCGAAACGACGTATTAATTTAGAAGCTGCTGAACAACAAAAAAATAGATCTTAAGACCTTGATTCCTATTCTTTAGGACCCCTAGCTAGCAGATTTGCTAGCTTAAGCTCTGGCAAATGGTGATGAAGATACAGTCAATAACTTACTGAATTTGTTTAAAAATGGATAAAAACTCGACCCCGCTCTTTTGAAACAGTTTTTGGAAGATCCAGTGCTCAGAGAGAAGCTTAAAGGCCACAGTGTTGATCCTGCTTTTCTGGTAGCCATTTTAAAGGAAGGTGCCAACACAGATATGAAACTTCTTTCGGATACTCTTAAGCACATGCCTCAGGACCAAATAAGAGGTCTTTTATAGTTCGATCCGACTAAGAATATTGACTATTAGAAGATAGGCAAGATGTTCGAGCATAATGAATCAACTGATCCAGCTTTGTTGGCTCAGCTGCTAAATCCCTAAATAGCTACCAATATCTTTAGCAAAACCAACTCTGTGCGTCCGTAGATGCTCATAAAACGAATATAAACGGGCAATTAGTTTAATCCTTAAGAAATTTTGAAAATATATGGAGAAGATAAGGCTGGTACTTTGGCAACAGGAGAGCGAAAATATAACATTACTGATAATAACTTTAAGCCCAGCAAAGATGAGGATTAAGACAGCCTATTTAGTGGAAAAATGATAGACCAGAACACCATGAGTCGCACTGCGGGTGGCATGGCTGGCTTCCTTAGTCCCATTCACATCGGCTTGCATCGCAACAACAAAGGAAAAAACGGCAAAAATGGAGCAGACCTTTAGGATATCTCAGATGAGGATGCCAGCTAGTACGCCGATGAAGTTGGAGAATAAGAGTAAGATGATGACGAAGGCGAGGGAGGCAAAGGAAAAAGGAGACGCAGAAGAAAGCCAATGAAGCCTATTGACGACATTCGTCTACCGTCCTAGCCTATTTATCTGCAGAGGATGTGGGCTCCTCACGAACTCAAAAAGAAAAATTTCATAAAGAAAAAGAAGAATCGATCTGCGAGTATGCAGAAAATGGAGGCCATGGATGAAGACAACGATGTTTTCGACATAGATTTCTGATAATAATGATAAATCAGATGACTGCTATTATGTTTAAATATAAAATGTTGTCTATTATTTTATTAATACAACTTTATGTCCAAGCAAAGTCCGACTAAGGGTTCAAGCAAAAAATAGTAAGATTAAACGACTAGAAAACTACTTTTCGGATATAGGAAACGATGCGATAACTATGCTATTGCATATCACCCAGTCATTAAGGACAAATTGGACGAAGTTGCTTAAAAAGGCATATACTAGGGCGTATCTGATTCAATATATAGCTTCGATCCAACGTCCCTCTTGGGGCCATGCAGGTTCGCGCCCTTATGGAAACTGCCTGCGATCTCAACTATCAGCATTTGAAGACCATATAGATCCAGGACGGATAGATAGGTAACGAAGGCGTACGTTTTATCTGCAGATTCATCGATATTGCCAATACAATCAGTCTGCTGGACCTGTTGAACAACAATATTTCTTCTTTGGGCTGCGAGTTTTTGGGCAAAACACTGACTTCTCCGCTCTGCAAATTAAAATAGCTAAAACTCGATAATAATCCTATTTAAACTTCTGGACTTCGCAATCTGACTCTTGGGCTTAGAACTAACAGCGTACTTGAGAATCTATCGCTTAAGTATTGCAGCATAGATGCGGCCGGAGCTGTTTTTATACAGTAGATTCTTGCTAATATTAAATGCCATTTGAGATCTTTATCGCTTCAGGGTAATCAAGAATTTATACAGGCAATCTGATGGGCAATTAAGGGATGTTTCAGGTCCTAAGAGCAGTTTAATTTTCAGAATCATTAAAAGAAATCAATATTGCTGATACTGGCATGCAACTGCTGGACTATCAGTAGGGCAGAGAATCAGCAGTTTAATTTTTAGGAAACATTTTGCCTGAAATTATGGCTGTTAATCAAGTGCTGTCTAATTACGACCTGAGGTTTAACGTAATCCATGATGCAATAGCATCTAAGATTCTCAAAGTTATTGAAGCCAAAATTTACCTGAAAAATGTTCTTTTGCCTGGTAATGTGGCCTACGAAATCAGGGACGCTCTTTAGACCATAATGCTTAAGAGAAACAAAACACTTAAAAAGAGCAAAAAAAGCAAGAGCAAAGCCTGATTCATCAATTTATGATTGCTATCAATCTATGATAGAAAAGTAGTATTCTATGCAAATTATTTATAACTGTATGTTAGTAAGGATCAGGCTATCTCTTGCACGCAGCTTATATTCTTGTAGTCGTATATACTGAATAAGATTGCACTTACATGTTGTTCTCAAGCACTATTTTTTGTTATCTACTCCACTCTCCTTATTTTTTTTACTGCTATTTACCTGTTTGGAGCTAAGTTCTAAGAACAATCAGGTATTGCTAATTCAGTGCACGCATATCTTTTTGTCTTTCTGAAAAATAGTTATTAAAGAACTATGCGTGAGTAATTGGGTGGCTAAAATAGCTTCTATTGCCTATTTTTTTATTGAAAGTTTTTGACATATCTTGCTCTCTGATTCTGTATTCACGGTGATGTTTTTCAAAGTATCTCTATATATTTTATTTAGCTGCTTTGCGTTGATTACGACTTTGAATATAGAAGCTACAACTATTTTCCTATAATTTAGATGGAGAAAATTTGATCTGAGAAGACGTTTTGGGGAAAAAGAAGGGAAGACTTTTGTACGGCGAAACTGGAGGTAATTTTGATTGTTTAAAGCTTAAATTTACTGCTGAAGACTTAGGGTATTTGATGATTGATTGCAATTATTCCATCGATAGAATAAGTATGAAAAGAATATTTATCTCTTGGATTAATAAAAAAAGCAAAGAAAAATATAATTTGTTTTTTTTTTACGTATTTTTGATAGCCTTAAGAGTATAGTATAGATTTTGATAAAATTAAATGTTTAATTAGCTAATCTATCGGGGAGAAGCAGCAAACAATGCCTGCCTGGCTGCCAAATGCGCCCATCTATCCAACGAAAACTAAAATCTGCGCAAGACCATTAGAGTATTAGAAAAGATTTTAGCAGAAAAAAGGCTAATAAATCAAGGCAATAGTAACACAATAAGCGACTGTTTGCTAAAAAAAGCAGGAAGTCGTCTTCATGACTCTCCTGACCCTAAGAATAATTAGACAGACTACATATAGAATTGCTTGTTTGAGCTTTTAAGACGAAACGAGCAGCTCTCTTGTGATCTGCTTATTAAAGGTCAACTTATGGATGAACTTGAATGTTAGCACAAAGAAATAGTGGCAAATTATTAAGAAAAGATAATGGAATTACGAGTGCTGATCGGCCAGAAAGAAATATCTTTGACACAAATGTAGGAAGAAAAGGTGCTTGGTGGTAATCAATATTATGATTTGATTACCAAAGCCAGACTTTAGTACGTCGAAGAAATGACTGATCTAAGACTCCTACTCGACAAGCACCAGCTAGAAAACAAATCACTCAAAGATTCACTTGCCTAAAAAGAAAAAATGATCAATCAAATGCGATAATAGCTGATGAAAACCCAGCAAATGAGTAATCTGTTCACTGAAGCAGCAGACGTTACCAGCAAAATCAACAAGAGAAATCTGCATTTAAGCCCGAATCTCAAACATGTACATTCGGACACAAACTTAAGAAGGTCTCCTTAGATCATCAAATATCGTTCAATTTCAAAATACAAGTCTGGTCCGATGAGCATGGAGGAGCTTAAGGCGATGCTTGCTCATCTCAATCAACAGGTAAATCGCATGAAGGCCTAAAAATATCAGTTAATTAAAAAAACCACAATATTAGTCAAGCAGATGGATAGCCTAAAGGAAGGCTACAAAATGGCAAAGGACTAGTGGCTGCAAATGCATACAGAAAATTAGTTTTATAAAAAAAACTTCAAGGAACTTTGCAGGGTACCAAGGTAAAGAAAAATTAAATTTTACGACTGCCATAGCCCTTAGGTAGTTCATA
>Ga0169931_10002796_pt1 | contig 28172 bp, 27 predicted proteins | sample Kivu_15m_20L_FD_129675 | JGI IMG/M metagenome (GOLD analysis project Ga0169931, IMG submission 129675) | Freshwater microbial communities from Lake Kivu, Western Province, Rwanda to study Microbial Dark Matter (Phase II) - Kivu_15m_20L... | ecosystem: Environmental > Aquatic > Freshwater > Lake...
ATGCGCAGTTCCTTGATCCACACTCACTAGCTAATCTGGCTTATTCATCAGGTCAATATGCAGAACCCTGTCCAGCTTCGCCACGGTTAGCTTTGCCGCATGTTTAAGAGGATATGGGCCGCTGTGTTTTTGCTTGTCGCCACTTTGCCGGCCGTGGCGCAGGAATTCGATATGGAAAGCCCCTATGGATGGGTGCGGGTCGAGATCAGCGTAGGCACCAACATCTCTTTCAGGCTCAGGGCCAACGGACGCTATCTGGTGCAGTCACATTCCATTGCGTTGGACATTGGCAAGAACCTGAAACTCGGGCAGAAGGAGGGCGAGCCGTTTGTTGAACGCATCGATGTGAGCCGTAAGCACAGCAGTGTCGTACCGCTTCGCACTGCCGAGGTGCTCAATGAGTACAGCGGCCTCAAGCTCAGGTTCCCCCTCAAAGGATTCGCCATCGAGTTCAGGGCCTATGACGAGGGTTTCGCCTACCGCATAGTAAGTGAGCGCACCGACAGTTTCACGGTTTACACCGAGGATGCAGGATTTGACCTGATGGGCGAACCCGAGGCACTCTTGCCGCGCCAGAAGGCGTTCTACTCGGGCCACGAGTTCTGGTACGAACAGGTGCCATCAAGCCGAATAGGCAAGGCCATGAGCAGCATGCCGCTCACGTTCCTTTATCAGGACGGGTCGGCTGTAAGCTTCACCGAGACCGATGTGTACGACTATCCTTCGGCCAGCCTCAAGGGCGATGGAAGAGGCGGGTTCGATCTCGTTTTCCCAAAAGTACCGGCCACCACTTTCAAGGCCTACGACCGTTTTGTTATGCCCGGTTTCCAGCGCAATTACATGATGGCCACCGGCAAGGGCAATCGCACATTCCCATGGCGCATCTGGATGATAGGCGAGAGCCAGGAGATGCTCATGGCCAATCAGTTGCCATGGCTCCTTGCTTCTGAGGCCACTGCCGATTTCTCTTGGGTTCGCCCGGGTCAATGCGTGTGGGACTGGTGGCGCGCTTCAAGTTTCGAGGGAGTGGCTTTCAAGACCGGCCTCAATACCGATACGTACCGGCACTATATCGATTTTGCTGCGGCCAACGGCATTCCCTACGTGATCATGGACGAGGGCTGGTACAAGCTGGGCGACCTGACCCGTGTGAACCCTGATATGGATGTGCCCGGCCTGATCAAGTATGCCGAGGGCAAAGGCGTGAAGGTGATCCTGTGGGTGGTGTGGCGTACCCTACAAGATCAGTTCGATGTGGCCTTTGATCAGTTCAGCGCCTGGGGCGTGGGCGGTATCAAGATGGATTTCATGATGCGCAGCGACCAGGACATGGTGCGCTTTCAAGAGAAAGTGGTGGCCGAGGCCGCCAAGCGCAAGATGGTGGTGGACCTGCACGGGTGCCATCCGCCAAAAGGACTGCACCGCAAATACCCGAATGTGCTCACCATGGAAGGAGTGCGCGGGCTCGAGCAGGATAAGTGGTCAAAGCGTCTCACTCCGCGCCACGACTGCACCCTTCCGCTCACGCGCATGCTGGCCGGCCCTATGGACTACACGCCCGGGTCTTTCCACAACCAGCATCAGAAACAGTTCAAGCACAAGTTCAAGAGACCCACATCGCAAGGCACTCGGGCCCACGAGGTGAGCAAGTATGTGATATTTGAGAGCCCTTTGCAGATGTTGGCCGATGACCCCACTACTTACACGGCCGATTCTGCATGTTTGCGGTTCATCAATTCCATTCCCACCACATGGGACACCACCGTGGTGCTCAGTGTGAATTCAGGGCACCATGTGGCATTGGCCCGTAAGAAGGGGAATGTATGGTATCTGGGTGTGATGGGAGGCGACCACGCCCAACGCATCAGTGTGTCGACAGCATTCCTCGGCAATGGGGCATTCGACTTGACCACCGTGGCCGATGGTGCCGCTACTGTTGCCAATGCCGCCAGTTACGACCTGAAGCGCGGGGACGTGCTTACTGCAGGCGATATTCTGACAGTCGATCTGCAGCGGGGCGGTGGCTATGCAGCCCGTATCTCACCCATTGGCCGATGAGCAGGGACACGCACAATATCCCTGACATCTTCTTGGATTCTGATACCGGACAGCCGCATGCGGCCTGCCTCGTGTGCGGCTGCGACCTGACCGATGGCCGCACCTATGTGACCGAGAAAGCATTCCGCAGATATGCCGATGGCCACACTGTGGAGGTATTCGGCTATGCCCTGTGCATGGCGTGTGTCGAGCAGATGCACGAGAGTCTTTCGGACGAATCGAAGCGAAACATACAAGCGTACATGCAGCTTCATGGTGGATTCAGAAGTGAGGAAGAGGATTCAGGCCTTGATGGAGGACAGCAATGGATGCGCTGCACTGTCAACGGTACCCGTATGGAGGATGAGGACGAGTATATCGTCTGTGCTATGATCGGCCAAGGCCGCTTACAGACCGGTATATTCCCATACATGCTGGGTGGCCGCGCCATGGACAGCATCATGGACCTTATGAGCAATCACACCTTGGGTTTCCTTGACGATTTCACAGGGAAGCACTTCACCGGTCCGCCTGAGTTCAGCGAGTGGCTGAAGGCTCGGCCTGTTCTGGTTTGATTAAAAAATAAAAGGCCGGACCTTGCGGCCCGGCCTCCCGACTGTTTCCGGATTGTACTATTCCACCGTGATGTTCTTGGAAACAGAAGTCTCTTTCACGAAGTACATCATCTTGCCGCTCACGTTCTCGCTGACAATCTTCATTGCAACAACTTGTACAATGCTCGGGCCGGCTGGAACATTGGCCAGCTGTGCAGCGGTAAAGGTGTAAGAGCTGGTGTTGTTAGGCTGGGCCACCACCACATCGTGCACTTGGAAATACACCGAGTCGGCACCGCTCACATTGCTGGCGGTAAGGGTGTAGCCCGAGGCCTTGGTCACAGTGCTACCACTGGTCACAGCATCGGCATTTGGGAATACGCTACCGAGTGTCTTGTTGAAGGCTGGGATGCTGCCTGCTCCGGTAACGTTCCACGAAACGCCATCAGCTTCGAAATCGATGCCTGACACATCCGTTCCGCTCGGCATGTACAAATAGCTGTTGTTGGTCTGTTTGGCCAGATCCTTATTGGTCAGCGTCACAGTACCGGCATCGAGGAAAGTGGAGGTGTTACCGTTCTCATAGAAGAAAGCAGAACCCACGCCCATATCCACGTTCATAATCTGATCTGGCATGCCAGGTATCTGGATGGTCTGTGTGGTGCGGATGACTATGGCAGCCAGAACACCATTACCATCAGCTGGCATCGGGGTAGGAGGCACGGTCTGTTGAGGGGGCATGTCATCATCATCGTCATCATCGGTATTGCACGATGTGATGATGGTTGAACTGAGTGCAACTGCCACCATCAAGCTGAGGTTGGCTGCGCGGTTGAAGAGATTGACTTTTTTCATGGTGGAAAGATTGATTGGTTAGTGCTGCAATGGAATTTGCTGCCACAGTGCCCCCGTATACGTTGATCCGCGTATTTTCAATTCTGGAGGCACATATTTGCCTGCATCGCTCATAACGCACTCATGCGCATACTCTCTGTCATCGCAATGCTTACGCTAGCTAACGTCTTCATGGTCCTGGCATGGTACGGCCATCTCAGGTTCAAGGACATGAAGTGGGCTGAGGGGCTGGGCCTTTTTGCCATAATCCTTATAGGCTGGGGCATCGCATTTTTCGAGTATTGCTTTCAGGTGCCGGCAAACAAGTTCGGGTTCCGCGGCAACGGTGGGCCTTTCGGGCTAGTGGAACTACGCATACTTCAGGAGGTCATTTCGCTTGTGGTATTCCTGATATTCACCCTCGTAGTGTTCCGCAACGAGGAGCTCAAGTGGAACCATATCTCGGCCTTGATGCTCATGGTGGCAGCCGTGTACCTGGTGTTCAGGAAATGAGCACTGACCGAATCCAGAGGATTCCCAAGACCGCGGGTGCTGAAACTGGTCCTCGGCAACACGGTCAACCAAGGTTCCAAAGAGGAACCAATTCACTGACTCTGTTCGCCTCTGCGATAGGCCAAGTAGTGCAGGCTTCCGGCCATTATGAGGTACTGGGCGCTAAAATAGAGAATGCCATTGGCCACGGTGTTGTGGTCAAAATCATACATGAACTTGTCAACAGCAATGATCACATCGCTGAGGATGAAGAGGATGGCCCCGGCCAGAATCCACTGATAGTCTTTCGTGCCCGTCAGACCATGGCGCAGCGCTGCCGTGATACCCATGGTGGTGATCACCACGGTGTAGGCGAGCACGGGAATGAGCAGATTAGGATCGGTATTCTTGATTCCATCCTTCAGCGCAAAGAAGAAAACGGCACTGAAAACACTGAAAGGAATGATGCTGCCCAGCCATACACGGGTGTTGATGCTGCCGCTGCTCAGGCGGATACTGTTTACGAAGCCTAAGGCATAGCCGATATGTCCGATAAGGAATGCAGCAAGTCCTAAAACAAAGAAAATGGGCCATTGCTTGTCGAACATCAGAGCAATATCTCCGAACCAAGAGAACAGAAGGCCCAGGCGCACCATGCGCGAGAAGTAACTGCGGTCGCCTTTGGCATTGAGGAAATGAAACACCAATAGCAGCACCATGAAGGTCGGCTTTGTGAAAACACGCGCTGCCTGCAGATCAACGAACTCGACCCCCAGATGTACAGCCAATAGGCCGAAATAGAGAAACGTGAACTTCTTAAGGTTGTCGAACATGGCTCAGTAGTGAAAATTAACTCGGCCAAAGTACTGGCAATATTGCCTGAGGCATGCGAAACGCCTATTCATGCTGCTGCTCCTTTGTCCGTGCCAGCTTTCAGGAACCAGTAAGAAACGGAGCGAAGCTTTCATCATGGCATATCGCTTCACTATCCGGAAAGCCAGGTCACGACCGTGACCCTGCTTGATGGCGAGGTTTATCCAGCTTAGGGCCAGCTTCTCGAGCAGTTCCATCCGGTCATCGCCACCGAAATCGTAGCAGTGACCAAAGCCGAGATCGGCAGAGAGAAGTGTGGCCACTTGCTTGGCAGCGGCATCATTGCCTGCCATGAACATGTCAATGCCTTCTCCCTTGTAAATCGGATTGCGCATGTTCTCAAACCCCGTGCTATTGAAGCATTTCACCACGCTTGTCGTACCAGTTATCGCCTTGATGGCATGGTAGCCGGTGGCATGTGGTTCGGGCCGCGCACGGATGCTGTTCGTGGTGTCGATTACGGTCTTGCCGTTCAAGTCGCCCAATGAGGGACCAGCTCGATGACGGCATCTGGTGGGGTAGTGATCACAATGACCTCGGCATGCTTGGCCGCCTCTGCAACGGTGCTCACCACTGCCTCGGGGAAATACTCTCCAGAGCCTTGGCGGTCTTGGCCGACTGAGGGTCGCGCACCCCGAAGGTGACCTGATGGCCCGCCTTGGACCAACCTTTTCCTAATGCTGAGCCAACGTTGCCGGCTCCTATGATGGCTATTCTCATTTGATCGTGGATTTATCCCTTCCCTGTCAAGACCTTCTTTATGCCATGCAGCTTCATGAGTGCCTCAACCGGGGTGAGGGTGTCGATATCGGTCTTTAGTATCTCCTCTCGCACCTGCTCAAGTATGGGGTCATCGAGTTGAAAGAAACTGAGCTGCATCCCATCCGAAACCTGTTTGCGTGCGGTGGTCTGAGGTTTCTCGCCATTCGATTTCTGTTCTTCCAGCACCCCCAGTATCTCGTTGGCGCGGGCAATGACCTGTGCGGGCATGCCGGCCATCTTGGCCACGTGTATGCCGAACGAGTGCTCAGTGCCACCAGCCACCAGCTTGCGAAGGAAAATCACTTTGTTGCCCACTTCCTTCACCGACACGTGGAAGTTGCGCACCCGTTCCATGCGGGTCTCCAGTTCGTTCAGTTCGTGGTAATGGGTGGCGAACAGCACGTTGGGCCTGGCTTTGGGTCCGTTGTGCAGGTGCTCCACCATGCTCATGGCTATCGAGATGCCATCGTAAGTGCTGGTGCCGCGGCCTATCTCATCGAAAATGAGAAGGCTCTGCGAGGTCATATTGTTGAGGATGCTGGCGCTCTCGTTCATCTCGACCATGAAAGTGCTCTCGCCCGTGGCCAGATTGTCTGATGCACCCACTCGGCTGAACACCTTATCGTGCAAGCCAAGCGTGGCACTCCGTGCAGGCACATAACAGCCCATCTGCGCCATGATCACGATCAGGGCAGTCTGCCGCAACAAGGCGCTCTTACCGCTCATATTGGGGCCGGTGATGATCAGGATCTGCTGTTGGTCGTTGCGCAGATAAAGGTCGTTGGGTACATATTCCTCACCGATGGCCAGGCACCGTTCTATCACTGGGTGGCGGCCGTCTTTTATGTCTATCAGTTGGTCGTCAGTAAAATGCGGCTGCACGTATTGATGCTCACTGCTCACCATGGCAAACGACAAAAGGCAGTCCACCTCTGCCAGCGCTGCGGCATTGACCTGAATATCCGCGATATGATCAATCAGGCTGCTCACAAGACTATTGTACAGCTCATTCTCAAGCAGAAGGATGCGTTCCTCGGCACCCAGAATGCGCGACTCGTATTCCTTCAGTTCGGGGGTGATGTACCGCTCGGCATTGGTCAGGGTCTGCTTTCGCACCCAATCGGCTGGAACCTTGTCTGCGTGGGCCGATGTGACCTCGAGATAGTATCCGAACACATTGTTGTAGCTCACCTTGAGCGAACTGATTCCAGTGGCAGCACGTTCGCGGGTCTGTATCTCAATCAGTTTCTCCTTGCCGCCTGTCATCAGGTCGCGCAACTCGTCCAGTTCGGGGCTGATGCCTGTACGGACAGTTCCACCCTTGGCAATGGCCACTGGCACATCATCATTCAAAATCGTACTGATGGCATGGATAGCTCCCTGCATGTCGCGCAAGCGTTGGGCCAATGGGGCTAGCCCTTCGTGCGCGGCCAGCAGTTTTGCCACCTCGGTGGTGGCGCGTAACGAATCGCGCAGCACGATGCATTCTCTCGGGTTGATGCGCAAAGTGCTCACCTTCGAGGCCAAACGCTCCAGGTCGCTGATGCGCCTCATACGTTCGGCCAAGGAATGACTCAGTTCATCGTCATGCAGCAGCTTGGTGACGGCCGCCAACCGCGCCTGAATGGCTGTGCGGTCTTTGAGCGGGAATATCACCCAGCGCCTCATCAAGCGGGCACCCATGGGCGTGAGGGTGCGGTCTATCACATCGAGCAGTGCCTTGCCATCGGGGTGTGCAGGCCGAATGAGTTCGAGGTTACGGGCCGTGAACCCGTCTATCCACATCAGGCGGTCCTCTTCCAATCGGGCCGGTGGACGCACGTGGGCCACGCGGGTATGCTCGGTGTCGCGCAGATATTGCAGCACCGCCCCGGCCGCCACAGTGCCAAGTGGCATGTGGTCTATGCCGAAGCCCTTGAGGTTGCGCACCCCGTATCTTTCAGTGATGATATCGGTGGCGAACTGTGCGGTGAACGCCCAATCCTCCATGGTGAAGGTGCAGAAACCGTCACCGAACTGCTCTGCGAAGCGCCTGCGGTCGGCCCTTTTGAGCAGCACCTCGCTGGGCGACAGGCTGTGAAGCAGCTTCTGGAGATGGCGCTCATCGCCTTCCGATACCAGGAACTCACCCGTGCTGATGTCGAGGAACCCGGCCCCGAATCCGCGGTCGCCCCAATGGATGGCGCATAGGAAATTGTTGGACCGTTGCGACAGCACATTGTCGTTGAGCGACACACCCGGAGTGACAAGTTCCGTGACGCCCCGCTTCACAATTCCCTTGGCCAGTTTAGGGTCTTCGAGCTGATCGCACACCGCAACACGCAGCCCTGCGCGCACCAGCTTGGGTAAATAGGTCTCGAGAGAATGATGCGGGAAACCGGCCAGTTCTATCTCCGAGGCAGATCCGTTGGCCCGTCTCGTAAGAGTTATCCCCAATACGGATGCGGCTTTTATCGCGTCCTTGCTGAAAGTCTCGTAAAAGTCGCCCACACGGAAAAGCAGAAGCGCATCGGGGTACTTCGCCTTTATGGCGTTGTACTGCTGCATGAGCGGGGTCTCTTTCTCGGCCTTGGCCATGGGGTGCCGCAGGTGCGGGGCGGCCAAAAGTAGCGAGGTGGACGTGGCCGATGGGGTGCGAACTTCGGCCCCTGCAAGATGGAAGAAACATTCCGCAAACTGAGCATGGACGAGCTGGCGCGGCCCACGGCCGAGGCGCACAGGGTAGGGCAGAGGCTGCCCATCGTGCTGGTGCTTGATGACCTTCGCAGCCACCACAACATCGGTGCGCTTTTCCGCACGGCCGATGCATTCAATGTCGAGCGCATGGTACTATGCGGCATAACAGGCACGCCACCACACCGCGACATTCACAAGACCGCCTTGGGCGCCACCGACAGTGTGCCTTGGGCCTACGCACCCGATGCTGTTGCAGCCGTCACGGAGCTCCGCGCTACAGGCCATACCATCTGTGCGTTGGAGCAGACAACTGCGAGCACCGACCTGCGCCACTTGCCCTCCATCATCACCCCGAAAAAGCCCTTGGGACTGATTCTAGGCAACGAGGTGAACGGGGTGAACGAGGCATTGCTGCCCCTTTGCCACCATTGCATCGAGATACCTCAATCGGGCGCCAAGCACTCGCTCAATGTGAGTGTGGCTGGCGGGGTGGCTCTGTGGGAGTTGTACAGGATGTATGAGGGATGAGTCACACTTTTATTCGCTTCGCAGCGTTGACCACAGGTGCTTTCATCGTTTAGTGAAGCCCCAAAGCAGGCAAGTATCTTTGCAAAGGTGATGCTACGCGCTCTATTACTATTGGCACTGATGGTGCATGCTACTGTTCTGTCATGGGCCCAACCCATGAACCAGACCGATGCCCAAGGCCGTAAGCAGGGCCGTTGGACAAAGCTTTACGAAGACGGTAAACTGCGTTACGAAGGCACCTTCAAGGATGGGAAACCCACAGGTCTGTTCAGCTACTATTACCCTGATGGCAAGGTGGAGGCCACCAACAACCACCTGTCCGATGGCCACACGGCCGCGGCCCACATGTACCATAAGAACGGGCGAATGAAGGCAAAAGGCATCTACCGCGACCAGAAAAAGGACAGTCTGTGGCAGTATTACAACGAGGATCAGGTGCTCATTCTTGAGGAGACCTATTCCCGCGAAGTGCTGGACGGAATGCAACGCAGCTATTTTGTCACCAACGGCAAGCCCGTGGAGGAGACCACATACACCATGGGCAAGCGCAACGGCCCTTGGCAACGACGGTACGACAATGGAAAATTATGGAGCAACGGCAGCTATAAGGACGATGAGCTTCATGGGGACTACGAGATGAATTTTCCCGATGGCCGGCCTAAGATGCGTGGCAAGTACGAAGCCGGCATGCGCACAGGTGTGTGGCTCGAATTCAACGACAATGGTTCCGTTCGCACCCAGACAGGATTTGTGGCGGGGGTGGAGAAGACCGTGAAACGAGAGAACGGCACCTTTGAAGAATACTACGTGAGTGGGATTCCTAAGAGCAAGGTGACTTACTTCAAAGGAAAACTGCAGGGGCCTTTCACAGAGTGGTATGACAAGGGCGAGTTCAAGCAAAGCACACGTCCGGGAAAGGAAGGTGCACCGCCCGAAGCAGTGGAGGAACTGGTTGGCACCGTGCTCAAGCGCAAAGGCGAGTACCGCGAGGGCCAGTTACATGGCCCTGTGGAACTGTACCGCGAGGATGGCACTCTTGAGCGCACCGAGATATACGAAAAAGGTACTCTGATTCAATGAGCACACGCGGACGGGTATTGGTGGCCATGAGCGGAGGCCTCGACAGCAGCGTGGTGGCCATGATGCTGCATGACCAAGGCTATGAGGTGATCGGTGTGACCATGAAGACGTGGGATTACGCCACATCGGGCGGCACCAAGAAGACCACCGGATGCTGCAGCCTCGATGATATAAATGATGCGCGGCAGATGGCTGTTGAGAAGGGCTTTCCGCATTACATCATTGACATTCGCGAGGAGTTCGGCCCGCAGATCATTGACAACTTCGTGGAGGAATATCTGGCCGGTCGCACCCCTAATCCATGTGTGCTATGCAACACGCACATCAAATGGGAGGCTTTGCTCAAACGGGCCGATCAGTTGGGTTGCGAGTTCATTGCCACGGGCCACTACGCCAATGTGCGGCAGGAGAATGGTCGCTATATAGTGAGCAAGGGCAAGGACCACAGCAAGGACCAGAGCTATGTGCTCTGGGGTCTTTCGCAGCAGAGCCTTGCCAGGACCATTTTCCCTTTGGGTGGATTCGAGAAGAAGGACATCCGTCAGATGGCCATGGACAGCGGGTTCGAGGCTATCGCCAAAAAGAGCGAGAGCTACGAGATATGTTTCATCCCCGACAACGACTATCGTGGATTCCTGAAGCGGCAGGTGCCTGGGCTTGACGACAAGTTGCAGGGTGGCCGTTTCGTTGACATTGAAGGAAAAGAGATGGGCCGCCACGAAGGCTACCCTTTCTATACAATAGGTCAGCGAAAAGGATTAGGAATCGCAACGGGCGAGCCGATGTTCGTCACACGCATCGAGCCCGAGACCAATACTGTTGTGTTGGGCCGCGAGACCGATCTGCGGGCCGATGCCATGAGCGTTCGAAATGTCAATTGGGGCAAGTACGATGGTCTGACAGGCGAGATGGAGGCCATCACCAAGATCAGATACAAGCACCCGGGAGCACCATCTCTTATCAGTCAGCAGGGCGATAAGGTCAAAGTGCATTTCTTTGACCCTGTGAATGCTATAGCCCCTGGTCAGAGTGCCGTGTTCTACCAAGGCGATGATGTCATAGGTGGAGGATTCATTGAGAGACGATGAGCGGTATGAGCGAAGTGGTTCAAAAGTTCGCGATCTGTGCCTGGAGGTACTTTAACCTTTCGGCTCCACTTTGGGTAGTAGCGCTTCGTCCCGTTTCCCGCGCCCCTTTCACGCTCACTTTCACCATCACTCTCACTTTCACTCTCAGCGGCTGCTACGAAGAGGAGACCCTGACCTCATCAGGTGCCGAGTATTTCCCAGTGGAGATAGGCCATTGGGTGGAATATGAAGTGGACAGCGTGTGGATGGACGAGCCGGCTGGGAGCCTTGGGTCGGGCGAGACGCATTACCTCCTCAGAGAGCTGAATGAGAGCACCTATCTGGACGAAGGAGGCCGCGATATTGTGCGCATCGAGCGCTCGTGGCGGGCCGATACCCTTGCCGCTTGGACCATCAAGGACATTTGGGGCAAAGTGCGCACCGCTGCAGAGGCCGAACAGAATGAGGACAATGTGATCCTGCGCAAGCTGATTTTCCCGGTGCGCGATGGGCAGGCATGGAACGGCACCTTGCGCACCACGGATCAGAGCCTCATCGAGTGGACGGGCTTCCTGAACATCCCTACCGATTGGGAGTTTACAATGAGTGAGGTTCACCAACCCTACACCTTGAACGGAATCACATTCGATAGCACCGTGACCGTGACGCAATTCGACACACAGGCGGCATTCGGTCTCAGTGTGCTGAGCCGCGAGGTGTATGCCCGGAACGTGGGCCTCATCCATCGGCTCATGACCGTTTACAACATCCAGCCTGATCCTGTCAATCCGACCGACAAGGACAGCATCGGTTACACCTTCGAACAACGCATCACAGGTTTCGCCCAATGAGGATGATTACCACTCTGCTGCTTCTGTGTGTCGCTTCGGTGGCGCAAGCGCAGTATTTCCCTCGCAAGTTCTTCGTGCCTTTTACTGATAAATCCGGCACACCTTTCAGCATTGCTCAACCCGATCAGTACCTGTCGCAGCGGGCTCTACAGCGCAGAGCAGCACAAAGTATCCAGATAGATATCACCGACCTGCCCGTTGATCCTTCCTATGTGCAACAGGTGGCCGCCACGGGTGCCGCGGTGCTGAATCGCTCCAAATGGTTCAATGGAGTCACAGTTCTGGTCAATGATGCCAACCAATTGGCTGCTGTCGATGCTTTGCCATTCACAGGTGTGCCCACTCCGGTCACACGGCTTGCCAACGGCACATCGACCCCTAAACTTGAACCAGAACCCGATGGCAAGACCGCCAGTGGCAACGGGGGCGGAACCACCGATTACGGTCTGGGGTTCAACCAGATAGACATGCTGGGCGGCATACCGTTGCACGAGAATGGTTTCCGCGCCAATGGCATGTTGATAGCCGTGCTCGATGCTGGGTTCATTAACGTGGATAACCTACCCATTTTTGACAGCCTGCGCAACGAGAACAGGATCATCGCAACCAAGGACTTTGTTGAGGGCGACCTCAATGTGTACGGCCACCACGGCCACGGAACCAGCGTGCTCAGCACAATGGCGGGCAACATTCCCGGAGCGTTGGTAGGCACTGCACCAAAGGCGAACTATATCCTGTTGCGCAGCGAGGATGGAGCCTCAGAGAATCCGATAGAGGAGGAGAACTGGGTGGCTGCTGCTGAATTCGCGGACAGTGCCGGTGCCGATTTGATCAACTCATCGTTAGGATATACCACCTACGACAGCACCCAGTTCAGCCACACCTATGCCGATATGGACGGTGTGACCACCCGTGTCACTCAAGGTGCGAACATAGCCGCGAGCAAAGGGATCCTTGTGGTGGCAAGCGCGGGCAACGAGGGCAGCTCGGCCTGGCAGCACATCGGATCACCTGCCGATGGCATCAATGTGTTGGCCATCGGAGCGGTGGACCCTACCGGCACCTACGCCAGTTTCAGCAGTCAGGGCCCGAGTGCTGATGGGCGCATCAAACCCGATGTGGTGGCACAGGGAAAGGACGCGGTGATCGTGTCGGCCAATCAGGGTGTCGGAGTTCAGACCGGTAATGGCACCTCGTTCAGCGGGCCCATCTTATGCGGCATGTCGGCTTGCTTGTGGCAGATGTACCCACAGTTGACCAACTTCCAGATCATGGACGCTATCAGGCAGAGTGCCAGCCAATACAATGCTCCCGATGCCCTCCTCGGCTATGGTATCCCTGATTTCACATTCGCACAACTTGTACTAAGTGGATTCACTCCCGCTGACGTGGAGCAGGATCAATTGGTCTCAGTGTACCCCGTGCCGTTCAGCAACGAGCTGCGTGGCAACATCTACACCGCTACAAGGCATCAGGCCCAAATCCGCCTCACCGACTATGCTGGACGCCTTGTGGCAGAGACCAGCACATGGTGTGGCCGCAACTGCTATCAGACTTTCACACTGTCAGACCTTGAGAGTACCCCGGCCGGGGTCTATGTGCTGAGTGTGATAACGGCCAACAGCAAATTTGAAAGAAAGGTATTGAAGGTGGAGAGATGATGCGATAAGCCTCAGTTCTTCACCTGCTCATCTTCGGGCCTCGGTGCTCCTGCTTCGCGCTCCTTTTTCTCAATGGCCCTGATATTCTTGCCGAATGTTCCGCGCAAGCGAGTGAAGAATGATTCGCGCTCGGGCAACGCAACAAAGCTGTCGACCCGCGCTACTTCTGGATCGATATTCAGGCTCGCCACGGCCCAGTAAGCATTCAAAGTGTCGTAGATGGCTGGGATGAAATCGACATCCATGTCGCGGCTGCGGGCAAATGAGCGGAGCATCGAGCTTTGGAACGGGTCTGACGCCAGCGCTATCTTTTGGTATCCTAGGTTCTTGGCCATCCGATAACCGAAAAACAGATTCTCGGTGCTGTGCTCGGCCCGTTCTTCCATGAGTATGTCCTCTGTTGGGATTCCGAGCGCTTTTCCGTATTCAGCCATGATTCGGGCCTCAACGTATGGTGAATAAACGGCCGATCCGCTGTACATCACCTTCTTCGTCATTCCGGTGCGGTACAGGTGGTACGACCAAAGGATGCGCAGCTTCATCCCTGCACTTATATCGCCACTGTTGTAGGGCAAACCCGGCACTATCACCACATCGTACGGGGCGGTGGACTGGGCATGGCGGTACATCTTCTCGCGCCCCGCGCAGGAGTAGATGAACAGAATAGGCAGCACCATCAGGTGCATGAAGGTGATTTTCAGGAATAAGCGCATGTCGGGTCAACGCTTGAAGGGGATTATTGTTGTCAACATTTCATCACAAAAAGAAAAGCCGAACCTTTTGGTCCGGCCTCCTTCTCTATCGGCTAATTATCTAATTCGCTAATCATCAAATTCTCTTCAATTCACCCCGTGCATACGGCCTTGAAGCCACTTGTGCAGGCCCACCAGCAGCACGGCAGCGCCACCGCTAAGGGCTATGAACACAAGGAAGAACGTGAACAGGTTATCAATCTGAACGCCCATGAAAACTGGGTATACGATCTCAACAGCCTCGGCTCCTTCAGCAGCGCCTTCACCAGCACCTGGCGGGATGAGCGCGCTCAGTGTGCCCGCGAATTTGTTGGCGGCTGCATTGGCCAGGAACCACGTGCCCATCAGTAGCGATGAGAGCCTGATCGGGGCCAATTTGCTCACCATGCTCAATCCGATAGGCGAGAGGCACAGCTCACCCATTGTGTGCAAAGCATAGAGCGTGAGCAACCACCACATGCTGATCTTGGTGCTGCTATCAACGCCATGCACACCGAACGCAATGACCATGTACCCGATGGCCAACAGACCGAGACCGATGGCCATTTTCAGAGGCGATGACGGCTCCATGCCGCGTTTGCCCATCCCGATCCAGATCATGCTGAACAAGGGCGCAAGACCGATGATCAGGAGTGGATTCACACTTTGGAAATACGATGCCGGCATCTCCCAGCTACCGATATGGCGGTCGGTCTGCTGATCGGCAAACAGCGTTAGCGATGCGCCCGCCTGCTCGAAGCATGCCCAAAAGAAGATGACGAAGAACGCGAGGATGAAAATCACTGAGATACGTTGTTTCTCTTCGTGAACAAGGCTCTTGTCACTGAAAATCACAATCGGCATCACCACCATGGCACCGTATATCAAGTAGCCGATAGGATCGATATCGACCTTGAACCAGGTTTTGAAATTGAGGAGTACGAACATCAGCGCTACCGATCCAAGGATCACAGCCATGGTCTTGATGTCCATCTTTTCCTTGGGCATACCGATCTGTTGGCCATCGGCACCAACGAGGTATTTGTTCTTCAACAGTTCGAATGAGATGGTGCTCACTACCATGCCAATGCCAGCCGCAAGGAACCCGTATTTGAAGTCGAGGATGTTGCCTGTGTCGCCCAGACCACCGCATACCAGAGGGCTGAAGAATGCACCGAGGTTAATGCCCATGTAGAAAATGGTGAAGGCACCGTCAATGCGTCTATCATTGGCAGGATAGAGCTGGCCCACCATGGTGCTGATGTTCGGTTTGAAGAATCCGTTACCGATAATGAGCATGGTCAGACCGGCCCACATGGCACTGATGGCCGCAGCGCTCTGCGCACCCTCAGTGACCAGGCTACCGCTGAAGAACAGCAGGAACTGCCCGATCGCCATGAGTATGCCACCCACCAGGATGCTGCGCCTGTTGCCCCAGAAACGGTCGCTGATGTAGCCACCCAGCAACGGAGTGAGGTACACCAGCCCAGTGAAGCTGCCGTATATGTTCGATGCCTCGGCATTGCCCATGAACAGTGCCTTGGTCATGAACAATATGAAAATGGCCCGCATACCGTAGTAGCTGAACCTCTCCCACATCTCGGTGAAGAAGAGTAGGTACAGCCCCTTAGGGTGCCCTGTTTCCTGACTTGTTGCGCTCATGCTGTGTTGTGATTTTAGGGCGGTTAAAGTAGTGGCAACCTGCGCTCGTCAGAACACCCTTTAGTCCGTAAACTTGGCATCGCACAGCAACAGGGCACCACATGGGCGCGGTACTGATCACGACAGCCACAACTATCTCGTTCACATTCAATGGGCTGCTGCGCGGACTTTTGGGTCTGGCGGTACTTGTGGTCATAGGGTATCTTTTCTCTGATAAGCGTAAGGCCATCAATTGGCGGCTTGTGGTCATCGGCCTGATGTTGCAGATTGTGTTCGCTATTGGAATACTCTGGGTACCGGCCATCGAGGCGGGTTTCGAGGCCGTGAGCCGTGGTTTCGTCAAGGTCGTTTCGTTCACCAATCATGGCACGGAGTTCCTGTTCAACAGTTTCGTGACGGGCAAACTGGAAGTGCCGCTCATCAATTTCGTGGTGAAGGTTCTGCCTACCATCATCTTCTTCTCAGCCCTTACCAGTTTCCTTTATTATGTGGGTCTGCTGCAAAAAGTAGTCTATGCCTTCGCGTGGGTTATGAAGAAGACCATGCGACTGAGCGGTGCGGAGAGCCTTGCAGCGGCTGGCAACATCTTTTTAGGTCAGACTGAGGCACCGTTCCTTGTCAAGCCATACCTCAACGGAATGACCCGTTCCGAGATCATGTGCCTCATGACAGGCGGTATGGCCACCATTGCAGGAGGGGTGCTGGCCGCGTATGTGGGTTTTCTCGGTGGCGATGACCCTGCTCAGCAGATCCTGTTCGCCAAGCACCTTTTGGCGGCTTCGGTCATGAGTGCCCCGGCCGCGGTGGTCGCAGCAAAGTTGTTGGTACCCGAAGTGGACGAGTTCAATGCCGAAATGAGCGTGAGCAAGGAGAAACTGGGCAGCAACGTGTTGGAGGCCATAGCCAACGGCACAACAGACGGTGTGCGGCTGGCTGTCAATGTGGCCGCCATGCTTTTGGTGTTCACTGCATTCGTTTACATGGGCAACTGGTTGATGCACGACATCGTTGGTCATTACACCGGTCTCAACGCTTGGATAGCCGCCAACACCAGCTACAGCGGCCTCACGTTCCAGTTCGTCATCGGCTACACTTTCGCTCCCATTGCCTGGCTCATGGGCGTGCCGAGCGAAGACATTTTCCTCGTAGGCCAATTGATGGGCGAGAAGACCATCCTCAACGAGTTCTATGCTTACAAGACCCTTGGCGAGATGAAAATGGCTGGCATGTTCAGCACCGAGAAAGCCATCATCATGGCCACCTACGTGCTTTGCGGATTCTCGAATTTCGCCAGCATCGGCATACAGATCGGTGGCATCGGTTCGCTCATTCCCGACCGAAAGGGTCTGCTCAGCTCACTAGGCCTGCGTGCACTGTTAGGAGGCACCTTGGCTTGCCTTTTCACAGCAGTGGTGGTGGGCATTTTCTTGGGATGATGAAGTTCAGGTTTTTGAGCGAAGCGAAATCCAGCTCTCGCGGGGTTGAGTTCTGATGGTCTTGAGTCTTTGGTAAGTGGTTCTGATTCAACATCAATGAAATTCGGATTCCGCATTCCATCAATCAACAAGCGCATCGCTGCCCGCACGTCTTTGGCGCGCATAGTGCGGCACAATCTGGGTGTCAAAGCCCCGCGAGGCATGGGCTGGCTCACCGACCCGAAAAAGGCCGCTTACAACCGCGTGTACAACCGCACCTCCAAAGGCTGCGCTCTGCTGATCCCACTTTTTGGTGGAGCCATTTTGACACTGCTGTTATTGTTCAACGCATGCGGCCCGGCATGCCCCAATTGCAGCCCGAACGGTGCTTGCGAAGAGGGTAATTGCCTCTGCGACCCTGGTTTCGAAGGCACCGACTGCGGATTCCTGATACGTGACCGCATCACAGGTGCGCATTCGGTATTCGACACGTGTACCAGCGGCCCGCTGCAGTACATGGTGGGCATCGGGGGCGATTCCATTGACCCTTCAGTTGTGAACATCGGCAATTTCGGTGGGAATGTTATAGGAGTGAAGGCCTCGGTAAAAGCCGACCTTTCCATTCACATCGCGCAGCAGATCATACAGGCACAGACGGCCATGGTGGCGGTATCAGGCACGGGTCAGATTCATCCGGATGGCATCTCGTTGAACTACATCCTCACCGATGGCGTCACCACCGATACTTGTTCGTGCCGCACCTTCAAGCAATGATTCAATATTAATTTTGGGCTGATGGAGGATCAGGACATCCGTTGGAAACAGCGTCATTTCAATTTCGGGAAGGCAATGGCACTTCTTAGTGCCGCACTTGCCATCACATCGCCCGATGTGACGCAGAAAGCTGGGGTCATTCAGTTCTTCGAGATCAGTTTTGAAATGGCTTGGAATACCCTGAAGGACTATCTTGAATACCAGGGACATACAGGATTACGATCGCCTCGCGACACTCTGAAGAAGGCATTCGAAGTCGGGTTGATATCAGATGGTCACGCTTGGCTGGAACTGCTTAACGACCGCAACCTGTCAACCCACATATATGATGAGGAGAAGATCAGTGAGATTGATCAGTTGATCAGAACCAAGTACATGACACTGCTCAAGGATCTTTATTCATCATTCGAAGTCATCTCCGAATGAATGATCGTTTCGGCCTCAGCGAAGAGGATATAAGGTCTATACAGTCGGCTCTTTCTTCGATTGTGGGCTTGGAACGAGCCGTTGTATTCGGCAGCAGGGCCAAGGGCAATTTCCGTCCTGGGAGCGATGTGGACATTGCCTTATACGGTCAAGTGGATGCCAATGAAGTGAGAAGAGCCGGAACATACCTAAACGAGGAAACGGCTATGCCGTATCACTTCGACCTGATCGATTATTCCTCCATCTCATTACCTGTTCTCAAAGATCATATTGACAGGGTAGGCAAACTTTTGTTCCCCGATCTCCACCATTGAGCCTTGGCCATCAGGGAGTTACTATTATACTTTTTGGTGATATGGATAGGCTCATTCTCTTGGGCCGTAGCCCAGTCGGTCCAGCACTTTAAACCCCTGAAAGGCGTCAGCATCAGGGCTTTGGAAGTTGTGGGCGATTCTGTGGTCTGGTTCGCTGCCGACCGTGGCGTCTTCGGTCGCACTACCGATGGTGGCCGGACATGGCAGGTCGATTCTATCAATGTCGATGGTACATTCCCGCAGTTCCGCTCCATTGCGGTGATGGATGAGCAGACCGCACTGCTTTTGAGTATCGGATCGCCCGCTCATCTCATGCGAACCATAGATGGCGGCTGCACGTGGAGCAAGGTCTACCACAATACCCACCCCGATGTGTTCTTCGACAGCATGGCCTTTGCCGATAGCCTGCACGGCTATGCAATCAGTGACCCGATAGATGGCCGTTTCCTGTTGATTCGCACCACCGATGGCGGTATGAATTGGCTTGAGATGGATACTCGACATTGGCCAACACCAGCCAAGGATGAGGCTTTTTTCGCCTCGAGCAATGCCAACATCAGCCTTAATGATAGCCAACTGTTGCTTTGCACTGGCGGTGCCCGAAGTCGGCTGCTTAGGGCGGATCTGGGTGGTGAGGCGTGCACCGAGTCTGACCTGCCGCTGCCTCATGGCGGTAAGATGACCGGGGCCTACGCCATGCATTTCGTCTCACCGCTTGTAGGTGCTGTTGCCGGTGGCGACTATGAAAGCACGGCACTCGAAGTTCCTTCGCTGTTCGTTACTACCGATGGCAGCCGAACATGGAAACAACTCACCTTATCGCGCCCGTTCTTCGGCAGTTCGGTGCGTTTCCGTAGTGCAGATGAGCTATACGTTACCGGCCACGATGGCACTTTCATGTTCCGGCTTTCAACCGGAGAATCGACCGAACTGACGACCGCCACTGGCGATCCACTCAAATTCCACACCTTACGCATCGCACCATCGGGCAAGTCGCTTTGGCTGGCTGGAAAAGACGGGGCAATTGCGCACGTGTGGTTGAAGTGAGAAACATCACTTCCACTAGGATCAGCCACCTGAAAAATCATAGCCCATTTCTTCGTTTCGAACGAGAGTGATTTGACTATGAAGTAGTTGTGGCAGTCTCCGATCAATCCAAGAAGAAGGCTGTCTTCAGTGAATGACTTGATTTGAGTGATAGTCACAGCATCTCCTATTCTGAGGGGCTGTTTAGCTCGCTCAATTTGGATTAGCACCATTAATCATGAACACCCCCGATTAAAGACGTGACTCTTTTGGTTTCGGTTAAAACCTTATCCCGATCACCGACCTTCGCGCACCGCGAAAAGAACTTGTTTACTGAATCAGTATGAAAAAAGAAGAGGTGCCGCAGGACGATGCCAATATGCTCGAGGGCAAGTTCAAAGTGGTGAAGTATGCGGTGAATGAGAAGGGCGAATATGAGCTGGTGAAGAGCGTGGGCTGGGAACCGGAGAATGTGGTGCTGGCTCAGGCTTGGGATGTGATCAATGAAAAAGTGGAGGCTGCCCGCAAACGTGTGGCAGCAGGCGAGTCAAGTCCTTTGGCCTTCCACATGGAACGCAACCAGATGGATGCCGAACTTTTGTCGGACTATATGGGTTTCTCGGCCCGGAGGGTGCGGCAGCACATGCAGCCCTCCGATTTCGCGGCTTTGGATGCCGACACTCTGGCCCGTTATGCCGAGGTGCTGCAAGTGAGTGTTGACCGATTGAAAAGAACGGAGGACTGAGAGGCGAATGGCAGACATCATACTTCCCTTCGAGCACCGACAGAGTGCTCATTGCGAGACAGGCGTAATCAGTAACCTGATGCGCTTCCACGGCCTCCAGATATCCGAACCCATGGCCTTCGGTATTGGCAGAGGGCTGTTCTTCAGTCATTTCCCGTTCCTCAAAGTGAACGGTCTACCCGTCACTTCGTACCGGATCCTGCCGGGGAACATCTTCAAGAATGTCACCTCGCGGCTCGATATCAGCATGGTGCGGCAGACGTTCGGCACACCCGAAAAGGCTATGAACGAACTGGACCGTGTGCTTGAGTCGGGGCTGCCCGCTGGTATGATGACCAGCGTTTTCTACCTGCCATACTTGCCCCGTGCCTTCCGCTTCCATTTCAATGGACACAACATTGTCGTTTTCGGTAAACAGGGAGATGAATACCTGGTGAGCGACCCGGTAATGGAGACCACCACCACCATACATCGCACCGCACTTATCAGAGCGCGTTTCGCTAAGGGGCTGCCGCCTACCAAGGGCCGCATGTACTACCCGACCAAGGTGCTAAAGGACGTGGATCTGCGCCCCGCGGTGTCAAAGTCTCTGCGCAAGAACGCCTACGACATGCACACCATACCGGTGCCCATTTTCGGGTATAAGGCCATCAACTATCTGGGCAGCAAAGTCCGCAATTACGAGAAGGAATATGGCCCGCGCAAAGCTGTGCTATATCTCGGCAACATTGTGCGGATGCAGGAGGAGATAGGCACTGGCGGGGGCGGTTTCCGATTCATGTACGCGGCATTTCTGCAAGAGGCCGCCAAACTGCTCGATAGGCCCGAATTGCGCGAACACGCCAAGATGATGACCGACATAGGCGATCAATGGCGCGACTTTGCCTATGATGCCGGCCGCATTTGCAAAGGCCGCGCTCCGGAGGGCGTCACGTATGCTTCGCTGGCCGACCTTCTGGCCGAGATCGCTGAGAGCGAGCGCAAGGTGTTCGAGGCCATTTACAAGTGCAAGCCCTGACCGATTTGTCTGCCCTGTATATAACCGACCTCGTACGCCACTATCCTGGTGCCGAGCGCCCTGCAGTGAACAACCTCTGTCTCGATGTGGCTGAGGGCGAGTTCTTCGGACTGTTGGGGCCCAACGGTGCGGGCAAGACCACCACTATCAGTATTGTGTGTGGGCTTCTGAAGGTTGATAAAGGGGCGGTCAAAGTGATGGGCCATCAGGCTGGATCGCCAGCGGTACAAGGCCTTATTGGTTTTGTGCCCCAGGAGATAGCTCTTTACGAAACGCTGTCAGCCCGCGAGAATCTCCGTTTTTTCGGAGCGATGTATGATCTGAGTGGCAAGGAGCTGGATACTCAGATAGATAGTCTGTTGAATCAGTTCGGACTGCTTGAAAGGGCCGATGATCAGATCCGTTTCTTTTCGGGAGGGATGAAAAGGCGAGTGAACATCATGGCTGCGTTGTTGCACGGTCCCCGTCTGCTCATACTTGACGAACCGACTGTAGGCATCGATGTGCAGAGCCGTGCCTTGATCAATACTTACCTACAGGAACTGAACCGTAGCGGCACCACAATCCTATACACCAGTCATCATTTGGACGAGGCCGAGCGACTCTGTTCACGGCTGGCCATCATGGACCACGGCAGCATCATTGCCATGGGCACACCAGCCGAGCTTCTGCACGCCCATGGCTGTAAGGATCTTGAATCGGTTTTCCTGAAACTCACCGGCCGCGCCCTACGCGATCATTCCGCATGACCCGTTTGCGAGCCATAATGCTGAAGGAGGCGCTGCTGCTGCTGCGCGACAGGGCAGGTCTGGCTGTGCTCTACCTCATGCCTTTGTGCCTGGTCGTTATTATGGCGGTGGTGCAGGATGCCCCGTTCCGGAGTTTTCAGGAACACAAGGTGAGTGTGCTTTTCCGTGATGATGATTCTGGAACTGTGGGCGAACAGATCCGTGATGGACTTCTGGCCTCTGGGGCGTTCGATGTGACGATGGCTGATAGCGCTCTGACCGAAGACCGCTTCCGTGATCGGATACGAAAAGGCGATTTTCAAGTGGGGATAATTGTGCCCGAAGGGGTGAGTGTGGCCATCGCTACCCGCTCATTCGGCATGGTCGATGGCATGTTGGCCGCTATTGCCACACCGACTGACAGCACACCTGTTGCTGGTGTAACGGATAGTGCGACCGTTCGCCTCATCATCGACCCGACCGTGAAACTGTCCTTCAGACAGACGCTTCATAGTGTCGTGGAGCGGCTGCTAACGGGAATCGCTTCTAAGCAGTTGGTCGATGCACTGGGCCAGCGCATGGGCGAGATGACGGGTGGTCCTGCCCCACAGGTGCCCCTGTCCGGCCTCGGTGCCGGAGTTGCCGAGGAACTTGCCACCAACGATTCGTTCGGTACACATGTTGCCACCAACAGCACCCAGCACAACGTGCCGGCTTGGACCATTTTCGCAATGTTCTTCATGGTAGTGCCGCTATCGGGCAACATGGTAAGGGAACGCACTTCGGGTGCCGCCTTGCGCCTGCGCACCATGCCCGGTGGGCAGTGGCTGCACCTTTCGGGTAAACTGGCGGTCTATCTGAGCATCTGCCTGAGCCAATTCTTATTGCTTTTGGCCGTGGGCAAGTGGGGCCTGCTGCATCTTGGGCTTCATGCTTTGGTTATCGGTGATGGCCTGCCACGTCTGCTGCTTGCTGCCATTGGAATAGGCATGGCCGCAACAGCTTATGGTATTTTGGTAGGAACGGTGTTCCGCACGCACCAGCAGTCGGCCATCTTCGGGGCTGTGAGTGTGGTCATTCTTTCGGCCATTGGCGGCATCTGGGTACCGCTCTATATCATGCCCGGGCCGATGCAGGCCATCGGTTCGTTGAGTCCGCTGGCTTGGTCTCTCGATGCATTCAATGTCGTTTTGCTGCGCAATGGCGGCTGGGCCGAACTCGTGCCCCATGTGGCCCTGCTCATGGTCTTCTCTGTTGTGGCTCTGGCCTATGCGATATGGCACGAACAGCGGCAGCAGCGCGGCTGAGAGAGCATCAGCTCGTTGCGTGGGCCAGCCCTGCCACCGAGACTTTGGCCGCACCATGATCCAATAACGTCCGGACACACGCCCCTAGTGTCGATCCTGTGGTTATCACATCATCAACAAGCAGAATGTGCTTCTCTTGGATGCTCTTGGGTCTTGGGCAATGGAACACCCCGTCCATGTTCACGGCCCTGTCGTAGCGGCCCTTGCGTGTCTGCGATTCGGTGGCCACTGGGCGCAGCAGCACATCGGTGGCCATGGGCGCACCCAGCGGACCCGACATCCCTTCAGCGATCAACTCGCTCTGGTTGTATCCCCTTCGTTCTTTCCGTGCGCGGTGCAATGGCACAGGTACAATAAGGTCAACAGGGTCGAAGAAACCCTCTTCAATGAGCAGCGACCCGAAACGAGCACCGAGCAGAAGGCCCACATCCTGTCGGCCTTGATATTTGAACGCGTGCATCATGCGCTGCACCTTTCCTTGCTTGCTGAAATCGAGATATGTGCACCCCCTTGCTATTGGCGCCCTGCCTGTGAAGAGTCGCTCGATAGGTGTGACCGGATAGCGCCAATGGTAGCTGAGCGGCAACGATTCAATACAGATAAGGCATATCCCTTTCTCAAAATGCCGCAGATGCCCGTTGCAAGCCATGCAGAGTCTGGGAAAGAGCAGCTCGGTGAGCACCTCTATCCGCAGTATTTCTGTTAGAAACATGACTTGGATTTTACAAAGACGAATTAAGACCTGATGAACACCATAGATTGATATACATTTGTCGATCAACCCAATAACCACCGTACGTACAGATGGACGAGAAAGAGCGCTCCAATAATAACAAGGTATTCCTCATCCTTGCCATCATACTGTTGGCCTTGTCGGGCCTTTTAGGGTGGCAGCTCTTTGAACAGAAGAGCGAGAATGACCGCAAGACCGAGGTGATCAAGCAGATCAACACCGAGAAGGACAACCTTACAGCCGAACTTGACGAGCTGCTTGAGAAGTATGCCGACCTTGAGGAGGAGAATGGCAAGCTAACGGGCGAATTGGAGGCTCAACGTCAGGAGATTCTCGCTCTAAAAGTGGACATTGAGAAGTACAAGGGCGATACCGGCAAGATGAACTGGTACAAAGAGCAGCTGGCTATGTACAACGTGAAGTACAAGTCGCTAGAGACTAAGTATGACAGCTTGGCTGCGGTCACTCAAGTGCTCATAGCCGACAAGACTGCCCTTCAGGGTGACCTGGCCAAGGAGCAGAACAAGACCCAGGAACTGACCAACGAGAACATGAACCTGAGCAGCACGGTTGCCCGTGGTAGCATGCTTACCGCCTATCGTGTTTCGGTAGAGGGTGTTCGTGGCGAAAAGGACAAAGTGATGACCAAGGCGCGCAGGGCCGAGAAGCTGCACATCTGCTTCATTCTGGGCGAGAACGCGATTGCCAAGCCAGGCAGCAAGAATCTCTACATGCGCATCATCGACCCCGAAGGCAAAGTGCTGACCTCTGGCAAAGAAGAGGAGTTTGAGTTTGAAGGTGGACGTATGGTGTACTCGCTCGTTAAAGAGGTCAACTACCAGAACAAGCAGATGGACATCTGTGTGTATCAGAATGCTCCAACTGCAAAAGGATTCAAAGAAGGCAAGCACACCGTGGAGATCTACACCGACAAGGTGCTGATCGGTTCGGCAGACGTGTCTCTGCGCTGAGTCTTTCCAACATCGACTGAAAAAAAGGCTGCCCAAGCGGGTGGCCTTTTTTATTGTGAATCAGAAATCAATTGAGGCTCACTCCTCAAAGTAAACCCGCTTCACGCGTCCAGATATGGACGTGAGCACTTCATAGGGGATAGTGTCGGCATTGCGGGCAAAATCAGCCACGGGATATCCTTCTCCGAACACCACCACGGGATCGCCTTCCTGAGCAGGGATTCCAGAAATGTCTATCATGCACATGTCCATGCACACGCTACCAATGATGGGGGCTTTTTGGCCGTGAACCAGGATATGACCTTTACGGTTGCCGTGTCTTCGGCTGAGCCCATCGGCGTAGCCGATAGGTACAGTGGCTGTGCGCATAGAGCGTTTCACTTGTTCCATCCGTCCATAACCCACACTTTGACCAGGCGATAGCTCGTGTATCTGCGAAATGGTGCTGCGCAATGTGCCCACTTGCCGAAGGAGGCCTTGTAGCTGGGGATTCACTGCTACACCATATAGCCCGATGCCCAGCCGCACCATATCGAACTGCGCCTCGGGGAAGCGGAAGATTCCGTGTGAGTTAAGTATGTGCCGATCGACACGATGCCCGAGCCTTTGCATGATGTGGTCGGCCATCTGGCTGAATGACTGTATCTGCTGCCGAGTGAAGGCGTCCTGAGCAGGGTCCTCGCTGGCAGCCAGGTGCGAGAAAACCGATACTACCTGCAAATCGCGCCCGTTGCGCAGCAGTGCACACAGGCGATCCACCTCCGACTCGTTGAAACCGAGCCGGTTCATTCCCGTGTTGAGCTTGATGTGTACCGCAACGCGACCCGTATCAGCTGTTCTCCTGTCAAGCGCTTGTCGCAGCGCACCCATCGACCGCATGCTGTAGACCTCAGGATCGAGCCCGTTCTGGATCATGCTGTCAAAGGCCTGCTCCTCAGGGTTCATCACCATGATCGGCAATGAGACACCGGCCCTGCGAAGCTCCACTCCCTCATCGGCATATGCCACCGCCAATCTGTCAACTCTATGGAACTGAAGCAGGTTTGCCACCTCATAAGTTCCGCTGCCGTAGCCGAATGCCTTCACCATGGCCATCACCTTCACCTCTGGGGCCAGCAAAGAGCGGATGGCATTGAGGTTATGCACCATTGCACCGAGGTCCACCTCCAGCACGGTCTGGTGTGACTTCTGCTGCAGCAGGTTGCCGATGGCTTCGAAACCGAAAGGACGGGCCCCTTTCAGCAGCACCGTCTCATTGGCGAAGTGTCTGGGGTTGAATACCTTGAGGAATGCCTCGGTGCTCGGGAAGAACTCCTTTCCTGTACCGAACAACCCGGCCTGAGCCGATATGCGCGGCCCGATTCCGATGAGGCGCGATATGCCGCGCTCCGACACCATCCGTGCTACCTCGCCATACAGCACGGCATCGTCCTGTCCGCTCTGCAATATGTCGCTCAGAATGATGGTGCGCACCGGGTGCTGGTGTTGTTGCGCAAGGAAATCGAGAGCGATAGAAATACTCTGCAGGTCGGAGTTGTAGCTGTCATTGATCACAGAGCAGCCATTTATCCCTTGCTTCAATTCCAAGCGCATAGCCACGGGGCCGAGCAGCGCCATCCTTTCAGCGATCACTGCATTATCAACCCCCAGATGCAGTAGCACGGCCCAGCACGAAATGGCATTCTCAATCGAAGCCTCGTCAGTGAACGGGATGCGGATACTGATGAAATCGTTGCGGAAAACGGCCTGTATATCGGTGCTATCGCGCTCTTTTGCCACTCGGCCCACTTGCAGGTCGGCCATGCCCTTGCGGCTCCAGGAGAAGATCCGGGGCGAATTGGTGAAGGGATACTGCCGCACTTCCTCTTCGAGCACCTTATAGTCGCGGCAATAGATGATGACCGTGCTATCAACAAAAAGGTCGAGTTTCTCTTTGGATTTCTGATGATGATCGGTGAAATGTTCATCGTGTGCCTGACCAAGGGTAGTGAAAACCCCGATATCGGGCCTGATGATCCGCTGCAATCTGAGCATCTCACCAGGCTTGGAAATGCCTGCTTCGAAAATGCCGAGAGTGTGGGCTTCGCTCATGCGCCAAACGCTCAGCGGTACTCCAATCTGTGAGTTGTAGCTCTTAGGGCTGCGCACAGTGCGGTGGTCGGGTTCAAGAAGCTGATGCAGCCATTCCTTCACCACTGTTTTTCCGTTGCTGCCAGTGACCCCTATCACCGGATAACTGAAAAGCGCCCTGCGTGCCGCAGCAACGGTCTGTAAGGCGGAGAGTGTATCCTCAACTTGGATGAAGACCGCATCGGCAAGTCCTTCGGGAGCTGTGCGGCTCACCACGAACACGCGCACACCGCGCTGATACAGGTCTTGTATGAAAGTGTGTCCATCGTGCCGGTCTCCACGAAGCGCGAAGAATGCCGTGCGGGCAGGTTGGCTGAGTCTGCGGCTGTCGGTCAGTAGTTCCGTGATATGTGTCTGCGCCAGATGCTCCGGGCACGGTTGCCCGAGCACATGCATCAGCCAGCCAAGGGTGCCGGGCGCGTTCATCGGTCAGCGTTGATCCAAACGCCTTGCGCTTTGCTGAAACAGTCGCGGCAGAGCGGCTCGTAGCTGTCCTTCTCGCCCAGCTGAACCAGTTGGCCACCGCCAGAATGGCGGTAAGAATGGTTGGCGAGGCTGCCACAGCGCATACAGATGGCGTGCACCTTCGTCACATATTCGGCATTAGCCATCAGGGCAGGAATGGGGCCGAACGGTTCGCCACGGAAGTCCATGTCAAGTCCCGCTACGATAACGCGTATGCCCCGTGCGGCCAAGACATTGCACACATCCACGAGCCCGAGGTCAAAGAATTGGGCCTCGTCAATGCCCACCACCTCCACATCATCGGCAAGTAAG
>Ga0169931_10002797_pt1 | contig 28166 bp, 32 predicted proteins | sample Kivu_15m_20L_FD_129675 | JGI IMG/M metagenome (GOLD analysis project Ga0169931, IMG submission 129675) | Freshwater microbial communities from Lake Kivu, Western Province, Rwanda to study Microbial Dark Matter (Phase II) - Kivu_15m_20L... | ecosystem: Environmental > Aquatic > Freshwater > Lake...
CGGCGCGATGAGCACGGGCGCCGGCACGACCACGGGGTCGACCACGGCCACCTGCGCTGCCGGGCGCTCGGACCGGATCTGGTCCATGACGAGGGGGGCGGTGGTCGGTGCGGTGGCCACCACCACCATGCCGATGCCGATGGCCGCCTTGGACAGCACGGGCACGACCTGGGGCGCGGTGACGGCCACATGCTGGGCGGCCTCGACGAACGGAGCCATCGCAGACGCCTGCTGTGCCACCTGAGTGCTGGCGTTCGCCACGTCCCCCGAGCCGGCAAACGCCTTGGCAGCCTTGTCGCTGCGGCGCAGGACGGCGATGGCGAACAACGGCACGGCGGCCACGCCCCGCAGGGCCATGCGCATCGCCATGCGGGCCCGGCTGACCCGCGCCCGAGCGTTCTGCTCGCTCACCCCCGACAGGCGTGCCACCTCGTCGTAGTCGTACCCCTCGATGAAGCGCAGCGACAGGGCTTCCTGATAGTTGGCGGGCAGCGTGTGCAACGCCGCGACGACCGCCGTGTGATCGGCGTCGAGGCCCAGCTGCGTCTCGACGCACGGCAGTTCACCCGTGGTGCGAGCGTCGACCACGGCCACCCGATCGAACTTCTCGGCCTCCCGGCGGCGGCGGTTGGCCTCGTCGACGCACACGTTGGCCATGATCTGGTGCAGCCATGACCCGAGGCGGTAGTCGCCCCCCACACGGCCCAGCGCCCGGTACGCCCGGGTGAAGGTCTCCTGAACGGCGTCCTCGGCGGCGGCGACATCGCTCAGACGGCGCATCGCATGGCGTAACAGCGATGGTTGATGGGCGCGCACCAACGACTCGAACACCTCGTGGTCGCCCGCGCGGAACGACTCCACCAGATGCATCTCGTCGAGCGACAGCGCCATGGTTCTCCCCTCTTCCCCAACCCTAGCCCAGACAGCACGGGGTGCGTAGATCGCGCTCTGTCACAACTCGGTGAACAACACGCTGTGTTCGATCCCGTAGGTCCAGGTGATCAACTTTCTCCGGGCCTCGAGTTCCGACCCGGCGAGGGCCGTGGGAACGTACTCGTACGCCACTCCCGCCGAGCGCAGTTGGTCGACCCGAGGGTCGTCGACCAGAGCGACCAACCGGGTGCCATCCAGTCGCCTGAGGCGATCCCCCACCACCGCGGCCACCTGCGCCGTCGCCACACCGCGCGCATCGACCAACCACACCGGCCCACCGCCGGGCAGGCGCACGGAGGGAAAGTGCCGTGCCAACCACTGCACGACCGCCGCCCCCGCCCGGCGCCGCAGCATCGGGCGAGCCCACCGGTACGTGCGGCGCCAGGCCCGCCGACGCACTCGCCGAACGGCCCGGCGGCCGTGGGCGACGGCCGTGGCGAACCGTGCGAAACCAGGCCGCCACGAAGGGGGCAGCCGACCGGCCAGGCGCCAGTACATGCGGCCCAGGCGGCTTCGGGCCTGAGGTGCGGCGCCCTGGCTCACAGCCACCTGCGCAACTGATCGGCGACCTCGGCGGCACCGGTGGCGGGCGGGAGTTCGGCGAGCCGATCGACCACAGCGCCGCGCTCGGCCGCGTTGCACAACGCCGCCATCGATGGCGCCAACGAGGCCCGGTCGCCTCCGTCCCACCGCCACGCCCAGCCCTGCTCGGCGGCGTGACTCGCCCGGGCATCCTGATCGTCGGTGCGGGTGGCGAGGTTGGGTACGAACACGGTGGGCATGGCCAGCGCCAGGGCCTCGTGGAACGAGTTGTAACCGGCTGCCAGAACCGCCGCATCGAACGCTGCGAACCATCGGGTCAGGGGAAAGCGGCGGATCACCCGCAGCGCTCCGTCGGCCTCAGGGTCCGGGGCGGACAGTTCGCTGCGGGCGATCACCGGCACCATCGCGTGCGCACCCAGGGCCGCCACCACGGCGCCGGTCAGGCTGGACACATCGTTGATGGCCCCCGCACCCAACTGCACCAGAACGTGCTGCCCCTGGGGGTCGAGCCCCAGTTCGCGACAGGCCTCCGCCCGCTCGAGACGACCGGCGTCGTAGATGATCGGCGCCACGACATGGACGCTCGGCGCCGACCGCCGGGCCACGGTGAGGCCACGATCGGCAACCTGCGCGTAGTCGCCGGGCTCGATGACGGCGTCGAAGTAGCGCTCGGCGGCCATGGACTCGGCGCCTACACCCGGGCGCCACATCGCACGGCGCTGCCATACCCGCACCAGTCGGCGCCGATGACCTGCCAGAGCGCTGACCAGGCCGGGGTACGGGTGCACGCCGTCGAACATGACCACCCGTGGTCTCAGCGTGCGGACCAGGTGATCGATGCGGTCCTCGAGCAGGCGTTGCCAGGGGCCTCCGGCCAGACCGGCATGACCGGCCGAGGGGAGGTGCTCCACCTCGAACCCCTGTGCCACCGGCACGGCAACGGCAGCCGACAGCGTGAAGATGACCGGCCTCACCTGCGGCTCCAGCGCCCTGGCCACCGCCATCATGCGCGCCAGATGCCCCAGACCCACACCGTTCGACGTGCACAACAGGACGACCGGACGGTTGTCACCGCTCATCGGCGGCACCTCCGGGCGGGCGCACCCGCAGGGCGAGCCCTGCGTCGGGGTCGGCCAGATTCGCCACCGTGATCGATGACACCCGATGGCGGCGGGCCAGTTGCGACAGGCGGCCCTGGGCGTACTCGGGCCAGCGCTCGGGGGGCAGTGTCGAGTTGCGCCGATGCGTGATGGTCTCGAAGGCCACGCCCAGCTCGCCGGCCTCGGGTGGCGCCTGCTCCGTGCCCACCACGACGGGCAGGAATCCACCCGTGCGGGCACGCTGGCGTGCGACCGCGACCACGAGTTCCGCCAACTCGTCCCGAGTGGCCCCCAATGCAGCGAACATGACGGTGGGCACCTCGGCCCGCTGGCGGGGTGGGACGGCGTCGAGCGACGGCGGCGAAAGGGGGCCTGAGCGTGGGCCCGGTGTGCCGATGAGCCCTTGGATCCGGGCGACATGTGCGGCGAGCGAGAACCGCTGATGCACCGCCGCCAGGCCGCGCCGCCGCTGCGCCTCGTAGGCGGAACGGTCGCGCCACAACGTCCACACGCGGTCCTGCACCTCACCGGGTTCGGCGTAACAGACGGCATCCCCGAACAACGTTCGCAGGGTCGGGGGCACGATTGCCGGGACACCCGCCGCCATCGCTTCCAGCACCGTCCGGCCGAAGGCCTCGACGAGATCGGGGTGGTGCTGGTAGACGAACACGTCGATTCCGGCGAGGAACTCACGTGCCGACTGCCCGCCGAAGGACGTCACCTCCCAGTGCGACGGCTCATTACCCAGGACCTCTGCCACGCCAGTGGTGCCGCCGAGTACGCGGACCCCAACCGAACCGTCGTCGGGGTAGGCGGCGAGCAGGTCGGCGGGGGTGGACGGCCACTTCAGCGCACTGGGCCGACTGTGGCGGCCGATCACCGGCCGTTCGGGGTCGACCGGGCCCGGGCGCTCGACCACCCACGCTGCGGGATCGATCACCTCCACCCAGTCGTCCTCGAGCAGGCGAATGGCGCCGGTGGCGGCGGTCGCGCCCAGCGCCTCCCTGACGACCGGGCTGATGGGTGCCCACACCGCCCGACGCCCGAAGGCCCCCACGACATGGGCATCGACGACGGACGGGTCGTAGTGGCGCGTGCCGTCACGGTCGACGGGCACCTGTCCGGCGACGACGACCACCTGTTGCGCAGTGATCGGCAGCCGACCGCCCACGGGCTCGGCGAACACCATGGGATGGCGCACCTCGACCAGGCGAGTCCTCACCGTCTGCCCGGGAAGCACCAGCGCGACGTCACCCCCGTCGATCAGCGCCTGCAGGTGTGGGTGTACGGGACGGTCGGTGCGCAGGCTGGCGGCGTCGAGATGGGCCAGACCGACCTGGTAACCGGCACCGGCCGCCGCCATGACCTCGTGCGCCACACTGGTCGACGTGCCCCCCGGGAACCGCAGGTCGCACACGATGACGAGGTCCACGCGTCGAAGCGTAGGCCCCCGGCCCGCGCACCGGTGCGCTCACGTCGGGTAGGGGAACACCGCCTCGACCGTCGGGCCGTCGGACGCCCAGAACACCTTGTACGGCGCCCGCCCGGGGACGGAATAGCGGAAACGGATGCCGTGGTGGGTCGTGATCGCCGACGACCAACGTTGCGCCTTGGTGGGATGGTCGAGGATGAACTCGCAGACGGCCACCAGGTCGTCGTAGAGGTCGAGGCGGCCCGAAGCGAGCAGATCGTCGAGTTGTTGGTCGGCGACGAGCGAGTAGCCCGGGTTCATGCCGAGGCGGAACGCTGCCGCCGCCGCTCGACCCGACCAGCCGTGGCGGCCCGAGCGAGCAGCTCTTGCAGTTCGGGCGTCGTGTCGTACTGGTACTGCGCCTCGCTGAGCACCACAGCCGGTTCCAGCAGCAGCGATCCGTCGTCGCGCTCGTGCACCAGGAAACGCCGGTTGGGATGCCCGGGAAGCACCACGCGGCTTCGGCTGTCGGTTTCGACGAGGAGTGGGTGCACGGAGACCTCCCGGGGTCTGGCCGTCGAGCGGCAACCCGAGCCTAGTGGGAGACTGGGAATTTCCCACGCTGTCGACGAGATGCGCCCGGGTCGATGCTGGTCACGGCGTTGCCTGAGTTCGTCCATGGAGGGATCCTGCGACGGCCTCTCCGCGGCGGGTTCACCAGACCACTCATCGCAACGCACCCCACCACTAGATTCGCCCTGTGTCCACGCGTATCGCCGTCATCGGCACCGGCTACGTCGGCCTGACGACCGGTGTGTGCTTGGCACATCTCGGCCATGACGTCGTGTGCGCCGACATCGACACCCACAAGGTGGCTCGCCTGAGCGCCGGCGAGGTGCCCATCGTCGAGAACGGGCTCGCCGAACTACTCGCCGAAGGCTTGGCGTCGGGTCGACTGCGGTTCGTCGTCGGGGCGGCGAACGCCGTACCCGAGTGCGGTGTGGTGTTCCTGTGCGTGCCGACACCCCAGGGTGACGACGGTTCGGCCGATCTGATCTACCTGCAGTCGGCGGCCCGCGAGATCGGCCCACACCTGTCGTTCGAGTGCGTCGTCGTGAACAAGTCCACGGTTCCGGTGGGGTCGGCGAAAGTGGTGCAGCAGGTGCTGGGCCGCCCCGATGTCCGAGTGGTGTCGAACCCCGAGTTCCTCCGCGAAGGTTCGGCCGTACAGGACTTCCTCAAGCCCGACCGCGTCGTGGTGGGTGCCGACGACCACGCCGCCGCTCTGATCGTCGCCAACCTGTACGAGCGAACCGGCGCACCGTTGATCATCACCGATCCGGCATCGGCCGAGACGATCAAGTACGCCGCCAACGCATTCCTGGCCACCAAGTTGTCGTTCGTCAACGCCATCGCCGCCATCTGCGAGGGTGTGGGCGCCGACGTCAACGACGTCATGGTGGGTCTGGGGTCCGATCACCGTATCGGCCACGATTTCCTGCGACCCGGCCCCGGATGGGGTGGTAGCTGTTTCCCCAAGGACACACGCGCGCTGCTCAAGATCGCCGACGACGCCGGCTACCGGTTCGACCTGCTGGCCGGTGTGCTGAACGCCAACGATCAGCAGTTCGACCGCATCGCCGACAAGGTGCGCCGCGCCACCGGTGGCGCCCTCGCAGGGCGCACGGTGGCGGTGTGGGGGCTCACGTTCAAGGCCCGCACCGACGACCTGCGCGACTCGCCCTCGCTCGCCGTGATCGAACGCCTCGTCGCCCAGGGTGCCCGGGTGCAGGCCTACGACCCCACCGTCACGGCGGCCAGGCCGGGGTTGCCCGAACATCTCGACCTGCGCACCGACCCGTACGGCGCCTGCGAAGGGGCCGACGTGCTGGTCGTACTGACCGAATGGGACGAGTTCCGCTGGTTGGAACCCACCAAGGTCGCCGAGGTGATGGCGGGGCGGGCGGTGGTCGACGCCCGCAATCTGACGGAGCGGAACCAGTGGCACCGTGCAGGGTTCCACTACCAGGGCGTCGGACGCTGAAAGGATCATCTGATGCGCGTTCTGCTCGCCGGCGGTGCCGGCTTCATCGGATCACACCTCGCCGAAGCATTGGTGGCGCGCGGTGACGAGGTCGTGATCGTCGACAGCTTCGCAACAGGGCGACGCGAGAACCTCGAACGAATCGCTGCCCACCCCGATGTGGAGGTCGTCGAGCACGACATCACGGCGCCCCTCACCAGCAGTTACCTCGAGGCCATGACCGGCCGGGCTGACGGGCGTTTCGACGTCGTGGCCAATCTGGCGTCCCCGGCCTCACCGTCCGACTTCCTGACCATGCCGCTGTACATCCTCGACACCGGCTCGGTCGGTTCCCGCAACCTGCTGAACCTGGCGCACGAGCACCGGGCCCGGTACCTGTTCGCATCCACCAGCGAGGTGTACGGCGATCCCCTCGTGCACCCCCAGTCCGAGGACTACCTGGGAAACGTCTCGTCCACCGGTCCGCGAAGTTGCTACGACGAGGCGAAGCGTTTCGGCGAAGCCCTCGCCATGGGGTACCAGCGCACCCACGGCGTCGAGGTACGCATCGCCCGCATCTTCAACACCTACGGCGAACGCATGCGCCCCGAGGACGGGCGCGTGGTGAACACCTTCATCGCCCAGGCCCTCAAGGGCGAGCCACTGACGTTGCACGGCGACGGCGACCAGACTCGGAGTTTCTGCCACGTCAGCGACATGGTGTCGGGACTGCTGGCACTCATGGACGGCCCCGTGACCGGGCCGGTGAACCTGGGGAACCCGAGCGAACTGACCATACGCGCACTGGCCGAGATGATCGTTCGCCTGACCGAGTCGCCGAGCATCGTCGTGACGATGGACATGCCCCCCGAGCGCTTCGGTGATCCCGTGCGGCGTTGCCCCTCTATCGGCCTGGCGCGTCACGAACTGGGGTGGGTGCCCCGCCTCCCCATCGAAGAAGGCCTGCGCCGCATGATCACCCACTTCGAGCAGCACGAGGGCCTGGAACGGCGGTTCACCAGCGACAACGGCACCCCGAGCGAGCCGGGATGGACATGAGCGTGCTGGTGACCGGCGGCGCCGGGTACATCGGCTCACATACGGTCCGGCGCCTCCGGCAACTCGGGCATGCCGTCGTGGTGCTCGACTCACTGGTCACCGGGCACGCCGACGCCGTGCTCGATGCGCCCCTCGTGGTGGGCGACGTCGCCGATGCCGATCTGGTGCGTCGTGTGTGCGCCGACCACGGCGTCAACGCCTGCGTGCACTTCGCCGCCTTCAAGAACGTCGGCGAGTCGATGGCCCACCCCGAGCGCTACTGGCGCAACAACGTGGCCGGCACGGCAGCACTGGTGGAGGGACTGCTCGCCGCCGGCGTGCGGCGCCTGGTGTTCTCGTCATCGTGTTCGGTGTACGGCACCCCGGCCCAGGTGCCGGTGGCCGAGAGCGCCCCGATCGCCCCCGAGAGCGTGTACGCCGAGTCGAAGGCGATGGTGGAGCGCATCCTGGCGTGGCAGGGGCGCACCAGTGGCCTGGCGTCGGTGAGCCTGCGCTACTTCAACGCTGCCGGCGCCTCACAGGACGCCCTGATCGGCGAGGACTGGACGCACTCCCAGAACCTGATTCCGGTGGTCATGCAGGCGGCGCTGGGCGTACGGCCCGAGGTCCAGGTGTTCGGCGGCGACTACCCGACGCCCGACGGCACGTGCATACGCGACTACGTGCACGTGGACGATCTGGCCGAGGCCCACGTCGCAGCGCTGGACCGACTGGCGGCCGCCCCCGGTGACGAGGGTTCGTGGCAGGCCGTCAACGTGGGCACCGGTGTGGGGACCTCGGTGCTCGAGGTGATCCGCGCCACCGAAGCGGTGGCCGGGCACCCGGTGCCGCACCGGATCGTGGAACGGCGCGCCGGCGACCCCGTGGCGGTATGGGCCGACCCGGCCGGCGCCGAGCGACTGCTGGGATGGACCGCCCGGCTCGGACTCGACGAGATCATCGACACCGCCTGGCGCTGGCACTGCCGCACCGTCTGACGCCCTACACCTGCGCTGTCGTGCGCTGACGGTCCAGCCAGCCCAGCAGCATGGCGATGGCCCGCGGGTCGTGTCGCAGGCGGTGGCCGGCACCCGGGATGATCCGCAGCTCGGCGGCACCGTGGGCGTGCGACAGTTGCCGCGCATCGGTGGTGGGCACGCTCTCGTCGTCGTCGCCGTGCATGACCAGCATCGGCCGGGGTGCGAAGCGACGGGCGGCGTCGACGGGGCGGAAGCGGCGGAACTCGCGGCTCCACTCGTCGAACGAGGGTGGGAAGCGGGGCCGCTGCACCGCACCGATCTCGCGGGCGTGTTCGAGGAACCGCCGAGGATGCGCTGCCCAATCGTCGAAGTCGGCCCGGGCCGACAGCAGTGCACATCCGGTCACCCGGGGGTCGTCGGCCGCCACGCACACCGCCAGCGAGCCGCCGGTGTTGGTGCCGAGGAGCCACAACCCCGTGGGCTGCGCCTCGTCGATCAGGTGGTCGATCGCCGCCCTCAGGTCATCGACCCATCCCTGCAGGCTGAAATCGCCCTGACTGCGCCCACACCCCCGGAACGTGAAGGTCATGGCCACCCACCCCATGTCGTTGGCGATGCGGTCCATCAGTTCGGGGAAGGTGCCCGCCGAGCGACGGGCGTCCAGCGAGCCGATCGGGAAGCCGTGGCACAGGATCACCCCGGGCAGGGGTTCGGTTCGCCCCGCCGGTCGGGTCAGGTAGCGGTCGAGTTCCAGATCACCGGAGAGGAACGTTCCGTTGCCCTCCATATGCCCCGGACCGCCTGGCTCAGACCGACCGGGGCGCCAACTTGCGGCGGCGCTTTCCCGGCGTGGCCAGGGTGTAGCCCCGGTTGCGCGCCTCGGCCAGTGTGTCGGGACCGAAGCAGAGGCCGACCTCCTCGCGCACGATCTCGTCGATGATCCGGGGTTCGGCCCACGTGTCGAGGTCGTACACCAATTGCGTGCGCTTATCGCCGAGGAAGCGTGTGTGCTCGAACTTGGTGGGTCGCTCCATGGGCACCCAGGCTACCCCCCACGCCCGAGTGGACTACGGTTGTCGGCGGGGGTGACGTCATGGCGGCCGAGACCACACGGGACAGCATGCGCGTCGAGTTCTACTTCGACGTGATGTGCCCATGGGCATACCAGACCTCGGTGTGGATACGCGAGGTGCGCCGCCAGCGGCCCCTCGAGATCACCTGGCGGTTCTTCAGCCTCGAGGAGGTGAACCGCCCCGAAGGCAAGCCTCACCCGTGGGAACGCACGCACGCCTACGGGTGGACGCCGCTGCGGGTGGCGGCCTGGCTTCGCCGGCACGACCCAGCAATGTGCGACGCCTGGTACGAGGCGGCCGGACGGGCGTTGCACGTCGAGGGCCGTCGCCCCTACGACATAGCCGTGGCGGCGGAACTGTTGGCCCGCATCGGCGCACCCGGGCACACCTGGGACGCCGCGCTGGGGGACGCGACCACCCACGACGACGTGCGCGACGACCACGTGCACGCCGTGCAACGGTGGGGCGGGTTCGGCGTGCCGCTGATCGTGCTGTGGCCCGACACCGACCACGCCCGGGCGGTGTTCGGGCCGGTTGTGCATCCGGCACCGCTGGGGGCCGACGCTCTCGCCCTGTGGGAGCTCACCGTGGCCTACGCCCGCGTCCCGGGCCTGTACGAACTCAAGACCCCCAAGACCTCGGACGACCTCACGTACATCGCCCGCGCATTCGCTCCCTACCTGGAGGCCCGGCAATGGCCGACGATTCAACATCCCGCACTCTGACGGCTCTGTTCGACGTGTTCGACAGCGTGTCGCAACTGGGCGATGCACTGAGCGAGGCGCAGTGGAAGACGCCCACCGATCTGCCGGGTTGGACCGTGCAGGACAACCTGTCGCACCTGATCGCGTTCGAGCGGGTGCTCGAAGGGGATGCAGCGACGACCCATCGGGCCACCGACCTGAGCGGCGTGAAGAACCCCATCGGCGAGATGAACGAACACGAGGTGGACGCCCGTCGTGGCCGTCCGGGGAGCCAGGTGCTGGCCGAATGGCACGAGATCGTGGGGCGTCGACGAGCCACGCTGACCAGTGCCGGTGACGACTACTTCGCGCAGCCCTCCATGACGCCGACCGGCCCCGGAACCCTCGCCGACTTCCTGTCGATCCGGGTGCTCGACTGCTGGTTGCACGAACAGGACATGCGGCGTGCGGTGGGGCTCACCGGGCATCTGGGAGGCCCGGCGGCCGAGCACACCATCGACCGTCTGATCCGCACACTGCCCATCGTCGTGGGCAAACGAGCGGCGACACCCGAGGGCGCAACCGTGGTCGTGCGCATCACGGGAGAGGTGGAACGCACCGTCGTCGTGAACGTGAGCGGTGGCCGCGCCGCAGTGGTGCCCGAAGCGCCCGACGGCTCACCGCTCGCAGCCGCCCTGACCCTGACCACCGAGGCCTTCGTGGTGCTGGCCACCGGGCGTGGAGGACCGGATCACGCGGCGGTCACAGGGCAGTGGTCATCGAAGGGTGACGATGCCCTGGCGCGGCGCATCGTCGATCGACTGAACATGATGATCTGAGCAGTGAGCGCTCAGAACCCGGGGTCGTCGCCGTAGTCGAAGGTGATCTCGTCGCCGGGTTCGATATCGCGGACGGCGATGAACACCAGGGTTCGTTCGTTCAGGTTGCTCCACCGTGCGTTCAACAGTTCCGCATCGGGTTGGTGGTTGTAGAAGGTGCCGTAGCCACCCATCCAGGACGAGTGGTCCGGGTCGGGGGACCCGGGCATCGCGTACCTGTGCATCATGGTGCCCGGCATGCGAGCGAAGTGCATCTGGTCGTCGGGAAAGGCCACGAGGGGAACCCGTTCGATGATGTCGCCCGCTTCGAATCGGCGTCGCGCGAACACGCCGATTCCGTGGATCGTGGAGGGCCTGATCACGAGCGAATCGGTCCACGAGATGTCATCGGGCGTGAGGTCGGATGCGTGGCGGGGATCGTCTGGATGTGGCATCGGTAGTCAAAGATATCCGGTCAGCCGGTCACCACTGTGGACAGTGCTTTGAACGTTCTTGACAACGCTGTAACAATGATCCGCTATGCATGGAATCGACCCTCTCCCATGAACCCGCCAGAGCCTCACGTCGGCACTGGCGTCACCGTAGGCATCGTCCTTGAAGCCGACCACTACGACGAGGCGTACCGGTGGCGACGTGAGCGCTCCACCATGGCCACCGTGGCCCAGACCTGGCTGTGCGAACAGGCCCTCGAATGGGTCGTGGAGCGTGAACAGGCAACGCCGTTTCGCATCCTGAGCGTCGGCTGCGGTGACGGCAATCTCGATCTGCCACTGCTGCACACCCTGGTGCCGCTGACCGAGGTCGCCTATACGGGTGTCGACGTGAACCCCCACTCACTGGCGGTCTTCCGAGAGGGACTCGGCGACCTTCCCGCAACCCTGATCGAGACCGACACCGAGAACCTGCCACCGGCTGATGAGCCGTTCGATCTGGTCATCGTCTCGCACATGCTGTACTACGTCGACGAACCGGCCGGTCTGGTGGCACGCCTGTTGAGCGAGTTCACCCGCACCGACGGCCACCTCGTCGTCATCCACTCCGCCTTCGACGGCATTCCGGCTCTCATGGCCAGCGTGGAGGGCCTGCAGCCCTTCCTCACCGCCGAGGACATCGCAGCGGGCCTGACGCTGCGCGATCTGCCGCCGGCATGGCACCGTCTGCACACCGAACTCGACGCCACCGACCTCCTGGGCGGCACACCCGAAGGCATCTCCGTACTGGAGTTCTGCATCGAGTACGAACTGAAGGCCCTGACCCCACAGGCGCAGGCTCAGTTGCAGACGGAACTGAAGCAGCGCTGCGTCGTGCGCGGCGGCCGTTCGTTCCTCCCCGAGGAGGTGGGTGCTCTGGTGCTGACCAATGCGCTGCGCACGGCGACCGCCGCGACGCAGGCCACGCAGCGCGACCCGTTGGAGGACTACCACCAACTGGCCGAAGCGTTCGCCTGGCCCGAGCGCCTGGCGATCGTGCCGCGCAGCGCCGACGGCCAGATGCACCTGCTGGATGTGGGCTTCGGCACCGGTCGATGGCTGCGGGTGCTGCGCGGAACCTTCCCCGAGTTGGCCGAGGGCGCAGCACACGAGCTGCGCTACAGCCTGCTCGACCCGATCGGCCCTGCGACCGAGAGTGCCGCCAACGCCGCCGCAGCGATGTTCACCGTGGGTGACATCTGGGTCGACTACGTGCAGTCAGCCGACCTGCCCGCCGGTCGGTTCGGCCTGATCTGGGCCATCCATTCGCTCTACGGCGTGCCCCGTGGGAACCTCGCCGAGGCACTCGAGCACATGCTGCGAGCGCTCCACCCCGAGGGCACCGCCGTCATCGTGCTGCCCGACGACTCGTCGTTCTACGTCGAGGCTGCCGTGCAGTTGCTCGGGCACACCGTGTTCACGTCCGCCGACGACGTCAGGTCCGAACTCGACACCCTCGGATACCGCTACCAAGTGCGCCATGTCCGCTACGACGAGTGCATCCCGGCCTTCGACGAGATCACCCTGCGGCACTACGTCTGGGTCGAGTCCATCGGCAACTCGTTCGTCCCGGGCGGCGACCGCGACGACCTACCGCCGTTGCCCACCGGGCCCTGGTGGGAAGGTCACCGCCGCAGCGATGTCTTCGCCTTCCCGCAGAACGTCGAGGTCATCACGATCCGGGGCGGCCAGTAGCAGTCGCTCACACGTCGGGGTCGACGGCCTGGGGACCGACGGCGCCGATGGCCTCGAGGTACGCCAGGTGCGCCTCGGCCACGCGCACCACGTCGACGTCGTCGAGCAGTTCGACGCCCAGACGCTCGGCCTCGCCCAGCAGATAGGCCGACAGGGTGTCCTCGCCGATCACGACCGGGGTCGTGATGTCCTGGCGATGGTCGATCACATCGGGGGGCTGGAGTCCCTTGGCGTGCAGCCACCGCAGATGGGCGCGCAGCAACAGGTTCAGTTCGGTCATGGTGAGGCGCGCCTGCGTGGCCTCAGGCAGGCGTTCGGCCACGAAATCGGCCGCCCAGTCGATCTCGTAGACGGCCCGTGGTGCCACGGCGTCCAGCCGACGCGCCTCTCGGCCCACCGTGATGGCGGCGATGGCGAACACCGAGGCGGCAGCGCCGACGACGAACAACCAGGTGATCGGCTCCATCGTCCCCGACGCTACCGGGGTGCGTCCGGCTCAGATGCCGATGCGCTGAGCCAGCAGTTCGCGGTGGTACGTCGGGTCACCGAACAGCAGCTCGCTGCTCTTGGCCCGCTTGAAGTACAGGTGCGCCGGGTGCTCCCAGGTGAAGCCGATACCGCCGTGGATCTGGATGTTCTCGGCCGTGGCGTGGAAGTACGCCTCCGAGCAGTAGGCCTTGGCCAGCGAGGCCACCGACGGCAGTTCCTCGTTCATCTCGGCTGCGCACCACATGCCGTAGTAGGCGGCCGACTTGGCCGACTCGACCTCGAGCAGCATGTCGGCACACTTGTGCTTGATGGCCTGGAACGATCCGATGGGACGCCCGAACTGCACGCGCACCTTGGCGTACTCGACCGCCATCTCGAGCACCTTCTGGGCGCCCCCCACCTGCTCGGCGGCCAGGGCCACCGCAGCCAGGTCGAGCACGGTCGACAGAACCTTCCAGCCGTCACCCTCGGTGCCGATCAGTTCGGCCGGAGTGTTGGCGAGCTCGACCTTGGCCTGCTTGCGGGTCTGGTCCATGGTGGACAGCGCCGTACGCGTGACACCGGCGGCGTCGGGGTCGACGGCGAACAGGCTGACACCCTTGGCCGTGCGGCCCGCCACCAGCAGCAGGTCGGCGGTGTGGCCGTCGAGCACGAACATCTTGGTGCCCGTCAACGACCAGCCACTGCCGCTCGCCGTGGCGGGCAGGGTGATACCCGCCTCGTCCCACTTGCCCGAGGGCTCGGTGAAGGCCAGCGTGGCGACGGTCTGGCCGGCTGCGATACCGGGCAGGTACTTGGTCTGCGCCGCAGCATCACCAGAATGCAGCAGCGTGTTGGCCGCCAGAACCACGGTCGAGAAGTAGGGGGCGCACAGCAGCGCCCGGCCCATCTCTTCGAGCACCACACCCAACTCGACGAAACTGAAGCCCGATCCGCCGAACTCCTCGGGGATCGCCAGGCCCTGCAGGCCCATCTGCTCACCCATCTGGGACCACACGGCGGCATCGAAGCCACGCTCGGTCTCCATCTGCTCACGCACGGCCTCTTCGGAGCTCTTGGCCTCGAGGAACGAGCGCAGGGTCTTGCGGAGTTCTTCTTGTTCTTCACTGAAGGCGAAATTCATGTGCGCATTCTGCCCCGCCCGCTCGGCACCGTGCGACTCGTCGTGTGTACACATGAGTACACTCGTCAGCGTGGCAGTGGGCATCCGGGAACTGCGGGCCGATCTGGCAGCGCAGATACGCCGTGCGGGACGAGGCGAACGCATCCCGATCAGCGTCGGCGGGCGGCCCCTCGCCCAGTTGGGGCCCCTGGACGACGCCGTCGGGCAGTCCACCTTGGACGACCTGGCCGCACGGGGTCTGGTCCACCCGCCTCGGCGGGCCGCTCCCTGGGAACCGTCTGCACCCATCGCGGTATGGCAGGGCGTCCGCCTGGATCGTCTGCTGGCGGAACTTCGGGGCCGACCGTGACGCTGTACCTGGACGCATCGGCCCTGGTGGCGGCGCAGGTGGCCACCCCGGCACGGGTGGTCGTGCTCGCCGCCATGGACGCCGACCCCCGCTGGTGCACCAGTGCCCTGAGCCTCACCGAGGCACTGGCCATGGTCGACCGACTGCTCGAGGAACCCGTGGTGCGCCAGGACCTCGAGGACCAACTGCGACTGCTGTGGGACCGCCTGTGGGTGATCCCCCTCGACCAGCGCTGTCTGGACCGGGCCGCCGACCTGGCGCGCGAGCAACCGGTTCGCCTGGCCGACGCCCTGCACCTCGCTGCGGCCGACCGACTTCCACGCCCTGTGCAGTTCGTCACCCTCGACCCGGCGCACATACCGGTGGCGCTGTCATTGGGGTTCGACGTCGTGTCGAGCTGACCGTCGACGAGGTGCTTGCTCTGTGCCGCACGTAGCACAGAGAAACCGTGGGCGTCCGTGAACTTCGTCAGCGGGCCAGCGAACTGCTTCGGCTGGTGGAGCTGGGTCACACCGTTCGCATCACCGATAGCAGTCGCCCCGTCGCCGCGAGGACAGACGATGCCTGGCCCCAACCCCTGGCGCTGGACGCCGACACGAGCGCATCCCAAGCCGTCGCCGAGTTGCGACGAGACGAACGGTGAGGCCCTGTTGGTACCTGGACTCCTCCGCCGTCGTGAAACTGGTGGTCGGTGAACCGGAATCGTCAGCACTGCACCAGGCGATCCAAGGCGACAAGGTGCTGGCGACCAGCGAGTTGGCGCATACGGAGGTACGACGTGCAATCGGCCACCTCGATGCCCTGACCTCAGCCCGCGCCAGGGCCGTGGTCGGCTACTTGGACCAACTGGCGGTGACGGCCGAGGTTCTGGACGCCGCTGGACGCATCAGACTGCCCACACTCCGGTCTCTCGATGCCATCCACCTGGAAGACTGACGCCATGAGCACCGACACCCTGCACTGGCACAACGCCGACGTCGAGGTCCACAAGGTGGTGGTGGGTCCCTACGACAACAACGTGTTCGTGATCCGCTGCCGCGCCACCGGCGACGCCGTGCTGATCGACGCCGCCAACGAACACGAACTGCTGGGCGAACTGTGCGATCGCCTGGGTGTGCGGCGTGTCCTCGAGACCCACGGTCACTGGGACCACATCCAGGCCATTCCCGCACTGCGGGAACGCGGTCTCGAGGTGGGAGTGACGGCGTTGGACGCCCCTCGCCTGAAAGACGTCGGCTACGACGTGTTCCTGGACGACGCCGAAGTGATCGACGTGGGCCGACTGCGCCTGCACGCCATCCACAATCCGGGCCATACCGAGGGTTCCATGTCGTTCCACGTGGCGGGCACCCCCCTGCTGTTCACCGGTGACACCCTGTTCCCGGGAGGCCCCGGCAACACGTCGTTCGAGGGCGGGAACTTCGAGACGATCATCCGTTCCATCGATACCCGGTTGTTCACGTTCCCGCCCGACACCATCGTGCTGCCGGGCCACGGTCTGGACACCACGATCGGCACCGAGCGGCCCCACCTGCAGGCGTGGGTCGACCGCGGTTGGTGAGGGGTTGGCCTTGCGCTACGACGAACGGCCGGCCGACCACACGCCGGTCCACACGAACGAGCTACCCGACACCCCGGTGCGCGATCGCAACATCGTCGCCACGGCGTGGATCGAGGCGCCACCCGATCTACTCGACCTGGGCGCCGACCTTCCCGGGGCGCCGTTGGCCGACTACAAGCGCCGCGTACACGGCTGGCTGCTGTGGCGCGCCGGCCCCGCCAGCGACGGCGATGCCCGTTACTGGGCCGTCGATGCCGGCGACGTGAACCGGGGGAAGCGCTTCACGTTCCGACTGTTCCCCGATGGCACCGGTGAGGGCATCGGGCCCAGCGGCCAGCACCACGAACGGTTCCGCACCTGGAAAGAGGACCTGCGGGATCACCCCGCCACGATCTCAGACCTTTCCGCGTAGCCAGACGTAGAAGGAACGACGTTCGGCTACGCGGAATGCGGGGTCACATCACGACCTCGATGAGGCGCGGCCCGCGGGTCGCCATGGCCGAGGCGAACACGTCGGCGAACGCCTCGACCGTGTCCACCCGAACGGCCTCCACGCCCATACCCTCCGCCAACTGCACCCAGTCCAGATCGGGCCGGCGAAGGTCGAACATGGCCAGGGTCGCCTCACTCGACACCGCGCCCACACGGCCCAGCTCGACCCGCAGAATGCCGTAGGACCGGTTGGCGAAGATCACCGTGGTGACGTCGAGGTGCTCACGGGCCATGGTCCACAGCGTCTGCAGGGTGTACATGGCGCCACCGTCACCCTGCAGGCACACCACCTTGCGGTCGAGACACGCCACCGCCGCACCGGCCGCCACCGGCACCGCCTGACCGATGGAACCTCCGGTCAGCGTGAGGTAGTCGTGCGGCGCAGCGTTCACCGTCCCCGCATAGGGGCCAAGGGAGTTCGTCGCCGCCTCCTCGGAGATGATCGCCCCCTCGGGCAGGAAGCGCCCTATCGCCTCGCCCAGGGTGAACTGGTTCAGGGGGCCGCCTGTGACTGACGGGGGTGCCAGTTCGGCCACACCGGCGGGCTCGTCAGGTGCCCCGAGCACCTCGGCCAAGGCCTGCAGCGCAGCGGTGGCGTCCTCGTGCGGATGCGCCAGCGTCACGATGTCAGCCCTCTCGGGCAGACCCCAACTCGGCTTGTCCGGATAGGCGAAGAACGACACGGGCGGCTTGGACCCCACCAGTACCAACACCTCGACCTCGCTGAGAGCGGTCACCAACTGTTCGGCGAAGTACGGCAGTTTCTCCACCCGCACACGACCGGCACCGCGCTCGGTGCGGGGGGCGAAGGTGTCGCACAGCAACCGGGCACCCGTTGCCGCACGCACCCGACCCGCCGCCACGAGGCCCTCGCCGCCCAGGCAGTCGCCTCGCATCAGGAGGGCCGCGCGCCGACCGTCACGCAGCACCTCGGCAACGCGCCTCACGGCATCGTCACCCACCGCAGCCGGCACCGGGACAGGCAGGGGCACCGCTGGCCCCGACGCCGGCTCCCAGGCCGCGTCGGCGGGCAGGATCAGCGTGGCGATCTGCCCGGGTGGTTGTCGTGCGGCCTGCACGGCGCGGGCGGCGTCGGCAGCCACCGTGCGTGACGATGTCGTGGAGTGAACCCAGTTCGACACGGGACGCGCCAGGCCGACGATGTCCGAGGCGAGGGGAGCATCGAAGCGAAGGTGGGTGGTGGCATGGTCGCCGACCACGTTCACGATGGGTGTACCGGCCCGCTTGGCGTTGTGCAGGTTGGCCGAGGCGTTCGACAGTCCAGGGCCCAGGTGCAGCAGGGTGACGGCCGGTCGCCCCGTCATGCGCCCGTAGCCGTCGGCCATGCCGCTGACGACACCCTCGAACAGGCCCAGCACACCGCGCATCCGGCGTTGCTGACCGAGGGCGGCCATGAAGTGCATCTCGGACGTCCCGGGATTGGCGAAACACACGTCGACCCCGGCGGCGGCGAGCGTGGCCAGCAGACTGTCGGCACCGTTCATGGGGCCCAGGGTACGCTGCGAGCCATGAGCATGGTGCCCGCTCTGGCGCTGCGGACACCAGCGCGGCCCACCTGCGACATACGTCCCGACGGCCGCCCCACACCCGAGTTCCGCGAGCGACTGCGGCGCATCCCCTCGTGGCGCAACGCACTGTCCCTGACGTCCATGGTCGTGCAGACCGGTGCCGTGTTGTGGGCCACCGTGGCGTGGGCGCCCTGGTCGTGGCCCGTCGCCTTCGTGCTCATGGGCCGTGCCCACGCCCAGATGGCGTCGCTCATGCACGAGGCGGCCCATCGCCTCCTGTTCACCCACCGTGGCGCCAACGATCTGGTGGGGCGCTGGCTCCTGGGCTATCCGGGCCTGACGCCGACGGACGCCTATCGCCGGGTGCACATGGCGCATCACCGACGCGAGTTCGGCCCCGACGAACCCGACCGGGCGCTGTACGACGGCTACCCCATCGGCGGCGACAGCTTCCGGCGGAAACTGTGGCGCGATGCCACCGGTCGCACCGGTTGGAAGTTGTTGCGTATGCAACTGAGCCAGGTCCGCTCCCCCGACGCCCGGTCGCGCCGAAACGCCCGACGGGTGGTCGCCACACAACTGGTGCTGTTCGGCGCAGCGGTCATCGCCGGCTACTGGTGGCTTTATCCGGTGTTCTGGCTGGCGCCGCACCTGACCGTGTGGCGGGTGATCAACCGTCTCCGCTCCATCGCCGAGCATGGTGGTATGGGCGAGAGCGACGACCGTCGGGCCACCACGCACAGCGTTCGCCAGCACCTCCTCGCCCGCTTTCTGCTGGTGCCATTCCACATCGGATGGCATCTGGCCCATCACGTCGACGCCGGGGTGCCGTTCCGGAACCTCCCCCGCCTGCACGCCGCCCTGCACGAGGCCGGCTACATCACCGAGGCTCTCGAATACCGCGACTATCGCACCCTGTGGCGTCGCCTGGCCTCGGGCTGACGACCCACTGGCCCGGGGGTCGGGATTTCCCCTATCGCCATAGTGCTAAATGGGAGCCCCCGATCTACACTTCGGGGCCGTGAGCGAGTTGTTCCGCATCGACGATCTGCACGCCCGGCCGGCCGGGGCACCTGACGGCACGCCCGACATCCTGCGAGGCCTCGACCTGGTGGTCGGCGAGGGCGAAGTGCACGCCATCATGGGCCCCAACGGGTCGGGCAAGTCCACGCTGGCGTCCACCCTGCTCGGCTCCACCGAGTACGACGTGACCGGGGGGCGCATTCTGTTCAAGGGCGACGACATCACCGACTGGCCGACCGACCTGCGCGCCAAGTCAGGAATGTTCCTCGGATTCCAGTACCCCCAGGAGATTCCCGGTGTCTCGGTCATCCAGTTCCTGCGCCAGGCCCTCTCGGCCCGCAAGGGTCTGGACCTGTCGGTACTCGAACTGCGTCTGGCCACCATGGACTGGATGAAGCGCCTGGGCATGGACTCGTCCTTCGTGGACCGCTATCTGAACGAGGGGTTCTCGGGCGGTGAGAAGAAGCGCAACGAGATCATGCAGATGGCCATCCTGGAACCCGACCTGGCCATCTTGGACGAGACCGACTCGGGCCTCGACATCGACGCACTGCGCACGGTGGCCAAGGGAATCCGAGAAGTGCGCGCCGACCGTCCGGCCCTGGGGGTGGTCCTGATCACGCACTACCAACGTCTGCTCGACGAACTGACCCCCGACCGCGTGCACATCATGGTCGACGGCCGCATCGTCACCTCCGGCGGCATGGAACTGGCCGAGCAACTCGAGCGTGACGGCTACGAGGCGTTCCGCAGCGGGGCCCCGGCATGATCACTGCCGGCACGGGTTTCGACGTCGAGGCCATCAAGGCTGACTTCCCTGTGCTTCAACGCCGTTTCGACGACGCTCGACTGGTGTACCTCGACTCGGCCAACACCAGCCAGAAGCCGCGCCAGGTCATCGACGCCATGAGCGAGTTCATGGCCACGTCGTACGGCCCCATCAACCGCAGCGCGTACCGACTGGCCGCCGAGGCCACCGACGCCTTCGAAGCGGGGCGGGCTGCCGTCGCCCGGTTCATCGGTGCACGACGACCCAGCGAGATCGTGTTCACGAAGAACGCCACCGAAGCCCTCAACCTGGTGGCCCGCAGTTGGGGAGGCGCCAACCTGGACGCCGGTGACGTCGTCGTGCTCACGCACATGGAGCACCACGCCAACATCGTGCCCTGGCACCAGTTGGTGGCCGAGCGGGGAATCGAACTGCGATGGGTTCCCCTGACCGTCGATGGTCAGTTGGACCTGAGCGGTCTGGATCGCCTGCTCGACGGGGCCAAACTGCTGTCGTTCACCGCCATGTCGAACGTGCTGGGCACCTTGAATCCGGTGGCGCAGTTGTGCGGTGCGGCGCACGCAGCCGGCGCGTTGGCACTGGTGGACGGCTGCCAGTCGGTGCCGCACCAACCCACCGATGTGGCCGCCTGGGACGCCGACTTCTGCGCCTTCAGTTCGCACAAGATGCTCGGTCCGTCCGGCCTGGGTGTGCTGTGGGCACGCGAGTCGCTACTCGACGCCATGCCGCCATTCCTGGGTGGCGGCAACATGATCGCCGACGTGCGACTGGACGGCTTCACGTGCGCCGAACTGCCCGCCAAGTTCGAGGCGGGTACGCCGCCCATCACCGAGGTCGTCGGACTACATGCGGCGATTCGCTACCTCGAGGGGCTGGGCATGGGCAACGTGCGACGCCACGAGGAGCACCTCGCAAGGTACGCACTGGACACACTCACCGAGCGTTTCGGTGACGATCTGGTGATCCACGGACCGCGAAATGTCGAGATGCGGGGCTCCACCTTCAGTTTCGCCTACCGCGATCTGCACCCCCACGACGTCAGCCAGGTGCTCGACCAGCGCAACGTGTGCGTACGCGCGGGGCATCACTGTGCGAAGCCACTCATGCGACTGCTGGGTGCCAACGCCACGGCTCGGGCCAGCTTCTACGTCTACAACGACGAGCACGATGTGGACGCCCTGGCCGATGCCCTGGAGGGCGCAACGGATATCTTCGGTTTGTAGGAGGCGCGCACCCATGCCCGGACTCGAAGACCTGTATCGCGAGATCATCCTCGACCACTACCGATCACCCCGCAACCGGGGCGACCTCCCCGTGCCACCGGCCGTCATGGCCGAAGGCCACAATCCGTTGTGCGGCGACGAGATCCAGATCTACCTCCAGGTCGCCGACGGGGTCGTCAGCGACGTGAAGGTGGGTGGCCAGGGCTGCAGCATCAGTCAGTCGTCCGCCTCCATGATGTCCGCCGCCGTGAAGGGTAAGGCGATCGCCGACGTGCGTTCGCTGGTGCGCCGGTTCAAGTCGATGATGTCCATCGAGGACGACGACGCCTCGCCCGTCCCCGACGTGAAGCTCGGCGATCTCGAAGCACTGCAGGGCGTCGTGAAGTTCCCGGTGCGTATCAAGTGCGCCACCTTGGCGTGGAACACCCTGCTCAACGCGCTCGATGAGGCGTCGACCGCGACCGCCTGAAATACTCCACGCCCTCTATGGGGGACATTCCGGCGCAAGTCGCTGACATCGATCTGGCCTGGCTCAACCGTGTGTTGGCCGAGGAGGCTGGCACCATCGAGGCGTTCGAACTCGTGCCGCTGGGTCAGGGTGTGGGCATTCTTGGCCAGCTCGCCCGTCTGCACCTCAGCTACGCCCCCGGACACACGGGGCCCAGCACGGTCATCGCCAAATGCCAGTCTCCGGCGCCCGAGAACCAGGGCCTGTCGGCCGCCATGGGCTTCTACCTGCGGGAAGTGAACTTCTACCGCCACCTCGCCGATCACCTCGACATCACGGTGCCCCACGCCTACCACGCCGACTGCGGCCCCAACGGCCTGCCCTTCATCCTGCTGCTCGAGGACATCACCGACGCCTACTGCCCCGACCAGTTGGCGGGCATCACCGTCGACGAGGCGCGCCGGATCCTCGACGTGGTCGCAACCCTGCACTGCGAGTTCTGGGAACGGGACAGCCTGTACGCACTGGACTGGCTGCCCCCTATGAACAACCCGCTGTACAAGGCGGCCCAAGGTCTGGCCCGCCTGCGCTGGCCGGGTTTCGTGGAGCGCTTCGCGCCCCGGGTCCCAGGCGGCTTCCTCTCGGTGCTGGCCGAGGCCATCGAGAAGTACCCGGCGATGCTCGACTGGTGGATCACCCAGGGCCATGCGACGTTCACGCACACCGATTGCCGGGCCGAGAACTACCTGTTCGGCGGCAGCCAGGGTGAGGACGCCGTCACCATGATCGACTTCCAGTTGTCCACCCGACACGTGGGTGCCTGGGATGTCGCCAACCTGCTGGGCGGATCCATGGACGTGGACCTCCGGCGAGCTCACGAGTCCGAACTGATCGCCTTCTACCACCAGCGGGTCTGCGAGCTGGGCGTCACCGGCTACAGCCTGGAGCGATGCTGGCGCGACTACCGCGGCTCCCTTCTGCAGCAGGCGGTCGCTGCCGTGGTCGTGAGCGACCTCCAGGGCGGCAACGAGCGGGGCGACGAACTGCTGGAGCATCTGTTCATGCGGCCGGTCATCGCAGCGGCCGACCATGGAGTCGGCGATCTCCTGAACAACTTCTGAGCCATCGGGCTACGGTCGTCCCATGACCCACGCGGACCCCCCGCAGCACGATCGTCTCGACCCGTTGGTGCACGTCGCTCAGGCCGACCACCTCGACGCCCTCGCCGACGCCAGGGCCCGGGCTGGACGAGCGGTTCGCGACCTCGGCCACGAGCTCGTGGGCCACGAAGCGTCGCTGGCGTTGCTGAACCGCATCACCACCACCCTCGACACGCTGTCGGCCGAACTGGCGGTCAACACACCGCGCAACCGGGCCATGACGCGACGCGGCGGCGACTGGGGTCCCTCCCCTGCCGACGGGACGCTCATGTCCAGTTTCGATGAGCGCCCCGTGTCGGGCCGGTCGAGCCCGTGGGGCATGGATGTGACCGTGCGACGCCAGGGCGACGAGGCCGTGGCCACCTGCACACTGCGATCCGCTCACGAGGGCGCCCCGGGCCGTAGCCACGGCGGGGTGGTGGCAGCACTGTTCGACGACGTGTTCGGCTTCGTACTCACGATCCTCGCCCAACCGGCGTTCACCGGTGAGATCACGATTCGTTACCACGACGGCGTTCCCATCGGCGTGCCGCTGGAATGTCGGGTGCGGTGCAGCGAACGTCGAGGTCGCAAGATCATCCTCAGCGGCGAACTCACCGATGCCGGCCGAGTGGTGGCGTCGTCGACATCGACGTTCATCGCCGTCGATCCCGCCAAGTTCGGACTTCCGGAGCCCTCATGACCCGACTGTTGTCGCTCGCCGCCGGCGTGCACCCCACGCTGCCTCCCGCCGAGATGGTGACCGTGGCTGCGCAGGCCGACTGGCCCGCCTGCGGCGTCTGGTTCGATGCCGCCACGTGGACCGACGCCACCACCACCGAAGTCCGACGTCGTCTCGACGACACCGGCCTGGTGGCTCTGGATCTCGAACCGATCATCCCCGCCCCCGACACACCCGACCACGGGGAGCGACTGCTGGAGGCGGCGGCGGGTATCGGCGCACGGTTCGTGCTGTTCACCAGTCGCCTGCCCGATCTGTCGGCAACGGCCGCACGATTCGCCGAACTGTGTTCGGTCGCAGCGCCGCTCGGCGTGCATCTGGTGTGCGAGTTCCTGCCCATCTTCCCCCTGCGATCGCTGGCCATGGCTGCGCAGGTGGTCGAGCCTCACGACCCGTCGGTGGCCGGCATCCTCATCGACAACCTGCACCTGTCGCGATCGGGCGGCACCGTGGCCGAGGTGGCGACACTGAACCCTGCCCGCCTGCCCTATCTGCAGATCGCCGACGCCCCAGCCCCGGCACCCACCGAACCGATGGCACTGCTGGACGAGGCGATCAACGGGCGTCTGCTCCCGTGGGAGGGTGCCCTGCCCATCGATGAGTTGCTGGCGGCGGTACCGCACGTTCCGCTGTCGTTCGAGGTGCGGTCCCGTGCGCTGCGCGACGGCTTCACCGACCCTGTCGATCGGGCCCGGCACCTGCTCAGCGCGGTACGTCGTCGAACACGCTGAGGCTGGCGAGGTGACCCACGACCCCGTGTTCTGCTGACCTGAGTAGCGTTTGGAATGTGGCTTCGCAAAGCGGTGAACGGTCGGCTGCCTTCCCGGCCATCGAACGCAAACACGGCCAGCCCATGTCGTACTGGTTCGAGCAGTTGGCGGCCCTGAGCGATGCCCGCTACCCCGCACTGATGGCCGTGCTCCAGGAACAGCATGGCTTCAGCCGCGCCCATGCCAACGCCGTGGTCCAGTGGCACCGCGGCTCCACCTCGACACGACGGTTCGAGGGTCCCGACCACTTCCTCGACGGTCTTCGACCGGACCAGGCGACCACGGCCCGAGCCGTCGTGGCGGCCATCGAGCAACGGCATCCCCACCTCGAGTTGGTGATGGCGTGGAACCAACCCATGCTGCGACTGGGTCGTGACTACGTGTTCGGACTGTCGGTGTCGACCCGTCACCTGACACTGAATCCGTGGAGTGCCGCTGTGCTGGAACGCTTCCGCGAACGCCTCACCACCTCCGGCTACCGGGTGAACAAGCACACCTTCGTGGTGCCGCTCGACTGGGAGATCGACGCCGACCTGCTGGGCGACCTGGTCGCCGCCCGCCTGGCCGAGGTGGCGTGAATGACCGGAAGGTGGCGGACGATCGCCGCGCTCATCGCCCTGGTGGCACTGATGCCAGCCTGCACCGACGATGCCCCGTGGTGCTGCACACCGACCGACCGGTGAACGGTTCGTGTCCGTTGACGCTTCGAGTCGAGGGACCGACCGGCGAGGCAGCCACCGTGCAGGGGCGCCACGACATTCAGCCCCATGAGCACACCCAGCGAACCCTCGCGATCCGCGCTCATCTCCTCCGTGACGAGGCCCGCTCTCTGTTCGGAACACCACCGGCCCTCGGTCCGGCGAAGGTGACCGTCACGCTCGAGGGAAGCGATACCTGCCGAGCCCCGATGGTGCAGGCGTCCGGCCTGGCACTGGCGCCGTCGGCGACCACCACGTTCTCCATCTCACTCACCTCGCGCACGCAACCGGTTCCCAAGTCGGCGTTCTTCGCCTTCGACGTCACCGATACCTCCCAGGTGCTCGACGTCTATTGGGGCTTGGGCGAGGCAGGAGGTCTGGTTCCCTTCGTGGCCATGCTGATCGTGCCCGGTGGCAGCGTGGACGGGTGTCCCGCCACCGACGGCATGCAGGGCTTCAGGGTCTTCAACCCACTTCAGGGGCCGGCAGTGACCTCGGTGCAGTACCTGCCCATCCCCGCCCCCTCATCCGGTGTGGTCCAGGTGGACGGCACGTTCGCCATGACCGCCAACCCCGATCCGTGCTGGGGACAGGCAACGGTGACGGGCAGGTTCAGCGCCACACCCAACGCCCAGGGGGTGTTCCCCGCAGGAACCACGGTCAGCGCCACGTGGACCACGGGGGGCGACCCTCCCCAAACCGGTTCGATCGAGTACCCACTGCTCCACCAGAACGCCTGCGTCACCGTGGGTCCGCAGCGATGCACCTTCCCCAAGTGAGCGGTAGCACGAGGCAGAACTCGTTGTCCTCGGGGTCCCGCATCACCTGCTGACGGTTGGTCGGTTCCTCCACCGTGTCGCCCAGCTGGCCGGGGTCCCCATGGTTCGGTGCTGCAGTCGTCGGATTCGGTGCTGTCGGCGGCAACTCATCCATTCGGACCGATGACGGCCATCGCGTTCGCATCAACTGAACGACGACCGATACTGCCCCATGGGTGATCGAGGCGACATGGCCGATCCGGCTCCTCCCGCCGTTGTCCTCTCAATCTTCGAGACCTTCCGAGTGCTGGAAGGTCTAGAAGATGCTCGACTTGTGCTCTGGGAACGTGGCGCCGCTCCTGGACTCCAGGATGAACTCGCCACCCTCATCCGCATGATGCACGGTAAGTGGGAATCGACGAAGGAGGCGCGCAGTGAGCGAGCGAGGAATACTTCTTCCGGCCGAGGCGGCGCGGCGGCTCGGCGTTGCAACGCGTGTCGTCGTAGAGGCGATGTACGACCGGCGACTACCGCGCGCGAGGTTGGCCGACGGGACTCTGGGCATCCCTGCTGACGCTCTCACATCCTTCGTGGTCCCGACCACCTGACCCTCCGCATGCACTGCGCTGCCCTGCTCTCGACAGCACATCGGCAGGTCCACACCTGAAGAACCTGGGCTGAGCCGCAGTTTCCCTCGCTTGCCCCGTCACGCCGGTCGGATATCGACCGACGGCCGAGGCCGGGCCTGAGGTCGTGGGCGGCTTCGCGGAGTTGTCAGCAGTGGCGCGTCACCGGTCACCAGAAGAGCCGGAGGCAGACCCCACCAGATGGGGTAGGCGACGAGAACCTTCATCTGGTGCCGAACACGTGGGTGCCGCGGCGCAGCAGCCACAGACCGATCGCCAGGAACCACAACTGCACCACCGTGCCCACCACATGGTGGACCCGCCACCTCAACCCCCGGACAGCAAGCGCCAGGGCCCATAGCGCAACGCCGAACACGTCGAGTTGGCCACCCTCAGCTACATCGACTGGTTCAACCAACGTCGACTGCACGGCGAACTCGGCGGCATCCCACCCGCCGAATTCGAAGCCCTCCACTACGCTCGAATCCGAACACAACATCAAGTCCCCATACCCACCCGGACCTGACGCAAAAGACCGGCCGGTTCAATGTTCGTCATGAAGGCGGCATCGATTCGCGTGTGAACCGGCCCATCACTGGTTCTGATGGCCGCGTTCATTTTCTTCAATGCGTCGGCCAACCGACCAAGGTTCTCCATGTCGCGGGAGGGAATGACATCGATGTCTTCTGTCGGTAAGGGCGAACCATGGATCACCGCGGCGAATCCCCCCAGCACCACATACTTGACCCCGTGTTCGCTCAGGACGCGACAGATCGCCACGGGGTCGAACTTCATCGGTCGTCCGACCTACGCACAATGTGCGCTCGCTGTCGAATACCCATGAACACATTCGCCACCTCGACCATGTGTCGAACTCTGTCTTCGACACTTAGCCGTAGCAGGGTGCGGATCTGAGCGACGTCAACTCCGCGCCAATCCTCGTTCGGGTTCTGCCACTCGCCCACGTCGCAAGTCTACGCCCGGGGGTGTCTCGCCCGTTTCAGGTCGGTGACCTCACCGCCGCGGCCCAGATTTGGGCCACTGCAACAGATCCAGGTCGATGAGGAAGCGCAGGCGCGTGCTGTGACCAAAGGGCGGCACGCCACCGTTGGTTTCTGAACCTCAGCAGATCGCTTCGTCCGTCGTCAGCGTGTCCGCAAGCCGCCGAACCTCGCGGAGCCAGCGGGAGACCTCACGAGGCGTGCCGAGGATCACCAGATCGGTGCCTGGCGCATACCGGCCGACGTCGGCAATGAGGCGAGGCCGAGACGCGCTGCCCCACCGCAACGTCCATGCCCAGAAGTCTCGGCGGCGCGCACCCCGGCGCAGAGCGCTCGAAGATCCGACCCCCAGTAGATCGTGTCGAGCTCGACCACCGGAAGGCCCGTGGCGTCTCCGAGGCGTCGACTGAACTCGTCCGAACCTCGTCACACCCGCGCGGTAGCCTGCCCCCATGGCCCGACGCGCCGACGATCTGGGACCCACCGTCGTGGTGGTGAACCCCGATGAGGACTGCTCCGCCGCCGCGGGCCGTCTCATCATCGACGAGGTCCTCGAATCGCCGGTCGAGCCGTCACCCGAATCGCTCCATGCAGCCGAGATACTCCGCGAGCTCCGA
>Ga0169931_10002798_pt1 | contig 28163 bp, 15 predicted proteins | sample Kivu_15m_20L_FD_129675 | JGI IMG/M metagenome (GOLD analysis project Ga0169931, IMG submission 129675) | Freshwater microbial communities from Lake Kivu, Western Province, Rwanda to study Microbial Dark Matter (Phase II) - Kivu_15m_20L... | ecosystem: Environmental > Aquatic > Freshwater > Lake...
GCGCCCATGCCTGTGTCCTCGATGGGTTGGTGTGGTAACCCCCAAAGAGGCACAGGCTGGATTTCTTGAGAAGATCAGTCATCGCAGACGGTTACGACCTGTCGCGTCCACCGAGAAGTGTCGCCTTTTCCTTCAGTTTGTCGCTCGGCCCCGGGTACACGAACACCACCCGCGCGCCGGCCTTCTTGAAGTCGTCGGCCTTGCCGAGGAACTCGCCGAACTGCCGCGTGCAGATCGGGCACTGGTAGCCGGGGTTGCCGCGCAGCACCACGAGCACCACCGGGCCGTCTTTGACGAGCCCCGAGAGCTTCGTGTTCGCGCCGCCGAGCGCCGCCAACTCGAACTCCTTCGCCTCGGTGCCGACCTTCGGGCCGTGGTCTGCGGCGCGCGCGGGCGCACCACTGAAGGCGGCGAGTGCGCCCAGAAGTGCGAGCCGGATCGAACGGAACATGGTAGTTCTCCTTCAGAGGAACGGGCGATAGGGGTCACGCGCGGGCGACCGGGTCGATCGCGGGCGCGCACTCGTGTTCGTGCTCGCACGGCGCGCCCGGCGCGGGTTCGTCGGTGAGGTCGATCTTCGCAGCGTCCGGGCGGAAAAAGACGCCCACGGTCCAATCTGCCATGATGCGGAGTCGGCGCTCCCACCGCGGCATTTGCATCAGGTAGTAGGTGCGCCACACCCACCACGCGAGGAAGCCCCACACCTTGAGGCCCATCAGGTCGGCGATCCCGCGGCGGTGCCCGAGTGCCGCCATCGTGCCCCGCGTCTTGTACACGAACGGTTGCGGCTCCCGGCCCTTCAGTACCGCCGCGATGTTGTCGGCGAGCACCTTCCCTTCGCGCAGCGCGTGCTGCGCGAGTGTCGGGTACGGGTTGCCCTGTGCGTCCGGGATCGACGCGCAGTCGCCGACCGCCCACACCCCCTCGTGCCCGGGCACCCGCATGCACGCGTCGGTGACGACGCGCCCGCTCTTGTCCTTCGGCAGGTCGAGGGCCGCGACGATCGGGTTCGGCGCGAGGCCCGCGGCCAGAACGACGGTCGCGGCTTCGATGAACGTGCCGTCGGGCAGTGCGACGCCGTCGCGGTCGATGCGCGCCGCGGCGGTGCCGGTGCGCACTTCCACTCCGCGCTTGCGGAACGTCTTCTCGGTGTACGCGGCGAGGCCGTCGGCCATTTCGGGCAGCAGCCGCGGGCCGCTTTGCAGTTGCACGAGGCGCAGCTCCGAGCGCTTGAGCCGCGGGTACGAGCGGAACAACTGCCCGGTGAACTCGGTCAGTTCGCCGATCAGTTCCGTGCCCACCAGCCCGCCGCCGATGACGACGAACGTGAGTTGCGCGCGCCGGCGGGCCGGGTCCGGTTCGGCGTCGGCGCGCTCGAACGCCTCGATCACCCGGTTCCGCACCTGCACCGCGTCGTGAACCGTTTTGAAGGTGAGCGCGTGCTCGCTGCCGGGCGTGCGCGTCGTATTCGTGACCGCGCCGAGCGCGAGTACGAGGTGGTCGTAGGGCAACCGGTACAGGTCGCCGGCGCACGACTCCGCGAGCACCTCGCGGCGCGCCAGATCGACGCTCTGCACGGTCGCGTTCACGAACTCGGTGCAGCACATCAGCGGGCGAATCGGGTTCACCGCGTGCCGGAACTCGATGACCCCGCTCGCCGCCTCGAACAGCAGCGGCGTCATCACGAAATAGTTGTCGCGGCTGACGAGCGTCACCTCCGCGGTGCGGCCCTTGACCTGCGGACCCAAGCGCCGCGAGGCGTACACGCCGCCGAACCCGCCGCCCAGAATCAGAACGCGCTTCAGTTCGCTTCGCACTTCGGACATGGTTGCTCCAGATACCGGGTTCGCCACCACCACACCGCCGCCACAACAACGACCGCCCACGGGCCGACCGCCCCGCCGAGAAGCGCCGCGACGGACACGAGCGCGAACGACCCGAGCGCCCACCGCACCGGGGCGCGTCGGCGGCGCACGAGCCCGCCGGCGAACGCACCGAGCCACCCCGCGAACCAGTCGGCGCGGCCCGCACCGCCCAGCGCGCCGGCCGCGAGGCTCCCGCCCACCGGCCACAGCACCGCGAGCGCAGCGGGCGCACCGAGTTGCGCCGCGGGCGACCACAGTTCGCGCTCCGGCAACTCCGGGGCCGCGCCGTACGCCACCGTCCGCCCGGTGCCCGGAACCGGCGGGCCGCTCGCGTGCCGGTCCAAAAACGCCCCGAGCGGTTGGGCCAGACGCTCCGTGCGGCCCGCGTCGAACAGCATGAAGTGCGTGTCGTCGAACAGGTGCAGTTCCGCGTTCGGAACGAGCCGCGCGTGTGCGACCGCCACCCACGCGGGCACCAGCGCGTCGTGCCGCCCGTGTAGCACCAGCAGCGGTGGCTTCAGCCGTTCGAGCGCGCCGCGCAACAGGCGCTGGTCGGTGTCCCAGAAGTTGCGAAAGAACGTCCACCGGAACGACCGCGTGCCGAGCAACCCGAAGTGCGGAACCAACTCAGGCCCCGCGAGCACGGTCGGCACCATCGCGGCGTACTTCGCGTGTTCGCGGTCAACTGCGCACAGCGTGCCAGTTGGTCAGAAATAGGCTCCGCGTTCGGGTTCTGCGCGCGCCAGTCGGCGGTGAGGCGGCCGGAGCAAGCGGCCGACAGCACCGACTGGCGGAACCGCTTCAGGATCGCGGGCACGCGGTTCAGCCGCTCGCGGGCCGCGCGCACCTTCGCCAACACCGCCTCCACCGCCGCGACGATCCGCCGCTGCTCCGCCACCGGGGGAAGGGGCAGTTCGAGGCTCCAGAAAACCTCTGGATCGACGTGCGGAATACCAGTGCCGCGCGTTTGACCGTTGATCGTGCTGAACTGTGAGTCGAGGAAGTAGCGCAAGAAGTCCGCATCCACTTCCCGCGGTTGCACGTGAGCGAGTGTGGAACCGAGGGCACCGGAAACCGGGGCAAGACCAACGTACCCGCTACGCGCACCGTCCCAAACGACAAGAATCGCATCCGGCGGAACGACGACGGTTCCTTCCGGGTCCGCGTGCCGGCGCACGTTGCCCGTCTCAAAGGCTTCTATGTCCAGATACGGAATGTATCCGGCTTCTTGTGCCGTGGAGAGCGTCGCGGGCTTCTTTCCCTTGCGGCTCGTCGCAACCTCACTGAGCGCGCACGCGGCCCAACCTTCCGGTAGTTCGGTGTCGGTACTCATGCGCCGGCCCCCGCGCTCGCGCCGAGCAACTTCAACACGTCGTCGAGGTCCGCGAGCACGGCCTTCAGTTCGGCCGACGCTTCCGCGGCCAGTTCCTCCAGTTCGGGCAGTTCGTCCGCGTCGTCGGCTCTCCTCCTTCAGCCACTTGAAGCCGTCCAACTTGAACTCGCGGTCGCGCACCTCCGCGATGTCGAACGCGCGCCAGCGGTCCTCCTTCGAGTGCTCCGGCTTGCGCTTCGCGCGGCCGTTGGGGTCGGTGCCGTAGCACGCCTCGAACTCGGCGAAGTGCTCGCGCGTCAGCGGCCGATCCTTCTTGGTGATGCCCGGTACGTTGGTGCGCGCGTCGTAAATCCACACGGTCTTGGTGGGCGCGCCCTTCGTGAAGAACACCACGTTCGCCTTCACCCCTTGGCTGTACGGCGTGAAGGTGCCGCGCGGCAGCCGCAACACGGTGTGCAGTTCGCAATCCTCGCAGAGCAGCTTGAACACCTCGCCGGCTTGGTCCGCGAACAGGCAGTTGTCCGGCAGCACCACCGCGGCGCGCCCGCCGTCGCGCAGGATGGTGAGAACGTGCTGCACGAAGTTGAGCTGCTTGTTGCTCGTGCTCACGGTGAAGTCGTCGCGCTCCGGCGCTTGGTTCGCGCCGCGCGTGCCGAACGGCGGGTTGGTGAGGATGGCGTCGAACCCGCGCCGGCCGGGCGCTTCGTAGATGGTATCGCCGAGTTTGATCTGCGCGTCGATGCCGTGCAGGAACAGGTTCATCAGCGAGCCGCCGCGGTTGGGCGTCGATGTCTTGACCGAAGTAGGTGCGGCCCCGCACGCGCTTGGCGAGATCGCGGTCCATCGTGCCGCCCACGAGGTGGCAGAACCACTCGTAAGCGGACACGAGGAAGCCCCCGGTCCCGCACGCGGGGTCGCAAACGGTGAAATCGGCGCTCGCCCGCGGGTCCGGCTTCATGCACGCGACGATGGCCTGAATGAGCGGCCGGGGAGTGAAGAACTGGCCCGCGCCCTTCTTCCCCTCGGCGGCGGCCCGGTCGAGCAGCCCCTCATACGCTTCGGCCTTCACGTCCTTGTCGAGTTCGGTCCACTCGGTTTCGTCGATGAGGTTGACGAGTTGTTTCAGGCTCACCGGCTTGGTGAAGCGGTTCTGCGCGTCGGTGAAGATGTCGCCGAGCAGCCCGGTTTGCTTGCCGAGCGTGCGCAGCATGTCGGTGAAGGCGTCCTTAAGTTCGGACCCGCTGCCGTCGCGCAGGATGGCCCACCCGCACCCCTTCGGCAGTTCGAGGGCGCGCTCGTCGGCCATCTTGAGGAACAGCAGGTAGGTGATCTGCTCGATGTAGTAGCTGTGGTTGATGCCGTCGTGCCGCAGCGTGTGGCAGAACCCCCAGAGCTTGTTCACGATGTCGGACATGGGCAGCGAACCTCGGTCGAACACGGGGCGCGGGCTTACCAGTCAAGCGCTTCCGGGCAGCGGTCGAACAACTGGCGCAAGCGGGGAATCGTATCCGCTTGGCGCTGCATTTCTACCCAAACGGTAGGGTGCGGTACGCGACGCAGGTCATCGACAAGCGCGGTCAGTTCGGGTTCGAGAGCGCCTTCGTCGCGCCGTGTGGCGTACTCGCGCACCCGTGCGCGGTACGTCCCGAAGGCATTCCGCCGCGCGCGCACAAGCAGGTCGCGCTCGTTCAGCTTCAGCAACTCGATGGTGTATTCCGCGCGTCGCCGGTTGCGAGACGAGAGCCGCAGGCGCGGGAGGAAATAGAATGTGCCGTCCAAGTCAAGGTCGAGAAAATCGAGCGGGTTCTCGGCCCGCGGGTCAATGAGCAGCGGGTCCGCGTCCCGCTGCGCTTGGGTCGGCTGGCGAGTCAGGTCTTCGAGCGCGAGTTCTTCACCCGATTCGGGATCGAAGACGCTGAAGCTGTTGTTCTTCGGCCCGTTGCACGGCCCGCAAGCGTAAAGGTAGTTCTCCCAAACGAACGCGCGCTCGGGGAACCAATCTTTGGGGCGAATGTGCTCCACTTCGTCGGCCGCAGAGTCTTCGCAATAGCAGCACCGGCGCTCCCCGGAGCACATGCGGTCTAAGGTCGCGCGCACCTGCCGAAAAGCGGCGTTGCGCGTCGTGTTGCGCGCAGAGAACAGTCGCTTCGCCGCAGCGACGCGCGCCGCGAACCCGCGCTCCGCGTTCACTTCGGTTTGGTACTCTGCAAGTTTGACTGCTGCGCTAGCGGGCAACTCGGTGGGCGGGAGCGCGATCATTCTGCACCGTCGCCTTCGACGGTCGCAACGAGGGGGAGTTCGCGCCGGAGCGCGGCCTGTTCGCTCTTCTCGTTGGCGCTCAACCCCGTGCCGCGCGCCTTGCGATTCAGCTCGGCGAGCCGTGTCATGCGCTCGCGGCCGGTGTCGGAGCGCGTCCCGCTGAGGCCGAACAGTTCCGTGTCGTAGGCTTCGGTCACGTCCCCGTAGAGGAGCCGGCTGAGTTCCTTCCCTTTCACGCGCCCGGAGAACGCGTTGGGGTCGCCGGGGACCGGAAGCCGCCAGATCGAACCGCTGTTCGCGGCTTGGCAGATGAGCGGGCTGTGCGTCGTCACGAAGAACTGAATCTTGGGAAAGAGTCGTAGGAACCACTGCCCGATGCGCCGCTGCCACGACGGGTGTAAGTGCACGTCGACTTCGTCGATGAGCACGACGCCCGGTAGATCGATCACCATGTTCCCTTTGCGAATCTGCCGCACGACCTGTTTGTCGTCGTACTTGTGACACAACTGCCGCACGAGTTCAAAGGTCATGCTCAATACGGCCCGGTATCCGTCACTCAGTTGCTCAACTTGCACTTCCGCGCCCAACCCGTCCCGGAAGTAAACCCCGGTAGAATCAACTTTCGTAAGCTGTGTGCCGTGGGGCAACAACTCGCCCTCGTTGATGAACCGCTTCATGTCGTCGACAAGCTCTCCCTCGGGTCGTTTCTCCAGTTGCTTCACATGGAGTTGCTGAAGCCACGCGACCGCTTCCGTCAGGGCCACGTCTTCCCCGAACGCGGACAGATGCGGTGCGAGTCGCGGGTGCGAGTAGAACAGTTTCTCGTAATCCTTACTCCCCCCGACGAACCGGCGGAACGGGCCGAAAGAAGCCGAGAACCAACCTTTCCCTTCACCCCAGATGTAACGGAAGGGATCGTGCTGGAATTTCTTCGGCAAGCCGAGTGAGACCCCAGCTTCCGTCCGATTGAACAGGAGTTCGGGCGCGACGTAAAAATCCTCGACGGAGCGACCGGGGCCGGTGCGCCGATCAATCTCCGGTTCATGGTCGATGTCAAGACAAATTGAGCCGTGTTGCGCGCCGCTTCTTAGCCAGTCGGCCCAGTTCTGCCGAAGTGCGGGCGCTTCGTGTGGCCCCGCGAGACACAGTGCGATTGATCGGACGACGGACGATTTACCGGAGCCGTTGTCGCCGAGAAGGACGTGCCAGCCCGGATACTTGTCCTGCTCGAATTCAATCTTGTAGTGGCTGATCGAGCGGATGTTTCGGAGTTCAACCGACTTCAGATACATCGCTCACTCCGTTACGGAAGCAGTCACATCCAGAAAACTACCCGCCGCCGGACGGCGCGCAAAGGGCCGTTGGTCGAAATCGAACTACTCGCCCCCCTGAACCGCTGCCGAATTCAGCGCTGCAACCAGTTCGGCGAGCGTACCGCCGAACGCCCTGTTCGCGGCACCCCAACCGCCCGCGTCGGCGAAAATGGGGATGTCGTCGAAGTCCGCGCGCTCCAACGTCGCGCTCGCGGCCAGTTGCCGCTGGATACGGCCGAGCCACGCCGCTTGCGCCGCTGTGGGCGCGGTGCCGGCGGCCGCGGCGGTCACGGCCCGCGCGGCGCGCTCGCTCGCGGTGAGCAGCGGCGCGGTCGGGTCCGCGGCGCGGCGGATCGCGGAGATGAGGTCCGCACCGGCCTTCCCGTCGTGCAGCCGGTGCGCCAGTTCGAGGCGCTCCGGGGTGAACCGCTCGGTCGTCGTTGTTAGCGCGTCGGTTAGCTCTTTGAGTGTCGCGGCGCTCCACTTCGCCGGCTCGAACAGCAGCACGCGCAGCGGTTCGAGCGCGAACCGCTGATCCGCCACCCACTGCGCGAACCGCGTGAGGAACCCGGCGGCGCTGTACTCCTGCCCGACCGTGTCGCGGAAGATGTAGGCGGACGTCACCGTGTCTTCGTTCTCGATGGCCCGCGCGAACGTCTTGGGCCGGCGCTGGTATTCGGTGAGTAGGCGCTGGAACTCGGGGTTCCGCAACCGCTGCATTTCGGGAGTGAAGTTGGTGGCGAGTGCGGCCGGGAGTTGCGCCGCGAACTTGCCGATGTCACCGTCCGGGATGCCGAAAGTCGCGAACTCGGTGCGCCCGTCGCCGGTGATCTCCTTCTCGATGCGCTGGAGCCGGCGCACGAGGCACCGCACGTTGTAGTCGCGGTCCTTGTTGTCCCAGATGTCGCCGATCACCTGCTGCACCGTGCGCCCGGGGTTCTCCGGCGGTTCGGAGGTCACGCCGGTGCAGTTCTTGAAGTAGTCCAAGAGCGTGCCGTCGAAGCAGTCGAACACCACGAAGTGCGACTTGTCCGGGTACTTCTCGCCCTTGCGGGTGCCGCGGCCGAGCATCTGCTCGAACAGGATGCGCGACTTCACCACGCGCAAGAACACGAGGTATTCGAGGTCTGGGATGTCTACGCCGGTGCTCATCAAATCGACCGACACCACGACCGACGGTTGTGGCCGGTTGCGGAACTCGCGGATGCGTTGGAGCGGCCGGTCCGAGCGGCCGGTGATCTTCTGCACGAACGCCTCGCCGCGCCCGAACACCTCGCGCGCGAGCGTCACCACTTCGTTCGCGTGCGACGTGTGCCCGGTGTCGTTCGCGGCGAAAATCAGCGTCTTCGGGAACCGCCCGTATTTGGCTTCGTGCGCCTCCGCGTAGCGCTTGATCTCCTCCAGAATCTTCCGGTTCGAGTCGGGCGAAGTCACCGTCTTTTCGACTTCGCTGCTTGCGAAGGCGCGCTCGTCTTCGAGATGATCGTGGTGCTGGGCACCGCTCTCCGGGTCGATGAAATCGACCGCCTCGCCTTCCTCCAAGAACACGCCTTCCATGCGCACGTCGGACTTCAGCTTCACCGCGTCGTAATCGACCAAGTACCCCTCGCGCACCGCCCGCGGGTACTCGTACCGGAACACCGGGTCGGTGAAGTAGGCTTTCGTGTGCTTCGCGGGCGTCGCGGTCAGGCCGATGCGGATGGCGTCGAAGTAGTCCAGCGTGTTGCGCCAGTGCGACTGTTCAACGGTCGTGTAGCCGCGGTGGCACTCGTCGGCGACGATCACGTCGAAGGCGTGAATCGGGATGTCCAGTTGCTCCGCGTCGTCGTCGATCTCGTCGCCCTCACCGCCGAGCGCCGCGGCCCGGCCGAACAAGTTAATCATCATCCGCTGAATGGTGCAGACGTAAACGAACGTGTGCTTCGCCTGCGGGTTCAGGAGGTGGTCCGGCGGGAGAACCGTCGGGTCGAACGTGTCGTCTTCGTCCAAGTCTTCACGCTTGAACCGCTGGCTGTAAACGCCATAGAGCGCGTTGAACTTCTGGTTCGGCTCCGGCTCGAACGCGGCGAACGCCTTCACCGCTTGTGCCGCGAGCGCGCGCCGGTCCACGAGAAACAGCACCCGCCGCGCGACACCGGACTTGAGCAACCGGTACACCTGATTCACAAGCGTAAACGTCTTCCCGCACCCGGTCGCCATCGAGAGCATCATGCTCCGCTTGCCCGCGGCAATCCCCTCTTCCACCGCGGTGTTCGCGTCGCGCTGGTACGGGCGCAGTCGGGCATTGTTGTTGGGGTTCGCCCCGAACCACCCGCACGCGGTGGCGAAGTCGCGGCCGAGCAACTCCTCGAGCGCCGCGGGCGTGTGGAACCGCTTCACCTTCCGGGACAGGTTCCGCGGGTCGCGCACGTCGTGGAAGTGGATGATCTCGCCGTTGGTGGCGTAGAGGAACGGCGCGCGCCGTCCGTCGAAGTCGAACTCACCGGCGGGCAACCCCCGCGCGTATCGCTCGGCCTGTTCGAGCACCCCGTCCGGGCTAACCGCGACTTTCTTCGCCTCAACGATGCCCACCACGCGCCCGCCGGTGCAGAGCGCGTAATCGGCCGGGCCGTTCTCGGTTGGGTACTCGGTGAGGGTGACGGTTCCGCCCGGCACCTCGGTACCGGTGGCGTCGGACTTGGCGACGTTCCAACCGAGCGCGTTGAGCTTCGGGTTGATGAGCGCCCGGCGCGTGAGCCACTCGGACGCGGAAATCGCGGGGTTGGGCATAGCGGTCCGTCGGTCGGGCGCTCTCACGAACGATTGGCGAGAGGTACGGGATACCGATGCCCGCTCAGTCTACCCGGCCGACACGCGCGAGGGAAGGCGCGCAGCAAACGGAAAGCCCCGCGCGCCACCAAAGCGGCGCGCGGGGCGTGTGGTGCAGTTCAACCGATCTTCGCCGCGACACGGGCCGCGAGTTCGGTGTTCCGTTCGGCGTAAATCTGCGTCACGTCGGCATGGGAGTGACCGAGCATCACTTGAGCAGCTTCCAACCCGCCGCCCGGCATGCACCGCACTTTGGTGGCGAACGTGTGGCGCTGCTGGTTCAGGTGCCACCGGTGCTTCGACTGCCACGCGGCGAGTTCGGCCTTCTGTTCCGTCGTCAGCCGACGTTCCCATGCGCTCTGCGTTTCGTCGGCGCGCTTGGCGAGCGGTGCCGGCGGCGGGAACGCGAGGTCGCACGCGCGGGACACGCACCGCCCGTAGCTCGCGGTCGTGTAGCGCTCATCGGGCGCACGTTCGGGCTTCGCCTTCCGCTTCGCGGCGTTACGCTGCATGTGGGAAGGGAACCGCGGTGTGGCCCGGTGCGCGGACCGCGCCGCCCGCAGTTCGTCCATCGCGCGCCGCGGGCTGAACAGGTAGTCGGCCGGGGCGTCGGTGAAATACTCCGCGAGCAGTTCCTGAGCTTTCGGCCCGATGGCGATCACCCGCGCCTTGCCGCGGTGGGCGTTCTTGTGGTGCTGTGGGCGGAACAGCCACACGTCGCCGGCCGTGTCGATGTCCGCGCGGCGCAACAGGCACGCTTCACCGGGCCGGCACCCGGTCAGCCGCTGGAACTCGATGAGGCCGCGAACGTGCCGGTTGACGAACGGGAGCGTGGCGTCAACGGTCGCGTCATCGACGGGCTTCACCGGGTCGGATTCTTTCGCGGCCGAGCGCCCGGCGCGAAGCCCCGTCACCGTTTGGAGCGCGTGAAACACGCTCGCGGGAACCAGTTCCTCACTCGCGGCCCACTTGAAGAACCGGCGCACCCGCTCGACCGCGGCGTTCACTTGCTTTCGCACCCATCGCAAGCCGACCATGTGCTCGCGCAACGTTTTGAGTGCTTTCGGCCCGAACTCCCGCGCGACGGTGTGCCCGTAGAGTTCGCGGAGCGGCTTCAGCGCCATGCGGATGCACCACACTTCGGATGTGTGCGTGCCATCGGTGTGGCGGTAGTGGGTTTCCGCGAAGTGCAGGTAGTTGAGCAGAACTTCGTTCACGGTCAGGTCCGCACCGGTTGCGGTGCAAGGCTTGCCGCTGGCGAATTCGGCGAGGAACCGCTTGTACTCGGCTTGGGCTTCTGGGCTTCCCCACGCGCCGAGTGTGCGCGTGCGTCGGATTCCGTTCTCGTACACGTCGAGAACGGCGCGGCCTTTGTGCTGGCGGGGCTGGGGAACAGCGTTCTTGGGGCGCGGCATTCTAATCACCCTCGTATTGCGGGAGTTCCCGCAAAACCTAGGCTTTCGAGTCCGCGCTCCCGAACACCGGGAGGTAAGCTGAACTGCTTCGGATTCCAGCAAAAACGTACAGTCGGGCTGATAGGATTTGAACCTACGACCTCTTGGTCCCGAAACACCACAGAAATAGTCGGCCGTCGCGTCTGAAGAGCCTTGAATTGAAGGCATATTAGCACGCTTTCCCTCCTAAAGCAAGGCCGGCAAACTGACGCACTTTTCAGCGGTTTTTGGCAGTACAGAGCACCCCAATCCAGTACAGTCCAGTACAAGGTTGTCTTGAACCACCGACCCTGTTGGACTCAAAGCGGGACTGGGCCAAGCAACGTCGCCGGGGTTATCCGCGAGCATCTGCGCCGCAACGGGCACGGGGGGCGAACCCGCAACAACGGCCGCGTCAGTCGGCATCGAGCCGTGCGAACGGCGAGTCCTTCGGCGGAGTGAACGCGGCCACACCGATGTACCGATCCGCACCGCCGTAGTAGAGCATCCACTTGCCGTTGAACGGCACCAGCCCGTTCGACACGGTCGTGTCGGCGGTCAGCCCCTTTTTCTCCCAGTCCAGATCCGGAAAGAGGAACGGCTTCTTCGCCTCCCGCTTCACCGTCCGCAGATCCTTGCCGTCGATCACCGCCTGGCCGAGCGACCACGCCGCCTTCTCCCACCCCGACGCGTTGAACAGCAGGTGGACGTCTCCGCCATGAAGCAGGGCGATGGCCCCGGCCTCGTGCCCGCCCTTCCACACCGCCTTGTCGGCCGGCGTCCAGTCGATCAGGTTCTCGCTCCACGCCAGGGCGCACGGGTGCGTGTAGTACATCCAGAACTTGCCGTCGATCTTGGCTGCCACCAGCTTTCCCTTCTCAAGCTTCGTGACGACCACCCCGGACCGCCCGCCCGCCTTCCCGGCCTTGCGGAACGCCGGGCCGTGCTTCGTCCAGTTCACGAGGTCCTTCGACGTGGCGACCGACATCGTGTCCGCCGTGCCGCTCCACGTCGTGTAGTTCATGTAATAGACGCCGTCCGGCCCCTCCACGACGTGCAGGTCTTCGCACCCGCCCTCCCACTCGTGCTTCTTCCAGTCGTCGTTGTCCGGGAACACCACCGGCTTGCCGTGCCGCTTGAACGTCACCCCGTCGTCGCTCACCGCCAACCCGATGCGGCAGGTGCGGCCCCACTTCAGGTCCGGGTTGGAGTCGTCCGCCCGGTACAGCAAGTAGACCTTCCCGTCACGGACGACAGCCGCTGGGTTGTACACGTTCTGCGACTCCCAGTTCACCTCCTTCTTCAGGATCGGACAGCGGAACGTCGAATCGGCGGTGGGCGACAGGATCGGTTTCGCCCGCTTCACGAACGGCCCCATCTCCCACGGTTCAACCGGGGGGCCTTTCGCCTCATACCGAACGTGCGTGAGGCGGTAGGTGTGGGCCTGTTCGGGTGCGGTCTCCGTCTTCCGCCAGTCGGTCTGGGCCACGCCGACCTCGTCCACCCCGAACCCGGTCACGCCCGCCGGACGTCGCCCGCGGAGTTCGCAGAGAGTCTTGCCGTCCGCCAGGTCCGTTAGCCGCGTGTCCACCAGCTCGGTCGTGCCGCTCAGGGTCACGGCGAAGCGATACTTGCGACCGACCTTCAGCCCGGCAGCAGGTTTGGACGTCCAAACCCCCTCCGTGCCGGCCATGACGATCGTGGCGTCGTCCGGGCCGGAGACGCGGAGCGAAAGCGAACTGCGGTCGGCCGCGAGGGCGGAGTGGAACAGGCCCAGAACGATCGGGTTGGCACGGTCACTGCCGAACGAGCTGACGTCGAAATCGACGGTTGCTTCGAACGCGCCGGTCTGCGTTACCTCCTGGATCGGCCGTACGAACCGCCGCCGCTGCCGGTCGTGTGTGACAGTCTCCTTGCCCTCTGGTCCGCGAACCCAGGCGTTGCCGACGAGCAGGTGCTTCTTTTCCGGCACCCAGTGGTACGGCACGGCGGTGGCGGGCATCTGCAACCCGGCGTCCTCGGGTTTTCGCCTGCGGCCCACCGCCAGCATGTCGAAATCGAAGTGCCACCCCTTCGCCAGCGGGTCGGTGGCGAAGTCCTCGTCGAACCTGGTGACCGCCTCCTTGCCGGTGTTGAACGTTCGGTTCGTGAGCGAGGCGAGGTACGGGTTCAACCCGGTTTGGCCGGGCACGGGGTCGGTGAGCGTGTGCAGGAAATTGGTGTGCTCCGACCAGCACCAGACGTACTCCTCGCTCGTCGCCAGGGCCATCGGCAGCTTCGACCAGATCGTGTCCTTGGTGCCGCTCGGCCAGCCGCCCCACAGGTTCCACGGGTCGCTTTCCAGCCACGCTGCCATGCCGACGCGGACGTGCTTGTCGAACGTCTTCGGGTCGCTGCTGAACGAACTCCATTTCCGCATGGACGCGACCGCCTCGTCGTACCGGGCACGGTCGCCGCGAAAGCCGTCTTTCGTGAACCGGCTGCCAGCGGACTGGCCGTAATAAAAGGTGTTCTCGTAGCCGTGGACGATTCGGGCCTTGCCCTCGATCCCGTCGAGCATCCCGTTGATGAAGTCCTTCACCCCGGCAAGAAAACCGGCTTGGTCCAGATCGGGTGCCCAGGCGAAGGTGAGCAGGACGACGACGTCCGGGCACTCCTTCTGTACCGCTTTCATCCAGGCCCGGCCGCGCTTCCGCAGCACCTCGGGCTTGGCCTTGCCGAACGGGTAGTGAGACTTCGTGCCGGGGAACGCGCGGTACTGCTCGGTGTCGAAGAGCAGCCCCTTGAGACCCGCTTCCTTACAGACACGGGCCGCCAGTGCGGCGTTATGTTCGATCGCCTTCCAGTCGTCGTCGATCTCCGGATCGGCGCTCGGGAGTTTCTTCGTCCCGCCCCGCAGGTTCCACCACAGGAAGTTGTCGGTGAGCTGGCCCCAATTGGTCCGCTTGAGGTCGGCGACGGCACCGGCCACCGCCTCGGACGGCACGGGGCGGGTCTTCCACACGACGTCGTCGAACCGGGTGCCCTCCGGCACGCCCTCCTTCTTGCACCAGTCCGCCCCGAGCGGAAGGCGGATGACGATCCCGTCGAACGGGTGGGCAGTCGTGAACTCCGGGTGTTCGGCGAGCCAGTTCGAATCGAGCTTCGATTCCATCGTGTAAATGCCGGCGTCGATCAACTTCTTGCCGCGCAGCTCGGCGGGCTTGGCCCACTCGCGACCGGGCACCGGCTTCGGCTCTTGAGCCGGCCCTGGGTTGGGAAGTCCGACCACGGCCAGCACGATGGCCAGAGCGGCCGGAATCGATCGTGGCATGTGCATCTCCGTGCGGCGGTGTGGTCACTTGGTCAGGAAAGCCTTGCTCGTGGCGACCAACTTCACGAGGTCGCGGAGCTTGTTGCCCTGTTTATCCAGGTCGGCGACGACGCGGTCGATCTCGCCGCGGTCGGCGGCTTCCACCTTCCGGCCGGTGCCGTACACGAGCAGTTTCTCGGTCAGGTGGCGGATCACCTGCGGCTCTTTCTTGAGCAACTCCGCCTTCAGCCCGGCGATGTTCTTCACGGTCGTGCCGGTGGGTAACTCCGCAGACGGATCGACCTTCAGTCCGCCGTCGCGGTACTGCGTCCGCCACAGGCCCAACTCGTCGAAGTTCTCGAACAGGAAGCCGAACGGGTCGATCTTCTGGTGGCACGACGCGCACGCCGGCTGCTTGCGATGCGCGTCGAGTTGGTCGCGGATTGTTTTCTTGCCGCGCAGGTCCGGCGAGAGCGGTTCCACGTCCGGCGGCGGCGGCGAGGGCGGCGTGCCGAGGACCGCTTCGAGTATCCAAACGCCGCGGACGACCGGCGAGGTGTCCACGCCGTTGGCGGTGGCGGTCATGACGGCCGGCATGGTCAACATGCCGCCGCCGTGCGGGGCCTTCGCCGGCACCTTGCGGAAGCCGTCCCCCCACACGTCGTCCCGCTGATAAATCCACTGCGCCGTCCGCTCGTTCAGGAACGTGTACTCCGAGTCGATCACCTCGCGGATTGGGCGGTTCTCGCGGAGCAGGTGGGCGAAGAAGGCATCGGTCTGCTTGAGCATCTCGCCCTCCATCTGCCGGTGGTAGTAGAACCCGCCGGCCGGCGGCATGGTGCCGAGCTTGTACAGCCGCAGCCAGCGGGAGGTGAACCGCCGCACGAACGCCGACGCCTTCGGGTCGTCGAGCATCCGGTCCACCTGCTTGCGGATCACCGCCGGGTCTTTCAATTTGTCGGCCTTCGCCAGGGTCAACAGCTCGTCGTCCGGCAGGGAAGACCAGAGGAAGAAGCTCAGCCGCGTGGCGAGGGCGTAGCCGTCGAGTGGGCCATCGGATTCTTGCAGGTAGTAGAAGCGTGGCGAGGCGATGAGCGCGGTGTAGCCGGTGCGGAGCGCCTCGGCTCGCGTGCGGCCTTGCTCCATCTGCGCCTTCACCAGTTTGACGTACCGGGCCACATCGTCGGGTTTCAGGTCGCGGCGGAACGCGCGGCGTGCGAAGGCGAGGAGCAAGTCTTCGACCGGCTCGGTCTCCTTCTCGCCGTACAGGGTGGTGTGGCTTTTCGGCGGCCAGGCGGTGTCGAGCGGTTCGATGGTCAGGCTGAAGACGCGGATGTGCGGACCCTTGTACCCGGCCGCGAAGAGCGCTTTGGCCATCTCCGGTTCGTGCTGCTGCCGCTCCTTTTCCTTCGCGTCCTTCGGCAGCGGGCGGAATTCGTCCGGCAAGTACTTCTGCACCAGCTTCGAGGGGGGCAGCCCGCGGTCGTAGGGGGCGTTCTCCCAGCCGAGCCACGGCAGCCACTTCGCATCCAACAGCGCGTCGAACGAGTACGTCCGCTTCGTGCCGTCGGCCGGCAGTTCCCACTCGGTCAGCTTGACCGACTTCGGGTTGTCGTCGCTCGTCGCCCCCTGCTGCGAGTCGATCATGTGCAGGCCGAGCTTCATCGGCTCGTCCGGTCGGCTCTTGATTAGGTCGCCCCACGGGTGCTTCTGGTTGTACGCCGACGCTTCGACGGTGATGCGGTATCGCCCGCGCACCGCCACGCCGGTTTGGGCGATCTTCGTCGGCACCACCCGGCCCAGACCGCCGGAGGACGCCCCCGGTTCGCGGTATCGCTGGTAGATGCCGTCGAACGTCTTGTCCGACAGGTGCGAGAAGTGGTGCAAATCGCCGTGCCCGCTCTCGGTGCGGATCGGGGCGGTGAACGTCTGCTTGTCGATATTCGGTTTCTTCCCCGAGGCGGTGGCGAGGTCGAGGCTGTACTCGGCGGCACTGATGACCTTCTTCAACAGGAAGTCGGACATGACAAGCCGGCTGCCGACGGTGTCGAAGCCGTCATCGAGGTCGTCGGCGGGGAACTCGCGGGTCGGGTCGTTGCTCGTCCAGCGGGCGACGCCGTCGCCGTTGCGGTCTTCGAGCTTCACCATCACGTCCGGGCGGAAGTCGGCGGCCCCGTCCAGGTGGAGCAGGTCCCGCAGGCTGTTCCGCAACTCGTAGCGGTTGAGCCGGCGGACGACCGTCTTCCCGCCGGTTGATTCGAGCTTGGCGTAGGCGGCCTTCAACTCGGCGGTGAGCGTGCGGATGGTGGCCGCGGCCTCCTTCGCGTCGGGCTTCGGCTTGCCCTTCGGCGGCATGGTGCCGGCGTTGAGTTGGTCGAGGATCCCCTGCCAGCCTTCGAGCGTTTCCTTCTTCGACAGGTCCACGCCGAGCGTGTCGAACCGGAGGTCGTTCGCCTGCTTGGTCGGCCCGTGGCACTCCTGGCAGTGCTGCTTGAGGAAGGGACGGAGCTTGTCCAGGGGCGATTCGGCCAGAGCCACCGACCCGCCGAACAGGACGAACGCGAACGTGAGGAGTTGAGGTTTCACTTCGCCACCTCCAGCCCCGTTAGGGTGCCGGTGCTGGTGCCGAAGCGGTCGATCTCCAGCCCGTGGTTCCGCAGGATCGAGAGCAGCAGGTTGGCGGCGGGCACGCGCGACTTGCCCTCGGCCGGGTAGACCTTGTGTTCGCCGTGCTGGAACCCGCCGCCGGCGAGTACCAGCGGGAGGTTCTTGTTGGAGTGTTCGCCGGTCGCCATGCCGCAGCCGAAGAGGATGGCGGTGTGGTCGAACAGCGTGCCGCCGCTGATCGGGTCGTCCTGCTTTTTCTGAAGGTCGATGAGGTGCGCCATCATCGCGATCTGATTCTTCTCGATGAGCTTGAGCGCCGCCACCTCCTTCTCCCGCTGGCCGTGGTGCGAGAAACCGTGGTAACTACCGCTCAGCCCGAAGTCGCCGTTGGCGAACCCGGACGCCAGCGTGACCGCCCGCGTGGAGTCGGTCTGGATCGCCAGCGCGATCAGTTCCACCATCGCTTTCAGGTCGGCGGCGGTGCCCTTGCCGGCGGGTGGCTCGGCGACGGGGGCCTTCGGCTTCGGCTTGTCCACCCACGGCTGTTGCAGTTCCACCTTCTTTTCCAGCGTCCGCACCGAGTCGAGGTACTCGTCGAACTTCCGCCGGTCCTGCTGGCCGAGACCCTTGTGGAAGTCGTCGGCCTCGTCCTTCACCACGTCCAGGATGCTGCGGTGGCGCTGCAACTGCTGCTTGGCGGTGGCCTTCTTGGCGGCCTCCTCGTCGATGAACAACGACTTGTACAGTTGCTTCAAGTCGATCGACGGCACCTGCACGCCGGTGCGAGTGAAGCTGATGAGGTTCGATTCGTTGACGTGCAGCACCAGCGACGGGAACCGCACGCCGGCCCCGACCCACTCGGCGATCTTCTGATCGACCGACAGGTTCCCTTCGGGGAACCCCGGCGCGCTGATCGGCTTCACCCCGCTGAGCAGCACCGGCACCCCTTGATGCCCGCCGGTGTTGCCGTGGTCGAGGTTCGAGAAGACGGTGACATCGGCCTTGTGCTTTTCGAGCGGGGCGAGCGTTTCGGGCAGGTCGTACTTGGCCCCGACCTGCGTGGGGTCGGGGAAGAACGCCTGCGGGTAGATGCCGTAGTTGTTCGTCAGGCAGACGAACCGCTTGATCGGCTTCTTAGCAGGGGCCGCCTGACAGCGGGGTGTCATCGCCTCCAGCATCGGCAGGGCCAAGACGACCCCGCCGGCGCGGAGGAAGGTGCGGCGGTGCAAGGTCGATTTCATGTCAAAGCTCGATGTGACGGTCGGCGGATGCCAGCAGTTTACTTCGCCCCCCCGATGCAGTACAGCGCCTCGCGGGTGCGGAGGAACAACTTCCCACCCGCGACCGCCGGCGTGGCCAGCGACACTTCGCCCAGCACGTTCTTGCCGAGCAGTTCGAACTCCTTCCCGGCCTTCACCACGTAGGTCGTGCCTTCCTCGCTCAGGCAGAAGATTTTGCCGTCGTAGCTCCACGGGGAGGCGGTGAAGCTGCCGCCGAGCCGCTGCTTCTCGTACACGAGCTTGCCGGTCTTCGCCTCGTAGCAGGCGATGAACCCGGTCGAGTACAGCACGTACAGGTGATCGCCGAGCACAAGCGGGGTCGGGTGGTACGCACCGGCCGAGTCGTTGAACCAGGCGATGAACTCGTTGTTCTTCTCGTCTTTCTTCAACGAGATGTCGCCCGACGCCCCCGGCTTCACGGCGAACACCGGCCGCGGCTTGCCGAACTCGTACCCGGAGCTGACGATCAGCAGATCGCCCGCGACCACCGGCGACGGCACGCAGATGGACGACATGCCGCCGAACTCCCACAACACTTTCCCGTCGAGGTCGTAGGACCGCACCTTCCCCTTGCCGCACGTCACGATCTCGGTCCGCTTGCCGGTCTTCCAGACGAACGGCGTCGCCCAGTTGCTCTTCTCGGCCCGGTCGGTCTTCCACACTTCCTTGCCGGTGAGTTTGTCGAGGGCCACGATGAACGACGCCTTCTCGTTGTCGTTCACGACGTAGATGCGGTCGTCGTGCAGCGCCGGTGAGGCGCCCGTGCCCCAGTCGAGTTGGGTCGGCACCACGTCCCAGGTCTTCGACCAAAGTTGCTCCCCCTTCAGGTCGTAGCAGAACAGGCCGACGTTGCCGAAGTAGGCGTACACCCGCTCGCCGTCGGACACGGGCGTTTCCGAGGCGTAGCTGGCCTTCACGTGGATCGGGTGTTGCGGTTTTCCCTTGTGCGCCACCTTCTCCCAGAGCACCTTGCCGGTCGCGGCGTCGAGGCAGAACAGCGTCCAGCGGTGTTCGCCGTCGTGGGTCTTGGTGTCTTTCGGGGCGTAGTAGCCGGTCTTCGGGGCGGCGACCTTCGCGTCCGTCACGCAACTGGTGACGAACACCTTCCCGCCCACCACAATCGGGCAGGACCACCCGTGGCCGGGCACCTCGTACTTCCAGGCGACATTCTCCTTCGCACTCCACGTATCCGGCGGCAGAACCTTGCCCGTGACGACCCCGGTTCCGCCCGCCCCGCGGAACTGCGGCCAGTCGGCGGCGTGTGCGGCGACCGGAAGCACTGTGACGAGAGCGACAATCAGGAGTCGGGTCATTTGCTCCCCTTCGTGGCGGCGGGCTTGAGGTGTTCGTCGAACCAGGCGATCGCTTCCTTCTGGGCCTGGTCGCGGGCTTCGTTGTAGATGCCGTAGTGTTTGATGCCCTTGATGTTCACCAGCTTCTTCACCCCGGTGGCCCGCTCGTGCGCCAGGATGGCGTGGTCCTTGTTGTCGAACAGCTCCTCCTGCTCGGCGATGATGAACAGCTTGGCGCAGTCCTTGCACCGGCCGATGTCCTCGATGGGGGCGTACCCGACGAACTTCTCGATCACCGGCGCGCCGTTCATTGTCCCGAACTTCTCCAGCGGTTTGGGATACCCGATCTCCCCGCGGGTTCGGGCGGCGGCCTGGTCAAAGGTATACTTCCGCAGGGTCGGGCCGATCACCCAGCGCCCGTCCATCGACCCGACCTGGCTGACGAACGCCTTCACCCGCGGGTCGCGGGCGGCGACGTACACCACGTGCCCGCCGGAGAACGACGACCCCCAGATACCGATGCGGTTGGGGTCGCACTGTCTGTCGCCGGCCGCCCAACTGATCGCGTTCAGGATGTCCGTCGTCTGGTCGATCGGGTCCACCACCTCGCGGACCTCCTTCACCTCGGCGACGAGTTTGCCGACTTTTTTCTCCGGCTTGCCGACCGGGATGAGCCGCGAGTCGCTGGTCCCCCACCCGCGGTAGTCAAACGCCACCACCAGATAGCCGGCCTGGGCGAATTTGATCGCGTCCGGGCGAAGCGACTCGGCCGTGCCGCCCCAGCCGTGGCTCATGACGATCGTCGGCAACTTCACCGCCTTCGGCTGTTTCGGTGCGAACACCTCCGCGGTCATGCGGGTGCCCTCGCTCGTGATGTCCGCGGTGCGGAACGTCACGTCGTCGGGAACTTTCACCGCGACGGGCTTCTCGCCCTTCGGCTTGTCGTCCGCCTTGTCATCGGGGAGTCCGAAGCAGCGGACGCTGCCGGTGTACTGCTTCGGAAAGTAGCACTCGAACTCGCTGGCGTTCCAAAGCGTATTTCCGCCGCCGACGTACACCCGGCCCCGCGACAGCGCCGGCCCGCAGAACACCGGGCCGAGGTCGATCTCCTTCAGCACCTTCCCGGTTCCGGCGTCGAGGGCAAGCAACTTCCCACTGCCGACCGCAGTGAAGTACGCCACTCCGTTACCGAGCGCGATCCCGGATCCGACGATATCGCCCACATCCTTGTACATCGGCTTGCCGGGCGTGCCGCCCATCTCGGCGATCTTCGGCCGCTCGTGCCGCCACCGTTCGGTCTTCAAATCGACGGACGTGGCCGTCACCCGCCCTCCGGTCGGCACCTGTCCGGCGGTAAACGGACTCTCCTGAGTGGCGAGTCGCATGGCGTCGATGCCGTTGGTGAAGATCGTCTTGCCGTCGGTCGCACAGCCGGACTGCAAACCGCCGATCGGGCTGGGCAGGGCGAGTACCCGCGGGTCGTGCTTGTCCGCCGGGTGGGTCGGCTTGCCGGTGTAGACCGGGGTGTGCTTCACGAGTTTCCCGGTGTCCGCCCGCAGGATGTAGAACCCGCCGTTCTTGCAGCCCGCGCCGACCACCTTGGTCGGCTTGCCGTCCACGTCGAGGGCGAAGATCTTGGGCGTGTCGCCGATGGAGCAGTCCTTGTACAGCCCGGTCTTCGGGTCGTAGGCCCGCATGGAATTGGTCCACACGTCGCCGGGGTTGATTTGTGTGTTCCACCTCCGCTTGCCGGTCGCGGCATCGAGCGCGACGATCGCGCAGGAGTCCTCCGTGTGCAGGTTCGGGTTCTCCTTCGTCGGCTGCCGCGGGGCGGTGTTCACGTCGGTGCCGAAGAAGAGCGTGTTCGTCTCGGGGTCATAGGACGGGGTGCTCCACACACTGGAGGTCGCGGGGCCAGACTCGAACTTGTACTTGCCCCACGTCCCCTCGATGACCACGGGCGGGTCGAGCTTCTCGGGCCTCGGCCCGACATCGTGCTTCCACACCACCTTGCCGGTCTTCGGGTCGAGGGCGACGAGAAACCCGCGGCCGGTACTTCCTGCGTACCCCCCGCTGCCGGCGATGAGCTGTTCGAGCGTGCCCCCGGTGAAGACCACCTTGCCGTCCGCGAGGAGCGGCGAGCCGAAGAACATGTTCATCCAGTGCGAGTCGGGAAACTCCTTGGCGCGGGCATCGACCTTCCACCGCTCCTTGCCTGTGGTGGCGTCGAGGCAGAACATCCAGCCGTTCGTGTCGGCGAAGTAGACCGCGCCGTCGGCCACCAGTGCCGATGTGAAAATGCCCCCTTCCGACGCCGCCCCGCGAAGCTTGTCGGTGATCGGCTCGCCGCTGGACGGAGGGAGTACGGCTTCGCGTTTCGGGTTGCGATACACCCACAGTTGCTTGCCGTTCTTGTCCAATTTGTAGAAGGCGGGGAAGGTAGCGGTGCCGAAGTACACTTCGCCGTTGACAACCGTCGGCGTGGCATGAACGACGCCGATGGTCTCCTTCGAACCCGCGGTCGGGAAGCGCCACCGTTCGGTCAACCGGTCCACATTCGCAGGACTCAGGGTCTTTTCGGCAGGGTTGTACCGCCAGCCAGCCGGGTCGTGGTTGTACATCGCCCAGTCGGCGGAATCGCCCTTGGGAGTCGGCGCGGGAGTTTCCTGAGCCGGAGCCGGGTCGCCTTTCGGCTTCTCCGCCTTCGCTTTCAGTCGCTCGGCCATCTTCGGCCGGTCTTTCTCGATCTGTTTTAAGTCGAGCTTCTGGTTGATGCCGGTGCTGATGGTGGTGTAGAAGTCGGCCAGCCCCTGATCCCATTTGCCGGAGACCACATCGAGCGGCATCTCGCCCTTGTCGTTCTTCGCCGTCAGCTTGGCCCCCTTGTCCAGCAACAGTGTCACCACCTCTTCGCGGCACAGGAACGCTGCAACGTGAAGTGGTGTGTTCCCATCGGCGGTGCTGCCGGACGGATCCGCCCCGAGGTCGAGGAGGTGCTTCACAATCTCGACATCCCCCCGCATCGCGGCTGTCATGAGCGGCGGTGAGCCGTCCGACAACGGGCGGTTTGCCGTGGCCTTGTCGCGGATCAGTCGCTTCACCGCCGTCAGGTCGCCCCTGTTGAGCGCCGCGGGGAGGCCGTCCCACGGCGAGTTGCTCGCGCGGATCAACTCCCGCTTCAAGTCGTCCGCCGTCTTCGTGTCCTTCGCCACGTGGATGATGAACTCGTTGCTGAACAGCCCGTCCGGCACCTGCACTTGCAGGAGGTGCATCCCCTCCGGCGGGAGGGTGTCGAGAACGATCGTCACCTTCTCGCCCTCGCCGCGCTTCACCGCGCCCGCGACACGGCGGCCGTCGACGAACACGCGGGCGTCGTCGCCGAAGTGCCGCCCACTCACCGTCATGCTCTTCTGATCGGGGTGGAGGGTGGGAAAGTCCTGCCGACCGCGTTGCTTCTCGATGGGGCCGAGCGTCCAGATCGCTGGCTGCGGGTGATCGATGCCCGTCTTCGCGCCGTGCCGGGCGGTGACGGTGCCGACGAGCTTGCCCTCCGCGGCGAGGGCGAGCAGTTCCTTCCGGGTGAACGCCGAGCGGTCGCCGGTCTTCTCGACGTACTTTCCACCGAGGAACTGCAAAGCCATCGCTTTCGGCTTCTCCGTGAGCAGCACACCCTCGCACACAAGCACCACGGCTTCATCGGTCGCGGCTCGCTCCAACGCGGACAGCAAATCGGCCGTGAGCGTGTCCTTCGCGGTGGCCTTGTTCAGCGTCACCTGCCGGGCGAATGCGCCCGACACGCCGGTGCCCATCTCCAGCACCATGTCCCAGATGGGGTCGAACCGCGACCGCCCGCCCCACGACATCCGCCACACGTCCCGCTCCGGGGCACCGCGCTCGGCCATCTCGCGGTAGAACGGGAACTCGATGATGTTCAGCCGCCCCTGCGGGAGGATCAGCCAGCGGTCCTGCGCGCCGCGCCAGGTCGGCGCGTCCATGCCGGTGCCGGGGGTGTTGGTGCTGACCAGGAACGGCATCCGGTGGCAGTTGCCGCACACGTTCGCGGTGAGTTGTTTCGGGTCGTGGTCGCCGTCGATGTGGAACAGCCGGAACCCTGTCTTCGCGCGGTCGGACAGTTCGTCCGTGTACGCCCGCTTCGGGGCCGGCGGGTACGGTACGCCGAGCAGGTAGACCGCCATGTCGTCCCGCTCCTGCTTGGACAGCTCGCCGAGCTTGCCCTCGTCGTTCTTCGTGGTGTCGCCGACGAGGTGCATGGTGGACGCCAACCCGCCGTCGATCAGGTGGCGGGTGGTACTCGTCGGCGGGTCGAGCTTGCTGTTCGGCTCCACGGCCTTGCGAACGCTGGCCGAGTGGATGCCGCCGTACGGGTCGCCGGGGATGCCGTCCCAGTGGAACGGGGCGGTGTCCCGCAGCCCGCGGGCCGGCATCGTGCTGCGGGGCATGATCTGGTTGCCGCCGGTGACGATCGGCGTGTCGAGGACCCAGAGCAACTGATCGGTGTGCCCGTCCGGGTGGCAACTGGCGCAGGAGAACGTGCCGGTGGTCGACGCCTTCGCCGAGTTGAACGCGATCCGCCCGCGCTTGAACGTCGGGTGCGTCGGGTCATCGAGGGTGACGGTCGTGACCGCCTTCGGCTTCGCGCGGTCGGTCAGATCCACGAGGGTGACGGTGTTGGCGAGCGCGTTCAGCACCCAGGCGGTGTTTCCGTCGAGGGCGATCCCGCGCGGCCCGGCCCCGACCTCCACCCGCCCCAACACGTCGCCGCTCTTCGCATCGACCGCGAACAGCTTGTCTGACGAAGCGGCGGTGGCGATCAGCGTCGCATCATCTGCGCTCACCTGCACGGCGAACGGGGTGGCCAGCGCCTGCCCCTTGTCGGGCTGCTTCGGCGGCAGTGGTTCCAGGTCGAAGAACGTCGGCGTCTCGGCTTTCCCGTCCGCGACTTTGGTGATGCGGTTCAGGAACGCCCGGTTCTCCATCTCCTTCAGTCCGTGTTTCTTGCTGCCGCTGCGGCCGTTCGCGTCGTTGCGTGCGTCGGTCTGAGCGATGAACGCCGTCCCCTTCGAGTCCACGGCGAGGCCGTACAGAAGCGTGCCGAGGCCGTTCACCGTAGCGACGAGTTTGTCCGTCGTCGTGTCGAACACGAACAGGTCGCGGTCGGGCACCTTCGGGTGCTTGACGATGTCCACGACGTGCCCGAGTGACAACACGTTGTTGTTCTGGATCGAGTGGTTGTAGGCGTCGAACGTGACCAGGTTGCCGTCGATCTTGTCCTTCGACCCGCCGGAGAGCTGCGTCTGGTTGTGCGACTCGAACGGCACGACATAAAGCTTGCCGTTCCGCACCGCGATGGCCCGTGGCTCCTGGGCCGGGATCGTGAGTCGTTTCGTCACCTTGCGAGTCGCCACGTCGATCACTGCGATCTGGTTCTCGGACGACAGCGCGACGTAGGCCTTCTCGTTGCTCGCGAAGGCGATGCCCACCGGCTCGTCGAACTTCGTCGCCTTCGTCTTCGGGTCGAACTCCTGCACGGTGGCGACGACGTGCAGAAACGTCGGGCTGGCGGGGTCCGTGTCGATGACACTGACCGAGTCTGACACATGGTTCGCCACCCACAGCTCCTTGCCGTCCGGCCGCGCGACCACGCACACCGGATCGACGCCGACCGGGATGCGCGTTGCCACCTTCCGTGTCTTCGCGTCGATCACGTCCACCGTGCCGGCCGGGGTGTTGGCGACGAACACGCGGCCGCCGAGCACCGCGACGGGGTTGAACTGGGGGCTTTCCATCGACGGGTGGCCGACCGCGCGGGGCGTGGCCTTCTCGGCGGCAACCGCGAGAGCGCCAAGCAAGACGGCGAGCAATGCCGTGCAACCTCGTGTCATGTCCGTTCTCCTCCGGGGTCGGTCACCCGACCGTTAACGTTCGGCCTTCAGTTCCATCGATTCGACAACCAGCCCGTGATCCTTATGCAGCGTCAGGCACCAACACTCGACGATCTCCAGGCCGACGGGCGACCGGGGGAACGCCGGTTCGGTGGGCACGAGTTCCACAGCCCCCACGGTCCACTCGAACGGCTCGTTCGCGGGGACGGTCACCGTGCGGTGCGCGAGGTACTTCCCGGCGAAGCCGCCCTTCGGGTGGTTCAGGGTCATGCCGAAGACCACGTCCGCGGTCGAGCCGAGGCGGCCGCGGACGACGAATCTCCCGTCTCGTCCGAGAACCAACGGCGAGGCGTCTTTTCCACTCACGGCGGACGACGCGACGTAGATCAACAACGGGTTCGGTTTCGCGCACGTCAGGAGGAGGGGTTTGGCTTGGACGCCCCCGTGGCCGTCCGCCGAGACACGCCAGTAGCCGTAGTTCACGCCGGCGGGGAACAGCGTTCGCCACACGCTCACGGGTTGCGAGCGGCGGACCGCCCTCAACTCGGCGAACCGATCGACGGTGGCGGTGGCTTGATGGTCGGCGGGCACCTCGGTCGCGGTCCCGTCCACCAGTCGCGTGACCCGCACCAGACCCTCGTTCACGGAAACCTGCGTGGACGACGAGTCCGAGCCCACATTCAACTGCGTCCCGAGCACTTCCAGCAGCGCGGTCGGCGTGCGGATGAGGACCGGCTGTCCGGCCGGTTGCCGGACGGCGTTCACGGAGATGCAGCCGTGGCCGAGTCTCATTTCTTTCCGCGTTCCGCTCACGAGTGCGAGCGTCGTGCGGCCGGTCAGGGTGACGGTCGTCCCGTCCGGGTACTCGAGGACCGCCCAGGAATCGACGGACATGGATTCGAGCGAACCGGCTCCGACCTCGCGGCCGACCAACGAGTCAGACTCGACCTGCCCGCCGTCGCCGACCCACTGCACCGGGCCACTGACGGCCGTCAGCCTCGCGACCGGGGCGGCCGGGCGAGACCGGGCCATCACGACGACGGCCGAGACAACGAGTACACACGCCAGAACCGAAAGGGCGATCCACACGCGCCGGTCGCGTGTCCAGTCGCCGGTGCGATCCGGCCGTCGTTTCGGCTCGATTGCGGGGCGCGGCTCTTCGGCGAAGTCGGTGGCGAGGGTCGCGTGGAGTCGCGCCAACTGGAGGTAGAGAAGAAGCGCCTCGGCGTCGGACTCCAACAGGGTCGAGAGAGCCGCCGCCTCGCTCGCATCGGTCCGCCCGTCGAGGTGCTTTTGAATCAGGGCATCCCAGTCGGCGTGGGTCATGATTGCGTCCCCTGCAACCTGGACTCGACGCACTGGTGCAACGCGTGTCGGATGCGCTGGAGCAGTTTGTAGACCGCTTCGACGGTTCGTCCCGTCCGGGTCGCAAGGGTGGCGACGGCCTCCGACTCTCGGTAGTAGCCGTCGATCAGGTCGCGGTGATCCGGCGGGAGGGAGTCGAGGCACGGCCGCAAGAGGTGCTCGCGGGCGTCGAGTTGCCTCTCGTATCGGGACGCGGTTTCGAGGAGCAGTTCGGCGGCCCGTTCAGTGAGTTGCGCGCGGCGTTGGGCCGTCCGGAGAAACCGGCGCACCTCGACCCGCACGAACCCGAGAGCCCAGTTCAGAAAGGGCCGCTCCGGATCGTACTCGGCGAAGTTCCGCCACAACGCGACGGAACACTCCTGTAACACGTCGCGGGCGTCGGCGCGGTTGGGCACGGCGACCATCACGTGACGAAGGATGGCCGGCTCGTGCTGGATGAGCAGTCGCGTGAACCGCTCGTGTGCGTCCCCGAGGTTCATAACTCAAGTCCACCGCTCGAAGCAAGAATTGGACATCTGGAGACAGTTTTGTCACTGTGGTCGGGACACCGGCCTGCGCGCACGGCAGTTCCCCACCCATCGCCCTCTCCGCTCCCGATCATTGAAGTCGTCTTCGCAGAGCAGCACCTGGAGTGGATTTCGCCCTCCGGTGGCAAGCCGATGGTTCCCCGTTTTCGACCGGATCGGCCCGATCGCACCGCGGAAGAAGCAAGCCACAATCGAACACCCGACACTCCTCGACCCGCTACCTCATCCCGGTCAGGGAGTGCGACAGTGCCCGGATGCGATCCCGGACGTGGTCCTTGTACAGCCCCTTGCACTCGTCGCTGAGCGCGGAGGCGTCGATGAACGTCTCGACTTCAGCCCCGTTGCCGATGAACGTCTCCAGGGTGCGCTTCGACCGCTTCTCGACCAGGCCCAGCCGGTTGGCCAGTTCGGCGAAGTCGTCGTAGGCGTAGAAGGCGTTCGCCTTGTAGCTCTCCGTCTCGAACTCGTCTTTGAACAGTTCGAGGGCCGTGCGCGTCTCGTCGGGCAGGTGCAGCCGGGTGTTCAGCAGGTCGTACGCGGGGGTCAGGTGGTACTGCCCGGTGGCGTCGTCCCGGATGAGCGAGAAGTTCTTGGCGTGCGCGTCGCCGTTGTTCACCAGGTAGTTGAACACCACCAGGGTGAAGAACCGCTCCAGGTCCACGCGGTACGTGGCTACGTGTTGGCGGATCAGGTCGCCGATCGCCTCGTAGGAGAAGTCGTACTTGAAGTTCGCCCCGTGCGACTCGGGGGACCGCCCGGCGATCTGGGCGAAGTCCTCCTGGAGCGACTTCGTCCCGTCGGCCTGCACGTCGAACCGCCGGACGAGGTACGCGAACTCGCCGTCCTGGAAGGTGACGAGGGCGTTGTCGGCCACGGGGATCCCGAA
>Ga0169931_10002799_pt1 | contig 28147 bp, 24 predicted proteins | sample Kivu_15m_20L_FD_129675 | JGI IMG/M metagenome (GOLD analysis project Ga0169931, IMG submission 129675) | Freshwater microbial communities from Lake Kivu, Western Province, Rwanda to study Microbial Dark Matter (Phase II) - Kivu_15m_20L... | ecosystem: Environmental > Aquatic > Freshwater > Lake...
GTCATCCGGTAGTGGGTCTCCTCATCCGTGGTGATGTGCGGATCCATCACATCGGAAATGTAATCCTGATCGGTGTCGTCCGTAGCGGTCAACGATTGCATGGGCATCCGCTGCGACCTCTTGTATTGGCTGCGGATGAGATTGGTGGCGATGGTGTACAGCCATGTTGAAAAACGCGCGATGCGCTCGTAGGAATTCCTGGATCGGAACACCCGCATGAACGTCTCCTGCGTCAGGTCTTCGCTGTCGAGATGGTCGTGCGTATACCGGTAGACGAACTGATGAACCCGCTCCCGATACCGGTTCACGATGATGGTGAACGCCTCGTCGTAGCCTCCTTGGAACAATTCCATGAGGTCTTCATCGGGCAAGGTTTGAAATCCGGGGATGGTGGTCGCGTTCATGATGGTCGGGTCGACGTGCTGGGTATGGTCCAGACGTCGGTGGAGCCATCACGCGGTCATGATCCGTTTCAGCATCATCATCAGGATGACGGGTGGTTCCAACCGGCTCATGCCTTTCACGGCGCGGTCGGCATCGTGAATCGCTTCGAAGACACCTCCCCACTGTCGGGGCCTGAAAACCGCCGCGTCTTTTTGCAGGAAGTAGAAAGCACCTTTCATGTTCAGGATCTTCTGAATCTCGGCAGGTGGCAATCCCTTGGCTGTGAGGCGCTGGTAGGTCCAGAGGTTGGAAAACACCGTGTGAAAGAACGAGACCGACTTGACGACTTCGCCAACGTCTGAGTCGGCTTGGTGCAACAACCGTTCCGCTATATGGAAGGCACGGTCCGGATCACGTTTTAGCACGGCTTCTTTGAGTTCAAATACGTCAAACTCACGTGTGAGAGGGATTTTGTCCCGAACCTCGTCAAGCCGGATGGTTTTCGATGTCCTGTTTTGTGTACACAGCTTATCCAATTCTCTGGACACCTGGTCGAGATGCGGACCCATTCGTTGGGCCATCAGCCGTGCCGCCTCCGGCTCCATGTCGAGCCCATAGGTCCATTTTGCGGCTTGGGTGATCCAATCCTGCATTTCGAACTCGGGAACCGGCTCGAATGACAGAAACCGTCCGCCTGGTGTTTTCCGCAAGGCCGCACCCAGTGTGGTGTTCCCGGGCGGCAGCGCGGTATCGACCAACACGAGCACCGTCTGCGGATTGGGCTGGCTCAGGTAGTGGATGAAGAGGGACGTGTCGGCCGAGAGGTTGTCGGATTCGGCGTACTGTTTGTCGAACAGGAGTCGGAACTCCCGCACAACGACCATGCGTCGTTCCGCCATCATCGGGAAGGCGCGGGCCGTCGAAACGACGTGCTGGATGCGGGCCTCGCTGCCATACATCACGTCCAGGTTGAAGTCCTTGGTGTCTTCCGGTACGTGCTGGAGCAACTCGCGCTGTATGCGGTCGGAGTAGTAGGGCTCCTCGCCCGCGACCACATAGACGGGCGCCAGGCGCCCGGCACGAATGGCCTCGATCTCCGATTGGAGCAGGGCGAGTCCGGACGGGCCCTTGACGCTCACGGATGCAGGCGTCCGAGCATGCGTGGAAAGGGAATGGTCTCACGCACATGTTTCAGGCCGCAGATCCAGGCCACGGTGCGCTCCAGACCGAGTCCGAAGCCGGCATGTGGGACCGACCCGTAACGGCGCAGATCCAGGTACCAATGGAAGACGCTCTCCGGAAGGTCATGCTCCCGGATGCGTGCGAGCAAGAGGTCCAGATTGTCTTCCCGTTGTCCGCCTCCGATGATCTCCCCGTAGCCTTCCGGCGCGAGCATGTCCACACCCAAGGCGATCGCGTCGTTCCCCGGATCGCGTTTCATGTAGAAGGCCTTGATGGCGGATGGATATCCCCATACCATGATCGGGGTCTCGTATTGCATGGTCAACAAGGTCTCGTCGCTTCCACCGAGGTCATCCCCCCATTGTTTGCCAAGCGCCGATTCGCGCCAAACCGGTATGTTGCGCAAGTCCTCGTCGATCTCCTCGAGTCGGGACCGGATCTCGCGGAGTCGCGCGTCGATCTGCGATTTGCGGAACTTTTTGGCCTGCCCCGCCTCCTTCTCCAATTCGGGCCCCTCCGCCGACAGAGCCGCGTGTTCGGCGACACGCTCCGCTTCCATGGTTTCCAACAGACGGCGCGTGGCATCACTGCGCAATCGGTCGATGGCCTCGGTGTAGGTGATGCGCGGGAACGGGTTCGTGATCTTCGATAAATGGCTCAGATCGCGCTTCAGGATCGCCAACTCATGGGGCCGGGCGGCCAGCACATCGGTTACGATGAACCGGATCATCTCTTCGGCCAGATCCATGTTCATCGTCAAGTCGTAAAACGCCATTTCGGGTTCGATCATCCAGAACTCGGTCAGATGCCGCCGGGTTTTCGACTTCTCGGCTCGGAACGTGGGTCCGAAGGTGTAGATCTTACCATGCGCCATGGCCATGGCCTCGCCGTACAGCTGGCCGCTCTGCGTCAGATACGCTTTCTGGTCGAAATAGTCGGTTTCGAACAAGGTGGACGTGCCCTCCACCGCGTTCCCGGTGAAGATGGGAGCGTCCATCTGGATGAACCCTCGATCCTGGAAGAAACGGTGGATGGCCCAGATGATCTGGTTCCGCACACGCATGATGGCCCATTGCCGCTGGGACCGCAACCACAGATGACGGTTCTCCATCAGGAATTCAACACCATGGTCTTTCGGTGTGATGGGGTAATCCGATGCGATCTGCAGCACCGCAGCCGAGCTCACATGCAGCTCATACCCGCCAAGGCTCCGCTCCTCCGCCACGACGGTGCCCGTCAGTTGAACCGCGCTCTCCTGCGTCAATGTGTTCACGGCATCCCACACATCCGCCCCGACCTGCTCCTGCCCGACCACGCACTGGCACAACCCGGAGCCATCCCGCAAGATCACGAAGAGCAGTCCCTTGCCGGTTCGGAGATTGTACACCCACCCGTTCAAGGTCTGGATGGTGCCCACGTGATGTCGCAAGTCTCGGATGCTGGTCATGATTCAGGTAAGAGGATGGTCGTGGATGTGGCTTCGGGATTGAAAAACGATTCGGAGAACATCCGGATGTCCTCGGATTTGACGGCATCGATATCCCGGACGATCTCATCCAAGGGCACGTAGCGGTCGAAATAGATCTCGCATTTGCCGAGTCGGGTCATGCGGTTGCTCATGCTCTCCTGTGCCAGAAGCAGTTTGCCCTTCAGCTGCGATTTGGCCTCGATGAGCTCCTTGCCAGGAACGGCGACATCCTGCAAGCGCTTGAACTCGTCGCGGATCAGATCCACGACATGATCGGCATGGGCTTGGTCGGTACCGGCATAGACCGCAAACATGCCGCTGTCATAGAAGGCCTGATGGAAGGAACTGACCGCGTAGCAATACCCATGCTTCTCGCGGATGTTCTGATGCAGCCGGCTGCTCATCCCACCTCCCAGAACCGTGTTCGCCAGGAGCAGCTTGTACCGATCGGGATGGGTGTGCGATAGCGCTCTCCGACCCACGATCAGGTGGGTCTGCTCGATGGGTTTGGTGAGGGTGTGCGCCTTCGCCCGCTCTTCGGTCAACCCCGGTTCCGCCATGGGTTCACCCCCGGCCCACTGTCGGTCGACCACACCGGCCACCATCTCCACGACCCGCTCGTGGTCCGCGTTTCCAGCCACCGCCACGATCAGATTCGAAGGCGCATAACGGTCCTCCATGTACGCCAGCAACTCCTTCCGTGTGAACGAGTTGACGCTCCTCTCCGTGCCGATGATCGGACGACCCAGCGGATGCGGATCGAACAGCTGTTTCGTGAATTCCTCGAAGACGACATCCTCGGGTGAATCGCGATACATCTTCATCTCCTCGATCACCACGTTTTTCTCCTTGGCGATCTCCTCATCCGGAAAACGGGGATGCAACACCATGTCGCAAAGCACATCCAGCGCCAAGGGAAGTTCCGTATCCAAGCATCGGGCATAGTAACACGTGTGCTCGTTCGCCGTGAAGGCATTCAGGAAACCACCGACGGCCTCCATGCTGAGCGCGATCTCGTATGCCGAACGCCGATCCGTCCCTTTGAAGAGCATGTGCTCCAGAAAATGGGTGATGCCACCTTGGGTAGGTGTCTCATGGCGGCTTCCGGTCTTGACCCAGATGCCGACTGAAACGCTGCGGACCGACGGAATGTGTTCGGTCACCACTTTCAAACCGCCTGGCAGGAGGCTCCGGCGGACATGTTCGGGTTCATGGTTCATGATGTCGCAAAATACGCTGAAAAGGGAAGAGCGTCGAAGCCACCGGCCTGACGCTCTTCCATCACAATCAGCGGTCTGCCGATTCTACTCTTTGGGAAGCAGTGCTTTACGGCTGAGGCGCAACTTGCCGCCAGCTTCGACTTTCAGCAACATCACCTCGATCTGGTCGCCCTCTTTCAGGACGTCTTCGACACGGTTGATGCGCTTGTGGTCGATCTCGGAAATATGCAACAGTCCGTCTTTGCCCGGAACGATCTCGACGAAGGCTCCGAACTCCTTGATGGAGCGTACGGTGCCGGTATAGATGGTGCCTTCATCGAGTTGACCGGTGATGGCCTTGATGCGGGCCATGGCGGCATCGATGTTGTCGGCATTGACCGAAGCGATCGTGATGATGCCCTTGTTCCCCACTTCCTCGATGTTGATCTCGGTGCCGGTCTCACGCTGCAACCCCTGGATCACTTTCCCGCCTGGTCCGATCACCGCACCGATCTGGCTGGCATCGATTTCCATCCGACGGAAAGAGGGCGCGTAACGGGAGATCTCCGAACGGGGGACCGAGATGGTTTCGGCCATCTTGCCCAGGATGAACAGACGGCTGTTCTTGGCCTCCATAAGGGCTTCCTCCATCACGGGGAAACTGATGCCCTTCACTTTGATGTCCATCTGGCAGGCCGTAATGCCATCCGTGGTACCGGTGACCTTGAAATCCATATCCCCGAAGTGGTCTTCCTCCCCTTGGATGTCGGTCAAAACGACCGTCTTGCCACTGTCGCCTACAATGAGTCCCATGGCCACACCGGCCACCGCTTTCTTGAGTGGAACTCCGGCATCCATGAGGGCCAAGGAGCCGCCGCAGACGGAGGCCATCGAACTGGATCCGTTCGATTCGAGGATGTCGGATACGACACGGATCGTGTAACCGAACTCCTCCGCAGACGGGATCATTTTTTTCAGGGCCCGCTCCGCCAGGTTCCCATGCCCCACCTCGCGGCGGGAGAGACCACGCATCATCTTCACTTCGCCCGTGCTGAAGGGTGGGAAGTTGTAGTTGAGCATGAACCGCTTGTTTTCCGTATCGAACAAGGTGTCGACCGATTGCTCATCGCGTTTCGTTCCAAGTGTGACGGTGGCCAGCGCCTGCGTCTCGCCGCGCGTGAAGATGGCCGAACCGTGCGTTCGGGGCAGGTAGCCGACTTCCGTCCAGATGGCCCGGATCTCGTCGGGTTTGCGTCCGTCGATCCGATGCTTCTCATTGAGGATCAGCTCACGCAGCACCTTGCGCTGATAATCGTGGCACAATTCGTCGATGAGGTCGGACTGATCCGGGTGCGATTCGGCCAGTTTCTGCTGAACCTCGCCCACGATCGCGGAAATCGTCGCAGAATACTCCTTCTTGGAGTGCTTGGCCTTTGACGCTTCATAGAACCGCGTTCCGATGATGCCGATGATGGCCTCAAGCAGTTCGTCGTGCGTCTGCGCGGCCGTGAACGGGCGCTTTTCCTTGCCGTATTCCGCACGGAGCTGGAGTTGGAAATCGCAAAGCTTGACAATCGCCTCATGGCCCGCACGGATGGCACCGATCATGTCTTGCTCGGAGATCTCACTCATCTCCCCTTCCACCATCACGATGGATTCGCGGGTGCCACCGACCGTCATGTCGATGTCGGATTGCTTGAGTTCATCGATCGTCGGGTTGATCACGTATGAGCCGTTGACACGCCCGACCCGGACTTCGGCCATCGGACCGTCGAACGGGATGTCGCTCAAAACGATGGCGGCGGATGCGGCGACCCCGCCGAGCACATCCCCGTCGTTCTGACCATCGGAGCTGATCACTTGCACCAGCACCTGAACCTCGTTGAAATACCCTTCCGGGAAAAGGGGGCGGATGGTGCGGTCGATCAGCCTGCCGGACAGGATCTCCTTCTCAGACGGCCGACCCTCCCGTTTGATGAAACCGCCGGGAAATTTTCCGGCGGCGGCATAGTTCTCCCGAAAATCGACCGATAGCGGGAAAAAGTCCTGCCCGGGTTTCGGATCCTTCGCTCCTACGACTGTGGCCAGGACCATGGTGTCTCCCAGACGGGCGACGACCGATCCGTGCGCTTGCTTGGCAAGCCTTCCCGTTTCGATGGACATCACCTTTCCGGGTGCGAATTCGATGCTTTTGAAATTGGCTTTCATGTGTACGTCTTTGTTCTGCTTGGTTTTTGTGTGTGCGCACGCATGGAAGAGATGATGGGCCGGACCGGCCTTGGCCGCCCCCGCCGATCAGCTCTTCCCCGTACGATGTGAAAAAGGCACGGTGCGAACCGTGCCTTTGGGGGTTACTTGCGGATACCCAGCTCGGCAATGAGCGAGCGGTAGGCGTCGATGTCCTTCTTCATCAGGTAATTGAGGAGCCGGCGGCGTTTACCGACCAGCTTCAACAAACCCAGGCGTGTCGAGAAATCCTTGCTGTGTTCTTTCAGGTGCTCGGTGAGCCGGTTGATGCGTTCGGTGAACATGGCGATCTGTCCCTTGACCGATCCCGTATCCGTCGTGCTGTTGCCGAATTTGGAGAAAATCTCCAGTTTTTCTTCTTTCGAGAGGTTCATTCGTAGGTTCCGCTTTCGATTCGCAATGCGAAAGTAGATTGTGGTTGTGTATAGAAAACCAATATACGGTCTATTCCCCGAGCATACAATGTATGCGGTCGATCTCGAGCTGCGCACGGAGGCTTTCCATATCCGGAAACCGCATCTCATCGCGGATCCGGCGATGGAAATCGATATGGATGAGTTGACCGTACAGATCGCCATCGAACCCGAGCAGATGCGCTTCGATCTGGCGTTCCCGGTCCCCGGTCTGGAATGTCGGACGGTAACCGATGTTCAGCATGCCAAGCCAGGAGCCCATGGTGGTCTCCACCCGCACGGCATACACGCCAGTGGCCGGAATCATCTTCCGGACATCGTGAACGCGGATGTTCGCGGTCGGAAATCCGATGATGCGGCCCCGTTTATGGCCATGAACCACGAGGCCGCTCAGCCGGTACGGCCGATCCAGATAGGCCGCGACACGGGCCACATCCCCCTCCTCCTCCAAGGCCCTGCGCACGACCGTGCTGGAGACGGTCTGGGCACCCACATCCAACTTTTGAACGAGATCCACCTCAAACCCCAGCTCCTGTCCGAGGGCTCGCAAACTATCGATCCCTCCTTCCCGGTTCCGACCGAAATGGTGGTCGTATCCGGTCACCACGGCGCTCATGCCGATCCGGCCCCAGAGCACATCCCGGATGAACTGCTCGGAGGTGAGCAGGGAGAAATCCCTCGTGAACGGAATCACAACAAGCTGGTCCACACCCAAATCGGCCAGACGGACCGCACGCTCATCGAGTGTGGTGAGCAGGCGGATGCCCCGCGCTCCCGGCTGTAGGATTTCCCGGGGATGGGGATCGAACGAGACCACGACACTGCGATGACCCGCGGCTCGGGCCTTCCCGACCACACGGCGGATCAGCGCGCGATGCCCCAGATGCACGCCATCGAATGTGCCGACGGTGAGCACGGTGCCCGCATCGCGGACGACATCATCGAGGTAGACCGGTTTTTCCATCGGGATCGAAGGTGCGGAGCAAGGTCGGCAAACCTATGGCGGAAGATAACCGCCAAGGTCCGATTTCGGTTCGGACAAGTCCTGTGAGCGTGGCCCGGGAGTCCAAGGCAAGCCCGAGGTCGTAGGCCAGGCTTCGGATGTACGTCCCTTTTCCGCAGGAGATATCCACGGTGATTTCGGGCAGTGCGGCATTCGTGACGCGCGCGTTCCGGATGTGGACCATACGTGGTTTCACCGCGACCACCTGTCCGATCCGCGCTTTCTTGTAAGCGGGAACCCCGTTGATCTTGACAGCCGAATACACGGGCGGGACCTGCTCGATCCATCCGGTGAACCGATCGGTCAGAACGGCATCCACCGATGCGGGGGTGATGTGTTCCCAGGGAGCGGTCGCATCGGCTTGCGTTTCCGAATCAAAGCTCGGCGTGGAATATCCGAATCGGATGCGGGCCTCGTATCGCTTGTCTTCCGCCATGAACCGATCGATCTGTTTGGTGGCCCGGCCGACGGCCACGATCAGCACACCGGAGGCCAATGGGTCGAGGGTTCCGGCGTGTCCGACCTTGCGGATGTCAAGCAGCTTCCGCATCAGGCCGACCAGTCGGAAACTGCTCCAACCCAAGGGTTTGTCCAATACGAAAACGGCACCCTCCAGCCCCTCGGGCCAGGCATCCGGCCAATGATCGGCCGTGAAGACCGGAAACGGGTCGTCGGTCATCCGGAAGAACGCCGGTCCTGTTCGATCTTCCGGAACAGGGATTCGATCTTGCTGACATACTCGGCGGTATCGTCGATGAAAAAGACCAGTTCGGGTATGCGTCGGACCTGATGGCGGATCTTCGCCGCCAACTCGTTCCGAATGGCGGGCATCTGTTCCTTGATGAAGTCGAACACCCGATGGGTATCGCCATCCGGTGTGAAGATGCTCAGATAGATCTTGGCGGTGAGCAGGTCGTCGGTGAGGCGCACGCCGGTCACCGTGATCATGTTGCCACGTTGGTAGCCCTGCAGGATGGGGGCGAGATCCCGTTTCAGGACGGAGGCGAGTTTATCGGTTCGGAGACCCATCAGCGGGTTGAGGTCGGACTTTCCAACTTGCGTTTCGTTTCCGTGATCTCGTACGACTCGATCAGGTCACCGACCTTGATGTCGTTGTAGTTTTGGATGCCCATGCCGCATTCATAGCCGGTGTTGACCTCGCGCACATCGTCTTTGAACCGTTTCAGGGATGACAGGCTGCCATCGAAGATGACCACACCGTCGCGCACGAGACGGATCTTGTGCGTGCGGGAGATCTTTCCCTCCGTCACGTAGCAACCGGCCACGATGCCCACGTTCGGCACGCGGAAGGTGTTCCGGACTTCGGCCACACCATTGATCTTCTCGCCCATTTCGGGGCTGAGCAGGCCTTCCAAGGTGTCGCGGATCGCATCGATGGCATCATAGATGATGCTGAACAACCGGATATCGATCTCCTCGCGTTCGGCAAGTTTCCGGGCATTGGCGGTCGGGCGGACCTGGAAACCGAGAATGATGGCGTTCGAGGCCGACGCCAACAGCACATCCGACTCGGAGATGGCGCCCACACCGGTGTGGATGACGTTGACTTTGGCTTCCTTCGTCTCCAATTTCTGCATCGATCCGGAAAGGGCCTCGATCGAACCATCCACATCCCCTTTGATGATGAGGTTGAGCTCGGCGGCTTCGCCTTCACGCAAGCGTCGCGAGATCTCATCGAGCGTGATGTGTTTGACACGACGCATGTCTTGCTCGCGTTTGAGCTGCTGTCGCTGCGATGAGATTTCCTTGGCGGTCTTCTCATCGGGTGTCACCATCAGTTTGTCACCGGCTTGCGGAATACCGTCGAAACCGGTCAGCTGAATCGGTGTGGACGGTCCGGCTTCCGTGATCCGCTTGCCTTGCTGGTTTTCCATGGAGCGTACGCGACCGCTGAAGGGACCTGCCACAAACGGTTCGCCAACACGGAGGGTACCCCGTTGGATGAGCACGTTGGCGACCGTACCCTTGCCCTTGTCCACCTTCGTCTCCAGAACGATGCCGCTTGCGCGTCGATCCGGATTGGCCTTGAGGTCCATGAGTTCCGCCTCAATGAGCACTTTCTCGAGGAGCGAGTCGATACCGGCTCCGGTGTGTGCGGACACCTCCGCGCTCTGGGTCTTCCCACCCCATTCTTCGACCAGAACACTGTGGTCGGACAATTGCTGCCGGATCCGGTCGGCGTTGGCATCGGCCTTGTCGATCTTGTTGATGGCGACGACGATGGGTACGCCAGCGGCCTGCGCGTGGTTGATGGCCTCGATGGTCTGCGGCATGACCATGTCATCTGCCGCCACGACCAGGATCACGATATCCGTCGCTTGGGCGCCGCGTGCGCGCATGGCGGTGAAGGCCTCGTGGCCGGGTGTGTCCAGGAACGAGATCTGCCGTCCATCGGGTAATTCGACCGCATAGGCGCCGATGTGCTGCGTGATGCCGCCTGCCTCACCTGCCGCCACCTTGGCCTTGCGGATGTGGTCCAACAAGGATGTCTTGCCATGATCGACGTGGCCCATGACGGTCACCACCGGTGCGCGCGGGATCAGACTCCGCTCGTCGTCCTCTTCCTCGATCCATTCGTCGGTCAACTCTTCGGCATCCACGAAAACCAGTTCGGCGCCATACTCCGATGCGACCAGCTCGATCGTGGACCGATCCAAGCGTTGGTTGATGGAGACGAACAACCCGATGCTCATGCAGGAGGTGATGATCTTGGTGGGCGATATGTCCAACAGATTCGCCAGATCGCTGACCGTGATGAACTCCGTAACCTCGATGATACCTTCCTGCGCCCGTGCGATCTCTTCCGCTTCGGCGCGCTCATCGGCCCGCTCTCCACGGCGTTTTTTCTTGAGCTTCTTGCGACCGCGGTTGTCGCCGCCATTCAGGGCGGCGAGCGTCTCTTTCATTTTCCGGTCGACATCCTTGCCGTCCACGGTTTTCGCGCCGGTGCCCTTCTTCTTCTTGTTGCGGCGATCGTCGCTGGTGGACGGCGACGAGGTGGAAGCCGGCTTGCTGGTGGTCGGCGCCGCGGTCGTGGTGTCCGTCGTCGTCTCACCGGGTTTTCGACCGGCGGCGACCAGTTTCTTCTTTTTCTTTTTCTTCCGTGGTTCGGATGCGTCCCCGTCCGTGACCGCAGGCGTCGGAATCGTGATGCGACCCAAGACATTGGGTCCCTTCAACCGCTCCGCCCGGCCGCGGATGATCTCCTCCGGCTCCGGCTCCGGCTCCGATACCGGTTTGGCTTCGGCAACCGCTTGTGGAACCGCTTCGGGTTCCGGCAGCACGGGTACCGGTGTTGGCGGTGGCGCGACGACCGGCTCGGCGAAAACCGGGTCGGGCTCTTTGGAGACAGGCTTCGGCGGAACCGGCGGCTTGTCCAATGGCGCCAGAGGCAACGGATCCAAGGCGTCAATCGGAGTGATCACCGCCGTGTTTCGACCGGTCTGGATTTGAGTCCGCAACTCCTCGTATTCCGTCTTGACCCGCTCATGCTCCTGATTCCGCGCCTTATCCACCCCAAAGGCCTTCTCCACCGCCGTCAACATCTCGGTGTCGATCTTCGTGTTGAACGAATCCTGAACCGTGAATCCGGCTTTGGCCAACGTCGAGACGATCGTCGCTGTCGAGACGTTGAATTCCTTGGCTACCTGAAAAAGCTTTTTTGTTTTGGCGTCTTGCGACATGCGGTCCGTTCCACGGATTAGTTTTGGTCGTCTTCAAATTCGGACTGGATGGTCCGGATGATTTGTTCGGCCGTCTTCAGATCAATCTGGCCGTCCGTCCGATTCACGATCTCGGCGGCGCCCATATCCAGCACGTCACGGGCGGTGTCACAACCGATCTCGTGCAGCTTGTCGATCACCGGCTTGCCGAAATCATCACCGAATTCATCCAATTCGATGTCATCCTCTTCTTCGAGTTCCCGATACACGTCGATTTCCGTCTCCGTCAGCATCGATGCCAGCCGGATGTTCACGCCTCTCGTGCCGATGGCCCTCGAAACCTGATCCGCCGGAACCACCACCTTGGCCTTTTTGCCATCCGGAGTCAGATCCACCGACAGCACATCGGCGGGTTGCAAGGCGCGCTTGATGAATTCCTTCTTGTCTTTGGTGTACGGGATGACATCGATGTTCTCGTTGCACAACTCACGAACGATGGAATGGATGCGGATCCCTTTCATGCCGACACAGGCGCCTACGGCGTCCACACGTTCGTCGTTCGACAGGACCGCCACCTTGCTGCGTTCGCCAGGCTCACGCACGACCCTGATGATGTCGATGATGCCATCGAACACTTCCGGTATCTCATTCTCGAACAATTGCTCCAGAAAAACCGGCGAGGTGCGCGAGATGATCACGGCAGGATTCCCGTTCTCACGCTTGACCTCGATCACCGCCGCCCGGATGGTGTCTCCCTTGCGGTAGCGGTCTTTGAAGATCTGTTGGCTTTTCGGCAGGATGAGTTCCACCCCGTTGTGGTTCACCAGGATATCCTTGGGCCGAACCTGATACACATCCCCGAGTATGATCTCCCCGACGCGGTCCGAATAGTCCTGAAAGACATTGTCTTTCTCGATCTCACGGATGCGTTGCGAGAGTGTCTGACGGGCGGTCATCACCGCACGGCGACCGAAATCCTCGATGTGCACTTCCTGGGCGAATTGGTCGTACAGGTCCAGGTCCTTGTCATGCTTGCGCGCATCGGTCAGTCCGATCTCATTGACCGGATTCGTGATCTCGTCATCCGGCACCACTTCGCGGACGTGCAGGATCTGAAGTTCGCCGCGATCCGGATTGAGGATGACTTCGAAAGCCTCGTCCGTTTCATATTTCTTGCGGATCATGGATCTGAACACTTCCTCCAGGATCGATAGGAGTATGTCGCGACCGATGCCTTTCTCTTTGGCGATTTCGGCGAAGGACGTGATGATCAGTTTGGAGATATCCGTTTGCATGTGTCGGATGCGGTTATTTGAATACGGGAATGATCTTGATTTCAGTGGAATCGCCTCTGTCGAACCAATGGACGCCGCCCTTTTCATCGGTGATCTGGTAACGGTCTCCATCCACAGCGCTCAATCGACCCCGGAGCGTGTGGGTGGCGCCTTCCGCCTTCCATTTAACGGATGCCATGCGGCCGACGTTGGCGTTGAACTGGCGGATGTCGCGGAGCGGCCGGTCCAGACCCGGCGATGACACGTTGAGCGTGAAGGATTCCGGAACGCCAGGAACGGATTCCAGATGGAACAGAAATTCCCGACTGAGGGCGGCACACGCGTCGATGCCCACACCGCCTTTTTCCGAATCGATGTAAATCCATATCATGGGCGAACCCGGATTGCCCTTCACCTCCACATCCACCACATATCGATCGCCATCCGCCAGAAGGCGGCTGGACAGCTCGAGAAGGACGGATGGTAGGTCGGGTGTCGGCACGGGGTCTCAGATACAAAAAAAAGTGAGGCGGTCGGCGCTCACTTTTGAGTCCGCAAATTTACCATCTTTCGGTCTTGAAACCAAATACAACCACCCTGATGCTGCTGGTCACGCTTCTGATCGGATGCGGTCGACAGACACCTGAATCGACGGTCCAAGCCGGGCGGGAGGTGGTTCCGACCCATGCCGTCACGTTTTTTTCGGACGACGGAATCGAATCCGCGAACATCCGGGTCCAGGTCGCTCAAACCGAGGCGGAGCGCAATCTCGGTTTGATGGACGTCCGTCAGATGGCGCCGGACCATGGCATGATCTTCCTATTCGACGAACAAGCCCCCCTTTCCTTCTGGATGGCGAACACACCCTTGCCTTTGGATATGATCTTCGTCGATGAGTCGTGGCGGATCATCCGAATCCATGCCGATACCCGACCGTTTTCCCACCAATCCTATTCCTCAGGCTTTCCGGCACGGTACGTCGTGGAGGTCCATGCCGGTTTCTGCCGGCGGCACGACATCCGGGAAGGTCATTCCATCCGATTCCATGATCTCGTTCCATAACGTCATCCATCAGTACGGGCGAAGGCCTGTTCTCCGCATCCCCGACTTGGACATCCCGTCCGGGCACCATGTGGGCATCCACGGTGAATCCGGTAGCGGAAAGACCAGTCTGCTGCATCTGGTGTCCGGATTGCTGACGCCGTCGACCGGATCGGTCGTGGTGCACGGGCAGACCGTCTCGGACTTGGGCGAGGCCGCCCGTGATCATTTCAGGGCCTCGCACATCGGGTATGTGTTCCAAACCTTCAATCTGCTGGATGGGTTCAGTGCCGTGGATAACGTGATGCTGGCGCAGGTCTTCAACACGGGACGATCGGACCGCGGGCAAGCGATGTCCATTCTGGAAAGGGTCGGCTTGGCCGATCGCGCCTCAAGCCGACCGTCCGAACTGTCTGTCGGCCAGCAGCAACGTGTCTGTATCGCACGGGCATTGGTGAACGACCCGCACATCGTTCTGGCCGATGAACCGACCGGGAGCTTGGATGCCGGGACGGCTTCGGCCATCATGGATGTGCTGCAGGAGGTGGCCGCTGGAAAGACGTTGCTGATGGTCACCCATGATCGCTCCATGCTCGGCCGCTTCGAACGCACACTCGATATGGAGGAATTCCGGGCATGACCATCGTATCGATCATCCGATCCAACATGGCCAAGCGCCCCTTGAGCACCGGTCTCACGGTTCTGTCCGTCGCGTTGGCATCGGCTCTTATTCTGAGCGTCAACACCATCCAACGGCAGACCGACGAGTCGTACCGTCAGACCTCCGCAGGGTTCGACCTCATTCTGGCCGCCAAGGGCAGCCCGATGCAGACGGCTCTGAATACCCTTTACCACCTGGAGACCTCGACCGGTGTGATTCCGTTCGCTGTGTATCAGGCCGCGCTTCGGGATCCGCGTGTGGAAGCGGCCTACCCGTTCTATGTGGGGGATTCCTACCGCGGCCTGCGTGTGGTCGGAACCGTGCAGCGGTATTTGGCCCAAGGGGAACCTTCGAAAGACCGGCGCTTCGAACTGGCGGCGGGACGTCTGTTCGAGGGACTGAACGAGGTGGTGTTGGGTGCCGAAGCGGCCAGACGAACCGGCCATGCCATTGGGGATACCCTGGTGCTGAGCCATGGGCTGACCGAACCACAGGCCGGAGCGGAACGCTTGGAGCATGACGCCCATCCGGTGGTTGTGACGGGTGTGTTGCGACCGACCGGCACCGCGCACGACCGTGTTCTGTTCACGGATCTGCGCACAACGGCCGGCTTGCATGAGATCAGACCCCATCATGACGACACGCATGCGCACGAACATGCCCCGCACGTGCCGACCGTGAGCGACGTGGATGCGGTCGCCCTGAAGATGAAGAATCCGCAGCTGGCGATGCAGGTTGCGGGAACGCTGAATTTTCCGACTCCCGAAAATCCGGTCTTGCGCATGAACATGGCGCGGGATCCCTATTTCGGATTCAAACCCGGAGTCATGGCCGTGCTGCCCGCCCAACAGATCGCCGCATTGATGGCCATCGTGGGCAACGCCGAGCGCGTTCTGCGCATCCTGTCCGTCCTGGTTTTGGTTGTGGCATTGGCGACGGTCCTGGTGGCCTTGATCAATACGATGGACAGCCGTCGGCGCGATCTGGCTGTATTCCGAGCCCTCGGCGCCCGACGCGGCCAACTGTTGCGCATCATGGTCGGTGAAGCTAGCGTTCTGGTGCTGATCGGATCGGTTATGGGTTGGTTGGCCTGTCAGGTGCTGCTGTCGCTTCTGGCTCCCGTACTGCTCGAGACGGCCGGTGTGCGCATCGCCGCATTCCATTCCATTCCTCAGGATCTCGCCATCGTGGGCGGTTTGGCGGCCGCATCGGTGCTGGTCGGCCTTCTGCCGGGATGGAGCGCCTACAGGTCCGACCCCATCCGACATCTGCAACCTTCCTGACCATGAGACACACCCTGCTCATCCTCCTCTTCGCCGCCGCGATCACCACGCACGCCAATCCGCAACGGATTTTTTTCAAGGATCTGCGTTCCTATGCGATGGGGTCCAAGACGGTGCCGGCCTCGGTGAAAGCCATGGACGGAAAAACCGTTTCCATCATCGGCTTCATGGTGCCATTCGACAGTGTCGACAAGATCGATCGGTTTGTCTTGCTTCAGGCGCCGTTCATGGGCTGTTACCATGTTCCGCCACCTCAGCCCAATGAAAGCATCCTGGTGAACGCCAGCCGCGTGAAACCGACACTCACCTACGACCCCGTCATGATCACCGGCACCTTGAAAGTGGAACCCAGTTATGTGGAAGGGTATCTGGTTGCGCTGTACACGCTGAATCTGACGTCCATCCGCGCCGCGAAGCAATCGGATGCCGAGTTGGAAGGCCTTCCGGCCAACTTCCACATGTTCAGCGAGTTCTGAGGGCGCTCATCAGCGAGGCCATGTCATCGGGTGATCCCAGATAGACGGGGCAGCGGTCATGGATGGCGTCGGCCGTGACATCCAGGATGGGGATGGTACCATCCGTGGCGCCTCCTCCGGCCTGCTCAACCAGGAACGCCATCGGATTGGCCTCATACATGAGTCGCAGTTTGCCACGTGGATTTCCGGTGCTTTCCGGATACAGGAAAAGTCCGCCGATGTGCAAGGTGCGGTGCACATCCGATACCATGGACCCGATGTACCGGGATGATCTGGGCTGCATATCCAGGGAATGGCGCCAGAAATCCTGCAAGGGCGCAGGCCAGTCCAAGCGGTTGCCCTCATTGGCACTGTATACCGGTCCCCGCCGCGGAATGCGCACCTCTTCCTGCGCAAGAAAGAACTCGCCGATACCCGGTTCCAAGGTGAATTCGGAGACCCCGAGACCGGTCGTGTACAGCAGTTTGGTGTCTGTCCCATACAGCACATACCCGGCCGCCACCTGCTCGCGACCGGTACGGAGCAGGTCCGCATCTCCGGGCTCGTCGGCGGGATGTGTCCGACGTTGGTAGATCGAGAAGATGGTTCCGATCGATCCGTTCACATCGGTGTTGGAGGATCCGTCCAAGGGATCCATGAACACGATGTAGGTGGCCGAGGTCCGGGGCAATCGGACCACCGCCTCATTCTCCTCCGACACGATCATGCAGACCGTTCCCGAACGCGACAAGGTGCCGATGAGGAGGTCGTTGGCGATGAGGTCGAGCTTTTTGACCGCTTCCCCATGCACGTTCGATCCGCCGGCGGCGCCCAGTATCCGGGCCAAACCGGCGCGGTTCACTTCCTTGGAAATCAATTTGCACGCCAACGAGATATCCCGTAGCAACTGGGATAGGTCACCCTTTGCGCCCGGGAAGCGGTTCTGGCTTTTGAGGATGAACTCGTCTAGGGTGATCAGACGTCCCATTGCCGGTAACACCGTTCGGCTTCGGCTCGGAGGAGGGCCGGATCTCCCGTGTTGGCGATCTCGATATCGCAGAGCGGACGCATCTCCGCCTCTGTCATCTGGTGGCGGATGCGGTCGAGGACTGCCCCTTCATCCGCCCCATCCCGCCTGACCACTCGGCGCACACGCTCCTCCACCGTCGCATGGATGAGTACGACCAGATCGATACCCGGTGGACGTCCGTTCGCCAGTAGGATGGCGCTTTCGACCACGAATACCCGGACTCCCGTTTCCAGCGCATCCGTCCGCAAGCTGGCCAAACGCCGGAAAACGGCCGGATGGATGATGCCGTTCAATTCCTGGATCCGACCCTTGCCGAAGGCCTCTTCGGCCAGATGATTGCGGTCGGGTTGCCCATCGGGCAGGTAGGAGGCGGAGCCGAAGCTGCGGATGACGTCGCGCCTGACCGACCCGTCGGTCGTGAGGATGTCACGAGCCAACCGATCCATGTCGATGACGGCCGCACCGAACCCGGACAAATACTGGCAGAAGGTGCTTTTCCCGCTGCCGATGCCGCCAGTGACGCCGATTCGTTTCACAGGATGGTGTCTTGCGGTTCGGAGATCCGTGTTTCGGGGTGGTCGGTCGTGTAATGCAATCCGCGGCTCTCGTGGCGTCTCATGGCGGATTTGATCACAAGGTAGGCCACACAGATGAGATTCCGAAGCTGACACAAGGGAACGCTGACCTTCGTCCGCTGATAGAAATCCTCGGTTTCCTCATGCAACATGCGGGTACGGCGGAACGCCCGCTCCAGTCTCAGATCGGAACGCACGATGCCCACATAGTTCCACATGAGCTGCTGGAGCTCACGTTTGTTGTGGGAGATGAGCACCCATTCCTCGGTATTGACCGTTCCGCTGTCGTCCCATTCGGGAATGTCGTTTCGAAAACCGCTGCTCCCCGCATGATCGCGCGCGGCATCGACCGCATGCCGGGCAAATACCAAGGCTTCAAGCAGGCTGTTGGAGGCGAGTCGGTTGGCCCCATGGACGCCGGTGCAGGTCACCTCGCCCGCCGCGAACAGACCATGCAGGCTGGTCCGACCCTGAAGGTCGGTCACCACGCCGCCACACATGTAATGGGCGGCGGGCACCACCGGAATCAGGGATTCGGTGATATCGATACCCAGCGAAAGGCACTCCAGGTGGATGTTCGGGAAGGCGCCACGCACGCCTTCCGGATCCAGATGCCGCATGTCGAGGTAGACGCAATCGTCGCCACGTTTCTTCAGCTGGTCGTCGATGGCTCGGGCCACGATGTCTCTGGGAGCCAATTCCCGGCGCGGATCGTACCAGTCCATGAAGGCCTCGCCTGCGGCATTCCGCAGGATGGCACCATGGCCTCTCACCGCTTCCGTGATGAGGAAAGGCTCCGCTCCGGGTATGTGCAAAGCCGTCGGATGGAACTGGATGAATTCCATGTTGGCGATGCGGGCCTTGGCCCGGTAGGCCATCGCGATACCGTCTCCGGTGGCGATCTCCGGGTTGGTGGTGTGCTCATAGACCTGTCCGGCACCGCCGGTGGCCAGGAGCGTGGCCTTGGCCAGGACCTTCTCGACCTGCCCCGTGTTCGTGTTCAGCACATAGGCGCCGAAACAATGGATATCGTTCCGGTACCGGGTCACGTGTTCTCCCAGATGATGCTCCGTGATGAGCTCCATGGCGAAGACATGTTCCAGTATCGTGATGTTCGGATGGGCGGCAACCTGCAAGAGGAGCACGCGCTCGATCTCGCGACCGGTCATGTCGGCGGCATGAACGATGCGGTTGCGGCTGTGCCCCCCCTCCCGACCCAGGTCGAGACGTCCGTCCCGTTGCGTGAAATCCGCACCCATGCGGATGAGTTCTCGCACGACGTCGGGACCTTGGGTCACAATCTGCCGAACCGCATCCACCTTGCACAGACCCGCACCGGCTACAAGGGTGTCCTCGATATGCGACGCGAACGAATCCGCGAGGTCGATCACACTGGCGATGCCACCTTGGGCATAGTTCGTATTCGACTCCGCCCGATCTTTTTTGGTGATGATGCCAACGGAGCCGTATTGGGCGGCCCGAATGGCGAAGCTGAGCCCCGCCGATCCGCTCCCGATCACCAGAAAATCGAAACGCAGGCTCATGGCATCATCAGATAGGCCTTGATGAACAGATCCAGGTCGCCATCCATCACGGCATCCACATTCGACGTCTCGACGTTCGTGCGATGGTCTTTCACCCGTCGGTCGTCGAACACGTAGCTGCGGATCTGCGAACCCCATTCGTTCTTGAGTTTGGTACCCTCCAGCTTGGCCTTGGCGGCCTCCCGTATCTCCTTCTCGAGGAGATACACGCGGGACATCAGCAATTGCATGGCCTTTTCCCGGTTCTGCAATTGGGATCGCTCCTGTTGGCATTCGGAGACCACGCGCCCGTTGGGCGGCGGTTCTCCGTTGGACAGACGCCCGGTCCAGATCAACCGCACGCCGGTTTCGACCTTGTTGACATTCTGTCCACCCTTTCCACCCGCATGGAAGCGTTGCAGTTCGATGTCGTCCGGGTTCAAGGCGATGCGGATGTCGTCATCAATCAATGGAACGACGAACACCGAACTGAACGAGGTGTGCCGCCGCGCATTGCTGTCGAAGGGGGAGATCCGTACCAGTCGATGCACGCCGTTTTCGGCTTTCAGGAATCCGTAGGCGAGGTCGCCTGTGATCTCCAAGGACGCGCTCTTGACGCCCGCCACATCACCGTACTGGAGTTCGACGATCGATACCTCATACCCTTTTTTCTCTGCCCAGCGGGTGTACATGCGAAGGAGCATGTTCGCCCAATCCTGGCTTTCCGTGCCACCCGCTCCGGCGTTGATGGTGAGCACGGCATCCCGCCGGTCGTCTTCCTCGCCAAGCATGTTCTTGAGCTCGAGGTCGTCCAATCCGCTGATGAGCAGGCGCACTTCGGCATCGATTTCCGGATCGACGGATTCGCCAAGCGTCTCCATCTCCCGATACAGTTCGATGTTCTGCCGATGCTGGTCGAGCGCATTCCAACCCGATATCCACGCTTTTTCGGAGTTGAGCTCCTTGAGCACCTTCTGGGCGTTGTCGGGGCGGTCCCACAAGAGCGGATCCTGTGATTGGAGCTCCAGCTCGGCGATTCTCAGTTTGCGTCGATCGTAGTCAAAGATACCCCCTCAGCGCATCCAGGCGCTGGAAGAGCTCGTCGATGAAGTCGGTTGTGTAGGTCTGCATGTATCAGAAGATACGGCGGTTGCGGTCCGACTCCGCCGCGATGTACCCGAAGGCAGGCCAGTATCCGCTGGCCAGTACGGAATCGATCCACGATTCGGCCTGCCGCCGCCGTCCATGGATGTCGTGCCAGAACGCCAATCCGTACCCTTGGGTCACCACATCCAAGGCGTTCGCCCCTCCCCCGACCAGGTCTTCTTCAGACAATTCACCCTTGTAGAGCAGAAGCCGCTTGTGATAGCTGAAACTCTCCACCAAGACCATGTCGGACCGAACGCGCCCCAGCAGGGCGTCCGCCTTGCCGGTATCGCCGTTGCGCATCAGAGACATGTACAACCAGTCATAGACCGACACGCGGGCGTCGTCGTTGGTACTGACCTCCAGACATGCCTCATAGGCGCGGATGGCCGCCGGATAATCACCCTTCAGATAGTATGCCAGCCCCAGATGATACCAGACGTTGAAGGCCAGGGTGGAAACCGGAATGCCGGCTGAGTTAGGCTGCCCGTCCGGCTCCACCTGATCGGGCCGGTTGCGGATGAGTGCCGCGGCCATCTCCAGGTCCGTGATCGCGGCGTCGAACCGGCGCAGGGTGATGAGACGGTGCCCCCGATGGCGGTATAGCCGCGGCTCGTCCGGATGTGCGGCGATTCCGTTGCTGAAGATGCCGACCGCATCCTGATATCGCCATAGATAGGCCGTACGCCGTCCAAGCCAGATCAGGGCTTCCAGCTGGCCTGGGTCGGCTTCGTATGCGGACGCGGCGGACATCCAATCCGCCGTCAACGCGGAATCCGTCCGAGGGTCGAAATCAGGCCGGTACAAGGGGCGACCATCCAATGAGATGGCCTCGGGTTGGATCGGCCCGGGCGCATCCGCCTTGTCGGCGTCCGATTGGGGCGTTCCTCCGCAAGCGACCAGGGAGAACACCATCACCACCAGAGCAGGTCTCATGCCACTTGGTCCTTGTATTGGAGATCGTACAAACGGCGGTACAGGCCGTCTTCCCGAAGCAGCAGATCCGCATGGCGGCCACTCTCACGCACCTCACCCCGATGCATGACCAGGATGACATCCGCATGGCGGATCGTCGACAGCCGGTGTGCGATGACGATGGCGGTGCGACCGGCCATCATGGTGTCCAAGGCCTTCGACACACGTTCCTCCGATTCGGAGTCGATGCTGGAGGTCGCCTCATCGAGCACCACCACTTGCGGATCATGCACCATCACCCGAAGGAAACACAGCAGTTGCCGCTGCCCCATGGACAAGGACCGCCCACGTTCCTGAAGAATGTGGTCGTAACCGCCGGGAAGGCGGTTGATGAACGTGTCGGCTTGGATGCGTGTGGCGGCCCGGATCACGTCTTCCCGCTGGATGCGTGGATCGCCGAGGGTGATGTTATCCATCACCGAGCCGGAGAACAGGGCATTGTCTTGAAGTACCAGTCCGAAGCATCGGCGAAGGTCCTTGGTGTCGAAATCACGGATGTCGGTGCCATCGATCGTGATGCGGCCGCCTTGGGGGTCGTAGAAACGCATGAGCAGATGGATGAGGGTGGACTTGCCCGCCCCGGTCGCGCCGACCACGGCCACCAAGGTGCCGGATGTGATGCCGAATGAGACCTTGCGCAGCACCGGCTCTTCAGGAACGTAGTGGAAATCGACGGATTCGAACCGGATCTCCTGCAGTGCCGTCGGTACCGGCTTGGGTTGGACCGGTTCCGCAATGTCCGATCTGGTATCGAGAATGCTGAAGATGCGCTCGGACGAGGCCAAGGCGCTCTGAAGGGTGTTCACCTGGTCGGATAGGTCCCGGATGGGTTGGAAGAATTGCCGGACGTATTGGATGAATGCGAGCAGAACACCGAAGGTGACGGCATCGGACACCACGCGCATCCCGCCGTACCAGAGCACGAACGTCATGGCGATGCTGGACAAGACTTCGACAACCGGCCAGAAGAGTGCGAAATAGAAGATGGTGTCGATGTGCGCTTTGGTGTGGTCGGCATTGATCTCTTGGAAACGTCCGGATTCCGTTTTCCCGCGACCGAACAGCTGAACGATGACCAACCCGTTGATATGCTCCTGAATGAATGCGTTCAAACGGGCGATCTGGTCGCGCACCCTCAGGAATGCGACACGTACGCGGTTCTTGAACACGATGGTCGAATAGATCAGCACCGGCAGGATGGCGATGGAGACGAGCGTCAGTTCCCAGCTCAAATGGAGCATGAACCCAAGAATGAAGACAATCCGCAGCATGTCGCCCAGGATGTTGACCACGCCGTTGGACAGGAGGTCGCTCAAGGCTTCGATATCGCTGGTGGTGCGGGTGATCAGCCGCCCGATCGGATTTTTGTCGAAAAATTGGACGTGAAGATGCTGGATATGGTCGAACACGGCGATCCGGAGTCGGTACAGGGCCCCTTGGCCGATGTATCGGGTCAGGTAGGTTGTGGCCGCCACGAGGAGGAATTCTCCGAACAGGACGACCGTGAAGAGCAGGACAATGCGACCCAACCCAGGTATGTCTCCGTTGGCGATGTGATCATCCACCGCTATCTGCGTGAGATAGGGTCGGAGCGGCCCGAGCCACGCCGCCACGAAGGTGAGCAGCAGCGCGAGCAGCACCCCGGACCGATAGGGCCGAACAAACGGATAAAGCCGCCGAACCAAGGTGGTGTCGGCGGCTTTGGATTCAGAACCGGTCGAACTCATCAATCGGATTCCGAGGAGTTATGGGCCGGTTTTCGCGAACTTGACGGCTATCCCGGAAGTCGTGGATATCCCGGTTCTCGCGAGGGACGTCGCGTGCCGCATCCCGGTTGTCCCGGTAGTCTCGGCGAGGAGGGCGGTTGTCGTAGGATCGATCCGGATTGTAAGGCGGTCGCGGACGGTCGTCATACGTGCGCTGCGGACGGTCGTCATACGTGCGCTGCGGACGGTCGCCATAGGGCCGATGCGGACGGTCGCCGTAGGGCCGTTGCGGACGGTCGCCGTAGGGCCGTTGCGGACGGTCATCATACGTGCGCTGCGGCCGGTCGTCATACGTGCGCTGCGGACGGTCGCCGTAGGGCCGCTGCGGACGGTCGCCGTAGGGCCGCTGCGGACGGTCGCCGTAGGGCCGCTGCGGACGGTCGCCGTAGGGCCGCTGCGGACGGTCGCCATAGGAACGCGGTCCGTTCGGATTGTATGGCCTGCGAGGTGCGAATCCCCTTCTCTGTTGCGGCCGGCCACGGTCTTTGGTCGCGGCTGGGGGCAGGAAGATACCCCTCTCCTGCTCCGGATCCGTCATGATGGGTCTCAACTCGGTCGCCACCCACGTGTTCTCAAAGACTTCCTTCGCTTCCTTGAGGAGGACGAACGGATTCGTGTACCGTGCGGAGAAATGACCGATGACCAAGCGGTGCGCATTCGCGGTTCTGGCTACGATGGCGGCCTCGTGTGCGGTGGAATGCCCCGTCTCTTCTGCCTTGTCTTTCAGATTGTGACCGAAGGTCGCCTCATGATAGAGGATGGACGCATGTTCAGCCAATTTGACGGCATTCTCACAGAAGCGGGTATCGGTCACATAGGTGAACACTTTACCGAGGATCGGCTTGCCGACGATCTCGGCCGATGAGACCACGCGGCCATCTTCCAAGACGACATCCTGCCCGCTTTTCAAGGCCTTGAACTGGGCGTCTTCCGTGATGCCGGACTCGAAGGCCAGAGTCGCATTGACCTTTCCCGGTTTGTCGACCTCCTTGAAACGGTATCCGACACAGTAGGTCGAATGCTCCATTTTCCGCGCTTCCACGGTGAACTCATCTTCCGTGACCACGACGATATGCTCGGTTCCGAGCGGTATCTCATGGTAGACGATATCGAAGCACAAGTCCAGGTTGATCGTGGCGAGGGTGGCGTCCATGAAAGCTTTGATTCCCTCCGGTGCCACTATGTTCAACGCACGGTCGCGACGTTGAAGCTGCATGGTCGTGATCAGCCCCGGCAAACCGAAGAAATGGTCTCCGTCCAGGTGGGAGATGAAGATGTAATCGATCTTGGATCGTTTCATACCGGCCTGAAGCATGCGCATCTGTGCGTTTTCGCCGCAATCGAAGAGGAAGATGCGACCATCGCGCCATAGGGCCACGGAGGCGAGATGGCGGTCGGCCGTGGGTGTCGCGGATCCGACACCAAGGGGAATCATGATCATGAGAGGTCTCCAGTTTTCAGTTGTTATCGGGTGGTTCCGCCGGGCCTGCGATCAGACATCCCGTTGCGGCTCTTTGTGTTGGGTGTTGTGCGTTTACGCGATCTGCTCAAGCTCCTGCTCCAGGAGCTGCTTGCGGTACATGGCCGCATAACGGCCGTCTCTGGACATTAGTTCGTCATGTGTGCCACTTTCGATGATCCGTCCCTCATCCAGGACGTGTATGTCACGTGCGTGTCGTAAGCTGCTGAGTCTATGGCTGATGGTGATGGTGGTCCGATGCGTTCCGTGTTGCTCAAGTGCGGTGAGGATGGCGTCTTCCGTCTGGGTGTCCACAGCGCAAAGCGCATCGTCCAACAACAGGATATTCGGATTTCGGATGATGGCTCGGGCGATGGCCGTTCGTTGTTTCTGCCCTCCGGATAAGGTGATCCCCCGCTCTCCGAGCATGGTCTCGAATTTCCGGTCAAATTCCAAAATGTTTTCCAGAATCCGGGCGTTCGCCGCCGCATCCCGCACATCGGAATCCGTTGCCATGGCGGCCCCGAAGCGGATGTTTTCCATGATGGTGTCGCTGAACAGGAACCCGTCTTGCGGCACCAGGCCGAACTGGGCGCGGAGCCAGTCGAGGGAGTAGGTTTCGATCGGCCGGCCATCGAGCAGGATCTCGCCGGAATCGGGAGCCCAGATTCGGGTGAGCAGATGCAGGATGGTGCTTTTTCCGGATCCGGTCCGGCCGATCAGGCCGACATGGATTCCTGCCGGGATGCGAAGATTCAGGCCTCGAATCGCCGGGAAGTCGGACCCGGGGTAGGTGAAGGTCACATCGCGGAATTCGATGTCACCTCGGACAGGCGTCTCCACATCCGAGGCATCGGTAAGGGTGTCCAAGGTCGGCGCGTCGAACACGGCCTGGATGCGCACCTGCGAGGCGGCGGCACGCTGCACCAGGTTCAAGGTGTATCCGAGCGAAGCGACGGGCCAGGTCAGATAGGTCACATAGATGATGAATTCGGCGATGTTGCCGACCGTAAGCATGCCTTCCGTCGCGAGCAGGCCGCCTTGCCAGACCACCAGAACAATCGAACTGCCGATCAGCAGTGCCAGCATCGGGTGGAACAGGGATTCGACGACATCCAGCCGGAGTTTCCGGCGGCGGTATTGCTCGCTCTCCACCTGGAACACGGAGGTTCGGTGTTCTTCCCGGGCATAGGCCTTGATCAGCCGGATGCCGGAGAAGGTCTCCTGCGCATGCCCGGCCAGACGCGCATACTGCTCTTGGATCTCATGGGAGCGGTCATGGATGTATTTGCTCATCCAATAGGCGATAACCGACAGGATCGGTAAGGGCAGAAGCGCCCAAACGGTCAGTTCCGGACTGACCCAGAACATCATGGCGATGATGATACCGGAGCGGGTTACCGTATTCACCCCGTACATGAAAGCCGGCCCGAAATACTCCCGCACCCGCCCGACGTCTTCCGTGAGGCGAACATACAGGTCGCCGGTGGTATGGGAGGTGATCCATGTTTGGGGCAGTTTCAGCACATGGTTGAACAGGTCGTTCCTCAGATCGAATTCGATCCGCCGGGATGTCACGATCAGGGTCTGGCGGGTGGCGAACAGGAGCGCACCGTAACCGATGGCTGCGACGGTCAGACCGAGCGACATGCGCATCAAGTCGATCCGCAGACCCTCCGGTCGGGTAGCGATCAGATCCATGGTCTGGCGGATGAGCACCGGAATCCAGACCAGGAAAAGGTTCGAGACCGTCAGGAAAAGAACGCCCCAGACAACCGTGGATGCGTACGTCCGAAAGTAATGATGGAATCGGAACAGGTTTCTCAACGGGACAACCAAGCCTCGGCCAACCGTTTACCGGACAGATACGCCGCTTCCACCGGATGTCCCTCACCGAAATAATCGCCGATCAGGGCCAGTTTCGCATCGGTCCGCTCCATCTCCAGGAATGGCACATCCGACATGGGGGTCAGGGGTGTGAGGTATTTCCACAGGTGTACCTGATGCCATTTGGGAAAGGCCGCCCAGTCGCCGGCGATAGGCGCCAAAGCCTGGATCATGGCATTGGCGACCGATTCCGGGTCCTGCCCGAGCTGCTTCGCCGCGAAATCCGGCGTGCTGTGCGCCACCAGTACCGTTTCGTCCAGATCCGGTCGTTTTCCAGACTCATGGACAAGCAGCGAGATGAGCGAGTTTTGGCACAGGATACCACCCCACTCGGGTTTTGCACGTCCACCGTACCCGGCCAGAAGCGTGAACCCCGAGGCATACCGCACATCGCTGAGCTTCCGGATCAGGTATCGCACACCCCATTCGTCTTGCGAGGTCTGCACGATGGCTTCGGCCTGAGTCGCTGGCACCGCCACGATCACGGCATCGGCCTCGAAAACCGAACCATCAGCGAGGTTCACCACCCATGAGGATTTCACCGCCCGCTTTGGGGCGACGAGCGTGATGCCACCGACCTTTTTTTCAAAGAGGACATCCACGTGCCGGGCGAGGTGCCGACCAAGCGTGTTCAAGCCGCCCGGTGCCGCATACAAGGGGGAACGCTCCAGCGCCGGATGTTCCGGATACAGAGTGGTTCCGTCGTGCAAGGCCAGGTGATCCGTCCACTCGCGGAGGATACCGTCAGCAAGCAGACCCTCCACGAAACGCTGGAATTCCGCCCCACCTGCGGGCAGGTAGGATATGCCGTGGTCCATGCGGAGGCGGCCATCCGACCCGCCGTACCGAGTGGCGAGCCGACCGCCGAAGCCACGGCTTTTTTCGAAAACGGTTACATGATGTCCGGCCTTGGCCAGGATGCTTCCGGCGGTCAGGCCGGCGATGCCAGCTCCGATGATGGCGATGGTCATGAGATGATCGAATCAGGTTGTGAGAAGGGTGACGACCGGTTCCACTGCGGTTTTCCGCAGCAAGGCCGGCCAATAGGCGACAATGTCACTTGGTTTCGGACGCCCCCCGGCAAAACCGGTCACCGAACCGGGTCCGGTGAGGATCAGCGGGGCGATTTCCATGCCGAATCGGTCCAGGTCGGTTTTGGAAGGTCCGGATACGGCGATCCGAAGCTGGACCTCATCCGGCTCCGTCGGTGCGCCCGTACCTTCGTGGCAGGCCGTATGACCGATCAGGTCATGATGGAAGATACCGAGTTCCAATCCCAAATCATGGGCGCGTTGACGAAGCAAGGTCGCTCCCAATTCGGCCTTGACCACCGCATCGGGCCAGGAGTAGGTCAATGAAGCGGTGAGTTTGAACCCGTCGGCGTAACTCGCGGAGACCTTGTAGTACGGAGTGGCCGGGAATCCTTCCACACCAGACACCCTCACGCGGTTCGAACCGACATCCTGAACCCGGACACTCGTGAAATCGGCCAC
>Ga0169931_10002800_pt1 | contig 28132 bp, 28 predicted proteins | sample Kivu_15m_20L_FD_129675 | JGI IMG/M metagenome (GOLD analysis project Ga0169931, IMG submission 129675) | Freshwater microbial communities from Lake Kivu, Western Province, Rwanda to study Microbial Dark Matter (Phase II) - Kivu_15m_20L... | ecosystem: Environmental > Aquatic > Freshwater > Lake...
GATTGATGCCGACGCGTTGAACCTGCTCGCTGCCAATCCTGCGCTGGTTGCGGTGTTGACGCATCGCGTAACCCCGTCTGTCCTCACACCTCACCCACTGGAAGCTGCGCGGCTACTGGGCTGCACGACCGCTGACGTTCAGGCCGACCGGATTGCGGCGGCCACCACACTTGCGGCACGCATGGGCTCAGTGGTGGTACTGAAGGGCGCAGGAACCGTTTGCGCAGATGCCGCCGGGCACTGGGCCATTATTGATTCTGGATCCCCGGCGCTGGCCACAGCCGCAACCGGTGATGTGCTGGCAGGTGTGATCGGTGGTCTTCTTGCACAGGGATTGGCCCCTGCCGCGGCTGCACTGCTTGGCGCCTGGATTCACGGACGCGCAGGCGAAATCGCCGCTGTACGGCAGGGTGGCGATGTTGGTATGCCCACATCCGAGCTGCCCGTCCGGGTCAGCGAGGTCTTGAACCAACTGCTCACGGCCCCCGACGCGCATGCGCGCGTCAGCCCTACCGGTCAGGACTTTGATTGATGAATGCGTATTTCCCTCCTATCGATCCGCTAAAGCTCGAGGCCGCCTGGAAGGCCGCAGACACGCTGGCAAAGTCTTGTCGAGGCAGTTCGCCGCTCTCCCCACGCCCGAGCGAGCCCGATGGCGAGTCGCCTCTCACCATTGATGCGGCGGGCCTTCGGGTCGACTTTGCACGGCAGCAGATCCCCCCGCACGCGCAGTCAGCGCTGCACGCGCTCGCCGAAGCGGCTGCGCTTGCCAACTGGCGCGATGCCATGCTGCGTGGTGAGACCGTCAACGCCAGCGAGGGGCGGGCCGCGCTCCATACAGCGCTACGCGATCCCAATGGGGAGCTGACTGACGACCTGCCCGAATCCGTTCGACACACGGTACGCCAGACCCTGGCCCGAATGCGCACGATCAGCGACCAGGTTCGCAGCGGCGTCTGGCGCGGCGCAAGTGGACGGCCGATCAGCGACGTGCTTCACCTTGGCATTGGCGGCTCACAGCTTGGGCCAGAGCTCGCCTGCGATGCACTGCATCGGTTCAGCCACCCTCGGCTCAGGAACCATTTTCTCGGCAACATCGATCCTGATCGGTGGCACCGGGTGTCTCGCGATCTCAACCCGCACACGACCCTCATCATCATCGCCTCAAAGTCCTGGCGCACACCTGAAACAGCCCGCAACGCGCAAGCCGCGCGACAGTGGCTGATTGACGCCGGCATCGCAGAGGGATTATTGGGGCGTCACCTGGTCGCAGTCAGCTCCAATCTCGAGGCCGCCCAATCACTGGGCGTGCTCCCCGAAAACATTCTCGCCTGCCCCGATTGGGTGGGCGGGCGTTATTCGCTCTGGGGCGCTGTGGGCCTGCCGATCATGATGCAGGTTGGTCCCGAGGCGTTTGACGCGATGCTCGCGGGTGCGCGGTCGATGGATTCGCATTTCGCCCGGGCCCCCGTTTCGGGCAATGCGCCGATGCAACTGGCGCTGACCAGCGCATGGAATGCCGCCCGGCTCGGTTCCGGCACCGAGGCCGTGATTCCGTATTCGGATGCGCTTCGCCGGCTGCCAGCCCACCTGCAGCAACTTCAGATGGAGAGCAACGGCAAGTCAGTGAATACTCGCGGCGAGCCACTGTCGCGCGCCACCATGCCCGTGGTCTGGGGAGAGCCCGGAACGGATAGCCAGCATTCATTCTTTCAGGCGCTTCACCAGGGTGTGGCGATTCACCCGATTGATCTGATCATGGTCGGTGGTGTGTCCGATACCGATCCATGGCTGCGCTCGCGGGTGCTCAACGCGAATGCGGTCGCGCAGGCACAGGCTTTATCGAACGGTTATGAACACGCGGATCCGCAGCGCCGGCACCCCGGGGGCCGTCCGGTCACGATCATCCACCTGCCACAACTCAACCCCGCAACGCTGGGTGCGCTCATTGCACTGTACGAGCACAAAACGGTTTGCCTGGGCTGGCTTTGGGGTGTGAATCCCTTTGATCAATGGGGGGTTGAGCTCGGCAAACGGCTTGCAGTGAACGTCGAGGCCCTGATGACTGCATCGACCGACCAGGTTGCGCCGCCCGAGGCCGTAGCCGAACTTACGCTCGACCCTGCAACCGAATCCACCCTGCGCTATCTGAAGTCGCTTTAAGCAGCGGCGCTGCGCTCAATTGAATCGAGCTTGCCCGCGTGCAGTCGAAGCCGTACGCCGCAACGCGCCGCCAGCGATTCATCGTGAGTAACCAGCACCAGGGTAGCGCCCGCCTCACGATTCAATTCAAACATCAGATCGATGATGCGCTCCCCGGTGGCCGCATCCAGGCTTCCGGTCGGTTCATCGGCCAGCAGCAGCGCCGGACGCGGCGCAAAGGCTCTCGCAAGCGCCACCCGCTGCTGCTCTCCGCCAGACAGCGTTCGAGGGTAGTGGCGAACGCGATGGCCCAGCCCTACCCGCTCGAGCAGCTGAAGCGCCTGTGCCTGCGCATCGCGGCGGCCAGCCAGCTCAAGCGGGAGCATCACATTCTCGAGTGCATTCATTTGCGGCAGCAGCTGAAACGACTGAAATACAAACCCGAGCTTGCGGGCACGCCAAGCGGCCCGCTGCTCTTCATCCAGGCGACTGATCTGCTCACCGAAAATGGTCACCTCGCCCGCGCTGGGTTGATCCAGCCCACCCAACAGCCCCAGCAGTGTGGATTTGCCAGAGCCCGAGGCGCCGACAATCGCAGCGGACTCTCCCGCCTCGAGTGTGAAACTGACGGCATCCAGAATCGTCAGCCAGCCGTCCGCATCGCGTACCCGCTGGGTCAGGCCGTCGACGATAATTGCGCTCATGAAATCGATTGACTCCCAAAAACGACGCCGTCGGCAGTGGATGGCGCTGGCTGTCATGGCGGCCTGCAGTGTACTGCCCCTGCGCGCCCAAACCCCTGACGCAAATCGGGATGCAGCCGCCCGAGCAGCCCCGTCAGCGGCTGGCCCGGTTCTCGTGCTGGGCGACAGCCTGTCGGCCGAGTACGGAATCGCCCGTGGGTCGGGCTGGGTGGAACTGCTGAGGGGGCGTCTGCGGGAACGCGGATTTCAGCGTGCCGTGGTCAATGCAAGCGTCAGCGGCGAAACGACCGCCGGCGGACGCGCGCGCATCGATGGCCTGCTGCGACGACAGCAGCCGGCGCTCGTTATTATTGAGCTTGGCGGCAATGACGCGCTTCGTGGGCTCGATCTGAATGCAACCCGAGCGAATCTGCTGGACATGATCCGGCGATCACAGCAGTCGGGCGCTCGCGTACTGCTGCTGGGCATGAAGGTTCCGCCCAATTACGGAAAGAGCTACTCGGATGCGTTTGAGCGCGTCTTCGTTGACATTGCCCGCGAAGCGAACGTTCCGCTCGTGCCATTTTTTCTGGATGGCATTGCTGATCGACTCGAGTTCTTTCAACCCGACCGGATACACCCCAATGAGAGTGCGCAGGCCAGAATGATGGAAAACGTCTGGCCCGCGTTGGAACGGATGCTTCAATCCTCTTAACAAGGTCTACGCCATGATGCAGAAGCTGATCAGCCTGACGTTCGCGCTTTTTATCCTGGGCGGTGGTCTGCCCGCTGCTCATTCGCAAGGGCAGAGCACCCCGGCAGAGCCCTATCCCTCGAAGCCGGTCAGGCTGATCGTTCCATATTCTCCGGGAGGCGGAACGGACATCCTGGCAAGACTGTTCGCTCGGGTTCTTGCCAGCGACTGGAACGCTGCGGTGGTCGTTGAGAACCATGCTGGTGCCAATACCGATATCGGCACCCTTCTGGTCGCTCGTGCTGCTGCGGACGGCCATGCGTTGCTGCTGGCAACGCCCGCCAACGTGATCAACCCACAACTCAGCGCCAAACCCGCCTACGAGTTTCATCGTGAGTTTGTGCCGGTCGCGCTGCTGGGTGACGTGCCCAATGTGTTGCTGGTTCGCGCATCGCTTCCTGTCTCACGTATGGATGAACTTCTTGGCATGGCGCGAAGCCGACCCGGTGACCTCACCTACGCATCGGGCGGTGTCGGGAGCCCCCAGCATTTTTCGCTTGAGTTACTAAAGCAGGTCGCAAAGCTTGATATTCGCCATATTCCCTACAAGGGGGGCGGACCAGCCACCACCGACCTGCTGGCAGGACATGTAGACATGATGGCCTCCAGCGCGGTGCTGGCATTGCCACATATCAAATCCGGCAAGCTGCGCGCGCTCGTCGTCGCATCGAGCGCGCGCCTCAGTTCGGCGCCCGATGTGCCGACTGCAGCAGAGGTTGGTATCCCAAACTTCCAGGCCAGCACCTGGTTTGGCATTGCAGCCCCTGCGGGCACTCCTGCGGCCGTGGTAACGCGAATCAACCAAAGCGTTCGACGCGCAATGGCGCTACCCGAGGTCATCGAGAGCCTCGGCAAGCTCGGTGCAGATCCCAACCAATGGAGCGACAAACAATTCGCCGACTGGACAAGCTCAGAAGCGGCAAAGTGGGGGGGCGTCATTCAGGCCGCTGGATTGCGCGCGGAGTAGCGCGGCGTCCGTGTTTAGCGCTCTTCAGCATTCAAACACGAGGGATGGGAACTTATGAATCTGGATCTGTCGAGGCGCTGCGCGCTGATTACCGGTGGGAGCGCCGGACTTGGATTTGCCACTGCAATCGAGTTTGCGAGGCAAGGGGCGACGGTCGTATTGATCGCTCGTGATGCCCTACGCCTTGACGGTGCAGTGAACCAGATTCGCCAAATGACGCAAGCGACTGTCGAGGGACATAGCGCCGACGTTACCGATTCAGCTGCGATTCAGCGCATCGTTCATGACGTGTCGTCCCGGCATGGCGGGGTTGATATTCTGGTCAATAACGCCGGTGGATCATCAAGAGGACGGATCGAAACCTTGAGCGACGAGGCCTGGCAGGCCGACTTCGACCTGAAGCTCTTTTCAGCCATTCGGCTCTGTCGACTCGTTCTCCCCCACATGCGCTCTCAGCGCTGGGGGCGAATCATCAACGTGGTGAACACTTTGGCGAAGACCCCAGGGGCCGGTACTGCACCCACTTCAGTCACGCGCGCTGCGGGCGTTGCCTTTACCAAGGTGCTTGCCAACGAGGTCGCGCAAGACAACGTCCTGGTTAACGCAATCTGTGTTGGCAGGATCGAAAGCGAACAGTGGGCAGGCTTCCATCGGAAAAGTGGAAGCACCCTGTCCCTCCAGGATTATCTGGCTGAGGAGGGAAAGGCGATCCCGCTTGGCAGGCTGGGCCGGGCTGACGAATTTTCATCGCTGATGTGCCTGCTCGCCTCTGAAGCAGGCGGGTACATCACTGGCACAGCGATCAACATCGACGGCGGGCTCTCCCCTGCCGTTTAAGGGTTTGCCGGCCCCAGCAGCCCCCACACCTCACCAAGCGAAAGCCGCGAATCAAGGCTTTTCAGAATGTGCAGCAGCCGCTCTGCATCCTTGGCAGACAGCTGTTCGCGCGGGGCCAGGTGACGAAACTTCGCGTCGATGTCGGCCCATTCAATTCCGGTGGCGCCCGACCCCCGTGGCGCTTGACAGGTATGACGCAACTCACGACCGTCGTTGGTCCAGACAGTCACCGTTCCGCCATGCCGATGGCCGAAACGGTCGGGATGCGGCGGAGGATCGGGATCAAATGTGATTCGTCCGATCAGCTCAACCACCACAGGGTCAAACATCTTCTCGGGTGAAAACAGGTTCCAGCCGATGTGACGGTCGGCAATTGCGCACGCGACAAAGTAGGGAACGCTGTGCGCTGCGCTGATGAGATCGTGGGGCGGTACCGCCTGGTGTGCCCAGACCTTCAGTTGCGGAGCGGTAATCATGGCCCTGGCCACCTGGGCCGGCCTGAGATCATGGACAGCAGACAAATCGATCGCGGCTTGCGCGATCGCGTGAAACGGATGAGCTCCCGGCATCAGCTTGATGGCCATGTCGGTCACAATGTCCCAGTCATCTCCAAGGCCCGCCGTAACGCTTTCAACCGACTGCCCATTGAAGGCATCGAAGAAGCCGCGATTCGATTCAAACGCTGTCAGTTCAGACTCGAATCCTGCCTGGGCAGCATAGGCGGCCTGTACGCCCAGCATGGCGGCAAGGCCCGCGTGATATTCGCGAGCGAAACTGGTGTCAGCCGAAATGGCCAGACCGCACGCAGACGATGCGGCAAGCGATAGCGCATGCGCCATGGGCTCTGCGCCCAGCGACAGCAGCCGGCCTGCTGAAACGGTGGCAGCAAATATCGTGGACACCGATCCGTGAAAGCCCCGCTGCATTCGACCGGGCGTCAGGGCCTCATCGATCCGGCCAGCCACCTCATAGCCCAATACGATGGCCGCGAGCAGATCGAGCCCGCCAGAGCCTTCGGCCTGAGCCACTGCCAAGCCCGCTGCCGTGGCAACCGTACCGATGTGCGCGATGCTTCGAAGATCACTGTCGTCCGAGGCGGCCGAATCGCTTGCAACTGCATTGACCCGCGCTGCGCGATCGGCTGGAAGCGTCTCACCGCCAAACCAGATCGCGGATGGGCCTGATGTCGCGCAAAGTGCGCGCTCGGCCCGGCGCATGGCCTGGGTAGAGCCGATGTCGAACCCTCGGCTCGCGCTCGCGAGCGTGCTCACGACGATCATCTTGGCGCGTTCGACCGCGATGGCTGGAAGCGCTTCCGAGGCGGTTGTTGCAGCGAAATGGCCCAGCACACGGGCAACGCTTGTGAGGCTGTCAGAGCTGGCATTTGCAGGCGATGGAGGCATGGTGAGGGAGCGGGCGTAAGCAAGGGATCATTCGATATTAGAACCGCCGCCACACCGCGACAACGCACGCCTTCCAATTAATGATCAGTTGGAGATCAGGCTTCAACGGTTCGCTTTAGTGTCGACCTCATGTTGCACGCCCAGCACAAGGCCCCATCCAGTGAAAGGAGCGCCTCGATGATTATTCAGTCAGTCAGTCGAATTGCCATCCCAGTGCTCGCAGCGCTGGGGCTGGCCCAGTCTCCCGCCAGCCAGGCGCAATCGGTATACCCCGAGCGTCCCATCAGGATTGTGGTGCCTTTTGTTCCGGGTGGCGTGTCCGATGTGATCGCCCGACAGATCGGCCAGAAAATCACCGAACAGACGGGTAAGGCGATTGTTGTCGAGAATCGCGGCGGCGCCGGCGGTCGAATCGGCTACGAACACGGCGCAAAGGCCTCGCCCGATGGCTACACCATGGTGGCCACCGACGCCACTTACACGATGCTGCCGGGTATTTACGGCAAATTGAACTGGGAACACACCGACCTCACCTCTGTGCTTCTGGTCGCGCAGATGCCGTTCGTGATCACCGTGAAAAGCGGCGGCCCCTACGGCACGCTGGAGCAATTGGTCAAAGGCGCACGCGAGACGCCTGGGCGGATCACCTTCGGAAGCTCAGGCAACGGCGCAGTAAATCATCTGGTCACCGAACTGTTCATGCGTGGCGCCGGCATCACCCTGCAGCATGTTCCCTATAAGGGAATGGGTGATGCGGTGCTGGGTCTTCTGAGCGGTCAGGTTGAACTGTTGGTGGCGGCTCTGCCCACTGGCCTTCCGCACGTCAAAAGCGGCAAGATGACCGCACTGGCGGTGTCCTCTGCAAATCGCGCTAGCGCTGCCCCCCAGATACCGACCGCGCGCGAGCAGGGAATCGATTTCGTGACCAACAACTGGGTTGGCTTTACCCTACCCAAAGGCTCGCCGCCCGAGGCCTACACCTGGATGCGCAAAGCCACGCTTGCCGCGCTGGCAACGCCAGAACTGCGCGAGCGAATTGCATCGATGGGTGCTGAGATGACGATCTTGGAAGGCGCACCGTTTGACAAGATGATTCGGGACGAAACCGCACGCTGGAGTGGCGTAATCAAGGCGGCGGGAATACGGGCGGATTGACGTGCACCACCCGGCAAGGATCACCCAGATTGCCTTCACGGTGGCGCAATTTGGAAGCTCGTCGTTGACAGCCCTTTCGCATGCGGTCTACTGTCCCGCAGGCTTCGCTTAAGCAACACCCGCGCACCCAGCAATCAGGCCACCCGGCCGTCACCAGGATCTCAACCATGATTAATGTACGGTCGGCCATCTCAAGATTAACGCTCTTGGGCGCTGCAGGATTCATTGCAGCGGCGCTTGTTGTTCCGCAACCAGCGCTTGCTCAACTCGAGAAACCGTCGGTCAAGTTTTCACAAAGTTGGTTGTTCCAGGCCGCGCAGGCGATGTTTCCGCTTGCAGCCGACCGAGGGTATTGGCGCACTGAGGGGCTGGACGTCACGATTGACCGTGGCTCCGGTTCGACGGCAGCGGTGCAGCGCGTGATCTCTGGTGCATATGACCTGGGCTTTGCCGATGTGGGAACGGTGGTGAAGTGGAACGCAGAGAACCCCGGCCGCGAATTGCTCATGGTGTATGTGCCCGAAGACGGCTTTCCGATGGTCGCTGTTGCGCTAAAGAGCAAGAACATCATTCGCCCTGCGGACCTTGAGGGCAAAAAGGTTGGCGCCCCAACCTTTGATGGCGCGCGCCAGATGTTTCCGCCATTTGCAAAAGCCGCCGGCATCAATCAGGCCAAAATCAACTGGATCACGGTTGACGGGAACCTTCGCGAAACCATGCTCGTGCGGGGAGAGGTCGACGCAATCACAGGGTTCATCACATCCGTCATTCCCAGCATCGAGCGGCTCGGCGTGAAGGCCAGCGACTTGGTCGTCATTCGTTATCGCGATTACAACCTGGATGGCTTTGGAAACGCGGTCATCGGCACTCGTGAATTCATCGAGAAGCACCCCAGGACGGTTACCGCATTCGTCAAGGGTCTGAATCGTGCGATGAAAGACCTGATCAGCGATCCGGACGCTGCAATTGCGTCGTTGCGCAGCCGGGATCCCCTGATCAGCGTCGAAACGGAGGCAGCCCGGCTGAAGCTGTATGTCCGGGAGCTTCTTCTGACCCCGAATGTGCGTGAAAACGGTTTCTCGGCGGTTGACTCCAAAAAGCTTGAGGCGACGATTGCTTCGGTCATCGACGCCTACAGCCTGAAGACCACGGTGGCAGGAAGCAGCGTTTACACCGACAGGTTCCTGCCCGCGAAAGCCGACCGTATTCCGCCAGCGTTTCGGGAGTAAGCATGCGTTTAGCCCTGGTCCAGCCCGCCAGTGGAAGCGGCGCGGATGAATCGCGCAATGCCGCCCAGGCGCTTCAATGGTTACAGCAGGCAGCCGATGCCGGGGCCGAACTGGTCGTCTTTCCTGAGGGCTACCCCGGCCCGATCAATCCCGCGAATACGTACGATGCGTTCAGTCCGCTTCGTCGACGGGCAGCAGAGCTCGGGCTTCACGTCGTCGCCAGTCGCGCTCGCAGCGCGCAAGGCGGTCACGGCGTGGAACTCTGCGTAATCGATGACAGCGGCGACATCACGGGTTCGTATCTGCGGACAAGTCCGCGCGGGCCCTATGTTTACCGGGATATCGATGCGTGGAACTTTGATTACATTGAATCGGATACGCCACCGACCGTCGTACAGACGCGATTGGGCAAAATTGGTCTCCTGGTCTGTTCCGAAATTTATATCCCTGAGTTGTCGCGCCTACTAACGCTACAGGGGGCGGACGTCATTGTTTATCCCGCAGGAGGTGCAATCAACGAATTGCTGCCGGGTTGGAGAACACTGGTGTGGGCCCGAGCCATCGAAAACCTCGTTTTCACCGCCGCTTGTCAAAACTTGTACGGCGGCGAGGAGGGCGTTGGCACGATCGCCTCTCCGGAAGGCATCCTGGCGGCAGATTCCCGCGAGGGCCTGATCGTTGCCGACCTTGACTTTGAACGCCTTCGGTACCTCCGCGAAACGAAGGAGTCAATCACCTTTCCAAAGCCGTATTCGACAATTCCGGGGGTGATCGCGTGGCGACGGCCCGAGTTGTACGGGGGGCTTAGCGGTTCACTTCTCGATGATGATCACAAGCGATAAAAGTGAATAGCGCCCCACTCCAGGAGTTCTGATGAAATCACGTAGAGCTGTCAATCAGGCGCTTCTCATGGCACTGGTGGGGGCCGCCCCGGCGGTTGGCGCACAGTCATCGTCGCAGCGCCCATTTCCTTCGCGTCCGATCCGGCTAATTGTTCCTTACGCCGCAGGGGGTGGCGGCGACACCGTCTCCCGAATGATTGCTGGACCAGTGGGCGAACGGCTTGGCCAGCCCGTGGTCGTTGAAAATCGTGGTGGCGCGGGCGGTTCGATCGGCGCCGCAATGGCCGCGCAGGCTGAGCCAGATGGGCACACGGTGCTCTTCGATGCACTTGGGCACGTGATCAATCCCCAACTGATCCGCGACCTCACCTTCAGCTATGAGCGCGCATTTGCCCCGGTCACGATGCTGGCCACACACACCATCATCATGGTTGGAAGCGTATCGCACCGGGCAAGATCACTCGCCGACGCGCTAGAACAGTTGCGGCGCGACGGTACCAATGTTTCCTACGGTTCACCTGGAAGCGGATCAGGCCCGCACCTCGCTACGGAGAGCCTTCTGCGCAGGGCGGGCGTACGCGCGACGCATGTCCCCTATCGCGGCGCGGGGCCCGCTCTTCAAGATGTCATGGCGGGCAGCATCCCGTTTGCTGTCTCTACCGCAAGTGCGGCGACCGCCCTCGTCCGCGAGGGAAAGATGATCGGCCTTGCGGTGCTCAGCCAGCAGCGACTCGAGACGCTTCCAGCGATACCGACCGCGGCGGAATCCGGGCTGCCAGGATTTTGGTTCGATGAGTGGAGCGGGCTTTTTGTGCCTGCGACCACCCCCGAAACCGTGATCCGCCGCCTCCACAACGCGGTCAGAGAAACCCTTCATCTTCCGGCGATACGCGAACGCTTTGTATCACTTGGAACTGTTCCGTCGGGATCGACGCCGCAGGAGTTTGCGTCGTTTCTCGCTGCTCAGCGATCGGAAATTGCGCAGCTTGTTAATCAGGCGGGATTAAGGCCGAGCTAGCCTGGTGCGCAGCGACGCTGGCTAGCCACGCCAGTCGGTGGGCATAAGGTCAGCGACTGGTGCCCCGGGCCGGACTCGAACCGGCACGCCCCCTTTCGGGATAGCGGCGGATTTTAAGTCCGCTGTGTTTGGGCAGCATCACGAAAGGTTTAGCCGCATCAGCAACGCCTCGCGAGAGATTTTCTGGTGCTCGGCAACGTCCGCCAAGATTGCCGAGAGCGTTCCCAGGCGAATGGGATCGTGCGCTGGCACTGTTACGTGGTGCTGACTTGGTGATTCTGTCGTCATTCGAATGTGGCTACCGGTCTGCCGAGAGACCTTGTACCCGAGCGCTGCCAGCGCTTTAACGAGATCGAGGCCTGAGATATCTCGCGGGAGTCTCACGCAGCGATCACTTCATCCCGGACGATATGGAGTCGGATGACACGGGGCGCGTTACCCTCGTCGAAGTGGCAACGAACGGCGTCGCGAACCTCATCCCTCAACGCATCCATGCTGTCCGCCTGAGTAAAGATCGAGCAACCAAGCGCTCGTGCCGAGAACCCGCCTTCAGCGGCTTCTTCGACAACAAATATGATCTCGGTCATGGCGACCTCCGTTTGTCCTGCTGCCACCGAACGTGACCGGCGATCCCTATCTTGCCTTGACGCCGGGCGGGCCGCAAGCGCACTCGAGGAACGCCTCGTCCCCCGCTGGTGAGGTGAACCCACACCAGGGTCAAGAAGGGGAATTCGATCTGCACTATGGTGCCCCGGGCCGGACTCGAACCGGCACGCCCCCTTTCGGGATAGCGGCGGATTTTAAGTCCGCTGTGTCTACCGGTTTCACCACCGGGGCAGGCACCGCACGCTGCGGTCACGCGCGGCGAACTGGAGGCGGGGGTCGGAATCGAACCGGCGTCCACGGCTTTGCAGGCCGCTGCATAACCACTCTGCCACCCCGCCGGGGGTGTCAATACACCTTACAACCTGACTACGGCTTGGTGCCCACAGACAACACAAACCGCCGAAATAAAAAGGGAAGCAACGCTTCCCTTTCGCAATTTGGAGCGGGAGACGAGTCTCGAACTCGCGACCTCAACCTTGGCAAGGTTGCGCTCTACCAACTGAGCTACTCCCGCGGACAGCCTAAGAATATAACTGCTCGGGGCACCATTGTCAAATGAAACTGACCCCTGCAGGTTACTGTTTACCTTGCAAATACGGCCAGGCTCTTCGCAGGTAATACACCATCGACCAGACGGTAAGAATCGCGGCGAAAAAGATCAGCCACGACCCCACCACCCGGGTGTCGATCACTCCGAACAGCGAGCCGTAAAACAACAACATCGGAATCGCCACCAACTGAGCGATGGTCTTCAGTTTGCCGATCGAGTGAACCGCCACACTGGCGCTTGCGCCGGCCTGCGCCATCCATTCGCGTAGCGCGGAAATGGTGATTTCGCGTCCGATGATGATCGCCGCCACCAACGCGTCAACCCGACCGAGATGCACCAGCACAACCAGGGCGGTGCACACAATGAGCTTGTCGGCGACAGGATCGAGAAAAGCGCCGAACGCCGATGTCTGGTGCATTTTGCGCGCAAGCCATCCGTCCAGCCAATCGGTAATGGCAGCGCTGACAAACAGCACAGTGGCAATGATGTCGCGCGCGCCGGGCGATATCGGCAGATAGAACACCCCAACCAGCAACGGGATGGCCAATACACGCAGCCAGGTAAGAATGTTCGGAAGGCTTGTAAACATGAATTGAACGCGACGTGGTGACACAGCACGCCGCGGGCAATGGCAGGTCCGTCAATGCAACCGACGGTAGATTTCCTCAGCCAGTGAACGCGATATACCTTCGACCGCGGCCAGATCCTCGACGCTGGCCGCCATGATGCCACGCAAGCCGCCGAAACGGGCGAGCAGACGCTGTCGCCGCTTCGCGCCGATGCCTTCGATTTCATCAAGGCTGGTTCCCTGCCGCGCCCGAGCGCGCCGGGCACGCATTCCGGTAATCGCGAAACGGTGCGCCTCATCTCGAATTCGGGCAATCAGCATGAGCGCCTGCGACTCGGTACCCGGTGCGAGGGTGGGCCGTCCGTCGGCAAAAACCAGCCGCTCCAGCCCCACCTTGCGCCCCTCGCCCTTCACAACGCCGACCAGCAGCGAGCGATCCAGCCCCAGTTCGTCGAACACCTCGCATGCAGCGCCAACCTGCGCAACGCCGCCGTCGATCAGCACGACATCGGGCGGCTCTCCTGTCAGCGCACGATAGCGTCGCGACAGTACCTCTCGCATCGCGCCCGGATCATCCCCTGGCGTTGCCGATTCGATGTTGTAGCGTCGATATTGGGACGGCTGCATCGCGTGCGACTCATACACAACGCAGGAGGCCTGCGTCGCCTCACCCATGGTGTGGCTGATGTCAAAGCACTCGATTCGCAGCGTCTCAAGGTCGGAGCCGTCATCCACGCCCAGCAGGGCAGCGAGCTCTCGTGTGCGCCCCCGTTGCGACCCTTCTTCAACCGCACGCTGGGCGATCGCGAGTCGGCCATTTGAAACAGCCTGTTCGAGCCAGCGTCGCCGCTGCTCATGGGGCTGCCGTAGCCACTGTACCGACTGCCCGGAACGCTCGTGCAACCATGCGAGCATGGCCTCGTCGGGTGCCGGTTGGTTGCAGATGATGATCGCAGGCACGGGCAATGCGTCGTAGTGCTGCAGCAGAAAGGCGCCCAGCACCTCTGCCTGAAAGTGCTCATCGCCGCTTTCCGCTGCACGAAGCTCAGGGAAAAACGCGCGGTCCCCAAGGTGGCGTCCGCCTCGAATCATGGCCAGATTCACACAAGCCTTGCCCGCCTCAACGCACACCGCGATCACATCCGCGTCGGTGTCGGTACCGGTATCCATGGATTGCTGGCTAAGAACCCGCGACAGTGCCGTCATCCGGTCACGCAGCACCGCTGCCTGTTCAAATTCAAGCCGCTCGGCGGCCGTGTGCATCTGATGCTCAAACTCGTCGAGCAGCTCGCGATGCCCGCCGCGCAGAAATCGCACAGCCGCTTCAACGTCGCGTGCGTAATCATCATCGCTTACGGCACCGACACACGGAGCACTGCAGCGCCCGATCTGGTGCAGCAGGCACGGTCGCGTCCGGTTGGAATAGACCGAATCCTCGCAGCTTCGGAGCCGGAACACCTTCTGCAGCACCTGGATGCTTTCCTTGACGGCCCAGGCGCTTGGGTACGGGCCAAAATAACGACTTGATCGCTCGAGAACGCCCCGGTAATAGGCGATCCGAGGATGGCGGTGCCCGGACAACTTCAGGTAGGGATAGCTTTTGTCGTCGCGAAACAGGATGTTGTAGCGCGGCTTGCCTGACTTGATGAGATTGCTTTCAAGCAGCAGCGCTTCGGCTTCCGAGGCGGTAACCGTTGTGTCGACCCTGACGATGCGCTCAACCATGTGCGCAATGCGCGGGCTGGGGTGATTCTTCTGGAAATAGGACGCAACGCGTTTTCGAAGATCGCGCGCCTTACCCACATAGAGCAGCAGATCGCCCTCACCCATCATGCGGTAGACGCCAGGCCGGTGAGGCAACGACGAGATCAGCGCACGGGCATCGAACACGGCCGCCGCCGGCCGGTCAGCGTCTTCAGACATCGCGACCGGGACGCAGCGCCTGCCAGCGCCGCAGCCACTGACGCCCCGGACGCCACTGCAGCTTTGCAATCAACGCATCGGCCAGATCGGGGCGGTTACACACCAGCAGCATGTCGCAGCCCGCATCGAGCGCGGCGCGAGCGCGCGCGTGAATATCGCCAGCGATAGCCGCCCCTTCCATCGTGAGATCGTCACTGAAGATGACGCCATCAAAACCGAGCCGGCTGCGCAGAATCGTCTTGAGCCACTTTCGAGAAAACCCGGCAGGCTGGTGGTCCACCTGGGGGTACACGACATGTGCAGGCATCACCGAGAACAGCGCCTCCCCAAGCCAGCCATAGGGTGCCGCGTCGTGCTCAATAATTGCCTTAAGGGGTCGCTCGTCGATTGGCAGGGCCACATGCGAATCGGCACTGGCCCATCCATGACCTGGAAAGTGTTTCCCGCAATTGGCCATGCCGGCAAGCAGCAACCCATGGTTGAGCGAACGCGCCAACAGCGTGACCACGCGCGGGTCGCCATGGAACGCACGATTTCCAATGACCGCCGAGCGACCATGATCGAGATCCAAAACCGGTGTAAAGCTGAGGTCGACGCCCGCTTCACGCAGCTCACTTCCGATGATCCTGCCAAGATGTGTCGCCTCTTTGCACGCCTCAAGTGGCGCGCGCTCCCAGAGCTCACCCAACTCGCGCATCGGAGGAATGGCGGTGAAGCCCTCGCGAAAACGTTGAACGCGCCCACCTTCATGGTCTACGCAGATGAGCAGTTGGGGCGAGCGGAGCGCGCGAATGTCGTCGCAAAGTCTGCGCACCTGCTCGGAGTTTGCAAAGTTTCGAGCGAACAAAATGACGCCACCCACCTTGGGATGACGCAGCCGGTCGCGCTCGGCGTCGGTTAGCGTAAAGCCTGCGACATCGACCACCACGGGGCCTGGCGCGCGCTGCATGCACGGTGTCATTGCGCCTCCTTGGGCTGTTGCGGCAGCCCTTCCGGTTGCTGCTCCAACACGACGAATGCCATCACATGATCCGACTCGTCGGACAGCGACACATGAGCAATCAGCCGTCGCGCTTCGAGATAAGGCGCCAGCTCTTTTCTGGCCCGGGCAAAGGGCTTACCCCGCCTGTCGTTCAACACCTCGAGCGACAGCAGCGTCATCGGCCCGCGAAGTCCGAGGCCAAGTGCCTTGCTGAAGGCTTCCTTTGCGGCGAACCGCTTGGCCAGGTAACGCGCAGCATAGCCCGCGCCATGCGCGCCGCGCGAGCGACGGCGAAGGAACTCTTGCAACTCGTCAGGCCCCAGCACCCGACGCGCGAACTTGTCACCCCAGCGTTCAAGGAGCGCCTCGATGCGGTGCATCGCGACAATGTCGCTGCCGATGCCGTAAATCACACCGCGGCTCCGGCCGCCGCCTCCCGCATCAGTCGCTTCATCTCGCGGACTGCCTCGCGAATGCCGACAAACACCGATCGGGACACGATCGCATGACCGATATGAAGTTCACGCACCCCCTGCAGTGCTGCAACGGGCTGAACGTTGACGTAGTTGAGCGCATGACCCGCGTTGAAGCGCATGCCAATAGACCGGATGAGATCGCCCGCCCTGCGAATACGCGCGAGTTCATGCCGAACCGCAGCGCTTTCGGCATCACGTCCCTGCTGATGAAAAGCCTGCGCGTAAGGCCCTGTGTGAACCTCGCACACGCGGGCACCGATTCGTGCGGCCGCTTCAATTTGAGGTGCTTCGGCATCGATGAAAACGCTGGTGACGATGCCCGCATCGGCCAGACGAGCCACCACCTGCTTGAGGCGTGCCTCCTGGGAAACAATGTCAAGCCCGCCCTCGGTGGTGATTTCGTGTCGGCCCTCAGGCACCAGCATGGCCATTTCAGGCGCGAGCGAGGTGGCGATGCCCACCATCTCGTCGGTGGCCGCCATCTCCAGATTGAGCTTGATATGCGTGAGTTCGCGAAGCCGCCGGACATCCGCATCCTGGATATGCCTGCGATCCTCGCGCAAATGCACGGTGATGCCGTCGGCACCGCCCAGATGCGCTTCGACTGCCGCCCAGACGGGGTCAGGCTCATAGGTGCGGCGAGCCTGCCGAATCGTGGCAACGTGGTCGATATTGACACCGAGTTCGATCATGGCGAAAGCTTGTGAAGGTCAATGAGCACCTGTCGGGTGCGAAGCGGGTACCCCTCCAGCTGATGCGAGAGGATTGCCCGGGCCAGGTATTTTGCCTCGGAGCGGCTGTCCGACGAAGTCAGCCGCCCTGCTGCCAGGTCAAGCAAGGTTTTACCGCCAATCGCTGTTTCGGAACCTGGCTCGGCCGCGATGAAACCGCTGCCTGGCTGCCACGCGTAACGAAGATTCGGATGAATCGGCTCGCCCGCAGCGTCGGTCTCAAGCTCGGGTGCATGACCGGTTTCCCTGAGCAGTTGCCACTCGAATCCACGCAGCGTCTCCTCAAGCGGCGCGCCCTCGGACAACGCGGTCAGCGTCGCCGAATAGGTATCAAAGAGCGCTGGATGCGCATCCTCGCGAGGCAACATCCGTAGCAGCAGCTCATTGGTGTAAAACGCGCAGAGCAACGCATCGCCGTGTGGCGGTTGCATGCCACCCAGCCACTCGGTCGAATTCAGGGTGCGAAGCTCACCGTGCCCGGACCACACCACGGAAATCGGCTGAAATTGCAGCAGCACCGCGCGCAACGCCGACCCCGCCCGCTTGGCCCCCTTCGCCACGACGCCAATCCGCCCGTGCTCGCGTGTGAGCAGATCGACGATCAGACTGGTTTCCCTGTAGGGCGTTGAGTGAAGGACAAACGCCGTGTCTCGAACCTTACTCGTAGCCATGTGCGCGCAGGCTGGCCTCGGAGTCCGCCCATCCCGACTTCACTTTGACGAACAACTCGAGGTACACGCGACAGCCGAAAAGCGTTTCGAGCTCGGTTCGCGCGTCGGTGGAAAGCCGCCTGATGCGCTCGCCACCCTGCCCCACCACGATCGCTTTCTGTGCATCGCGCTCAACCAGAATGCTCGCGAAGATTCGACGGAGCTTCGGAAGCTCTTCGAAACGTTCAATTTCAACCGTACTCTGGTAAGGCAGTTCATCACCGAGTTGCCGAAACAGCTTCTCGCGAATCATTTCTGCGGCAAGAAACCGCTCACTGCGATCGGTGAGCGCATCCGCCTCAAACAGCGCAGGCCCCTCCGGCAGACGGCTCGCACAGAGCCCGATGAGTGTATCGACCTGTTTACCCGTGCGGGCGCTTACCGGGACGATTTCGTCAAAGCCGTAGTCGCTCTGCAACTTCTGAACGCGAGGCAGCAAACGCGCCTTGTCGGCAACCTGGTCGATCTTGTTCAGCACCAGAAACACCGGGTGGTGACGGCCAAGACGACGCGCGAACAGATCATCGGCCGGCGTCCAGACCAGAGCATCACAGACCAGCAAAGTGATGTCAGCATCTTGGGCCACCTGTAGCGCGGTACGGTTAAGCACCCGGTTCATGGCGCCACCCACGCGCGTCTGAAAGCCAGGACTATCCAGGAACAACAGCTGAGCGTCGTCGCGCGTGAGGACCCCTACAATCCGGTGCCGGGTCGTCTGGGGTCGGTCCGAGGTAATCGAAAGCTTTTGACCGACCAGCCGGTTCAGCAGCGTGGATTTGCCGACATTAGGGCGACCAACAATCGCGACAGCGCCGCAGCGGTGCATGAGGCAGCGACCGGGACTAAGCGGCTTCGGCAGCCGGGCCGGTCTGCTCGCCGACCCCAGATGCCGTGCCTGCCCCCACTGATGGGGAAAGCGACGCATCGGCGCTTGACGACGCAGGACGGGTCACCCGTGTTCGACGGGCCGATACCGCAGCTGCCTCTGCCGCGTCGAGTGCCAGGCGTGCGGCAGCCTGTTCGGCCGAACGACGGCTGCCCCCGCTACCCAGTACCTGAATGCCCAGCTTGGGGACGGAGCATTCGACTTCAAAGGTCTGGTTGTGGGCGGCACCATGAGTGGCCACCACCGCGTACACGGGTAGCGGCAGCTTCTTACCCTGAAGATGCTCCTGCAGCAGCGTTTTGGCGTCTTTGCCCAGCGTGCGGGGATCCATGGACTTTAGAATTGGGTCGTAGAGAGCGCGGATGACCGCAAGCGCGCGATCAAAACCTGCGTCGATGAAGATTGCACCGATCAGCGCCTCGACGGTGTCGCCCAAAATTGAAGGCCGGCGCATTCCGCCACTGCGCAGTTCTCCCTCACCCAACAAGAGGTGGCGGCTGAGCGACAGCCGGTGTGCAATATCAACCAGCGCCTGCTGCTTGACAAGGTTGGAGCGCAACCGGGACAGGTCGCCCTCATCGAGCTTTCCGAACCGCTCAAACAGCAGCGAGGCCATTGCGCAATTGAGAACCGAATCGCCTAAGAATTCGAGTCTCTCGTTGTGCGGTTGCCCGTAGCTGCGGTGGGTTAGCGCCTGGCGCAACAGCACCGGATCGACGAACGCGTACCCCATGGCCTGCTCAAGCGTTTCGAGCGGTGCGCTCAAGACTTCGCTCCTGGGGACCGGACTGGGCGATTCGTCGCGCATGCCGGCATCACGCTCAGTGGAATCGGCCGATTCGGCCGAAATCGCCGAAATTCATCCAGATGAAGAACGCCTTGCCGACAATATTCTCCTCTGGGACGAAGCCCCAGAATCGGCTGTCAAGACTGTTCTCGCGGTTGTCGCCCATCACGAAATAATGACCGGCCGGAACCGTGCATTCAAGCCCGGATGTCCGATACGTGCAGCGGTCGATGTACGGAAACCTGCCCATCGGCTCGATTCGAGACGATTTATTCAATTCTGTCAATACCTTATGAGGGGTACTTCCGAGAGTTTCTGAATATTGAGGATACAGGATCAGCCGGCGTCTGTCTTCAAATTCCCCAGCCGAGACGAGCGGTACTGGCGTACCGTTGATGGTGAGACGACCGTCCGAGATCAGGATTCGATCGCCCGGCAGCGCCACCACGCGCTTGATGTAGTCGATGGACGGGTCTCGCGGGTAGCGGAACACCATCACATCACCGCGTTCTGGTGACCCCACATCGATGATCTTGGTGTTGACTACGGGCAGCCGCACGCCGTAGGTGTACTTGTTCACCAGGATCAGATCGCCGACAAACAGCGTGGGCAGCATGGACTCGGAGGGAATCTTGAAAGGTTCCGCCACAAACGAACGCAGCATGAACACCACCGCAATCACAGGGAAGAGTCCCGCCGTGTACTCGAGCCAGATCGGTTGACGTTCCAGCTTACCGCGCAGGGCTTCCCGCTCCTCGGCTCTTGCCTCCGGGGAAATTCCAGCGGGCCCTGCGCCGGCATCAAACTGTGCAAGTGCCTCGCGCGCCGCGGACTGCCGACGCGGACGAAACATGAAGCGGTCACCCAGCCACGCGACAAACGTCACCAGCACCAGGATAAACAGGATCAGCGCAAAGTTCATGGTGTGTCCGATCAGCGGTCGTCAACCTGGAGCACCGCGAGGAACGCCTCCTGAGGAATTTCGACCGACCCGACCTGCTTCATGCGTTTCTTGCCGGCCTTTTGCTTTTCAAGCAGTTTCTTCTTGCGGGAAATGTCACCGCCATAGCACTTGGCAAGCACATTTTTTCGGAGCGCTTTGACATTTTCACGCGCGATGATGTTGGCACCAATGGCTGCCTGAATCGCCACGTCGTACATCTGCCGGGGAATCAGTTCGCGCATCTTGGAAACAAGGTCGCGCCCACGGCTCTGGGACACACTGCGGTGCACGATCAACGACAGCGCATCCACCTTGTCGCCGTTAACCAGCACGTCCATTTTGACCACATCGGCTGCGCGGTACTCACGAAACTCATAGTCCATCGAGGCATAGCCGCGCGAGATCGACTTCAGCTTATCGAAGAAGTCGAGCACGATCTCGTTCATGGGCAGATCGTAAGTGAGATGCACCTGACGTCCGTGATACGCCAGGTTCGTCTGCACGCCGCGTTTGCCGGTACAGAGGGTCATTACCGAACCCACGTATTCCTGCGGAACAAATATCGTGACCGACACGACCGGCTCGCGGATCTCTTCGATTTTTGACGGGTCAGGCATTCGCGAGGGATTCTCGACACGCAGCAGTGTGCCGTCACGCATCAACACCTCGTAGACCACGGTGGGGGCCGTGGTGATGAGGTCCATGTCGAACTCGCGTTCAAGCCGTTCCTGCACGATATCCATGTGCAGCAGGCCGAGAAATCCGCAGCGAAACCCGAAGCCCAGCGCCTGCGAGACCTCAGGCTCAAACTGCAGTGACGCGTCGTTCAGTTGAAGCTTTTCAAGCGCTTCACGCATCGCCTCATACTGGTTCGCCTCCACCGGATACAGGCCCGCGAACACCGAGGGCTTGATTTCCTTGAATCCGGGCAACGGGGCGGTGGCGGGGTTGCGCTCGCCGGTGATGGTGTCGCCAACCTTTGCGGCTTTAAGCTCTTTGATGCCCGCGATGACAAAGCCGACATCGCCCGCAGACAGCTTGTCCCGCGCTACCGACTTGGGCGTGAACACCCCGACCTGTTCGCAGGGATAGGACAGCCCGGTCGCCATCAATCGGATTCGATCTTTGGGGCGCAGCACGCCGTTGACGACCCGTACCAGCATGACCACGCCGACATAGTTGTCGAACCACGAGTCAATGATCAGGGCTTGAAGCGCCGCGTCCGGGTCGCCCTTGGGCGGCGGAATGCGTTCAACGATTGCCTCGAGGATGTCGTCAACCCCGAGGCCGGTTTTCGCGCTCGCCTGAATCGCATCAGTTGCATCGATTCCAATGACGTCTTCGACTTCGGCCGCAGCCTGTAGCGGATCCGCCTGCGGCAGATCCATCTTGTTCAGTACAGGAACCACCTCGACGCCAAGCTCGATTGCGGTGTAGCAATTGGCAACCGTCTGTGCCTCAACGCCTTGTGACGCATCGACCACCAGCAGCGCACCCTCGCATGCCGACAGCGACCGGCTGACTTCGTAGGAGAAGTCCACATGGCCAGGGGTGTCGATCAGATTGAGCGAATACAGTTGCCCATCGCGCGCCTTATAACTGAGCGCGGCAGTTTGTGCCTTGATGGTAATGCCGCGCTCGCGCTCAAGATCCATCGAGTCGAGCACCTGCGCTTCCATTTCGCGGTCGGACAGGCCGCCGCAGCGCTGAATCAGCCGATCGGCAAGCGTGGACTTACCATGATCGATGTGGGCAATGATCGAAAAATTTCGGGTGTGGCGCATGCACGCAGTCGGCTAATACAAAAACGGACACGCCCCGCACACGGGGCGTGATGAGATGGCAACCCGAAAGTGTAGCAGGGACGCCCTTTGCGACGCCCCAGGCTGGGGGTCAACGCGCTGCCGGCCTGATCGGAACGTATTGAGCGCTGTCACCGCGCCGAACCAGCAGGACATGGGTTCGGTTCCTGTCGAGCTTGGCCACAATTTCGTTGAACTGCTTGACCGATCCGATGTCCTGATTGTTAAGCGCAAGAATGATGTCGCCCTGACGGATTCCCGCGCGAGCGGCCGCACCGTCCGCTGCGTCAACCAGAATGCCTTGCCGGATGCGCAGCTGCTGGCGCCTATCGTCGGAGATATCGCTTACCGTTACGCCGAGCATGTTGGTGGCCGAACGCTCCTTACCCTCAGCAGGCGCCCCACGGTTTCCAGCGCGCGCTGCGCGATCGGGCTCAAGCTCGGCAACCGTGAGCGCCAGGTCGCGGTTAGTGCCTTTCCTCCAAACCTGCATCGTGACCTGCGTGCCCGGCCGGGTTCCGCCAACCAGTCGCGGTAAGTCGCTGGAGCGCTCAATGGGGCGGCCATAGAACCGGGTAATGATGTCACCAACCTCCACGCCCCCCTTCTCGGCCGGGCTACCCGCCTCGACGGAACGCACCAGTGCACCGCTTACACGCTGCAACCCGAGCACTTCGGCAACATCCTTGGTGACCTCGGCAATACCCACACCGATTCGACCGCGCGTGACGCGGCCCGTGTCGCGCAGCTGGTCCGCGACCCGCATGGCCTCGTCAATGGGGATTGCAAAGGAAATTCCCATGAAGCCGCCGGTCCGGCTATAGATCTGGGAATTGATGCCCACCACCTCACCCGCCAGATTGAGCAGCGGCCCGCCAGAGTTACCGGGATTGACGGCCACATCGGTTTGAATGAATGGCAGGTAGTCGCCGGTATCGCGTCCCTTGGCAGACACGATTCCAGCAGTTACCGTGTTGTCGAGGCCAAAGGGCGAACCGATCGCCATGACCCATTCGCCCACGCGGAGCCGGGTGGGGTTTCCGATGGGAAGATGCGGCAGCTCGGTAGCCTCTACCTTAACCAGCGCGACATCGGTACGGCGATCTGACCCAACCAGGCGGCCCCTCATTTCGCGCTTGTCGGTAAACGTGACGTAGATTTCGTCGGCGCCTTCGACCACGTGATGGTTGGTAAGCAGGAACCCATCGGCGCTGATGATAAAGCCCGACCCTACGCCACGAGGTACTTCGTCGCCAGGACCTCGTCCACGCGGCTGCGGCCGCTGGTTGGGTGGGAAGAACCGCCGGAAGAATTCGTAGAAGGGATCACCCTCCTCCATTCCCTCGGGCACTTGCGGGCGCTGCGACGGCGCGGATCCAGCGCCCTCTTTGACCCGCTCAGTGGTGCGGATATTGACAACGGCCGGTCCCGCCTTCTCGGCGAGGTCGGCGAAATCGGGAAGCTGCCGTGCCTGCGCGACGGCCTCACCCGTGAGCAGGCCTCCGAACGAGACGCCGGCCGCGACAGCCAAAGCAAGCGACGCACTGACAATATATTTTTTCATGAGGAGGTCCCGAAGATGGGCGGTGAAACAACGATTGTCGCGATATGGGGGAAACCGGACCAAAATCAAGTGGATGCCGGAAGGGGTTTTAGCGCCCGATCAGCGCACCTGGCCACGCTCCAGCCACACCAGCCACCGTTGCAAGGCTGCCCACGCTTCTGGCGACGTATCCGACGAATACACTGCCAGATCGATTCGTTCTGATTGGCTCGCGGACTGCGACTGCGAGGGTTCGGGCAGCAACCGCAACCAGGCGGAACGCTCGCTTCGCTGCCATTTGCTGATGACCATACCACGAACACCGGACCGGTCCAGGTTAGCTGTGAACGGCGAATGTTTGCTGGCTGCATGCGAAGCACACCAGAACGGCCTGCCAAGGTCATCGACCTGAAGGACGCCAGCGATGCTGGCTGCAGGTCGACGCAGGCCAATCAAAAGCAGCGCCAGGCAAAACAATCCCAGCGCGGCAGCCAGCGCGGGACGGTCGCGCATTAGCCATAGCGCCCATCCGGAGGCCAGCACTGCCGCCGCCGCCACCGTCATGCGGGTGCGAAGCAGACGGCGGCGGGTATCCACCGCCAGTTCAAATGCAAGGCTCAGAGGGGTGTTCCGAGCGGCATGACGAGCGCGCTGGGCTCAGACCCGACGGATGACCAGCGTACCGTTGGTACCGCCGAAACCGAAGGAGTTCTTCAGTGCCACATCGATCCGCATGGCGCGGGCAACGTTGGCGCAATAGTCGAGATCGCACTCTGGGTCGGGGTTTTGAAGATTGATGGTGGGCGGCGACACCTGGTGGTGCACGGCAAGCACCGTGAACACGGTTTCAAGCCCCCCCGCCCCGCCCAGCGCATGCCCGGTCATCGATTTTGTGGAGTTGACCACCAGTGCGCGCGCCGCTGTGTCGCCCAGCGCTGCCTTGATTGCATTGGTTTCGTTTTTGTCGCCAAGCGGGGTCGAGGTGCCATGCGCATTGATGTACTGGACCGCGTCGCCCGACACCTTTGCGTTGCGCAGTGCGGCTTGCATGCAGCGCCTTGGGCCATCCATGTCGGGCGCGGTGATGTGATGCGCGTCAGCGCTCATTCCAAACCCGGCGATTTCAGCGTAGATGCGTGCGCCGCGGCGCCGAGCATGCTCGTACTCCTCGAGCACCATCACGCCTGCGCCCTCGCCAAGCACAAACCCGTCACGGTCGCGATCCCAGGGGCGGCTGGCGGCCTCAGGATCGTCGTTGCGGGTGGACAGCGCCCGCGCGGCACAAAATCCGCCCAGACCCAGCGGAGAGATGGTTGACTCTGCACCGCCCGCCACGATGACGTCGGCATCATCGTGCGCAATCATGCGCGCGGCATCACCAATACAGTGCAAACCCGTTGTGCAGGCACTGACCACGGCGTAGTTCGGCCCACGCAGCCCGAACATGATCGACAGCTGCCCGGAGATCATGTTGATGATGGAGCCAGGCACGAAAAACGGCGAAACCCTGCGAACCCCGCGGCTGGTGAGTTCCCTGTGAGTCTCTTCGATCAATGGCAAGCCGCCGATACCCGAGCCGATCACAACGCCGACGCGATCGGCGTTGGCGTCGGTGACCTCGAGGCCGCTATCCCGAAGCGCCTGTGTGCCAGCCGCGATGCCGTAATGAATGAAGGTGTCGAAGTGACGCGCTTCTTTCGGCGACATGTAGGCCGATACATCAAAGCCCTTTACCTCGCCGGCAATGCGGGTTGGGAAGCTCGACGCGTCAAACCGCGTGACCGGACCGATACCCGATCGCCCAGCGACGACGTTTTCCCAGGCAGTGGCAATGTCGTTGCCAACCGGGCTGATGATTCCAAGTCCTGTGACGACGACACGACGAGTCACGGGCTACCTCCGATCAATCGGTTTCGCGGCCCCGGCGGCGTGCCGACGCGGGCCGTATCGGGCTGCCACTCCAGACCTGATCAGGCCTTGCTGGAGGCTTTCTTGACGTAGTCGATGGCCTGCTGAACCGTGGTGATCTTCTCGGCTTCCTCGTCGGGAATCTCGGTCTCAAATTCTTCCTCGAGAGCCATCACCAGTTCAACGGTGTCAAGAGAATCGGCACCAAGATCATCCACAAAGGATGATTCGTTTTTGATGTCGGCCTCGTTGACGCCAAGCTGCTCGGCAACGATTTTGCGGACGCGCGGTTCGATATTTTCCATTTGTAAACTCCTCGAAAAAGAGGCCGGCCCCGGACAGGCTGTAGGCGCGGCGCGATTGTATAGCAGTTGCCCCGCCCCTACTCCATGTACATGCCGCCGTTCACGTGCAGCGTGACGCCGGTGATGTATCCCGCCTCACGTGAGGCTAAAAACCGTACTGCACTGGCAATGTCGCGTGGATCACCGAAGCGGCCCAGCGGGATTTGCTGCTGCAGTGCCGAGACTTGATCTTCAGACAAGGCACGTGTCATGTCGGTATCGATAAACCCAGGCGCCACGCAGTTGACTGTAATGGAACGGCTTCCCAGCTCACGGGCCAACGCCCGGCTCATGCCGGCAACGCCCGCCTTCGCGGCAGCGTAATTGGCCTGACCTGCATTGCCACTTGAGCCAACGACCGATGTGATGTTGATGATGCGCCCAAAACGCGCTTTCATCATCGGGCGCATGACCAGCCGGCTCATACGGAAGACCGAGGCGAGATTTGTATCGATGACAGCCTGCCAGTCGTCATCTTTCATTCGCATGGCGAGGTTGTCGCGGGTGATGCCGGCGTTGTTGACCAGAATGGCAACCGGACCGTGGGCAGCCTGAATCCGATCGAGCAAGGCTTCCGCGGCTGCCGCATCATTCACGTCAAGGACCGCGCCTTCACCGGTTGTGCCAGCCTGCGCAAACGCCTCAGAAATTGACGCCGCGCCTGCCTCCGACGTGGCGGTTCCCACGACCCATGCTCCAGCGTGCGCGAGTTCAAGCGCAATGGCTCGCCCAATACCGCGCGATGCTCCGGTGACCAGTGCCAGGCCCTCAAGCGTCATGAAAGCTCCTTCAGCGCAGCTTCGAGCGAAGTGGGATCAAACACCGCGCTGACCTTCAGGCTTTTGTCGATCCGCGAGACCAGTCCGGACAAGACTTTTCCCGGTCCGAATTCAATGACGTGCGTGACGCCGCGGGCCTTGAGCGCAAGCACCACATCAACCCAGCGGACCGGGCCCCAGGCCTGCCTCACCAGCGCATCGCAGATCTTGGCAGGATCAGACTCTGCCGCAGCGTCGATATTGTTGATGAGCGCAAACCGCGGCGATCGGATGCTGACCGACTGAAGCGCTACCGCGAGGCGGTCTCCGGCTGGCTTGAGCAAGGACGAGTGAAACGGCGCGGACACCGCCAGGGGCAACGCGCGCTTCGCACCCAAGGCCTTCGCACGCTCGCAGGCGCGGTCGACCGCGGCCTTGTGGCCGGCGATGACGACCTGCGCAGGCGCGTTGTAATTGGCTGCTTCAACAACCTCACCATCATCGCAGGCCTCTGTGCATGCCTGGCGCACCTGCTCATCGGACAGGCCAAGGATTGCGGCCATGCTGCCCGTGCCGACTGGAACCGCCTCCTGCATCGCCTGGGCGCGTAACCGAACCAGCCTGATTGCGTCAGCGGCATCAAAGCTGTTGGCGGCCGTGAGCGCGGTGTATTCGCCAAGGCTGTGTCCCGCGACCGCCTCGGGTTCAGGGCCGCCCGCCTCCCTCCATGCGAGATAGCAGGCCAGACCGGCTATCAACATGGCCGGCTGGGTATTGACAGTCAGAGCAAGCGACTCGGCCGGACCCTTGGCAATGAGGCCGGACATGGATTCGCCAAGCGCCTGATCGGCAGTGTTGAGTAGCCCGGCTACCGCTGAGGAGTGCGCGAATCCGTCGAGCATGCCGACCGCCTGCGCGCCCTGGCCCGGAAACACAAAAGCAAGCGACATCAATGAACTCCTGACATACGAACCAGCACTGCACCCCAGGCGAATCCGCCTCCCACTCCCTCAAGCAAAACATGCTGCCCGGGACGAACCCGACCATCTCGCACCGCCAGGTCGAGCGCGAGCGGAACCGACGCCGCCGACGTATTGGCGTGTTGATCCACCGTGACCACCACCTTCGCAGGATCGAGCCCCATTCTTCGGGCTGTGGCCTGAAGAATGCGGACGTTGGCCTGGTGAGGGATCAGCCAGTCGAGCTGCTCAATCGGTAATTGCGCTGCCGCCAGCACTTCGCGTCCCACCTCGTCGAGGACCGAAACAGCGAGCTTGAATACCGCCTGGCCGTCCATCGTGAGCATCGGCGAACCGATGACCGCACCGCCGCAGACATGACCGGGCGTACGCAGAATGCCCTCGTAGCGCCCGTCCGCATGCAGACGGCTTGCCAACACCCCGGGCTCGTCAGACGCCTCGAGCAGCACTGCGCCCGCACCATCGCCAAACAGAACGCAGGTGCCGCGGTCAGTCCAATCGAGAATTCTGGAAAACACCTCGGCGCCAATGACCAGCGCCCGACTGGCCATACCGGTGCGAATCATCGCGTCAGCCGTGGCCATGGCATACACAAAACCGCTGCA
>Ga0169931_10002801_pt1 | contig 28130 bp, 28 predicted proteins | sample Kivu_15m_20L_FD_129675 | JGI IMG/M metagenome (GOLD analysis project Ga0169931, IMG submission 129675) | Freshwater microbial communities from Lake Kivu, Western Province, Rwanda to study Microbial Dark Matter (Phase II) - Kivu_15m_20L... | ecosystem: Environmental > Aquatic > Freshwater > Lake...
CTTGTGCTTTATCAGCACCACCCCACCCAGCAACCGCATCTTTCACTTGACTAGGTGTGTATTGCTGCACATTCAGCCCTCGCAGTGCTGCCAATGACAACGCCACACCACTTGCCTGGCCGACCGACATCGCGGTGCGGACATTGTTCTGAAAAAACACGCGCTCGACGGCGACTTCGGCAGGTTCGTATTCATCGAACAACGCGGTCAGTTCTTCGTGCAGCTCTGCAAGCCTGCGAGGAACTTCATGGTCGCGCGACGTGGTGATGACTCCGAGGCTGGCGACACCGGTCACCGTTGCCCCGCGTGCTTCGAGAACTGCATAGCCACACCGCGTGAGGCCAGGGTCAACGCCCAGTACTCGACGCACGACCCCACCGGACCCCAGATTCGGCTGCGCAGAGGACGACGGGGCGAACACAAGTTCGTAGTGTACTGGCGGGGGCCCGGCCCATGGTGCATCTGGAGCACTAATCAGACACGGTGCATCTGGGGCACTAAGCAGACACGGTGCATCTGGAGCACCAGTTGTCCCCTACTGCTTCGATATCGCTTCGATGATCTCAGAGACCGGCCGAAACGTGAGCCCGGCGATGGCCCGATGGGCGTAGATCACGACACCTGCGGCATTCACAACGAACACGCTTCGACGCGGAAACCCCAAGGGGCCGACCGTGCCGTACATCTGCGCAACTGACTTGTCTGTGTCAGCAAGAAGTGGGAAGCCAAAGCCATGCTTGGAAGCAAACGTTTCGTGACTTGCCAAGTCTTGAGCCGAAAGAGCGAGCACCTGTGCTCCGACTTGAGTGAATTCAGACAGGTCATCGTTGTATGTGTTCAATTGCTTCGTACACACCGGCGTGTCATCACCTGGGTAGAAGACCAACACCACGGCCTGGCCTCGAAATTGAGACAACGTGTAAGTACCACCCGTGCCATGGAGCGTGAAATCAGGTGCGACATCTCCAACCGCAACCGCCATCAACCCACCTCCTGCATGATGGACTCGGCGATGTCAAAGTTGGCATACACGTCTTGCACATCATCGTTATCTTCCAACGCATCCATGATGCGCAGAATATTCCGCGCGTCATCTGTGTCAGAGACATCGATGATGTTGGACGAGACCATCGTGCTCTCCGCCGACTGCACGTCGAGTCCAGTGGCATCAAGTTTGTCTTTCACTTCATAGACAATCGAAGGGTCCGTCATCACCTTCCACAATCCACCGTCTCGTGACACGTCGTCAGCGCCTGCCTCGAGTGCAGCCACCATTACGTCGTCCTCGGAAACTGAGCCACCGATGAAGATGACTCCGCGACGCGAGAACTGCCAACCGACAGCTCCGGGCTCTGCCATGGCTCCACCAAATTTCGAAAAGATGCTGCGCACATCTGATGCAGCTCTGTTCCGATTATCGGTGAGAACGTCTATGAGGACTGCGACTCCCCCTGGTGCGTAGCCCTCGTAGGTGATCGATTCATAGGAGGCACCAGAGGTCTCGCCCATGCCGCGTTTGATGGCGCGGTCGATGGCGTCTTTCGTCATTTGTGCGGCTTTGCCTTTCAGCACCATCGTTCGCAGTGATGCGTTTGAGTCGATGTCGCCTCCACCCTGACGTGCCGCAACTTCTATCTGTCTTGCCAGCTTGGCAAACAACTTTCCGCGCGCTTTGTCGGCGGCGCCCTTCTTGTGTTTGATGGTTGCCCATTTGGAATGTCCGGACATAAGGTCAAAGCCCCTTTGTAGTCGTGTCAATTGTCGCAGGTACAAGACCCGCAACTTGAGCGAGAAAGAACTGATGCAAGCGCACATCTGCGCTCAACTCGGGATGAAATGCGGCCGCAAGTGCTGCGCCCTGTCGCACTATTACTGGCTCGTTGTTGTGAGTCCCGAGCACCTCAACATTCGTACCAAATGCCTCTATCCGTGGTGCACGAATAAACACACCATGAAATTGACCAACTGCAGTGTCGATGTCGGCCTCGAAACTGTCAACTTGACGACCATATGCATTGCGCCGAACCGCAATATCGATGGCGCCGAAACAGGATTGATTGGAGCGCCCGTCGAGAATCGATGTGCCCAGAAGAATCATTCCGGCGCACGTTCCGAATACCGGCAATCCCCCGTGCAAAAGACCATTGAGTGGCTGCCACAACCCAGTGGACACCAAGAGCTTCGACATTGTGCTCGACTCACCGCCGGGCAACACGATGGCATCCAAACCCTCGAGATTGTTTGGTTGGCGAACTTCGACTACTTCTACGCCGAGATTGCGAAGAACCTCAGCGTGAGCGAGAAATGCTCCTTGAACCGCGAGTACTCCGACTCGCACGTTCACCTGGGGGCCTCGCAGTCATGATGTTGAATTCTCGCGACTACCAGCCACGCTCGGCGTAGCGCTCGTTCACTGCATCCATGCCGATGCCGGTCATTGGAGCACCGAGACCTCGACTGACTTTCGCAAGGATGTGCGCGTCGCGGAAATTGGTGGTGGCCTCCACGATTGCCTTTGCGCGTGGCGCAGGGTAAGCACTCTTGAAAACGCCAGAACCGACAAAGACCGCTTCCGCTCCAAGTTGCATTGCGAGCGCGGCATCGGCCGGTGTGGCGATTCCGCCGGCACAAAACAATGGCACGGGCAACTTGCCAGTTTCGGCGAGTTCCTGCACAAGCGGAAGTGGAGCTTGCAAGCGCTTGGCCCAGTCGAAAAGTTCAGCCGAATCGGCCTGAGTGATCTTGCGGATATCTCCGAGTATCGAACGAAGATGTCGCACGGCTTCAACAATGTTTCCTGTTCCGGCCTCGCCCTTCGAGCGAATCATGCAGGCACCTTCAGAAATGCGGCGGAGCGCTTCTCCGAGATTGGTGGCGCCACACACGAAGGGCACGGTGAACGCAAACTTGTCGATGTGGTGAGCCTCATCAGCAGGCGTGAGCACTTCTGACTCGTCGACAAAGTCGACGCCTAGTGCCTCGAGAATCTGAGCTTCGACGAAGTGACCGATGCGCGCCTTCGCCATGACTGGAATGGTCACCGCGGCTTTGATGCCCTCGATCATTTCCGGGTCGCTCATGCGAGCGACGCCACCGTCTTTGCGAATGTCGGCAGGCACTCGCTCGAGCGCCATGACAGCGCATGCTCCGGCATCCTCGGCCACGCGCGCTTGGTCGGGTGTGACGACGTCCATGATGACGCCGCCCTTCAACATCTCGGCTAGCCCACGCTTGACGCGGACCGTACCGGTGAGGTTCTCTGCGGAGGATGACATGTCGTTAGCGTACAGACGACCCTGTGGGTTCGCCCGAAGCGAGCCTCACAGTTTTGGCCAAGCAACCTTCTTCGGGTCGACGCCCACCGGCACGATTGCCTGCGCATAGTTGCGCGCTACTTCTATCCAGGTTCGACCAGGTGTCAGTCGCACCACGGCGCCAGCAGTGTCTTTGAGTGTGAACGGCTGAGTGCGGTCTTTGCGTTCCCACGTGCCCCCGATCCAGACACCGTTGGTGTGGACTGACATGAGTCCCTTTCCAATAGTTTGTGCTTCTGGGCTCTTGCGGTCGGCTTTCGAGCGCTTGTACTCGACGTACAGAACCACAACATTCGCCGCGTTGACTTGGGTTCCGTCGGTGTCCATGTGGGGTTGACTGACGCGCTTCAAGTCTTCGACAAAACGGATGTATGACGACGTTGAGGGATCCCACTGCCAATACACCTTCATATTGTCCATCGACACCTTTGTGCCTGCGGCCGGTGCGGCCGTTGCAGGCATCGCATCGCTAGCACCGCGATACACGAACTGTGCTTGTGGTGGCCCCGCACCCTCTGGCGCGAGCTTCCACAGATCGGTGGTCTTGGCGAACAGGTTGTGCGGCGCCTTGCGAGTCTTCTCGCGGTAGTAACCGCCCTTGCCACGGGATGCGGATTGACCCACGTTGACGAGATCACTGTCGTTAACAGCCTTCGTCACTCGCACATTTCCACCGCTCCAAGCAAAAAGTGGCTTGTTGTAAGCGCCGAGGATGTCGACGTCTTGAGTACGACCACTGCGCAGCGGCCCCACTGGGTCACTGCCCTTCGAGTGCATGATTGCGGCGAAACGCGTGAGGCGCTCGACATTTTCTTCAAACACGATGTCGGCTGCTTGCAGACCAGTTTGTGGGTTGGCAAGAGGATGAGCATCAATCTTTGCCACGAGCGCTGGGCGCAAAGACGTGAGTTCATCTGCCTCGGCCAATGGCAGACCAGTTAGTGGCCACACCTTGCCGGGCAAAGTCGTTGTGGTCATGCCGTCGGTCGTGGTGTCGGTGATAGCGCCGGCCCCCTCTTCGGTGGCAGCCCCGCCGCCGCAAGCGGCGAGCACGGACGATGCCACTGTTGCCGTCACGATCAGTGCGAGAACGCGACTCTTTGTTGCCAGTTGTCGACCCATGTCAGATCTCCCTTAGAAGTGCGATGCGCTCTTCGAGCGGTGGGTGGGTATTGAACAGACTATGCAAACGCGACAGCCGACCTGCGTCACCCACACCGGACAAGGGCTGCTCAATCCACATGTGCGCCGTCGCGGTGGATGCGGCATGCGTCACAGTGGTGTCCGCCTTCAATTTCTCGAGCGCTGAAATCAGACCCGGGGGGTACCTCGTCATCTGGCATGCAGACACATCGGCAAGGGTCTCTCGACGACGCCCGACTGCTGCTTGGAGGATGGCCGCAATGACAGGCGCGAGGATGAGCAACACAAACCCGACAATGGCCAGCGGGTTGCCCGAATCTCCTCGGTCGCCCGATCGACGCACGCGTCCACCGTTCCACCACATCAGACGAATAGCGAGATCTGACAGCAGTGCGATCGCACCGACAAGTGTGACTGTCATGGTCGAGATGAGAATGTCGTAGTTGCGAATGTGCGACAACTCATGTGCCAAGACACCTTCAAGTTCGACGCGATTCATTGTGTCGAGAAGGCCCGATGTGACGGCAATCGCAGCATGACGAGGGTTGCGACCTGTGGCGAAGGCATTAGGTGCTTCATCCTCGATGACGTAGATAGCTGGCTTCGGAAGACCACTTGCTATGCACAGACCCTCGACGAGATTATGCAGTCTCTGATACGTCGCAGGGTCCGCTGGCACTGCACGACTGACACGCAGTGCGATTGCATCTGATTTCCAATACGAACCGAACGACACGAGCGCTGAGAAAACCAGAGCGACCACAGTTCCCCACACTGGGCTTCCGATGTACAACCCAGCTGCCCATCCGACGAGAAGCAGGAAGACGATGAACCCCGAAACGAGCAACGCAGTGCGGCGTTTGTTCGCCGAAATCAAGTCATGCATGACAGAGAGAGACTACGACGAGTGATTCAGCTGAACGAGACTTTTGGCGGTGCCTGCGCCTCGGGGCCAGCCTCGAAGTACTCACGCTCGGTGAATCCGAACAGTCGTGCGACAATCAGCGTAGGAAAATGCTGAATTGCAGTGTTGAGCCTGAGAACTTCGTCGTTGTAGAACTGCCGGGCATAAGCCACGCGACTCTCAGTTTCCGCCAACTGCTCTTGCAGTGAGAGAAAATTCTGGTTGGCCTTCAGATCGGGATACGCCTCAGACAACGCAAAAAGCTGCCTGAGCGCACCCGACACGACATTGTCGGCTGATGCCTGGGCCTGCGGCGAGGGCGCGGCGGTGAGTGCCGACTGGCGTGCAGTAATGACAGCATCAAGCGTCGATTTCTCGAACTGGGCATACCCCTTCACCGTTTCGACGAGGTTCGGTATGAGGTCAAGGCGACGACGCAACTGCACATCAATCTGCGACCACGCATTGTCAACTTGGGCTCGACGTCGAACCAAGGAGTTGTACAAAAGTATGAGAGCAAGCAGGAGAACTGCGACGACTGCAACGACGATCCATGTGGTCATGTCACTCGAGTCCTTTCCCGGGAGCCGCGCAAGAAGCGGCCCTCGAACCTCTTCAGCATACGGGGCACCCGAATCGCTGATCCGGCAGCAGCCTCGATATCCAACGCACGGCGATAAAGAACTTCATAGCGCGCGGCCAATTCGTCCATTGAATGCTCTCGAGCTCGCACCTGTCCGGCTGCGATCAAACGGCGTGCCAGGGGCGCATCGTCAAGGACACGCGTCAGCGCAGCCGCAAGTTCGTCCGAGTTTCCAGGTTCGACGAGTAGTGCATCGACTTCGTGCGTCGCCACATTCTGGTAGCCATCGAGATTGCTTGCGACCACCGGTGTTTCAGCTGCCATCGCTTCGAGCAAAACGACACCAAAAGACTCGCCGTGGAGAGACGGTGCACAGAATGCGCTTGCCGACTTTAGGCGACGCACCTTTTCGTCGTCAGAGATGCGCCCCAGCCATTCAATTCGCGAATCACTCGCGTACTGAGCACGCAGTCGTGCGGTATCAGGACCATCGGACGCAACCCACAAAGTGACGTCAGCAGAAAGGCGATTCATTGCCTGCAACAACACTTCCAGACCCTTACGAGGCTCATGCCGTCCGATGAAGAAAATTGCTCGCCGCTCACGAGTGCTAGTGGCGGTGATGGGTCTCTCGTACTGGTTCAACTCAATACCGTTGAACAACACCTCGTAGTCACCGGGAAAGAACTCACTCACCAATTGAAGTGCGTCTTTCGATACGACGCATCGCACGTCGAGCCGCGAAACGAAATGATTGAGCGGACGACGAAACACCTTGTACCCAGCCGAACTACCCGCCATGTGAAACGTCGCCACGATTGGTGCAAGTTTCACGAAAACTGCAGTCTGCGTCGGCCCAGGAGCGAATGGCTCATGCAAGTGAAGAACATCGAAAGCTTCATCATTCAATGCGCGAATAGTGCGTAGCGCGGCCGACGGATCGGGAGCGAGCGGTGCTATCGAACCGTTTGCAGAGGTGGGCAAACTGTCGCCGAGTGGAGTCACGAATGATGCTGGTGGTGGACCGTCGCAGGGCCCGAGCACTCTCACTTCATGTCCTCGCGCACGGAGACTGCGCGCCAATCCGAGCACCTGATGCTGGACACCACCGGGAATGGTGAGGCTGTACGGACACACCATGCCGATTCGCAACATCGAGGCGGTTGCCGACACATCACCACCTCTGTCGACACTCATGAACCCACACGGTAGGCGCAGATTGCGGAAATCGCGCCAGTCCACACACCAATTGAGCCAACTACGGTGACATCCATGACGAATGCACCGCGCAAACCAGCGCTCTCCGTGATTGCTACACCGACGAAGCGTCGAGCGATCATCGACTTGGCATTACAGGCCGACGAACGCGGGTTCAGCGGCCTTGCGCTTCCGAGTCTGGGCGGAACGATGGGGCTCGCTGTGTCTCTCGCGCATTCGACCCACAAGATTCGATTCTGGACATCGATCCAACCCATCTATTACAGCCACCCAGTCGAGACAGGCAACATCGCAGCCCACATCAACGAGGTCTCTGATGGTCGCTTCGCGCTCGGGTTGGGGGTGAGTCACGGTCCTGTTGTCAAGCGGCTGAATGTGAGCACCGGCAAGCCACTGGCCGACATCGAAACCTACGTCGCGGCAATGAAAGCAAATGAAAAGTCATCTGGTGCCCTACCCCCTGTGTACCTCGCGACTCTTCGAGACAAAATGTTGTCACTTGCTTCGCGTGTCGCTGACGGAGCAATCTGGGCCAACGCGTCGCGAAGCCACATGGCAACGCAACTTGCATCACTCGAATCACACCGGTCGATGTCGATGTTTCTTTCAAACATGATTCCAACCGTCATCGACGACGACCGTCACGCTGCCGACGCAGTCAACAGGCGAACATTGATGGGTTATGTCATCTTGCCGAACTACCGCAACTACTGGCGTAGCGCCGGGTACGTGGAAGAGATGGACAGCATCGAAACTGCTCTGACAGCGGGCGACAAAGATGCCGTGCTTGCCGCAATGAGCGACAAGTGGCTGCACGATTGCACCCTCGGCGGAAGCGCATCATTCGTGCGTGAAGGACTAGAAGCATGGTTCGATGAAGGTGTCACTCCGATCGCAGTCATGTCTTCGACGAGCGGCGGCCAGGTGAAAGCAATCGGAGAACTCTTCGACGCCTACTCCTGATGAACGATGTGGGGATACCCAGGGTCAGAGGGCCAGTTGGGTTGGAACAGATGCCATTGTTCAGGTGCACGCTGAATGAGTTTTTCAAGTTGCGTGGCTAAGTCTTGAGTGATCCGACTGACATCCGCGCGAAGAGAATCGCCTCGCGTCATGTCAAGGCCTTCCGTCACCACTGCATGATGCCCGTCTGTGCGCTTGGTGAAGTACACCGCTGTCGGCAGCACTGCAGCCCCCGCGCGCAAACCGAGCATCGCCGGACCAGCGGGAAGTGTCGCGCGCTCACCGAAGAACTCAACGGGAATACCTCCACCTTGAATGTCGCGATCACAGAGCAGGCACACGATTTCATTTGCACGTAAAGCTGACAACACGCTCGGAGCAGCATTCGGACCGAGCGGAACCACATTCATGCCCAATTCACTACGCAGATTGGTGAACCAGTCGAACAACTCGGGCGGTTCCAAGGCCTCGACAACCACGGTCAACTTGTGCCCGCGGTCAGCCATCCACCGGCCGGCCCACTCCCAGCCACCGAGATGAGGCAAAGCGAGAATGACACCCTTGCCTCTCTCAAGCGCCGACTCGATATTGGCGAAGCCGTCAACACTGAACATCTTGTCGACGTAGCGAGGTGAGAGATCAGGCAGTCTGAAACTCTCAAGGTAATACCGCATGTAACTATCGAATGCCTGCTGAGCCATTCGACGACGCTGCAGACCACCGACACCGGGAACCACTCGCGTTAAATGACGCTCGAACATGGCTCGCTTGTCGCGAAGCGACAAAGCAACCGTCGGTGCGAGAAGTGCCGAAGTGTTCTGCGCGACAAACGCGGGTGTCAAACGCGCAACGAGTGATCCGATTCTGTAACCACCGACCGTTGCTGCTCCGCCCAAGGTGCGCTTTCGGTCAGTGTCGTGTTGAGCCATTTCTCCCACCACGTGCCGACATACGCCTCGAGGTGTGGCGCCGTGTTGCTCGCGAGCTGAACCGTACCTGGCGTTGAACTCTGCGACGTGAGCGTTCGTCACGCTTCGCTTGAGTCGAATTCGAGACCTCAGCCTGTTGCCACACCATCAGAAAACGCTGAACAACTGTGAGGGTCGTGAGTGCGAGCATCAGCCACATGATGGGCAAGAAGAGTGTGTCGAACAAAAGTCCGACACAGAGCAGAACGATGCGTTCGGCGCGCTCCATCAATCCGCCCTTGGCATTGAGTCCGAGTGCCTCCGCCTTGGCACGTTGATACGAAATGAGCGACGACATGGACTGCACTGCGAATGGCAAAACTGCAGCATGTGCTCCGTATTCGCTTCCGAAGTACCACGCCACACCACCCATCAAAATGGCATCGGTGAGACGGTCCATCACTGAATCGAAATAACTACCGCGTTGACTTGCGTCGTTACCCGCCTTGGCCACGGCTCCGTCAAGCATGTCGGGTAGAGCAGCAAGAATGACGAGCACCAACCCGCCTCGCGTGGCGCCTGCACCAATTGCTACTGCTGCTCCGCATGAAATGACTACACCGAGAATCGTGAGGTGATCCGGTGACATTCCGATTCGACGGAGGAAGACCCCGACAGGGCGCACCGCCTTTTCGATTGGTGTGCGAAAGCGCCTGTCGAACATCGTCGGAACGCTACTCGGGTCTGTTACGTGATGCGTCGGAGATGCTGTTGTCGGTGTCCGGATTGGCTTCGACGAGACACTCAATGACTCGACCGTCGACTGCATCAATGAGCACCAACCCCCGACGAGCGGGGGGATCTTCCGAGCTGTAACAAAACATGCGCCACGTTGGTCGACTGCGCAGGCCTCGCCACACTTGCTGGGCCGATGCATGCCCAACAGCAAAACCAACGGCGCGAGTTGCGCGCTCTAGAGCATCTTTCTCGTCAACAGACATTCGCCATCCACTCAGCAGGCTGTACAGACCAACGATGCCGAGTATCAATGCTGCGAGCACGTAACCGTCGTTCACCAAAGGCGTGTCTCCGTGTGCCGCAACATAAATGACCACGCAAATAGTCGAAAGGGCGAGATACATGTAACCGGGTATACGTCGTCTGCTGTTGTCAGGGAACTTGTATGCGCCGACGAAGTCAACTGCGTTCAGATCGTCTGGAAGTTCATCTCGGATGTCGTCAGTAGCCATTGCTTTACCTCTTGCGTTGCCGATCAGGCCATGCATCGCGGATACGTTTCGCTGACTCTTCGAGTGCCTCTGGGAGCGTGCGAGTGTTGGCAATCACCGTCATGAAATTCGTGTCTCCGTCCCAACGGGGAACAACATGCACATGTAAATGTTGCGACACGCTTCCGCCAGCAGCTGGCCCGAGATTGATTCCTACATTGATGGCGTGCGGAGCGTGTGATGTTCGAAGTGCAAGAGTCGCCGCCGTAACCATCGACCACAGCTCTGCGGCTTCTTCGACAGTCAAATCCTCAAGATTGGCAACCTCGCGATAGGGCAAGACCAAGACATGACCCGAGGCATACGGAAAAGCGTTCATGATCGCGAAGGTGAGCGCACCCCGCCGGACAATGTGGGAATCCTCGTCACTCAATCCCGAATGCAAGATGCTGGTGAAAATTGAGGCACCGGACGCTGAACCTGCAACCGCTCCGCGGATGTATTCAGCACGCCAGCCGTTCCACAGTTGCTCAAGACTCATAGGTAGGAATCGCCTCAGTCTTGCGATGCCATAGCAACATCAGAGGCGAGACGCTGGATGAAATCATCGACGGTGACTCCCCGTTCCACTTCCCCACCGCGAGGATTCACACCGACCGTGCCTGCAGCAACGTCATCATCACCCACAACCAATACGTAAGGAATCTTCTCGACTTTGGCTGTTCGGATGCGCTTGCCTAGTTGGTCGTCCGCGGCTGCCTTATCGACGCGATAGCCACCCGCGACAAGCCGTTCGACGACTTCGTCGGCGTACTGCTCATGAGAAGCAGCCACCGGAAGCACGCGCACCTGGATCGGAGCCAACCATGTGGGGAACGCCCCCGCATAGTGCTCAAGCAAGACTCCAAAAAAGCGTTCCACCGAGCCGAACAAAGCACGATGCAACATGATCGGACGATGGCGCTGCGAATCAGAGCCGACATACTCAAGTTCGAAACGTTCAGGCAAGTTGAAGTCACACTGAATGGTGCTCAATTGCCACTTGCGTCCGATGGCATCGCGAACATCGATGTCGATCTTTGGCCCGTAGAACGCGGCATCGCCTTCCTTGACTTTGTATTCGACGCCGTGACGGTTCATCGCCTCGCGCAATGCGACGGTGGCTTTGTCCCAAATCTCATCGCTGCCGACAGACTTCTGTGGGTCGCGAGTTGACAAATTGAACTCGAAGTCCTCGAAACCAAAGCGACGCAACACCGAGATGACGAAGTCCAGCAGTGATGTGATTTCGTCAGACAACTGTTCTTCCGTGCAATAGATGTGGCTGTCGTCCTGAGTGAAGCCACGAATACGCAAAAGTCCGTGCAGTGTTCCGGCACGTTCGTATCGATACACCGTGCCCAACTCAAAAAGGCGAAGTGGTAGTTCTCGGTAACTGCGCTGACGACTGCGGAAGATGAGGCAGTGCATCGGGCAGTTCATCGGCTTCATGTAGTAGACGCCGTTGTCCATCTCCATCGGCGGGTACATGCCGTCGGCGTACCAACCAAGATGGCCAGACGTGTCAAAGAGGTTCGCATTGGCAAGATGCGGCGTGTAGACGAATTGATAGTCACCTTGCTGATGACGAAGTCGGCTGTAGTCCTCCATCAGTTTGCGCACAATGGCACCTTTCGGATGCCACACAGCAAGACCACCACCAAGTTCAGTTGGGAAGGACAACAGGTCGAGCTCGGTCGCGAGCCTGCGATGATCGCGCTTGGCTGCCTCCTCAAGCCTCGTGAGATGCTCTTTCAACGCCGCAGCGCTCTCCCACGCCGTGCCGTAGATGCGCTGCAACATCGGGCCCTTTTCATTGCCACGCCAGTAAGCGCCGGCCACCTTCATCAGTGCGAAGTGACCAAGCTTGCTCGTGGACGGCACATGCGGTCCGCGACACAAGTCGACGAAGTCGTCAGAGTTTCGATACACGCTGATGGTGTCACCACCACCGACTTCGCCAGTGTCTGCACCATCTGCCGCTCCGCCTCGAACTCTCTCGATGATTTCGCACTTGTACGGCTGACCCGAAAAGAGCGACAAGGCTTGATCAACATCGACTTCCGAACGGATGAAAGGTTGGTCCGCGGCGACAATGTCGCGCATGCGCGCTTCGATTGCCGACAAGTCTTCTTCGCTGAATGTGCGACCACCCGGAAGGGTGAAGTCGTAATAGAAGCCGTCTTCGATGGCGGGGCCGATACTGAAGTGCGCACCAGGAAACAGCTGCAACACTGCTTGCGCAAGAACATGAGCCGTTGAATGACGCAGCACATGCCGACCGGCATCTGAGTCTGGAGTGACGAGTGCAACCGAGTCGCCGTCTGCAACTGTCGACGAAAGATCCGCTTCAGCACCATTGATGGTGCCGGTGATAGCCGCTTTGGCGAGTCGAGGACCAATCGATGCCGCAACGTCAAGCAGGGTCGACCCTGCCGGCAACGAACGCGACGAACCGTCGGGAAGCAAGACTGAAATCTGCGACATGCGCTTTGCAGTCTACGGATTGTGGCTTCAGGCAGTGGGTTGCATTTGACGCGCATCTCGGGCAAGCGGGTCGCTTCCCGATGTCGCGTCGTCGTCTTGCCCGGGCACGACGGCACGGGCCGTCTCGATGGACTCTGACTTTTTCGTGGCGTACACGTTGCGATACTGCTGTCCAGTGAGCTCACGAATTTCGAACATCACTTCATCGGTGAGCTCTCGCAGCACCATGTGGTCTTCTGAACGGTCGAGATAACGAGACACGTCGATTGGCCGCCCGATGCGAATTGTGCACTCGCGGAAAAACTTCGGCATGACCTTGTCTGGCGGTTGAATCTCTCGCGTTCCGACCACGCCGACCGGAATGAGCGGACAACCAACTCGCAGTGCGAGTCGTGCTGCACCAGTGTGACCCTTGTAGAGCATTCCATCTCGCGAGCGCGTTCCCTCAGGAAAAATTCCGAACAACTCGCCACGGCGAAGCACCATCTCTGCTGCATCGAGTGCCGCAGCACTTCGCTCTCCTCCAGAGCGGTCGATAGGAATCATTCCCATCATCGGAAAGAGAGCTTTTGTCTTCCATGAATCCATGTATTCGGCTTTGCCGACAAAACTGATTTCACGTCGTGCTTGCAACATGAGAAACGCCGAATCAAGAAACGACACATGATTCGGACACAAGACGGCCGGTCCGATGTCTCTGAGCGTGTCGAAGCCTTCGAGATTGAAGCGCCACAGTCGCTTGGCAATGGGAAGCACCACGCGTCGCGCACGTCGCTGGGCGACCCCGGCCCCCGAGAAGTGTCGATTGTTTTGCGACATTTGGGCACCTCCCTGCAAGCGTGTTAAATGCGTCAGGTTAAGCGAGTAATTGCGAGTTGACCAGATGCAGGACTGACGTCACATGCCTGATTTAGTGCTTATTGCTTCACTTTTTGTTAAAGCCCACGCTGTGTTGAACCCGGCTCACGCTGTGTTCCTGCGTGCATGCTGTGTCGTTACAGGCTTACGCCGAGCAGCGCCGCAGCGTCGCTGACATCATGACCAGCAGCTGCTACTTCATCAATGAGCCTCAGTGCTTCGGGTGTGTCGAGGTCGTCGTCGAGGCAAGCCCTCACATCTTGGAGCACTCCTGTGCCATCTGGACCGCCCTTGCTTGCCAACCAAGACTGAAGGCGGTGCCGCGCAGCGGGCATGCGCTCGTCGTTCCATTCCCATTCGCGTCGATAGTGGTTCGCGATGATGCACAGACGGATCTCTCGGGGGTCCCATTGTTCGCGCAATTTGTCCACGAACACCAGATTTCCGAGACTCTTCGACATCTTGTGACCGTCTTTCAACACCATGGCGACATGCATCCAGTGCTTCACGAAAGGCTGACCTGTAGCTGCTTCAGATTGTGCACGTTCGCATTCATGATGCGGGAAGATGAGATCACTGCCACCACCGTGGAGATCAATGGTGGTTCCCAACTCGCGAAGTGCCAACGCGGAACATTCAATATGCCACCCCGGTCGACCAGCACCCCACAGCGCATCCCAACTTGGTTCATCATCAGCAGACGGATGCCACAACACGAAATCAAGTGGATGCCGCTTGTGCGGGTCATCGACGTTGCCTCCGCGCTCACGAGCGAAATCGATCATCTGCTCTTGCGAATAATTCGAGACCGATCCGAATGAATCGAACTTGGTGACATCGAAATACACCGACCCACCAGCGGCATAAGCAAAACCTCGATCAAGCACCATGCCGATGAAGCCTCGGATGTCGGAGATGGCTGACGATGCTCGCGGTGCGCTGTACACGGGCACGGTGTCGAGTGCTTCCATGTCTCGGTTGAACCGACTCTCCTCTCCTGCTGCGAGGTCGAGATAGTGCACCCCCAGTTCGCGTGCCTTCGCAAAGAGTGGATCGTCGACGTCAGTGACATTGCGTACGCACCGCACTTGGTGCCCCAAATCAATCAGACGTCGCTGCAACACGTCGTAAAACACGAAAGTCGAAGCATGCCCCAAGTGAGTGGCGTCATACGGAGTGATACCGCACGTGTACATGAGCACGGTCGGGCCGGGCTCGAAGGCGACGATGTCCCGCCGCGAGGTGTCATAGAGACGCATTGTCATCGGTGACTCACGTCAGGACGGACGTGCCTCTCGCGGATCTCCCTTGATACCCGTGAGTTTGGGTGCGACACGCGTCTTGTATCGAATGTTCAACTGAAGGAGCACTGCCGTGAAAGCTTCAATTGCAGTGGCATTCGAGAGTTCACCGGCATCAAGCGGACGACACCCTGGTATCTGCGACACGATGTCGGCCGTCTTGACGATGGCGTCTGCATCGTCCGAGCAAATGAGCACATCACTGTCGATTGGTGACCCAAGATGGCCAAGTTCCTTTGCAGGAAGATGATGGAACGCAGCGACAACTCGGCAACGAGGTACTGCCGCTTGCACATGTGCCGCGACACTTCCGCGCGGGGGAAGCAGTGGTTGAAACTCATGGCCAACTCGAACCAGAGCATTCGCCATGCTGATGACAACTTTCCCGGCCAATTGATTTTCGTATTCGGTGGCAGTTGTGGCCGCGGAGTCCCATGGGGTTGCCAACACCACGACATCGCAAGAAGCTGCCGCATTGTTGTCTCCGGCCTCGATACCCGTGCCCAGCTGAGGCCACTTGTCCTTCATCTGATTGACAATTTCAAGCGCTCGCTCCCTCGACCGAGAGCCGATCACGACGTGATAGCCAACCGATGCCAACCTGGCGCCCAACGCACTTCCGGCAGGACCAGTTCCTCCGAGGATTCCGATACGCATGGGTGAGAGCCTTACACAAACGTCCCTTCCCCACTACGGTCAGATGCATGGGAATCCTGAACGGCAAGCGTCTCGTCATCACCGGCGTACTGACCGATGCGTCACTCGCCTTCGGAGTCGCGCAAATGGCGCAGCGCGAAGGCGCGACCATCGTGCTGACTGGTGCGGGCCGTGCACTCTCTCTCACACAACGCACTGCTCGACGTTTAGACACTCCGGCAGATGTCTTTGAGTTTGATGTCACAGTCGATGAGCACATCACATCGGTGCGCGAGCAGGTTGCATCGTCAATGGGCGCCGTCGATGGCGTGTTGCACTCCATCGGCTTTGCGCCCGAGGTGTGCCTCGGTGATGACTTTCTTGCGGCCCAATGGAGTGATGTTGCCGTTGCGATGCAAATATCCGCGTACTCGCTCAAGACAATGGCTGATGCGTTCCTTCCTCTCATGAGCAAGGGCGGTTCCATAGTGGGGCTCGATTTCGACAACACCGTCGCGTGGCCTGCGTATAACTGGATGGGTGTAGCGAAGTCAGCGCTCGAATCGACCAGCCGTTACCTCGCAAAGGAACTTGGTCCGCGCGGAATTCGTTGCAATCTCATCGCAGCTGGGCCGATTCGCACGATGGCGGCGAAGTCGATACCTGGGTTCAAGAAGTTTGAGGACATCTGGGATGACCGCGCACCACTTGGATGGGATGTGAACGACGCCGACGCAGTCGCACGAGCTTGTGTGGCACTCATGTCTGATTGGTTTCCTGCCACGACCGGTGAGATCATCCACGTCGATGGCGGCTATCACGCCGTCGGTGCATAGCGCCACGTCATGACCAACCGTCTGGTCTCGTCGGCGTCGCCGTATCTGCGCCAGCACAAGGACAATCCGGTCTCATGGTTCGAATGGGGTGCAGACGGGTTCGCTGAAGCGAAGCAACGCAACGTTCCGATCCTCCTGTCAGTTGGGTATTCGGCTTGCCACTGGTGCCACGTGATGGCGCATGAATGCTTTGAAGACGAGGACGTTGCCTCGGTCATGAATGCTCTGTTCGTCAACATCAAGGTGGACCGAGAGGAACGTCCAGATGTCGACGCGATCTACATGGACGCAGTTCAGGCGATGACCGGGCGCGGCGGTTGGCCGATGACTGTGTTTCTCACACCAAATGGCGAACCCTTCTACGGGGGGACCTACTTCCCGAAAGCCACATTTCTCCAGTTGATGGCCGCAATCGACGACGTCTGGCGCAACAAGCCAGAAGACGTGCGCCACAACGTGGATGCTCTACTTGATTCTCTTCGCCGCACCGAGAGCATCAAACCGACGACTGATAACAAACCGCGCGAGGCATTGTCGCTCGCCGTGCAGACCTTGTTGTCCAACTTCGACTCTGAATGGGGTGGTTTTGGATCTGCGCCAAAATTCCCGTCGACGTTTGCTCTCGATGTGTTGATGCGTGCCTACTTGGAACTCTCTGCTCAACCAGTGGCCGAGCAGAACTCCTCCACTGCTCAGCAGGCGCGCGATATCGAGACTGCAGTGTGTACGACGCTTCGAGCCATGGCGGCCGGAGGGATGCACGATCATCTTGGAGGCGGATTCTCGCGATACAGCGTCGACGAGAAATGGCTCGTTCCGCATTTCGAAAAGATGCTCTACGACCAAGCACTACTGCTTCGGGTGTACGTGCATGCGTGGCAAGTCTTCAGAATCGATGACTTCCGCTACGTGGCTGAAGAACTCGTCACGTATGTGCTGCGTGATCTCCGTCATGGAGACGGAGGTTTCTACAGCGCCGAGGATGCAGATTCACTCGACCAGGAAGGCCACTCACACGAAGGCGCCTTTTACACATGGACAGCGACCGAAATTGCTGATGTGCTTGGCAACGATGCACCAGAGGCATGCGCGTGGTGGGACATCACTCAGGCCGGGAACTTCGAAGGGCGATCAATTCCCAACCGCATTGCACATCGCAACGAACCACTTCTTCCCGGTCATCTCGTGCACTCGCGCACAGCGTTGTTCGCCGCCCGGGCCACGCGACCGCGACCCGGTCTGGACAACAAGGTGCTGACCGAATGGAACGCGATGATGCTCTCGAGTCTTTGCGAAGCGGCTGCGGCATTCGACCGAGATGACTGGAGGGATGCTGCTGTGCAGAACGGTGAATTCCTCGTTGCGTCACTTCGCACCAACGACGGACGCTGGCATCGAAGTTGGCAAGCCGACGCAACTCCTCGAGCTCGACACGATGCACTTGCCCACGACCTTGCTCAGCTCGTCGATGCATTCACACGTTTGTATGAATTGACCGGACAGGCGCGCTGGATCAACTTGGCCATCGAAGTAGCAGACGGCCTCATCGAAGACTTCTGGGACTCAGAGAACGGCGGGCTCTTCACTACGAGCCAACATGCAGAACGCCTCGTCGTGAGAGCAAAAGACATCATGGACAATGCAACTGCTTCCGCACAGTCGACCGCAGCCATCGCTTTTGTGCGCCTTGGTGCTCTTTCCGGACGCGAGGATCTGATTGAACGCGCCGATGAATTGATCGCGCTCTGTTCCTCGACGTTCCGCCGAGCACCATCAGCCTTCTGCAACCTCGCGTCGGCGATTCACCTGCGTGTCGTCGGCACAACCGAAATCGCAATCACAGGATCAAGGACCGATTTGCTCGAAGAGGTGAGGTCAACTTGGCGTCCGACTGCTGTCGTCGGCTGGGGCGAAAGTTTTGACTCACCCCTATGGCACGGTCGCGACGGAGAACGCGCTTACGTGTGCCGCGACCACGTGTGCAATGCACCAGCGTCAGATCGTGAAGCTCTTCGCGAGGTGCTTGCTACCACGTACCCCAATGGATGAAATCGGAGGCCACACGCGATGGTCGTGCCGCACTTCGTCCTGGTGCGTCTGAACCGTCAGGAACACCTGTCGCGATCGCTCCGATGATCTCAAGATGCGCTGGAATTCCGAGGGACTCACGCAGTTGCTGCTCGCCGTTGAAAATTGCAAAAAAGAGAGCGCCCAAACCTGCATCGTCGAGGGCGTAGAGCAACGTCATCACCGCGAACGAGGCATCGACTGTCCAGTACTTCACTGACCATGCATCGGGTCCGTTGCCGAGTCCGGTGTGTGCTTTGTCTGATTCCGAATAACGCTCGACATAGGCAGTGGGATCGGCAAGCGCGATTGCGATGACCGGAGCGCGTAGAAGACCAGGCCAAGCAAAGGCGGGTCGTCGCTGAACCGGCAAGGTGCACGACCAGAACTTTTCGGTTTGAGGTCCTTCGAGCACCACAAGATTCCAGCCCTGAGTCTTACCGGCACTCGGTGAGAGTCGCGCGAGATCAACGCATTGCTCGATCACGCGTCGATCGACTGCCGCATCACTGAATGACCGGCGCATACGTCGGGATCGGACGAGTGTCTCGAACTCCATGAAATGTCACCTCGACCGAAGGCGAGGACCGCCGATTTAGCGTTGACCCAACTTGAGAAGACTTTCGGTCATCGTCCATCCATGGACAATGAGCACGCCACCCTTCTTGTCGTTCACGTCCTTGAATTGCTCGACGATGTCGGCCTTTAGTTTCTCTGGCTTGGTCGACTCGTGGTCGATGAAGCCAGTACGGGCGTTTGATTGAACCACGAAGGATTGTTCGTCGTAGGTGGCATCAACCCCGAACCGTTTGGCGAGACGGCGGCCCCATGCACGCTCTTCGCCCACTGCCCGATGTCCGGGTCGAGGGATGATGTCACTCAGGCTCTTGAATGCCTCGAGGCCGTCTGCGCGCACGAAGCGCGAACCGATGACGACATCTTCATCTGGAAAGGCCATGAGAGCTCGGTGGTAGGCCTCGGACATGAGACCCTTCAATACAGAATCGCGCTTGCCGGTCTTCTTCACGCTCATTAGGCCGAGTAACACGCACGGCGTTCCGCCAATTCGCTCGAGAGTCGAGAACGTGAATCCGACGAGCTTGCCACCGTCGCGAGCGGATGTGAAGAGAACCCAGTCTTCTTTGGCCTTGGACAAAGTTCCGATGTCGAACGCGCCACCCATCGATGCCAATTCATCGAGATCGGCGTCGGTCAGCGCGTTGCAGTCTTGGGTGGCGACTTCGAGTGTCATCGATTTCGTCCGCTCCACATTGGCTCGAGGCCGCGCCTCGTGCGCTGGCCGTAAGAGTTACCTAGTCTGCCACCGAAACCACGATTTTCATGAAGGAGACGGTCGGAATTTGGGCCAAGTGCCCAGCGACAAGGCTTAGAGGGCCACCACGCTGGGACCGAAAGCAACACGTAACGGTCCGAGAACCTTGTCAAAGTCCACAGCCACCTCATCGCCAAGCGACATCTCAAGGCCATTTCCGAGATGCAGTACCACGGGACAGTCCCCCGGATGCTCGATGAGAATTTGCCTCAAGGCATCGACGCGCTCTTCGGACAATCCGTGCGTCGCCAATTGAAGGTGAAGCGCCGTTGGTCGATCGCGAAGATTCTCGACAATGGAGATGCGCTGCGCAGAAACGCTGACACGATTCTCGTCGCGTCTGTTGAGCCGACCAGTCACCGTGACAATTGCATCGTCTCGTAACAAGTGCCCGTACTCCGACAACGCACGGGTGAAGACAGTGATTTCTATTGAAGCCTCGGGGTCTTCAAGCACGAACGTCGCCATCTGGTCACCTTTTCGGGTGTACCGACGATTGAGCATCGTCACCACTCCGCCGATCACGACCGGGCCATCCTCGCGACCATGAAGTTCGGCGATTCCGCAATCAACCTTTCGCCGAAGGGCTGATTGGACCCCCATGAGCGGGTGATCCGAGATGTACAAACCGAGCATCTCTTTTTCGAAACGCAACTGGTCGGACTTGTCGAATTGAAGGTCTGGAATGGGAATGCGCTCGCTCCAACCCCCGTCTTCATCGGTGGACTCTCCGAACAGGCTCATGACTCCACGTTCACGCTCGCGCCTACGCACGATGGTGGTGTCGACAATGTGTTCGAACACAGTCAAGAGACCGCGCCGCGGGTGTCCGAGCTGATCGAAGGCGCCCGACTTGATGAGTGATTCGACTGCACGTTTGTTCAACGCTGGTTCGGGAACGCGCTCAACGAAATCATGAAACGATTCGAAGGACCCGTTAGCGGCTCTCTCGTTCACGATGAGTTCGACAAGACCCTCACCCACATTGCGAATGGCTGCCAGGCCGAAATAAATAGTGCGCTGTCCGTTTTCGACAATTGCTACGAAATCAGACTGCGACAAGTTGATGTCGGGATTGAGCACCGAGATATCCGAAGCTCGCGCATCAGCGAGATGCACTGCAGCCTTCTCATAGTTGCCCTTCACCGACGTGAGGAGACACGCGGTGTATTCAACCGGATAATGCGCTTTCAGGTAAGCCGTTTGATATGACACCAGCCCGTAGCCATACGCATGGCTCTTGTTGAAGGCATAATCCGCAAAGCCTTCGATGATGTTGAAGAGTTCAGTTCCGAGCTTCTCCGGGTATCCGGTGTTCACGCAGCCAGTGACAAATTGCTCGCGTTCCTTGGCCATCAACTCGCGGATCTTCTTGCCGCAAGCCTTTCTCAAGTTGTCCGCCTGTGCCAACGAGTAGCCAGCAAATTTTTGCGCGACGCGCATCATGCTCTCTTGGTAGACCATGAGACCGTAAGTGTCCGCAAGCAATTCGCGAGCATCATCATGGAAATACGAGATGGACTTACGGCTGTTCTTGAAGTCTGCGTAGTCGTTGTGCATGTTCGCACCCATAGGACCTGGGCGATACAAAGCAATGACCGCTGCGACGTCGTCAAACGATGTCGGTTTCATGCTGCGTAGCAGGGCTCGCATTGGTGGAGATTCAAGCTGGAACACGCCAATGGTGTCGCCACGTCCCAACAACTCGTATGTCAGTTTGTCGTCAAGAGGCACCGTGTCGATGGTGAGGTCTGGATGTCGCGTGGCACGAATCATGGCCACCGTGTCGGTAATGACATCGAGGTTGCGCAACCCGAGAAAGTCCATTTTCAAGAGACCCAATTCCTCCACTGCGTGCATCTCGTACTGAGTGACGATGGGGGCATCTTCTGGGGCTCCGTCACCTGTGGGCTTGCGCTGAATGGGGAGATATTCCGTCAGCGGATCGCGCGTGATGACGACAGCCGCAGCATGGATGCCGTCGCTGCGCTTCAGGCCCTCGAGTTTCGTGGCAATCTCGACCACTTTCTTGACATCGTCATCAGATTCGAACATGTCGCGAAGATCTGATGAAGCGCGATAACCGTCACGATAGGCGTCACTCTCCTCGAAGCAATAGCGCAGAGGCGTGTCTCGCCCCATCATCAACGGTGGCATGGCTTTAGCAATGCGATCTCCGACTGCGTAGTCGTAGCCGAGCACTCTCGCGGCATCACGTACTGCGTTTCGGGCCTTGATAGTGGAGAACGTGATGATTTGCGCGACGTGGTCGCGACCATACGTGTCGGCGGCGTACCGGATCATGGTGTCGCGATACCGCGAGTCGAAATCCATGTCGATGTCTGGCATCGACACACGACTCGGGTTGAGGAAGCGCTCAAAAAGCAAGTCGTATCTCAAAGGATCGAGATCAGTGATGCGGAGGCAATACGCAACCGCACAGCCTGCAGCCGAGCCACGACCAGGGCCGACACGAATTCCGTTCTCACGAGCGAATCGGATGAGATCCCACACGATGAGGAAGTACGAGGCGAAGCCCATGGACGTGATGACGCCAAGCTCGTAGGTGAGCCGTTCTTGGATGTCGGGCGACAAGTTGGTTCCCCATCTCTCGCGCGCACCATCCCATGTCAGCTTTTCTAGGTATTGCGTGTCGGTGGTGAAACCTGAAGGAATGGGAAACTCAGGCAACTTCGGGACGTTGAACTCAATGTCGATATTGGCGCGCTCTGCAATCCAGAGCGTGTTGTCGCATGCCGACGGAACTTCACTCCACAGTTGGCGCATCTCTTGTGCCGTCTTCAGATAATGCTCGCACCCGGTGAACTTGAAACGATCGGCGTCACTCATTCGCGATGCGGTCTGCACACACAGCAAAGCGTCATGCGCCTCATGATCTGACCGGCTGACATAGTGCGAATCGTTGGTTGCGATAACTGGTGCACCAATTTTGCGTGCAATCTCGATGAGCATCGGATTGGTGCGTTGTTGTTCAGGAATGCCGTGGTCTTGCAGCTCGACAAACAGGTTGTCTTTGCCGAAGATGTCCTGCAATCGTGCTGCCTTCTGAAGTGCGCCTTTCTCGTCGCCGTTGACGAGCGACTGAAGTACGTGTCCACCGAGGCAGCCAGTGGTGGCAATGAGTCCCTCGTTGTAGGTAGCCAACAACTCCCAGTCGACTCGCGGTTTGTAGTGATACCCCTCGAGAAATGCTCTACTCGCCAATTGGATGAGATTGCGATAGCCGACGTTGTTCTCGGCCAACAAAGTGAGGTGGTAGTAGAGCTTCTTGCCACCGTCGCCCGACCCTCCGTTCTCGTCGAATCGACCTCGTCGTGCAATGCGTTCGCTGCGATGGTCATGAGCCATGTACGCCTCGGTACCGAGGATGGGCTTAATGCCTTGACGTCGACATTCCTTGTAGAACTCGATGACGCCATACATGTTGCCGTGATCGGTGATTCCGAGGGCGGGCTGACCGTCTGCGACCGCCTTGGCGACTAATTCTTCAAGTTTCGCTGCTCCGTCGAGCAGGGAGTACTCGGTGTGGACATGGAGGTGAGTGAATGACTCTCCCACCTCTGCCACCTCCCTTGTCTCATGTCGTGCTCGCCGCGATGTGTGTCGCCGAAATTAGCAGTCAGGTGTGCCCGGTCAGAGGTACGTGCCACCCGGCCCCGTCTGTCCAGGACGTTGTGGTGCCTGAATCTGACGCATTTGTTCGAGTTGTTGACGCGCTGCGAGTTGCTGCGCAAACAAAGTGGCCTGAATTCCGTGAAACAACCCTTCCAGCCATCCGACAAGTTGGGCTTTTGCCACTCGCAACTCCGACTCACTCGGCACTTCGCCTTCTCTGAATGGAAGCGCAAGCATCTTCAGTTCTTCAGCCAAGTCAGGTGAGACCGCCTCAGAAATTTCGACAATCGAGCGATCATAAATTTCTGCGAGACGCTCACGACTTGGTTCATCAAGCGTCGTGCCTCGAACTTCGTCGAGAAGTTGCTTCACCATGGACCCAATTCGCATGACCTTCGCAGGCTCTGTTACCAATTCGGTTTCTGCTTGGTTCGCGCGCCCTTCGGCATCTGTTGAAGTGCTCGCTGTGAACGCGCCAGACATGTTGTTCGGCAGCACTTCAGGGCTGGGGATGTGTTCGGGATTGGTGAGATGTTGGGAGTTGGAGAAATCGCTCACACCGCCAGTCTGCCAAGCACACCGGCAGTGTTCACATCGGAAGGGTGAACTCAGGCCAGGACTGCGAGAAACGGCACATACATCTCGTCAGCGGTCAGTGAGCCGTGGCGACAGACCAGGTCGAATGGGCCGGAATCAGCAGGGTCTTCGAACGACACCGCTGCAGATGCAACGAGCGCAACGTCACCGAGGCGACGTTCAACCTCCGTCGTCACTCGTGGTCCGAGCCATCCTTCTTCTATGACTTGTCGACGGGACACAACCCAAGCGACATCGCCATACAACTCGCGGCAAAGGTCTAAGAGTGCGTCATGTTGGCCACGGTGTGCATGCAGCCAACGAAAACGTCCCTCACCCGACTGCACCGCCACCATTGCCATCACAGTGGGGTCGAGCAGAATCGTGTCGGCGCCAACATGCACCTGACCATGATCGGCCGTCACCAACAACTGAGAACCGGTTGGCAATGACGAAATGACGCGTGCAACCAAGTCATCGGTTGCCTGAATCTCCGCGTCGTAAAACTGACCGAAGCCACGTTCGTGCGCAATTTTGTCGACACCGTCGTAATAGGCATAGACAAAAGACTCTCCTTGCCGAAGAAGATCACCAACTACCACCGGAATACTCGATGCTGCTCGCCAACCCTCATGGCGCACGCCACGAAGGTGGGCTTCGGTGAATCCGGTGGACTCGAATTCGGCGCGGCTCACAACAGGGATTCGCTCTCCCATGAACGGTGGGCAGGGTTGAACCATGTGGGGTGGATACCGGCGCCGACAATCTCCTGATTCATTGCCCCATCGCAGCGTGTTCATCACCGAGTCACCCATGTGCATGCGATAGCCGACGACACCGTGTTCTCCGGGCGTCAAACCCGTCGTAATGGACGTGAGCGCAGTCGCCGTGGTACTCGGTGCAGTTGACGTCAACCGTGATGCCGACATGGCTGCAAGCGTGGGCACGAGATGACGTCGCGCTTCAAGTTGGTTCCAGCCGAGACCATCAAGCACGAGAAGCACCGTGGGTAGCTCCCGCATGACATTGCCCGGCATCCACGACAGATCCCCAGAGCCACCCCGCTGTACCCCGCCCAACAGCGCAGGAATCACAGAGGAGAGACAGCCGTCCCCGTATGCGGGCAGGACCAGAGACGGGTTTGACATAGGAGAACACCTACGATAAACCCGTGCGAGTTTCCACCCGCGGCGACTATGCGTGCAGGGCACTACTTTCCCTCGCACTCCATCAAGACGAGGCTGGCCCGACCTCGGTCCGCGACATCGCCGAGCGGACTGCGCTACCCCAGCCGTACCTCGAACAGATACTCCTGGCGTTGAAAGGCGCCGGGCTCGTGAAGTCGAAGCGCGGTGTTGGCGGGGGTTATGTGCTCGCCAAAGCCCCTGATGAGATCAGACTCTCTGAGATCATCTCCGCTGTCGACGGACCAATCACGCTTGGTGATTTTGGCCAGCCGCACCAAGACGGAGCATGCGATCACGATGGACAGTGTGTGTTGCTAGCCATCTGGGATTTGGCCGGACGTCACATGCGTGAACACTTAGGCGCTTACACCCTTGCTGCGATAGCAGACATCGCCCGTGGCAAGTCACAGTGGCCCACGTACGACCACGACCACATCCATTAGTGAAGAACAACGTGTAGTTACGAACAACGTGCGATCACGTCAGCCATGTCTTTTGGAATGGGTGTCTCGAATGCCATGAACTCACCCGTTGATGGGTGAACAAAGCCGAGGCGACGAGCGTGCAACATCGGCCGAGGCGACGGAAGCGAAGACCGAGAACCGCCATAGGTTGCGTCTCCGACAACAGGGTGCGAGACGGCAGCCAAGTGAACCCTGATCTGGTGAGTACGACCAGTCTCAAGATTGCATTTCACCAGCGACAGCGCCGCAGGATCAGCGAAGCTCTGCAACACCTCGATATGCGTTCGTGCCATCTTGCCGTCGTGCACCACTGCCATACGCATCGGGTCGCGGTGATCTCGACCAAGTGGTGCATCGATGGTGCTGGTGACTGAATCGAAGTGACCCCACGCGAGTGCGACGTACTCGCGCTCAACGCTGCGCTCAGCTAACTGGGCGACAAGATGCTCGTACGCATGACTAGATCGGGCCACCATGAGAAGGCCGCTCGTACCTGCATCGAGGCGGTGGACAACTCCGGGACGAATTGGTTCGCCAACATCACTGATCTCAGGAAACCTCGCGAGAAGCGCATTCACCAATGTTCCACCTTGATGTCCAGCTGCCGGATGGACCACCATGCCTGCGGACTTGTTGACCACGATGACGTCGTCATCAGCGTGAACGATGTCGACATCAAGCGAGGCATCAGATTGCGGAAGAAGAGGTGCGGGCAGAAAGGAATCGTCGACGCGTACAAGTTGACCTTTGGTCAACCGTTGTTTTCCGACTTGAGTCGGCGCTGCATCAACGGTGACTCCGCCAGCGTCGATGATTTTTGCAGCATCAGATCGTGAAACGTCAAGCATGAGCGCGACGATGCGGTCGAGCCGCTCCCCGTCCAACGCACTTGGAATAGCTTCCTCGATAATCATGTCGCGGCTCCGCTTGATGTTGATTCGCGTGGCGCCCGCCAGGCACCGATGACGAGGATTGCCCCGCCGATGGTGATGCCCATGTCCGCGATGTTGAACACCGGCCACCACTGAAGGTCAATGAAATCGACGACGGCACCGTGCAACCAACCGTCGCCTCGAAAAAGACGGTCGATCACGTTGCCCGCCGCACCACCGAGAATTGCTGCGGCCGCAAATGATCCGGACCGCGTGTCTGCCTGTCTTGCAACATATGCAAGAACAACAATTGCTATGAGCGCAATGACACCAATGACGGGACCGAGACCATCGGCTTGAGAGAAAGCCATTCCACTGTTGAAACCAAGTTTGAACCGGAGGGTCCACACGAGGTCAATTGTCTTTCCGTCAACGAGATGATTGACGGCCCAATGCTTGGTGACCTGATCGGCCAACACCACGAGTGCGGAGAGCCACAGTGTCGACCACCGACGTCTATCGGCGACCAAGTCCACCTGCGCGCTCAGTGACCAACTCTGTCGCCCATGGCAGAGCCTTCAGTCGCTCTTTCGGAATGGGAAAACCGGACACCACCGAGTACCCGTATTCACCGCGACCCATGCGCTCGATAGCAGCATCGATCTCTGACACCGTTTGACGCGCTTGCGCAGACAACACCTGGTCTCGCTCGCGCTCGACAACCATTGTGTCGCCTTCGCCACCTTCATCGTCGAATTGCACATCACCCATCTCGGCATCTGCAATGAGAGCATTCGCTTCGTCTTCGAGACGGTCCGCCTGACCGAGCAACTTCGCACGTTCGATACGAAGCGCATCACGCTGTGCGAAAAGAAACTTCAAATCGAATTCCTTCGTTGAGGTAATCCCGTCCTCGGACGGCCCTTTCACGATGATGAACTTCTTTACTTCAGCCTTCTTCTTTGCTTCAGCTTCTGCCTTCAGTCGAGCTTTCTCTGCTTCAGCAGCAGCCTTAGCCGCGGCTTTGGCTGCAGCTGCCTCTTCGCGAATCCGAGCCTTCTCCGCCTCAGCAGCAGCCTTCGCAGCAGCACGCTCCGCTGCTTCGGCTGCACGTTGCTTGTCGCGTTCGGCCTTTTCCTTCAGTCGAGCCTTTTCCGCCTCGGCACGCGCTTTGAGACGCGCCTTCTCGGCCGCCTGACGTTCACGTTCCTTCGCTTTGGCCTGAGCTTCTTTCTCTCGGGCCGCCTGCTTGCGTTGACGAACAGTTTCAGCCTTAAGGCGGGCCTTTTCGCGAGCGATGTCCGCCTTCTTCTTTGCTTCGGCCTTCTTTGCAGCAGCGCGCTTGGCCAGCTCGGCCTTCTTTAGAGCGTCAGCCTTTTTCTTGGCCGCAACTTTTTTCGCCAGTTCAGCTTTTTTCTTTGCTGTGGCCTTTTGAGCAGCCACTTTCTTCGCAAGATCAGCTTTCTTCTTCGCTGCTGCCTTCTTCGCTGCTGCCTTCTTCGCTGCTGCCTTCTTCGCTGCTGCCTTCTTCGCTGCTGCCTTCTTCGCTGCTGCCTTCTTCGCTGCTGCCTTCTTC
>Ga0169931_10002802_pt1 | contig 28117 bp, 20 predicted proteins | sample Kivu_15m_20L_FD_129675 | JGI IMG/M metagenome (GOLD analysis project Ga0169931, IMG submission 129675) | Freshwater microbial communities from Lake Kivu, Western Province, Rwanda to study Microbial Dark Matter (Phase II) - Kivu_15m_20L... | ecosystem: Environmental > Aquatic > Freshwater > Lake...
GAGGGCGAGCAGTGCCTGGCCGAGAAGGTCGACGCGACCCTGAAGCTGATCCGTGCGAAGTACCGCGAGTACCGGATCGAGTCGACGCCGTTCGTGATCGTCAAGGCCGACGCGGGCACCTACGGCATGGGCATCATGTCGGTGAAGGATCCGTCGGAGGTGCAGAACCTCAGCCGCCGGCAGCGCAACAAGATGGCGGTGGTCAAGGAGGGGCTCGAAGTCTCCGAGGTGATCATCCAGGAGGGCGTGCCCACGATCGAGCGGGTCGACGATGCCACCGCCGAGCCCGTGGTCTACATGATCGACAAGTACGTGGTCGGCGGGTTCTATCGCGTTCACGGCGAGCGCGGGATCGACGAGAACCTGAACGCGCCCGGGTCGCGCTTCGTGCCGCTGCCGTTCGAGGCGAGCTGCAACCTGCCCGACAGCGCGGGCACGCCCGGGTGCCCGCCCAACCGCTTCTACGCGTACGGCGTGGTCGCCCGGCTCGCGCTGCTCGCCGCATCGGTCGAGCTCGAGCGCACCGACCCGGATCCGACGCGGTTCGGCTGATCCGCAGGTACGACCCGGCATGCGCCTGCTGTTCGTCGCCGACCCGATCGCGTCGTTCAGGACGTACAAGGACACCACCTACGCGATGATGGTCGTGGCCGCCGCGCGCGGCCATGCGCTGTGGTTCTGCGAGCAGCCCGCGCTGTGGCTGGGCGACGGCCACGCGTGGGCCGACGCGGCCCCGCTGGAACTCGTCGGCGCGCAGCTGCACGCGCCGGGCCACGACGCGCACGCGTGGTGGCGGCTCGGCGAGCCCCGCGCCGAGCGCCTGTCCGCGTTCGACGCGGTGCTGATGCGCAAGGACCCGCCGTTCGACGCCGAATACGTCTACTCGACCTGGCTGCTCGAGCACGGGGTGCGCGAGGGGGCGCGAGTCTTCAACCACCCGCGCGCGGTGCGGGATCACGGCGAGAAGTACTCGACCGCCGAGTTCCCGCAGTTCACCACCGACACGATCGTCACCCGCGACCCCGCGCGGCTGCGCGCATTCGCGCAACGCCACGGCGAGGCGGTGTTCAAGCTGCTCGACGGCATGGGTGGCGCGTCGATCTTCCGCGCCCGCGCCGACGACCCGAACCTGTCGGTGATCATCGAGACGCTGAACGCGTTCGGTGCGCGCAGCGTGATGGCGCAGCGCTTCCTGCCCGCGATCCGCGACGGCGACAAGCGCGTGCTGCTGATCGGCGGCGAGCCGGTGCCGTTCGCGCTCGCGCGCATCCCGAAGGCGGGCGAGGCGCGCGGCAACCTCGCCGCAGGCGGCACCGGTCGCGCCCAGCCGCTGTCGGCACGCGACCGCGAGATCGCCGGGGCACTCGGGCCGCTGCTCGCGGCGCGCGGCCTGTTCCTGGTGGGCCTGGACGTGATCGGCGATCACCTGACCGAGATCAACGTGACCAGCCCGACCTGCTTTCGCGAGATCATGGACCAGACCGGCTTCGACGTCGCCGGCACCTTCGTCGCCGCCCTCGAGCGCGCGGCGGCGCGCGGCTGACGCGCACGGCCGGGCCGCGGCTTGCGCCGATCGGCACTTCGGTACACTCTGCTCCCCGTTCCCGAACTTTGCCGCGCGCCGACGGCCGCGGCACCGACGATGATCGGCATCCTCGTCGTCTCGCACGAGCCGCTGGGCACCGCGCTGCTCCACTGCACCCGGCACATCTTCGGACGCCTGCCGCTGCAGCTCGCCGCGCTGGACGTGATCCCGGACGAGGATCCGGACCAGGCGCTGCACTCGGCGCGCGAGCTGCTCAAGCGGATCAACGACGGCAGCGGCGTGATCGTGCTCACCGACCTGTTCGGTGCGACGCCGGCGCGCATCGCCGCCCGGCTCGCCGAGCCCGGCCGGATCGTGGTGATCGCCGGGGTGAACCTGCCGCTGCTGGTGAAGGCGCTCACGCACCGTCGCGTGCCGCTCGAGCAGCTGTCCCGGCAACTGCTCGAGGGCGTGCGCGACACGATCGTCACGATCGAGGCCGAGGCGGGCGGGACTCCGGGATGAAGCGCGTCGAGGTCACGGTGGTCAACAAGCTCGGGCTGCACGCGCGTCCGTCGGCCGCGCTCACCCAGACCGCCACGAAGTTCAGTTCGGAGGTGTGGATCGCCAAGGGTCCGCGACGGGTCAACGGCAAGAGCATCATGGGGGTGATGATGCTCGCCGCGGCGCGCGGCGCGACGCTGGTGATCGAGGCCGACGGGCCGGACGAGGACGCCGCGCTTCAGGCGCTGCAGGCGCTGGTGGCGGGCGGTTTCGGCGAAGGCGCGGCCGAGCCGCCCGGGGCCTGAGGGCGCGCGCGTGTTCACGCTGCACGGCACCGGCATCGGCGGCGGCATCGTCGTCGGCCGTGCGGTCGTGCTCGAGTCGCGGATGATCGACGTGCCGCGCTACCGCGTCGAGTCCGCGCAGCGCGGTGCCGAGATTGCGCGGCTCGAGCGGGCGCTCGAGGTCGTGCGTCGCGAGCTCGCCACGCTCGCCGAGCACCTGCCGGCCGATGCGCCCGCCGAGGCGCAGGCACTGCTGCAGGTCCACGCGATGATCCTCGACGACCCGTCGCTGGGCGCACAGGCGCACGTGGCGATCGAGGCGCAAGGTCACAACGCCGAGTGGGCGCTCGCCTCGCAGGCCGAGCATCTGGCTGCGCAGTTCGAGCAGTTCGACGACCCGTACCTGCGTGAGCGCGGCCGCGACGTCACGCAGGTCACCGAACGCGTGCTCAAGTCGCTCGCCGGCAGCGGCCGCGTTCGGCCGGCGCGATCGGCCTCCGATCCGGTGCCGCCGATCTACGTCGCGCACGACGTCGCACCGGCCGACATGCTGCAGCTCAAGCACGCGGGCGGCTTCGCGATCGACCTGGGCGGCACCACGTCGCACACCGCGATCCTGGCGCGCAGCATGAACGTGCCCGCGGTGGTCGGCCTGTCGACCGCGGGCCGCTTCGTGCGCGACGACGACTGGCTCGTGCTCGACGGCGATGCGGGCGTGCTGATCGTGGCGCCCGACGAGGCGGTGCTCGACGAGTACCGGCACCGCATGGCGCTCGGCCTGCTCGAGCGCAAGCAGCTCGGCCGCCTGGTGCACGTGCCGTCGGTCACGCTCGACGGCCGGCCGGTGGAGCTGCACGCCAACATCGAGCTGCCGGCCGAGGCCGAGCAGGCGCTCGAGGCGGGCGCGGCCGGCATCGGGCTGTTCCGCACCGAGTTCCTGTTCATGAACCGCAACGGCCTGCCGGGCGAGGACGAGCAGTACGAGGCGTACGCGCAGGCGGTCCGGGCGATGCGCGGGCGGCCGGTCACGATCCGCACGCTCGACATCGGCGCGGACAAGACCTCCGATGGGCTGCAGACCGCGTCCGATCGCGGCGCCGCGCCGAACCCGGCGCTCGGCCAGCGCGCGATCCGCTACAGCCTGGCCGAGCCCGACGTGTTCCTCGATCAGCTGCGCGCGATCCTGCGCGCGGCGGTGCACGGCCCGGTGCGGCTGCTGATCCCGATGCTCGCGCACGGCCACGAGGTCGACTCGGCGCTGCGGCTGATCGCGCAGGCGCGCGCGCAGGTGAACGAGCGCATCGGCGGCCCACTGCCGCCGGTGCCGGTGGGCGGGATGATCGAGGTGCCCGCGGCCGCGCTGACCGCGGGGCTGTTCGCCAAGCGGCTCGACTTCCTGTCGATCGGCACCAACGACCTGATCCAGTACACGCTCGCGATCGACCGGGCCGACCACGCGGTCGCCTCGCTCTACGATCCGTTCCACCCCGCGGTGCTGCAGCTGGTCGTGCAGACCATCCGCGCCGGCGAGCGCGCGGGCAAGCCGGTGGCGGTGTGCGGCGAGATGGCGGGCGACCGCGAGGCCACGCGGCTGCTGATCGGCATGGGGCTGCGAGCGTTCTCCATGCACCCGGCGAGCCTGCTGCGGGTCAAGCGCGAGATCCTGCGCTGCGATGCGGCCAAGCTGCGCGCCAAGGTGTCACGGCTGCTGGCCACCGACGACCCGGCGCGGCTGAGCGGGGCGCTCGAGCGGCTGCGGCTGGGCTGACGCGGCCGCGCACGAGCCGCGCCGGCGGTCGGGGGCGTTTGACACCCGTTGTCCGCCTCCGCTAAGGTGCTCGCTCGCGCCGATTTGAGACCAGCTTGCGGGCGCGTTACAAATGCGGCTAAAGCGGCGCACAGCGACCCCGCCCGTGCCCGACCGCCGCAGCGAAGCCGGTCGGGCATGTCGTTTCTGCGGTCCCACGGCGGGCCGCGGGGATCACGGGGACACGAACCGATGACCGCTTCGGTCGGGGTGATCGCGCCGCAGAGGCTCCGATTCGAGGCGCCGCTCGCGTTGTCGAGCGGCGCGTCGATCGGCGGGTACGAACTCGTCTACGAGACCTACGGGCGCCTGAACGCCGCTCGCGACAACGCGGTGCTGGTGTGCCACGCGCTGAACGCGTCGCACCACGTGGCGGGCACGTCGCCCGCCGACCCGGAGGACCTGGGCTGGTGGGACAACATGGTCGGCCCGGGCAAGCCGGTCGACACCGACCGGTTCTTCGTCGTGGGGGTCAACAACCTGGGCTCGTGCTTCGGTTCGACCGGCCCGATGTCGACGAACCCGGCGACCGGCCGAGCGTACGGTCCGGACTTCCCCGTGGTGACCGTCGAGGACTGGGTGCGCGCGCAGGCGCGGCTGGCCGATGCGCTCGGCATCGGGCGCTTCGCCGCGGTGATGGGCGGCTCGCTCGGGGGCATGCAGGCGCTCGCCTGGAGCACGCTCTACCCCGAGCGGCTCGGCCACTGCGTGGCGATCGCCACCGCGCCCAAGCTGTCGGCGCAGAACATCGCGTTCAACGAGGTCGCGCGCCGCGCGATCGTCACCGACCCGGACTTCCACGGCGGGCGCTTCTACGATCACGGCGTGGTACCCGGACGCGGCCTGCAGGTGGCCCGGATGATCGGCCACATCACCTACCTGTCCGACGACACGATGGCCGAGCGCTTCGGTCGCACGTTGCGCCGGCACGCGCAGGACACCGCGCTCGGCGCCGAGTACCGCTTCACCTACGACGTGGAGTTCGAGATCGAGTCGTACCTGCGTTACCAGGGCGAGAAGTTCTCGCGGTACTTCGACGCGAACACCTACCTGCTGATCACGCGCGCGCTCGACTACTTCGACCCGGCGCGTGGGCACGGTGGCGACCTCGCCGCGGCGTTCGCGCCCGCGCGCTGTGACTTTCTCGTCGCCTCGTTCACCACCGACTGGCGGTTCGCGCCGCAGCGCAGCCGCGAGATCGTCGCGGCGCTGCTCGCGAACCGCCGGCGCGTGACCTACGCCGAGATCGACGCGCCGCACGGCCACGACGCGTTCCTGCTGGAGGACGCGCGCTACCACGCGCTGGTGCGCGCGTACTTCGAGCGGATCGCCGCCGGGCTGGGTGCGGCGGGCGGCGCGGCGGCGGGCGCGGCACGGCGCGACGAGGTGCTGGCAGCATGAACGCCCTCGCGCGGGGGCCGGCCACCGCCCACGGGCTGAGGCCCGACCTCGCCGTGATCGCCCACTGGATCGAGCCGCGCAGCCGCGTGCTCGACCTGGGCTGCGGCGACGGCGCGCTGCTCGACCACCTGCAGCGCGTCAAGGACTGCACGGGCTACGGCGTGGAGATCGACGACGCGGCGGTGCTCGCGTGCGCGCGTCGCGGCGTCGACGTGATCCAGCAGGACATCGAGGCCGGGCTGGACGTATTCTCCGCGAGCCGCTTCGACGTGGTGGTGCTGTCGATGGCGATCCAGGTGACGCACCAGACCGAACGGGTGCTGCGCGAGATGAGCCGCCTGGGCGCCGAGGGCATCGTGTCGTTCCCGAACTTCGGCCACTGGGCGCACGCGTGGTCGATCCTCAAGGGGCGCATGCCGGTGTCGCACGAGATGCCCTACGCGTGGTACGACACGCCGAACCTGCACCTGTCGACGCTGAAGGACTTCGAGGCCCTGGTCGAGGGGCGGCTGGGCCTGGCGGTGCAGCGGCGAGCATGCCTCGCCGACGGCAGGCCGGTGAAGCTGATGCCGGGGCTGCGCAGCACGCAGGCGATCTACTCGTTCCGGCGCGTCGGCGCCTGACCCGGAGCACGCGCCGATGACCGATGCCCGCGAGATCCCCGCCACGCAGCGCTTCGCCTGGATCCTCGGTCTGGCCGGCCTGCTGCCGTTCGCCGCGCACGCGCTGTTCTCGTGGCTGTCGCCGCCGGCCGAGCTCGTGGGCGTGCTGCGATCGCAGGCCCACTACGCGGCGATGGTGTTCACCTTCCTGGGCGCGCTGCACTGGGGCGTGACGCTGGCCAGCCCGTCGATCGTCGACGGCGCGGCGGTCACGCGGATGCTCTGGGGCGTGCTGCCGTCGGTGTTCGCGTGGATCGTCACGCTGTACCCGGCCGACGTGGCGCTGCCGCTGCTGTTCGTCGGCCTGCTGATCGCGCTGGGCGTCGACTGGCTGCTGTACCGCGCCACGCCCGTGCCGCGCTGGTTCCTCGGGCTGCGCACGGTGCTCACCGTGGGCGCGCTCGCGGCGGTGGGCGCGAGCTGGGCGGCGATGGCGGTGCGGCTGGCCGCGCCGCGCTGAGGATCAGACGCGCCGCCTCGTCGAGCACGGCGCCCGTCGTCATCGGACGCCTCAGCCGCGCGGGCGCACCCGCAGGATCGCGCCGTCGGGCGAGTCGGTGAGCAGCCACACGTCGCCCTCGGGCCCGACCCGCACGTCGCGGATCCGCGCGCCGAGCGCCTCCAGCATCCGCTCCTCGCGCACGACGCGTTCGCCGTCGAGCTCGAGCCGGTGCAGCGCCTGGCCGCGCAGCGCGCCCACCAGCAGCGCGTTGCGCCAGCCGGGGATCCGGTCGGACGCGTAGAACGCGAGGCCCGAGGGCGCGATCGACGGCGTCCACTGCAGCTTGGGTGCCTCGACGTCGGCGCGCTCGGTGCCCTCGCCGATCCGCATCCCGCTGCCGTACTCGCGTCCGGTGGTGATGACCGGCCAGCCGTAGTTGCGCCCGGCCAGCGTCACGTTGACCTCGTCGCCGCCGGCCGGCCCGTGCTCGTGGGTCCACAGCCGGCCGCTGCGCGGATCGAGCACCGCGCCCTGTACGTTGCGGTGCCCGTACGACCAGATCTCGGGCAGCGCGCCGGCACGGTTCGCGAACGGGTTGTCCGGCGGCACGCCGCCGTCGGTGCGGATGCGCAGCACCTTGCCCAGGTGGTTGCCCAGGTCCTGCGCGCCGTCGCGCAGCCCGAAGCGGTCGCCCAGCGTCACGAACAGGTGGCCGTCGCGGTCGAACACCAGCCGCGAACCCCAGTGGTTGCCGCCGCCGAAGTCCGGCCGCTGGCGGAAGATCACCCGCAGATCGCGCAGCGCGCTGCCGTCGAGCACCGCGCGCGCGACCGCGGTACGCCCGCCGGTCTCGGTGGGCTCGGCATACGACAGGAACACGGTGCGGTCGGCGGCGAAGCGCGGCGACACGGCGACGTCGAGCAGCCCGCCCTGGCCGCGCACGAGCACCGCGGGCACGCCGTCCACCGGCGGCGACACGCGCCCCTGCGCATCGACGATGCGCAGCCGCCCGGGCCGCTCGGTGACCAGCATCCGGCCGTCGGGCAGGAACGCGAGGCCCCAGGGGAAGGCCAGGCCGCGCGCGAACTCGGTCACCTCGAGCGTCGCGCGTTCGGTCTGGAACGCCCGCGGGGGCGGCGTGCCCGGGTTCTCGCCGAACGCACTCGGCTGCGACGCGCCGAAGTTCGGCAGCGCGCAGCCGGCCACCACCAGCAGCGGGACGAGGCGGGCCGCGAGGCGGGCGGGTTGCAGGCGGGCGGAGATCGGCATGCGGCCGATGGTAGAGCAGTCGCCGCGAACCCCGCGCGGGCGGGGTCTTTCGTGCGCGCCCGCGCTCAGGCGCCCAGCCGCCGGGCGAGGCGCTCGCGCAGCGCCGGCGACGCGAGCGAGTCCAGGTAACGGCGCTCGAGCCGGTCCGCGTCGGCGCGGCCCGCGGCGAGTTCGGCCAGGCTCGCCTTCATCCCGGACATCGCGACCGGGTCGTTCGCGGCGAACGCCTCGACGTAGCGCGCCACGGTCTCGCCCAGCCGCTGCGCGTCGACCAGGTCGGTCAGGAAGCCGATCCGCAGCATCTCCTGCGCGTCGATCGGCTCGGCGGTCAGGAACAGCTTGGTCGCGGCCGACAGGCCGAGCCGTTCGACGTAGCGTCGCAGCCCGCCCGGGTAGTAGTGCAGCGCGAAGCGCGCCGCCGGCATGAACATCCGGCAGGCGGGTACCCCGATGCGCAGGTCGCAGCACAGCGCCAGGTCGGTCGCACCGCCGAAGACGCCGCCGTGGATCGCGGCGACGGTGGGCAGCGGCAGCCGCTCGATGCGGTCGAGCAGCGCCTCGAGCGCGCGCTCGTCGAGCCGCGCGGCGATCGCCTGCAGCGTGTAGCCCGAGCTGAAGGTGCGCGGCCCGCTGCCGGCGAACACCAGCGCGCGCACGGCCGGCGCGGCGAGCGCGGCGTCCAGGTGCGCGTGGACCACCGCGATGTCGTCCGGATCGAGCCGGTTGTGCTCCGCGGGGCGGTTCAGCCGGATCGTCGCGCGCGCGCCGTCCAGCTCGAGCAGCGGGGCGGTGTCGGGGACGTCGGGCATGCGGGGGGTGCGCGGGGATGCAGGTTCGATTGTGCCGCCGCGTAGGGCTCAGCGCACGCTGAACGGCACGCGTTCCCAGCGGCCCTGGGCATCGATCACGGTGAGCGCATGGTCTCCGGGCGCCTGCAGCCGCAGCTTCAGCACCGGCGCACCGGCCGGTGTGCTGCCCACCCACGCGCCGTCGAGCAGCCAGGTGAGCGCCTCGCGCGAGCCCACCGCCTGCAGCGACAGCACGGCCTCGGTGCGCCCGGGCGCGAAGCGCGTGGTGCCGCCGGGCTCGAGCCCGGTCACGCGCAGCGCGCGCCGCGGGTCCGCGGGCGCGCACCGGGCCGACCACGGCAGGCGCTCGGCTTCGCTGCGCCAGCGCCCGTCGATCCACGGCTCGAGCAGGGCCGGCCACCGCGCGACCGCGACCTCGCGCACCGCCGCGCCGGCGGGTGCCGCGCAGCCCGGCGCGAGCCGCTCGCCGCGGCCGAGGTCCACGCGCGCCACCGCCACCGGCGGACCGGGCCGCACGCGGTCCGGCAGGGTCGGCGGCGCGGTGCCGTCCAGCGTCCACGCGCGCCGGTGCACGCGGCAGAGCTCGGGCGGCGTGGCCGCCGCCGACAGGCCGAGCGGCCAGCAGACCTCGGTCGCGGCGACGCCGGCGGGCACCGTGCGCGGTCGCGCGGCGCTCGGCCCGAGCGCGGCCACCAGGTCCTGCAGCAGCGGCGCGGCGGTGTTCGCCCCGAAGTGACCCGGGTTCGGCGTGCCGTCCGGGCGGCCCACCCAGACCCCGACCGTGTGACGGTCGGTGACGCCGATCGCCCAGGCGTCGCGAAAGCCGAAGCTGGTGCCGGTCTTCCAGGCCAGCCGGCGCGCGGTCTCGCGAAACGGCGCGTCCGGCCGCCCGCCGTTCTCCAGGATCTCGCGCACCACGAACGCGGCGCCCGCGCTCATCAGCCGCGTGTCCACCGCCGGCGCCTCGGGCTGCAGCCGGGGCCGACCCGCGATGCCGTCGCGCGCGAACGCAGAGTAAGCGCCCACAAGCGCCTCCAGCGTCGTGCCGCCGCCGCCCAGCGCGAGGCTCAGGTTCGGTGTGGCGGCGTCGGGCAGGCGCAGCCGTACGCCGGCCTCGTGCAGCCGCGCGGCGAAGCGGGCCGGACCCACGCGGTCGAGCAGCTCGACCGCGGGCACGTTGAGCGAGCGCTGCAGCGCCTCGGCCGCGCTCACCGGTCCGGCGAACGCCGCCTGGAAGTTGCCCGGTGCGTAGCCGCCGAAGTCCTGGGGCGCGTCGGCGAGCAGGCTCTCGGAGTGGATCAGGCCATCGTCCAGCGCCATCGCGTACAGGAAGGGCTTGAGCGCCGAGCCCGGCGAGCGCACCGCGCGCACCATGTCGACGTGGGCGCCGCGCGCGTCGTCGGAGAAGTCCGCCGATCCGGCGTAGCCGAGCACCGCGAGGTCGGCGTTGTCGACCACGAGCGCGGCGATCGACACCCGGGGCGGGAGCGTGCCCAGCCGGTCGAGGAGCAGCCGTTCGACGCGTGCCTGCACGCTCGCGTCGATCGTGGTGCGCACCACCCGCGGCGCGGCCTGCCCCGCACCCGCGGCGCTCCCGGCCGCGCCGCCCCGGGCCGCGCCGCCCCGGGCCGCGAGCGCCGCGCCGCCGGCACCCGCGCCCGCGCCCGCCCGCGCCTCGCGGCGCACGCGCTCGGCGGCCAGCGGCGCGAGCCAGCGGGCGCGCAGCGGCGGCGCGAACACGGTCTCCTGCATCGCCTGCGCGACCTGCTCGGGCGGCCATGCGCCGGTGTCGCGCATCCGGGCGAGCACCTTGTCGCGCGCCCGCTGCGCGGCCTGCGGCGCGCGGTCGGGCCGCAGACGCGACGGCAGCTGCGGCAGTGCGACCAGGAGCGCGGCCTCGGCGTGGCCGAGCTCGTCGGCGCCCTTGCCGAGGTAGGCGCGCGCGGCCTGCTCGACGCCTTCGATGCGCCCGCCCATCGGTGCGCGGTCCAGGTAGAGCGCGAGGATCTCGCGCTTGGACAGGTGCAGTTCGAGCTGCAGCGCGCGGGCGATCTGGCGCAGCTTCGCGCCCGGCGAGCGCGACCGGCCGTTGGGCGGGTCGACCAGGCGGGCGACCTGCATCGTGAGCGTGGAGCCCCCGGACACCACGCGGCCCGCGCGCAGCCACTGCCAGCCGGCGCGTGCGAGCGCGAACGGGTTGACGCCCGGGTGCAGGTGGAACCACCGGTCCTCGTAGCGCAGCAGCGCCTCGAGGTACAGCGGCGAGACCGCCTCGGGCGGCACCGGCGTGCGCAGCGCGCCGTCGGCGCCCGGCCAGCCGCGCAGCGGCGTGCCGTCGCGGGCGAGCACGGTGGTCGTGCCGTCGCGCACCGCGCCCGGGCGCGCCGGCTCGGGCAGCGGGAAGGCCGCATCCAGCGTCGCCACGCCCAGGCCGATCGCGAGCAGCGCGAGCGCGGCGCGGCCGGAGCGCGAACGCGGCACGACCTGCATCCGGGCCCGGATCAGCGCGGCGCCCGCGGGTCGACGATCACGACGTCCGCCTCCGGGGGCCCGGTGCCCCGCACCTCGGGCCGGTACATGTCCTCGGCGAACGGCGCCGGCACGACGAAGCGCCCCGGGGTCACCACGCGCACGAGGTAGTACAGGTTCAGCGCGCGGCCATCCAGGTCGGCAGCCGCGACGAACCGGTCGTCGCGGTACTCGGTGTGCCGGATCCGCTCGTCGGCCATCGCCTCGGCCACGCTCGCGCCGCCGACCTTGAAGTCGCCGGCCGCAGGGCCGCGGCTCAGGTTGCGGTTCTCCACCTCCAGGCCCGCCGGGATGCGGTCCACCACCAGCCCGTCGCGCACCCGCTGGCGCGCCTGCACGCGCAGCCGCACGACCAGCAGCGCGCCGGTCTCGAAGCGGCGCCCGGTCGCCGCCTGGCCGTCGGCGGTCCACCAGGTGCGCTCGATCGCGATCGCGTCGGCCCGCGGCGGCGGGGCCTTGACCGGGTGGCCGGAGACCGCGAGCTCGACGAACAGCGGGCCGCCCGAGTCGTTCGTGACCGCGAGCCCCCGCTTGAGCGCCGCGGCGTCGAACGCGCGGTGCTCGATCGACGGCGAGGCGAGCGCGATCCGCTGCGCGCCCGCCTGCAGCGTCGCCCGCCAGGGGGTGCCGTCGCCGCCGGCGGCCCGCGCGGCGAGGAAGAGCGCGAGCTGCTCCTGGGTCGAGAACCAGCGCCGCTCGGCCGACGCGTCGGCAACCGACTGCAGCAGCGTCTCGCGCTGCGGATGCTCGACCCGGTGCCGGTGCATCAGCGCGTAGGCGAGCGCCGCGTCGCGCAGCCACGAGCCGTAGTCGCCGAGCCACTCGTCCGTGCCCGACCGGGAGGCCGGGTTCAGGCCGTAGCCGCGCGCCATCGCCTCGTCGATCGCAACCGCGGCGCGCGGCTCGTCGCCCATCAGGCGCAGCGCGAGCCCCAGGTGCAGCAGCGGCAGCGGCGAGCGCGCGCCGTCGCGCCACTGGTCGTGCAGCGTGCGCAGCGTCGCGAGCGGCGCGCGCTGCTCGCGCGCGAGCACGTAGCCGGCGTGCGCCGCCTCGGCCAGGCGCTGGTGCGCGGCGAGCAGCGCCTGCGCCTCGGTGGCGTCGGCGAGCCGCCCCTGCGCGTCGCGCCGCGGCTCGCGCGGCGCGCGGACCTGCAGCGCCGGCGAGCGCTGCAGCTGCTCGAGCAGCGCGGTCTGCGCGCGCGTGGCCATCGCCTCGGGCACAGCGAAGCCCGCCGCGCGCGCGTCCTGCATGAAGCCGGCGACGTAGGCGCCCAGCCAGCCCTCGGCCGGGTTGTTCGACGCCCACAGACCGAAGCCGCCCTGGGGTTGCTGCAGACCGGCCAGCCGCGCGAACGCCGTCGCGAGGCGCCGTTCGCGCTCCTCGCGCGACAGCCCGGACAGCCCGACCGCGGCCGCGCCCGCCTCGTCGACGAAGATCAGCGGATAGGCGCTGCTCGTGGTCTGCTCCAGGCAACCGTACGGATACGTGAGCAGGCCGCGCACCGCCTGCCGGACGTCGATCGGCGGCCGGTTGGAGACGGTCACGCCGACGGTGGTCGAGCCGGGCCACAGCCCGTCGGCGAGCGTTGCATCCAGCTTCGCGAGCGCCCCGGGCTCGACCCGCAGCCGTCGCACCTCGCGCAGCACCGGGGTGGCGGGCTGCACCTGCAGCGCCGCCTCGCGGACCAGCCGGATCGGCCCGGCGGTCACGGTCACCCGGATCGGCGCGAGGCCCGCGGCGTCGGTCGCCTCGGCGGAGAAGCGCAGCACCGTGCGCTGCCGGTCGGCGAGCTTCACCGGCGCGCTCGCGCCGGTCAGCCGCAGCGGCGCGCCGGCCTCGAGCGCCACCGACACGGTCTGCGGCGCCCCCGACAGGTTGGTCAGGTCCAGCGCGATCGTCGCGCTGTCGCCCGGCGACACGAATCGCGGCATCGAGAGCTCGGCGACGATCGGCGCGGCGACCACCATCTCGGCCTGGGCGGACGCGTAGCGCTCGGCGCTGTGGGCGACCGCGCTCAGCCGCAGCGTGCCGTTGAAGTCCGGCAGCGAAAGCGGCACGCTCGCCTCGCCGTTGCCGTCCACGGTCACCGGACCGCTGAACAGGTCGACCAGCCGCACCCGCCGCGGCAGGCTCTGCGTGTCGCGCATCGCCGCGTCGCCGCCGAATCGCTGCTTGGCGGTCGCGCCCTCCATCCGCTCGATCAGCCGTCCGTACAGGTCGAGCAGGTCCGCGGCGAAGCGGTGCTTGCCGAAGAAGAAACCGAACGGATCCGGCGGCGCGAACCCGGTCACGTTCAGGATGCCGACGTCCACCGCCGACAGCGTGACCGTGGCCTCGCCGCGCACCGGCTGCCCGGATGCGTCGGTCAGCCGCAGCTTCACCGGCACCGTGCGCTCGGGCTGGGTCCGGGCGGGCGCGTCGATCGCGAGCCGCAGCGCCCGCTCCTCGCGCGCGAGCGGCAGGTGCACCAGGCCGAGCGCACGCGCGGGGGTGACGCGCTCGCCCTGGCTGCCCGGGCGGAACGCGACCACGCCGACGTACAGGTCGTGCCGGTTCCAGGACGCCTCGATCGGGATCTCGATCGACGTGCCCGAGGCGCGCACCGCGATGCGTCGGTGGCTCAGCACCCGGTCGCCCTCGACCGTGACCAGCGCCTCGCCGTCGTGCGGCGGCACGATCGTGAGCCTGGCGCGGTCGCCCGCGCGAAACGGCGCACCCTCCAGGCGCAGCTGCACGCGGTCCGGCCGCTGTCCGACGTCGTCGGCATCCTGCGCCCCCCAGCCGGCGAAGAACCGGTGGCGTACCGCCAGGCCGGTCTCGGGGTCGTCCACCTCGATCCGGTAGCGGCCCCAGCCCACCGGCAGCGCCACCTTCGTGCGCTGCGCGAGCGGCAGCGAGCGGGCCTCGACCAGCTCCTCCTCGACCGTGTAGCCGCCGTTCCAGCCGCGGCCCTCGTCGTGGCGCCAGTACCAGCGCCGGTCCTCGCGGATCAGCCTGAGCGCCACCTCCCGGGCCGGCGCGAAGCGGCCCGCGGCGTCGCTGCGCACCAGCTCGAACTCGGCGAAGCCGGACTCGCGGGTGACGTCGCGCTCGAACAGCGGCCGCACGCCGAGCAGCACGGGCGCCGGCCACCAGCTGCGCTCGAGCGACCGGACCACGGGCCGCCCGCCCGACTCGAGCAGGCTGACGCTGGTGCGCACCTTCATCGGCGAGCGTCGCTCGGCCGCGTCCACCGGCACCTCGAGCCGGGCGCGGCCCGCGTCGTCCAGCGTCGTCTCGGGCAGGTCCTGCCGCTTGCGGGCGTCGTCGTCGGCGAGGTCGCCGAACACGAACCCGGGCCAGGCCTGGGGCAGCGCCTGGCGCTGGCGCTCGATCAGCACGCTGGCGAGCAGCCGGTTGCCGGCCGCGGGCGCGCCGTACAGGTAGTCGCCCTGCACGCCCACCCGCAGCGGCGCGTCGCCGCGCAGCGGCGCCTCGTCGGCGGTGAGCTGCAGCGTCATCCGCTCGGGCAGGAACTCCTCGACCTGGAACGGCCAGGCGGCGGCCGGCCGCGGCGCGCCCGGATCGGTGCGCAGCTCCAGCGTCCAGCGGCCGGTGGGCGCGTCGGCCGGGATCTCGACCGCGTGCTGGTAGTGGCCGGCCGCGCCCGGGTGGGCGCTCACGATCCGCGTGGCGACCACGTCGCCGCTCGGCTTCTTCACCGTGAGCGTGAGCGGCGCGGGGCCGCCCGCCGCGGGTGCCGGCAGCGGCCGGCCGTCGGCGTCGCGTGCGATCACCGAGACCGTGAAGGTCTCGCCGGGCCGGTACAGGTCGCGGCCGGCGTACACGAACAGCTTCTGGTTGCGCGACGGATGGCCGCCGACGTCGAACTCGGACAGGTCCAGCGCGGGATCGCGCAGCGCCACCATCGACAGCTCGCCCGAGCGGCGCGCGAGCACCACGCGCGCGGCGTCGCTCGCGCCGGAGAAGGTCGCGCGGCCGTCGACGTCGGTGTGCGCCTGCGCGAGCGCCTTGCCCGTGGCGTCGATCAGCGACACCTCGATGCCCCGCATCGCGGTGCCCTTGTCGAGCGAGGTCGCGAACACGTCGGTCTGCGCGGCGTGGCGACGCACGTGCAGGCCGATGTCGGTGACGTGGAACCAGGTGACCTGGTAGTCCCACGAGAAGCGGCCGGGCGGGTTCATCACCGCGACGTACACGCCCGGCTCGCGCAGCTCGCGGATCGATTCGATCGGCAGGAAGCTCACGTTGCGCCGGTCGGGCCGCGGGTCGGTCGCGAAGCGGCCGAGGTGGACGCTGTCGGCGATCTCGCGCAGCGACTCCAGGTGGTGCAGGCCGACCGTACCGCGCAGCCGGCTCGACGGATCCGGGTCGACGTCGCCCGGGTCGGCGCCCTCGGGCGCGCGCCGGCCGGCGACCCGCTCGAGGAACTCGGCGAGCGACTGCGGCCGCACCCGCAGGAACTGGACGTCGACCTCGGGGGTGTTGACCGTGACCACTGGCAGGCCGCCGTTGCGGCCGGCGGGCAGCACCACGCCGCGGCTGGCGAAGTGGAACGCGGGCGGCATCGCCTCGCTGGTCACCGTGCAGGCCTGCGCGGCGCCGAGCGTCGCGCCGTCGGCCGACGCGAGCGCTGCGCCGATCGACAGCCGGTACGCACGCTGCGGCGTGACGTACGGCAGGTACAGCACGCGCGGATTGGCACCGAGCACCCAGCGCGCCTCGAGCGGCCGCGCGCCCGCGCCCTCGCCCTCGACCGCGGTCACCAGGCGCGCCCAGTCCTGCGAGCGCGCGAGCGGCCGGGTGAACGCGATCGCCACCGCCGGCGAGCCGTCGAAGGTGCGCGCCCGGCAGTCGGCGAGCGCGAACGCCTGCGGGGTGCCGAGGCTCGCCTCCGCGGGCGCGGGCGGCGGCGCCTGGCGGGTCCACAGCAGCGCCGCGATCACGGCGCCGACCAGCGCGAGCAGTGCGAGCATCGAGGGACGCAGGGCGAGGGGCAGCTTCATCGTGGGGGCCGCGCGAGGGTGGCCCGCGCCCGGGCGGCGCGTCCCCGGCATTGTCGCTCCGCGCGCGCGGCCGCGGGGCGCTCGACGACCGAACGGCCTGAGCGCGGCGGCGGGTTGCTGCGAGCACGCGCGCGCGGGGCGGTCGGTGGCGCGCCGCGGCACGCCGGCTGGCGGATCCGGGGGGCCTGCGGCGACAATCGACGCACGCCGGCCGTCGGCGCACCGATGCGACCGGCCCGGCCCCCGAGGAGAGCCCGTCGATGCGTCGATCCCGCGAACCCTTCGTGCCCGATCCCGAGCAGATGGCGCTGTGGCCGGCGGTGTCCGGCAACGCGATCAACGGCGTGGACGAGCCCGATCCGCGCCCGCCCAGCCGGATCTACTGGCACGCGCCGGACGCCACGCCGCACGGGCCGCTGCAGCGCTGGTTCTACGCGCGCAGCCCGAACGACGAGCGCCTGGCCCGGGCGCGCGCCGAGCGCCAGTCGACGATCGACGCGCCGCTCGCGCCGCTCGCCCCCGAGCCGGACGAGCTGCCGGCGCACGCGCGGTCCGCGGAGCTCGCGCAGGTCGCCCGCGCGCTCGGCGCCGACGACGTCGGCATCGCGCGGATGCGTCCCGAGTGGGTGTTCGAGGGCTGCTCGGTGCCGCAGCGCTGGGTGATCGTGATCGCGGTCGCGCACGACTTCGAGCAGATCCGGACCGCGCCGGACGTGCCCGCCGCCGCCGAGGTGGTCCGGCAGTACGGCCGCGGCAACCGGATCGCCAAGGGCGTCGCCTCGTGGTTGCGCGAGCGCGGGCACGACGCGGTGCCGCACGGCGGCCCGATGGCCGGGCCGGCGGTGCTGATCCCGCCGGCGATCGAATGCGGCTTCGGCGAGCTGGGCAAGCACGGCTCGCTGATCCACCGCCGGCTGGGTGCGAGCTTTCGCCTCGCCGCGGTGTTCACCGACGCGCCGCTGGTGGCGGACGCGCCCGACATCTTCGGCGCCGACGACTTCTGCACGCGCTGCCGCGTCTGTTCCGACGCCTGCCCGCCCGCGGCGATCGCCGACGAGAAGCGGCTGGTGCGCGGCGAGCACAAGTGGTACGTCGATTTCGACCGGTGCCTGCCGTACTTCAACGAGCACATGGGCTGCGCGATCTGCGTCGCGGTGTGTCCGTGGAGCCTGCCCGGCGTGGCCGGGTCGCTGGTCGAGAAGATGGCGCGCCGCCGCGCGCGGGACGACGGCGGCGCGGCCGACCGGGGCGAGCCGGCGGTTTGACCGGCGGGCGGGCCCGCTCCTATAGTCGACTCCCGACGCGCGGACCGACGCGTCGCTCGACCGGATCTCTCGCCGTGACCGTCTCCAGCCCATCCGCCGACCGACCGAACGTGACCTGGAGCGGCGGCACCGAGCACTGGACCCGCAAGGGCGACGTGCGATTGTTCCTGTGGCGTAAACAGCCCGCTGCCGGCGTCTCGAACGCCGGTCGCATCCTGTTCGTGCACGGCTCCTCGATGGCCTCTCAGCCGACCTTCGACCTCGCCGTGCCCGGCCGGCCGCACTCGTCGGCGATGGACTGGTTCGCCGCGCGGGGCTTCGACTGCTGGACCATGGACAACGAGGGCTACGGCCGTTCGGACAAGCACCGCCCGATCAACTGCGACATCGCGAACGGCGCCGACGACCTGGCCGCCGGCACCGACCTGATCCGCGCCACCTGCGGCTCGGAGCCGCTGCTCGTCTACGGCATCTCGTCGGGCGCGCTGAAGGCGGCGCTGTTCGCACAGCGCCACCCCGAGCGCGTCGCGCGGCTTGCGCTGGATGCGTTCGTGTGGACGGGCGAGGGCAGCCCGACGCTCGCCGAGCGGCGCAAGAAGCTGCCCGAGTTCCTCGCCAAGACCCGCCGGCCCGCCGACCGGGCGTTCGTACGCAGCATCTTTTCGCGCGACCACCCGGGCACCGCCGACGAGGCGACCGTCGAGGCGTTCGCCGATGCGATCCTGACGCTGGACGATTCCCTGCCCACCGGCACCTACGTCGACATGTGCTCGAAGCTGCCGGTGGTGGATCCGACGCGCATCCGCGTGCCCACCGCCGTGCTGCGCGGCGAGTACGACGGCATCGCCAGCGTCGAAGACCTGCTTGCATTCTTCGCGAAGCTGCATACGACGGACAAGCAGTTCGTCGTGATGCGCGGCATCTCGCACGCGAGCTTCCAGCAGAAGAACCACTTGATGGTCTATCACCTGCTGCATGCGTTCTTCACCCAGCCCGCGCCGGTCTACACCGGCGAGGTCTGCCCATGAACCCGCTGCGGCGTCGGCTCGCGCGCGCAGTCGCCGCGCTCGCGGCGGCACCGGCGGCGCGCGCGCAGGGTCCGGCCTGGCCGAACCGGCCGGTCCGGCTGATCGTGCCGTTCTCCCCCGGCGGCTTCACCGACATCGTTGCCCGCAGCCTGTCGCAGCGGCTGGGCGTCGCCCTGGGCCAGCCGGTGGTGATCGAGAACAAGCCCGGCGCCGGCTCGACCATCGGGGCGGACTTCGTCGCGAAGGCTCCACCCGACGGCCATACGCTGCTGATGGTGTCGACCACTCACGTGATCGGCCCGGCGCTGTACCGCAAGCTTCCGTACGACGCCATCGGCAGTTTCACGCCGATCATGCGGATGGTCGATGCGCCCTACGTGCTGCTCGCGCACCCGTCGCTGCCCGCTCGCAGCGTCGAGGAGTTGATCGCGCTCGCCCGTGCGCAGCCCGGTCAGATCGACTACGCGTCCTCGGGCAACGGCAGCGCCCAGCACCTGGTGGGCGCGCTGTTCGCGTCGATGGCCGGCGTACAGATGCGTCACATTCCGTACAGAGGCAGCGCGCAGGCGACGCAGGACCTGCTCGCCGGCTTCGTGAAGACTGGTTTCATGGGCACGCCGGTGGCCAAGCAGCACGCGTCGGCCGGCCGGCTGCGCGCGCTCGCGGTCTCCAGCCGCAGCCGTTCGCCGCAGCTGCCCGACGTGCCCTCGCTGCACGAGGCCGGCGTGCCGGGCTATGACGCGACCATCTGGCTCGGGTTGCTCGCGCCTGCCGGCACGCCGCCCGAGATCGTCAACCGGCTGCACGCGGAGGTGGCCAAGGTCCTGGGCGATGGCGAGGCGCGCCGCTCGGTCGGCGAGGCCGGTGTGGACGTCGGCGTGTCGACGCCCGCGGACTTCGAGCGACTGCTGCGTAGCGAGCTCGAGCGCTGGGGCCGGGTGGTCCGGGAGACCGGCGCGACCGTGGATTGACGCGGCCGCGTCGCGCGCGTGGCGTCGGCCGCGCACGGGCCTGTTCGAAGACCGGAGCGAGCGCCGACCGGCGGGCGGTGCGCCTCAGCCCGCGGCCGCCTTCGGCCGCCGCACCACCTGCACGATCCGCTCGCCGTCCGATGGCGCGATCGGGGCCGCTGCGGCGTCCGCGGCCGGCGGCGCGTGCGGCGGGTCCAGCTCGCCGCGTGCCCAGCGACCGAGCATCTCCCGCCACTGCGCGCGCGCGGTGACCACCGAGGCGAGCTTCACGTGGCCGAAGCCGCGGATCCGCTCGGGCACGCGTGCGATGTGCACCGCAAGCGGCAGCCGGCGTGCGTCCAGCGCCGGCAGCAGCCCCTCGACGATCGTGCGGTACTCGTCGACCAGCGCGCGCTCCATCCGGCGCTCGTCGGTGCGGCCGAACGGGTCGAGCACCGTGCCGCGCAGCGGCCGTGCGGCGGCGAGCACGCGCATCGCGGGCATCATCCACGGCCCGAGGCCGACCTTGCGGGGCGTGCCGTCGGGTCGGCGAAAGCGCGCGCCCAGCCTCGAGAGCAGCGGCGGCGCCATGTGGAAGCGCAGCCGGTCCCAGCCGTCGAACTGCCGGCGCAGCGACTCGAGGAACTCGCCGTCGGTGTACAGCCGCGCCACCTCGTACTCGTCCTTCACCGCCATCAGCTTCGCGAGCTGGCGCGCGACCGCGGCGGTGAGCGGCAGCGAGGCCTCGTCGGCCGCCGCCGGTGCGCCGCCGAGCGCGAGCGACTCCGCGGCGCGCACGCGGGCGACGAACGCCGCGTAGCGTCGCGCGTATCGCGCGTCCTGGTAGCGCTCGAGGAAGCGGGTGCGCCGGGCGATCAGGCCGTGCTCGCCGTCGAGCGCCCCGTCGGTGCCGACGGGCGAGGTCTCGCCGCGCACGAGCGCGGCGATCGCCTGCGGGCGCGCGGCCGCGAGGCGCCCCAGTGCGAACGCGAGCCGGTTGACCGGCACCGCGACCGCGTTCAGCTCGATCGCGCGCAGCATCGCCGCCTCGCTCACCGGCACCAGCCCGTGCTGCCAGGCGAACCCCAGCATCACGACGTTGGAGGGCAGCGTGTCGCCGAGCAGCGCCTGCGCGATCGCCTGCGCGTCCAGCGTGCGCAGTCGGTCCGCGCCGGCGGCCGCGCGCAGCTTCTCGAGCAGCGCGGACGAGCGCAGCGAGGCGTCCGGGTCGCGCACGAACGCGGCGGTCGGCAGTTCGTGCAGGTTGGCCAGCACCACGGTGCGGCCGTGCTTGACCGTGGCGAGCGCCTCGGGCGAGGCGCCGACCACCAGGTCGCAGGCGAGCACCGCGTCGGCCTGCTGCGTGTCGATCCGGACCTGGTTGAGCAGGTCCGCGGTCGGCGCCACGCGGACGAACGACAGCACCGCGCCGCCCTTCTGCGCGAAGCCCATGAAGTCCAGCACCGACGCCTGGCGGCCCTCGAGGTGCGCGGCCATGGTGATCAGCGCGCCGACGGTCACCACGCCCGTGCCGCCCACGCCGGTCACCAGCAGGTCGTACGGGCCGCTCCAGACCCAGGGCGCGGGCGCGGGCAGGGTGGCGAGTTCGTGCGCGAGCGCGTCGCAGACCGACGACGCCGCGCGGCCCGCGGCCGGGTCCGTCGCGGCGGGGCGGTCGTCGGACGGCGCGCCGATCGACGCCGCCGCCTGCCGCCGCAGCCGCGCGCCCTCCACCGACACGAAGCTCGGGCAGAAGCCCTCGACGCACGAGAAGTCGGTGTTGCACGAACTCTGCTCGATCGCACGCTTGCGGCCCCAGTCGGTGTCCACCGGCACCACCGACAGGCAGTTCGACCGACGGCCGCAGTCGCCGCAGCCCTCGCAGACCCGCTCGTTGACGAACACGCGCCGCGGCGGCTCGGGGAACGCGGCCACGCCGTCGACCCGCTGCTTGCGGCGGCGCCGCTTCTCGGCCGCGCAGGTCTGCTCGTAGATCAGCACCGTGACCCCCGCGGTGTCGCGCAGACGTCGCTGCACCGCATCCAGCTCGTCGCGGTGGTGGAACGTGGCGCCGCGCGGGAACTCGCCGTGTCGGCCGTCGAACTTCCACGGTTCGTCGGACACCACCACCACCGCGCGCGCGCCTTCGGCCTGCACCTGCCGCGCGATCTCGGGCACGCCGAGGGCTCCGTCCACCGGCTGGCCGCCGGTCATCGCCACCGCGTCGTTGTAGAGGATCTTGTAGGTGATCGTCGCGCCGGCGGCCACCGATTGCCGGATCGCGAGGTACCCGGAGTGGTGGTAGGTGCCGTCGCCCAGGTTCTGGAACACGTGGCGGGTCGCCGTGAAGCGCGAGGCCGCGGCCCAGTCCACGCCCTCGCCGCCCATCTGGATCAGGCCCGCGGTGTCGCGGTCCATCCAGCTCGCCATGAAGTGGCAGCCGATGCCGGCGAGCGCGCGCGAGCCCTGCGGCACCACGGTGGAGCGGTTGTGCGGGCAGCCCGAGCAGAAGTACGGCTGGCGCCGGACGCCGTCGGCGTCGTTGGACAGCAGCGCCGGCATCGTGAAGTCCACGACCAGCGCGCGCCGGTCGAGCATCGGGTTCAGCCGCGCGAGCCACTCGGCCACCACCGGCATCACGCGCGAGGGCCGCAGCTCGCCGAGCGCCGACAGCAGCGGCGTGCCGTCGGCCGCGGTCTTGCCGGCCACGCGGGGGCGCTGGGCGTCGGGCAGCGGATAGAGCAGCTCCTTGATCTGCCGCTCGACCACCGGCGCCTTCTCCTCGATGACCAGCAGCTCCTCGAGGCCCTGCGCGAACTCCAGGATGCGCGTCGGCTCGAGCGGGAACACCAGGCCCACCTTGTAGACGCGCACGCCCGCCGCCGCGAGCGCGTCCGGGTCCAGGTCGAGCCGGCGCAGCACCTCCATGAAGTCGAAGTGCGCCTTGCCCACGGTGACGACGCCCAGCGTCGCCCTGGGCGAGGCGACCACGTGCCGGTCGATGCTGTTGACCCGCGCGAACGCGCGCACCGCATCGAGCTTGACCTCGAGCCGCGCCTCGATCGCGAGCGACGGCAGGTCGACCGCACGCACGTGCAGCAACCCGACGGTTGCGGGCGCAACGAACTCCACCGGATCCTCGAAGGTGAGCGCGACCCGGTCCAGGTCGACCGTCATCCCCGACTCGACGACCTCGCTGATCGCCTTGAAGCCCACCCACGCGCCCGAGAAGCGCGACAGCGCCCAGCCGTAGAGGCCGAACTCGAGGTACTCGGCGACGTTCGCCGGGTGCAGCACCGGCATCGACCACGCCTGCATCGCCAGGTCCGACTGGTGCGGCATCGACGAGGACACGCAGCCGTGGTCGTCGCCCGCCACGACCAGCACGCCGCCCAGCGGGCTCGCGCCGTACGCGTTGCCGTGCTTGAGCGCGTCGCCCGAGCGGTCCACGCCCGGGCCCTTGCCGTACCACATCGCGAACACGCCCTCGACCCGACGCTCGGGGTCGAGGGCGACGCGCTGCGTGCCCAGGCACGCGGTGGCCGCCAGGTCCTCGTTGATCGCCGGCAGGAACTCGACGTCGGCCGCCTTCAGCAGCGCGGCGGCCCTCCACATCTGCTGGTCGACCATGCCGAGCGGGCTGCCCCGGTAGCCCGACACGAAGCCGGCGGTCGCCCGGCCGCGCTGCGCGTCGAGCGCGCGCTGCATCAGCGGCAGCCGAACCAGCGCCTGGGTGCCGGTGAGGAAGACCTGCCCGCGGGAGGCCCGCAGGGCGTCGGCGAGCGCGTAGTGGGCATTCGCGAGCGGCGTGGCGGCCATCGCGGATCTCCTGCGGGGTGATTCGGTAAGTTTAGACTCCAATCCAGGCGGAACGTTTGCCGATCGGATACGAATCGACGATCATTCGAACGATTCGTTTCGACGGAATGCCGTATTGGAAAAGGAAAATCTCGACAAGGCCTCGCGGTCGATCCTGCGCGAGCTGCAGCAGGACACCCGCCGGTCGCAGCAGGTCCTCGCCGAGCGCGTGGGGTTGTCGGCCACGCCGGTGTGGCGGCGCATCCGGGAGCTGGAGGCGGGCGGGGTCATCCGGCGGTGGGTCGCGCTGCTCGACCGCGAGAAGCTCGGCCTGGGCACCTGCGTGCTCGCCAACGTGTCGCTCGAGCGGCATGTCGAGGGCGTGGTCGACGGCTTCGAGCGGCGCGTGCGCGCCTGTCCGGAGATCATCGAGTGCTACGGGATCACCGGCGAGGCGGACTACCTGATCAAGGTCGTGGTGCCGGACATGAAGGCGTACGACCGCTTCCTGCACGAGGTGGTGTTCCGCATCGACGGGGTCGCCAGCATCCGGACCCACGTCGTGCTGCGGGAGGTGAAGTACGAGACCGCGCTGCCGGTGTAGGCTGCGGCCCGTGCGATTCGTCCTGGTGTTCATCGGCCTGCTGGCCGTATTCGTCGGCATCGTGCTGATGCGCTTCGCCGCCGGTGCGATGCGCCTGCACGCGCGCATCTCGGCCTGGCCGCAGGCGCCCGGCACGGTCGTGCGCTCGCAGGTGGTCTACGGCGAGGCCGGGCGCGGCAGCACCGCGCGGCCGCAGATCACGGTGCGCTACGTCTGGGGCCGGCTCGAGTACGAGTCGTCGGACCACACGCACGGCGTGTCCTTCGGCGACTTCGACGCGGCCGCGCGCCGGCTGGTCGAGCGCCATCCGGTGGGCGCTGCCGTGTCGATGCGCGTGCAGCCCGGGCATCCGGAGTACGCGGTGCTGGACACCGGCTATCCGTCGCACGCGGTCACCGTCCAGCGGATCGGCGCGGTGCTGATCGCCGCGGGCATCAGCACGGTGGTGGTCGCGCTGTCGCCGGCGATGTCGGGTTGAGCGGGAGCCCGCGGAGGGCCGGTCGACGGGACGGCATCGCCTTCGCCGCGACCGGGCGTGCGTGAGGGTGCCCGAGCGCGCGCCGCGCGCAGGCCACGACAGGAGACAGCGACGATGGAGTCACCGGTGAGGGACGCACTGCGCGCGGCGCTGATCGCGCGCTACGGCGAGGCACCCGAGGTACCGCAGGGCCTGGCGGGGCTCGACGAGCTGCTGCGGATCGCCGCGCACGCGACGCACCGCGACTGGAGCGAGCGCCCGGTCGGGGTCGAGCTGGTGCGGCTGCTGTCGGCCTGCGCGTTCGCCGCGCCCTCCAAGAGCTTCCTGCAGCAGGCCGACGTCGTGGCGGTGCGCGACGAGGCGAAGCGCCGCGCGGTCGAGGCGCTGGTGCCGGCGATGCCGTGGCTGCGGCGCGCGCCCGAGCTGCTGGTGTTCTGCGGCGACGGACGGCGTTTTCGCAGGCTGTTCGAGCGGCGCGGCGTGCGCTTCGCCAACGAGCACCTCGACGGCTTCTTCAATCCCGTGGTCGACGCCTCGCTGGTGCTAATGAACTTCATCCGCGCCGCCGAGGCGGTCGGGCTGGTCTGCTGCCCGATCAGCGTGCTGCGCGATCGCGCCGGCGACCTCGCGGGGCTGCTCGAACTGCCGTCGCACGTGGTGCCGGTCGCCGGGCTGGCGATCGGCTGGCCGGCCGGCGAACGGGCGATCTCGCCGCGCCTGGGGCTGCAGGCCACGCTGCACGTCGACCGCTTCGATGCGGACGGCATCGATGCGGCGATCGACGCGTTCGACGCGCGCTACGTCGCCGCGCGCCGGCGGGTGGGTGCACCCTCCGGCGCGGGCTGGTCGGACGAGCGCGTGACGCAGTACGCCTCGACGCAGCGCGCCGACTGGGGGGCGTTCGTGCGGTCGCAGGGGTTCGACCTGTCGTAGCCCTGCGGTGGCGCACGGCCGCGGCCCGCTTGCCGGCGTGCGGGCGCCGCGGCACACTGCGCCGAGCGTTCCGTTCCCTTCACCCTGTCGCCAGGGGAGCCCCGCGGGGCTGAGAGTGCGGCCGGCGTCATCGGCCGCAGACCCTGGAACCTGACCCGGATCATGCCGGCGGAGGAAGTGCGACATGACCATCGCCAGTCTGGCGGCGCTCGCCGCCGCCCTCGTCGTCTTCACCTGGATCGGCGTGCGCGCGCGCGCTCCGGGCGGTGACCTCGACGACTACCTGGTCGCGCGCAACAGCCAGGGCTCGTGGGCTCTGGGCCTGTCGTTCCTCGCCTCGGGCATGGGCGGCTGGATCCTGTTCGCGCCGCCCGAGGTCGCGGCCTTCGTCGGGCCGGTGGCGCTCGCGGGCTACGCGGTCGGTGCGGCGCTGCCGTTCCTGGTGCTCGCCGCCTGCGGTACGGCGATCCGCGAGCGGATGCCGGCGGGCCGAAGTCTCGCCGAGTTCGCGCACCTGCGCTTCGGCAACGGCATGCGGCGCTGGGTCGCGGTGCTGTCGGTGCTGTACATGCTGTGCTTCCTCACCGCCGAACTCACCGCGATCGGCGGCATCACCGCGCTGCTGTCGGACGTGCCGGGCGCGGTCGCGGTGGTCGCGGTCGCGGTGGCCACGCTCGTCTACACCGCATGGGGCGGCGTGCGCGCGAGCATCCGCACCGACGCGTTCCAGGGCTGGCTGGTGCTCGCGCTGGTGGGGCTGGTGGCGATCGCGGTGTGGCGCTGGGCGCCGCCGGCGGACCTGTCGCGCGCGCTGCCGCGGGTGGGCACGGCGGACGCGCTCGCGGTGGCGCTCACGCTGGTGATCGCGGTGACCGCGGCCAACCTGTTCCACCAGGGCTACTGGCAGCGGCTGTGGGCGGCGCGCGATTCGGGCGCGCTTGCGCGCGGCGCGGCGATCGGCGGCGGCGCGAGCGTGCTGGTGGTCGCGGCGATCGGCGCGCTCGGGCTGCTCGCGCTCGCCTCGGGCGTTGCGCTCGGCACGCCGCCGATGCCGCTGTTCGCGCTGATCGGCCAGGCCCCGCCCTGGGTCGCGCTCGCCGCGCTCGTGCTCGCGGTGGCGCTGGTCGCCTCGTCGGTGGACACGCTGCAGAGCGGGCTGGTGTCGCTGATCGTCACCGAGCGCGAGGGCACGTCGGTGGCGGCCGCGCGCTGGATCACGGTGGCGCTGATGGTCCCCGTGGTGATCGTCGCGCTGCAGGGCTTCTCGGTGCTGCGCCTGTTCCTGATCGCCGACCTGCTGTGCGCGACCACGGTGGTGCCGCTGCTGCTCGGACTGTGGCGCCGGATGGACGCGCGCGCGGCGATCGCCGGATCGTTCGCCGGCCTGGTCGGCGCGGTGCTGCCGGGCTGGGTCGCGAGCGGCTCGCCGATCGCCGGACTGCACGCGGCGACCTTTCCTGGCAGCATCCCGACGCTCGGCCCGTTCGCGGGGGCGCTCGCGGCGTCCGCGCTGGTGAGCGTCGCGCTCGCGGCGAGGCCCTCGCGACGGGCGCCGACCGAGTCGGTGCCCGGCTGATCCCCCGGCGCCGCGCGGGCACCGGCCGCGGATGCGGCGAATGCGGCGACCGGCCCGAGTCCTGCGGCCGCGCGACACCGCGTCGGTGATCGACAGCCCCGGACGATGGCGTTGAACTGCCGCCATCGTCATGCGGCAGGGTCCGATGAGCCGATCAGCGGACGGTCTCGCGCACCCGGAAGAGCGCGTCGGCGGGCAGCCGCATCACCGCCTCGTAGCGGGCCTCGGCGGGCGTATCCCGGTTGATCGCCGCCATCGTCGCCATCGCTTCGGCGGGCAGCTCGTAGATCAGCGTGCGCCCGGTCCGGCGATCGGTCAGCCGCGCGCGGCCCAGCAGCCCGGGCTCGGTGCGGCCATCGGCGAGCGCAAGCGTGCGCTGCCCGAGGCTCGCCGAAACCGCGATCGCGATGCCGTCGAGCACGCACGCGCAGGGTGCCGCCGGCCCGTCCTGGTACTCGACCTCGATCTGCCGCCGGGGCGCGCCCCATCGGACGAGCGCATCCGAGCCGATGCCGATGCCGTACGCCACGAGGCTGCCGAATCCGCCGTGGACGCGCTCGCCCCACTCGGTCCACTGCGCCGGGGTCTGCGCGAGCGTCGGCGGCGCCGAGGCCGCCACGAGCAGCGCGACGGCCGCGACCGCGGCGGCGCGACCCCGCGGTCCGGGCGAGGCGGGGCGCGGCGATGCGACGACGGGCTGGGGCATCTGGGAACTCCCGGTTCGGGCGGCCGCCCGATGATCGGTCGCGGTGCGGGCGCAGGCAAGCCCGGCGCTGCGCTCGCGGCCCCCGAAGACCCGTCCGACCCCGATCGTGCGCGGCCGGGGTGAGGGCTGCGCGGGTCACCGCCTCCGCGGCTGCGTGTTCGATTCCCTCGGCCCCGGGGCCCGGCGGCCCGTCGCCCGCGCCCTGGGGCCGACCCGAGGTGGGGTCGGCCCGGACTGGGTCGCCGGCGGCGAAGGGTCGATCCTGGAGGGGGGGCCGCGGCCGGCCCGGGGTGCGGCGCACCGGGTGCGCGCCGGTCTGCGGACGGTGCGGTTCCCCGCATCGCGGCCCCGCTCGGGCCGCGGCCCGACGAGCCGACCCCACGACCATGCCTCCCGTGACGAACCGACCCCCGAGCGCTGCGGCGGCGCCGCGATCCGCGGTCGTGCCGCAGGCGGCGGCCCGGGGCGCTGCGAACGCGCCGAGTGGCCTGGAGCGTGCCCGAACGATGCTGCATCGGGCCTTCGAGCAGCCTGCGGCCCA
>Ga0169931_10002803_pt1 | contig 28115 bp, 18 predicted proteins | sample Kivu_15m_20L_FD_129675 | JGI IMG/M metagenome (GOLD analysis project Ga0169931, IMG submission 129675) | Freshwater microbial communities from Lake Kivu, Western Province, Rwanda to study Microbial Dark Matter (Phase II) - Kivu_15m_20L... | ecosystem: Environmental > Aquatic > Freshwater > Lake...
TAAAAAAAAGCAAGATAATAGCAGATTTCGCATTTACAAAAAAAATATGTAAACAATCTCAATTAATATTAGAAATTTTTATAAAAAATATGCATTGCAATCTTAAAAATATATAAGTTATAACAAAAATATATATGATTTTTTTTTTAATATATATGGATTTTTTTATGATATGTATAGAAAAATTGAAAATATGTATGCAATTTTTTACTATATTAGAATTTGTTATAAAAATATGAGGTAAGAAATCGGTATACAATTACGCAGCCCTTATTTAATTTAGAAAGAACCCTGATTATATTGGAGTTCAAGATTTGATTATCGTAATTATGCTGGATCAACAAATTTAAAAAAAAAGATAAATAATGTTAAAAATAAACAATTCATAAAATAAAATTTATTTCCGTAATTACATAAAATATTCAATATTTAAACAAAATTTGAATAGTCTTAATAATAAGATATAATCGTTATAAATTTACCTCATCTTAAGCTAACTTAAGTTAATCTGATTTCTGTTTTTCTTTTTTTATTTTGTAAATTTCTTCTATATTTCCAGTAAGGCAATACTTGATGAATTTCTTGGTAATAAGCACAACCCAGAGCACATTTAGAAGCATGAGTATATTTAAGAAACTGCATAAGGCATATTCAATAATATTCCATTCATAAGAACTTTTAATGACTTGATAAATGACATCTCCATAAACATAGAGTCTAGTGTAAGAAAAGACTACAAGGAACACAAAAGTGCTTATAAACATGACTTTATCCGATGTGTTAAGGTGAATAACGCTTCTAACGATACAAGAGAAGATGTCGCCAAAGTAGTGAATATAATAAACAACAGCCCCCACATGGGAGTAGTTTGATATGAAACTAAAAACTATCAAGGAATAGGTGACTAAGTGATGGAGAACCATAATCAAAAAATCTGATTGCAGAGGATTTGAAATCAGCACATATCCATCAAAGAGAGCAAAAGCAAAATTTATTTTGTAATATAAATCGAAATGTTGAGGCTTTTGAAAAAAAAAAATTTCGGGATATCCAGAATCGAATAACTTGCTAAATTGCCCATTACCGAACAAGGAAGAAGGCAAAAAATTTAAATCCTTCATAACGTAATAACCAAAAATAGTTGAAAAAACAAAAAAGAAACCCTTGAAAATTGCTGTACTTACCTTTTTCTTATAAATTTCAGCCAAATACTCTTCCCCTTTTACAAAATATTTGGGTGTAAGATTCTTTTCAACGATATTTATTGAGAAAAATAAAAAAAATTTGTGCAGCAAAACAAGAAACATAAAATAGTAGATGCCATGAAGTAGCTCTGAGTACGAGGGAAATATGTATTCTTGGTTTTCAGATTTCAAGGCTGATATTCTGTCGTCTATTTTGAAATACATTATATATGACCCGAAGATTACAGTTCCTATCAATAAGTAGGTTATAAGATCAACCCAGAGATTTGTGAAAATATATACTTTTTTTTCATGATTGTTATTGTCATTATTATCGTCTTTCTTTCCTTGAATTTTCATTAAAACTTATAATTATAATAAAAATTCTATAAATTCAGATAATATTTTAAGATCTTTTAAAAGTAAACTGATCGATCTCTTAAAGATAGCTATCTATTGATATGAAGAAATTCAACCGAATTTATTTTTGTTTTATTGAAATTTGGTTAAGATATTTAAATTAAGATATGACACGCTTGATCAAAGAGAATCTTTCTTGATCTAAGAGATTTATTATATTCAATCTGAATATACATAGGCACAATAATATGAATCATTTTATAAGAATTTATATAGCATTTTATTTAGTGTTGTGTCTATGAGCATAATTTTCATTCGATGGGGAAATTACCTCCCCCTATTCCAAACATTTATTCATAATTATATTTTTAAATTAGAAATTCCTAAGAACTAAGAATTTTTATACGTTTTATCTATTTTATTTAAATTTAATCAGATACCGTCGTAGCGTTAAGATTGTCATCAATAATTTTAAGGTGCCGAACGACTCATCATTAAATTAAATTAAAATAATTTTTCCTTTATCTTTAAATACTAAAATATTAATTAATTTAATTAATTAAAATAAATATTTACTTGTCAACAAAGCCAGGAATTTTAATTAAATTAATTTAGTTTTCAAAACTTTAATGAAATAATAAGAGAATGAAATTTTCTTTTATCAAAATCAAATTTTCTACAAATCATAAGTAATTAATTATGGAAATGAAAATATGAATGGTAATGTGCACGATATAAATTTAAGCATAATAAAATATTCATCACAATAAAACAATCAACCATCCCTTAAAATTTGATTTAATCCTAAGCGAAAGGTCAATTATGCTTGATCTATGCAATATTTCACCTATTCCATCCTAATTTAAAATTAAATCTAACTAAATTTTTTAATAATTATATAATTTAAAATATGTTCTTCATATTTCCATCCTAATTTATTATGACCCTATCAATAAATATTACATTACATAATTATCTGTATATTCCAAATAATCAAAGAAAATGAAATTTAAAAACAAAATAATCTTACATATTACCCAGAAAATAAAATATTTTATTAATTAATACTCAAACAATTTTAATCCATATCTAATTCAATTTTAAAAGATGATTGGTGAATTAAAAATATGATAGGATAATAGGAGTGTATAAATACGAAAAATAAATTTAAATTTAATAAAAAATAATGCCAGGAAAAGGAAAAGGAGGAAGAGGAAAAACTGCAGGAGCTACTAAAGCCGTTTCAAGATCATCAAGAGCTGGTCTTCAATTCCCAGTAGGAAGAATTGCCAGATATCTTAAACAAGGAAAATACGCTGAAAGAGTCGGAGCCGGAGCCCCAGTCTACTTAGCCGCTGTATTAGAATACTTAGCTGCTGAAGTCTTAGAACTTGCCGGAAACGCTGCTAAAGACAACAAGAAGACCAGAATTATCCCCAGACATATCCAATTGGCCGTCAGAAACGACGAAGAACTTAATAAATTAATGGCCAACACTACCATTGCTTCAGGAGGAGTCCTTCCCAACATCAACCCCCAAATTCTCCCAGCCAAGAAAGGAGATGAAAAGGAACAAAAAACCGAAGCTTAATTAAACTTTAATAGTTTTAATTTTTATTAACCTAAATTTTAAAATATCTACTCGTTTTTCTTAATATAAATGTTTAGTTTATTGAAAGTTAAGTGCAGTTATGACTTATATGGTATTTCCCTCTCAAATTTAAAATTAAAATTTAATTATTTAAAATAATTTTTTCATTATATAATAAAGAAAATTTATGTAATTTATGTAATCTCTTTTATTTTAAGAAGACGGTATAATTGTTAATGGAGAGTACAGTTAAACTGATAATTATATATATGTTGATGATTATCACATTTTAATGTGGAATTTTAATTATTATCTCATGGAGTATATATTTTTCGCCATTCATTTAGGTTTGCAAAATATTTAATGTAAATTTCAACATGTTTATGTTATCTAAGTTTTATTTTACTAAATTGAAAATGAAATAAATCATCATTACATGGATTGGATAATTATATTTATAAGAAAATTTTTATCCCTACTCAGGAATTAAGAGCAAATTTCATATGATTAGTTATTTAAACGTTATATTAGAAATAAAAACAATTAATTTCTCTTCTTTTCATATAAAAAAATTGGATAATTATATATGAGCCTTTTGAAGTCTCTACATGATAATCACAAATTTTATAAAATTAGATAAGATTATTATAATAAAAAGAAATTCTTATCATGAAATTTATATTATAATACCAGTCAATAAAAAAATTTATTATGGAAGAAGAATTAAAAAACAAGGAAAATGATTTTGAAAATCAAGTAAGCCCCATAAAATTCAAATACCCTCAAGATAATTTGGACTCTTTGACATCAATAACTAAAATACATGCAGGTTCTTCAGATTCAGAAAGAGCTCAGCAGTTTTGTAATATATAAAAATGATTTTAAAACCTCTAGTTGCTAAAAGAATTCTCCAATTTTTTCAAACACCGATCTTTTCGAATTTTCAATCAAGACATAATTATCTTACAGAAGAACTCGACGAGATCAAAATGAATCTCTTCACTGTAAAGGAAGAAAGTAAAACACAACATAAAAATATTTTAGTCGAATTCATCACCAAAAATCCTAACCAAACTAGAAATTCAATGACAGATGCTAATATAAATACCAATTTCAAGACCGGTACTAACAATTTAAAACAAGACAATTTCATAAAGCCCAAACGTAAGAAAATTCTCTAATTGTTATTGGATTTTAGTATCAATCAAAAAGTCTCAAAATGCAACGTCCTTTTATAACACAATCAATTCAAAGAAATTAATTGACTTGAAATCACCAAGAAGAAAACCGGAGCCAAAATTAGAATCCGACAAAAAAGATTTAAAGGAAGCCAAAGTAAAGAAGGAAAAGAGATTAATAATGAGCAGTCAAAAAATTGTATGAAATTTATTAATCGGAGTAGATTATGAATGAGCATTTTCAAACTGCAGAAAATACAGCAGGAAAAAATAAAGTTGAAGGTGGATCAATTAATCCAGAGACACATATGAAATTGAAAAGAAACCTCTCCGGCGAATTTAGAAACGAAGTTCCCGAGAAATTTCTTACCTTAGAAGATACTAAGCCAATCAAAAGAGCAAATTCTAAAAAACCCAATTTTAAAGCACACTCATTCTACAATTTCAATCTAGTCGATGAAAAACATTTTCCTAATGATGTGAGCGAAGTTAAAAAAGATTCTCATAAATTTGAAAAAATGTGGAAATATAATAAAGGAATCAAAGCTAATGAAGATGATACTAAACATAAAGAAAAGGTAAAGGAAAAGATCAGAAATAAAGAAGATAACAAGAAAAGCAATAAAAACTTTAAAATTAGGAAGGTGATAACAAAGAAAAATGTTAGGGGGGTGCATCAAAGTGAAAACATCTTAGATAAGCCTGAGATTGATAATGAAGGAGAAGAAGATATAAACCATGATATTAATTACGAGAGAAATGAAGAATTAAATGCGAATTTAGAAACATATCCAGATGTTGAATCACATGAAATTTTAGAATCAAATTTAAATGAAATAGTTGGAAATTTAGATATTCAAAATTTCCGTTTAGTTCATACTCAAAGTCATTCTTATCTTAAACTTGCTAGTTCTGATCCAAAATTGAAAGCTAATCAAGCCTCAGTAACAAATATAAGCGACGCTCAAGAAGCTAAAATTAATTCAGATACTCAAACTGTAAATGAAGTCGTTCAAGATAATGATAAAATAAAAGAAGCTGAAGATATTGTTAAAAATCATATCCCTGTTGAAGAAGCTGAAGATAATCTTATAGAACAAATCCTAGATCCAGAAGCTCTAGATAATCTTATAGAAGAAATCCTAATTCCAGAAGATGAAAATAATGTACATGAACATATCCATGTTAAAGAAGATGAAAATAATGTACAAGAACGAATCCCTCTTAAAGAAGCTGAAGATAATGTACAAGAAGATATCCCTCTTAAAGAAGCTGAAGATAATGTACAAGAAGATATCCCAATTCCAGAAGATGAAGATAATCTTATTGAACAAATGCTAGCTCCAGAAGATGAAAATAATGTACGAGAAAATATACCAGTTCCAGAAGATAAAAATAATTTACGAGAAAATATACCAGTTCCAGAAGATAAAAATAATCTTAAAGAACAAATCCCAGTTACAGAAGCTGAAAATAATAATACTGGGGCTGAAATGAGGATCGAGGGTAATTCACAAACCCTTTAACTTAAGATAAATAATTTAAAAAATATTTTGTTTAGTAAAAACTTTATTAAAGATAATTGAGTATTATAACAAATAAGTATAAAAAATATATAATCTACGATAGATAAATTGAGATAATAAAAATCTTTTTATTTTATTTAGATATGTTGAATAAAAAAATAAAAGGATCCCTATTATTAATTCTTCATATAATTTTATTTCAGACTTTAGACTCATAATCGGAATCGATTATTTCTTATTCTTAATTAATTCTTGATATTTTAATTTTTATATTTAAAGAATAAAAAATTTAAAAATGTTATCAACTCTGAATCTCAGTACAACAAACCAAAAATACTTTAAATTATGTCAAAAATTTCAATCAGAAAAATCTTTTTTGAAATTTTTTAATTCTCAGAACAAGAAATCTTTCTCCACTACCCAAAACAAAACTAATACAGGAATTTACCCAGATCGCTTCATAGATTACTTTTTAAAACCTTCTTTCTACAATTATAGAGACAACACTCTCTTCATAGAAAAAATTCTTCAAAACAATTTCACAGAATTGATTCTGTTCCCTGAAAATTATGGCAAAACTTTTAATTTAGAAACACTTAGGTTTTTTCTAAGCTCGAATATTTTGATAGACGAAAGAGTAGACAAACAAATGCGTATCGACTTCTTTTCAAAAACCAAAATATTTTATACGCCCACTTTCAATTCCCAATTCGCGAAATTTCCTGTGGTTTCTATTAACTTTAGAGAACTAGATCAAAACAATTATCGAGACAACGTTGAGAAATTCAGATTTCTTCTCAACCTGCAATTCGAGCAAGTTCTTCAATATATGCAATCAAAAGAGCATAAGGAAAATCTCACACACATCGACATTAAAAATATTGAGGAATTCTTTTTCAATTACAAAAACTACAAAGAAACTCTTCTCTTCAATTCTTGTAAAGATTTAACAAAAATTCTTCTAAAAATTACGAAACAAAACCCCTTTTTCATAATAGACGATTATGACTACCCTCTTTTGAATTCCTTGAAAAATAATTTTTATGAGGACATGCTAGTATTTATGGAAAGCTTTTTCAACATTTCTATAAAAAATAATAATTTCGTAAACAAATCAATCATCGCAGGTGTGAATAAAGTCAGCTACAACAAACTTTTTTCACAACTTTCGAATGTAATTGAATACAAGGAAGATGAAGAAAAATTTTTTGGTTTTAAAGATTTCGTGATGCAGAGATTGAACAAGGAGAAATTTGCAAACGATTTGTATCTAAGAGAGTTCTTTAATTTTTTAATCGATGAAAATTCTGAAAATTACATAGCTGGAATGAAGAGGCTTGTGAATCTCAAAAATTTAACAGAGCGGGAAATTTCTGACTTTCCAAAAGAATTTCAGACAGAAAAATTACTTGAAAGTAAATCCATCGAATTTACTAAAAAAATTTCTACAAAATTTTTAGAAGATTATTTGTATTATAACGGGATAATCAGTAGTAATGGTGAAATAGCTAATTCTTTCTATTCGGAAATCGTAAAAAATTCTTTGCCCCAACTGGATGACCCGAATTCGATGAAATTCGATTTCAACAAAAAATTGGCATACGGCTATTACAATTTTCTGTTCAATAACAATCTCGAAGGATATATGGAATATCTTAAAAGTCTCTTCGAGTTTGTAGCTCGAATAATGAAAAATAAAAAATTACAAACCACAAATAGCCACCTCCTTCCAGACTTTAATCTTCAATTTAGAACAGAAAAAGAATTCGAGACGTATTTAGTAGACATACTCACCTTAGAAATGAATAACGATGAATCTAACGAAAGAATTCAGATTTTTTCTATAGACGATGACGAGGTAACTCAGCTAAAACCTGAACTTAAGAAATTCACGTTGATTACTTATGATGATAAAAAGTTTGCGATTTTTGTTAAAGGAAATAAAATTAAACCAAGACACTCGAATACCTCCAAACAGGAAGAAGAAAATTTCCAAGACGAAACTAATGTCGAAGAGATTTTAAACAATCCAAATATTACAAAAATTTCGAATAAATCCACCTCTGAAAAATCTCCGTCTAAGAAACCTTTTCACATTGTCCCTTCAGGAATCATTCTATCAGAGTTAAAGAAAAAAAATGAAGAAATTTTGCAAGGAATCGACAGACAGGAGGCAATTAATTTCTTGACTAAGATCTCAACAGATTTTGAAATTGTTTATTTCATATCTGTCAGTAATTACACTAAGCAGATTGATTACTCTATGGAGATTGTTAAATTAGAAAAAGAATAATTTAGAGGATTATAAAATATAAGAGAAATATATTTTTTATAATTCATTAAACATATTTAACATATGTGCATTTATTATTTTAATTTATTTTAGTAGAAATTTAAAATGATGGAAGAATCAACTGCAGTTTTAATTGTATTATGTTTGGGAGGTTTAGGGTTAGCCTACGGTTTGTATTATATTTTATCGGTAAATAACTTTAGAATAATTTGAATATAGGTCTTTTCCATTAGTGTTAAGGAAATTACGAGTCTAAAAAGCGATGAGGAGTCAAAGGGCTTGATAATCTCAACAACCGAGAATGGAAAAGGTGATAGTCTCAGCAAAGAACAAATCCAAAATCTTAAGAAAAAATCTAATATAATTTTGTCAGGTGCAAATACTTTTTTCTTAAAAGTTTTATTGAATTCTCTTATTTTGGTTTTATTATTATCCTGGCTTGTGAAGCATATCGCTGACAAGCCAAATAATTTTTACAGAACTTCTGCTTTCCTTTTTGGTATTATCTCAAATTTTTTATGTTGTTATATAAGTGTGATCATTGCCTCTGGTTCAAATTACAGAATCGTCTACAAATCTTTGTAACTATCTTTTTTATATTTAGCTTCGGTTTATCTGAATCTTATAACATAGTATTCAAGGCGAGTCTTGTGATCGGCTTTTGTACAGTTAGTATAGCCCTCCTATCGCTCGCATGTTTGATTATGATTTATAAATCTATGCTGATCACGCATTTTTCTAAAACAGGCGATTACAATGATTTCTTTGAAAGTATTTTCGCATTCGGTCTTGGAGCAGCTACTGTGTCGCTTATTAGCAAGATTGCAGGAGGGTTATACGCAAAAACTGCTGATATAGGTGGTGACATTCTTGTGATGAAAGAACTGAAAAAATTTAATGAAGATGATGATAACAATCCAGTTAGTATTTACGATAAAATCGGAGACAATGTTGGAGGGATAGCAGGGATTGCGACTGATTCTTTCAGCACTTTAGCTCTTGCTCTATGTTCTGCACTGTACATTGCTTCAACCTCTGAGGAACTAGTTAATGCAGGAGGATATTACTACCCATTGCTAATTATTGCAAACGGTATTTTAATTTGTATTTTTTCTACCGGAGTGACATCTTTGTTATCCTCTTTCATTTCTTCACGATATTCCTTGTATTATTTGTTGATTTTTCAAATGCTTTTTTCTGTAGTACTTGTTCTTCCTACTTTTTATTTAATAGCGAAGAATTTCATTCCAGAAACATACAATATAGGAAGAAAGGGATCAATTATGTATAAAGAGGATATAAATCTATTTGAAACTATGCTGTGTCCTATTGCAGGGTTGATAAACGGTTTATTTATCTCAGCAATTAGTTACTACTACACAGCAAAGAGTAATCGTCCTGTTTCTCAAGTATTAGAAGCGACTAAGCAAGGAAGCACAATAAACATTATCTTCGGATTAGCCTTAGGGTATATTTCAACCATGGTACCTACAATATTGATAGCCGGAACTTTGTTTTACACTTACTACTTGTTGGATATGTTCGGGATATCCTTATGCGCATTAGGAATTTTAAGCACAATTCCGGTTTATATAGCAATAGATGCGTCAGCAACAGTTGCAGACAATTCGATAGGCTTAGGAATTTTATGTGGAATGCGTCAATCTCCCATAGAGAATTTGAAAAAAGTAGAGATAACCTGTAATTCTTTCGGGAAGGGCTATATCTTTGCAAGTTCTTCTATGGTATCATTATCTTTAATGGGCTCATACGTAATCATCTCGAAGCTAGTAGACATCGACGTAAATACACCTTTAATATTTGCAGGACTTTTGATCGGGGCAATGATACCATACTACTTCTCAGCTACTGTTTTAAAACTCCTTACAAACGGAGCAATCGAGTTAATAAAAATAATCAAGCAACAACGACAAGAAATTGTTTCTTCAGAATTAGCACATCAATCTAATGAGGAATCTAATAACAAATACCACGAAGTTTTAATCAACAATTCAGTAAAAAAATTATTCTATCCATGCTTTGTTATTTTCATATTACCTATTAAAATTGGATTGCTTTTTGGAGTAAAAGCAATCGCAGGATTACTATTAGGCTTGATAATTTCTGGCATGCAATTAGGAATATCAAGTTACGTTTCAGGAATTGCCTGGAAGAATTGTAAATCATCAATAAATGGTATGTTTGACTTATTTATTTTACTTTATTACTTTAATTAAAAGATTATGGTGTAAAGGTAACTTCCTACGAAAAGAAGCAAATAGACCTAAGAATTCTTCAAAAAACTTCTGAAAAGAAAAAGGAAAATTCAGAAATCATCGAAGACGAAATAAAAAATATACAGCTAGAAATAAACGAAATAGAAAAAGTAAGTGACCATCCTGAACGGACTGGTGTAATTACAATAAAAGAAAAGGATGATAAATTTTACAGAAGGTGTTTGAAATCTTCGATGATTGGTGACATAGTGGGAGATGCTCTTAAAGATTTATCTGGACCCATACTGATGGTTTGTATCAAATTACTTCCGGTAATTTGTATAGTATCAAGTCATTACTTTTCTAAAACATCTTTTCTGATTCAAAATTAAATAGTCTACTAAACTACTACATCAAATATAGCATATCTTATATCCTTTATCACTTGGCGCATGTCGATATATTTCATTAATTATTTTGAAACTCTCATTACAAAATAATAATAATTATCATAATCCATAAATTGTTAATTTGTATTTAAATAAATTAAATAATTTCTATGATTAAATCGAACGAAAATGAGTTCAACGAAAATCAATTGGAACCATTAATAAGTAAAATTCATAATTAGAATTTCTTATCATTAGAGAAGGATCCAAAATTAACAACATATGATACATTAAAAGAAAGCATAGATGACAGTGATTATTGTGTACACATTAACTCCCCACATAATTCAAATATAGAGAGTAATGTAATATCTACATCTAAATATACCTGGTATGACTTCTTCCCTAAAATTTTGATCGAGCAATTTTCTAAAATAGCAAACGTTTATTTTTTATTAATCGCAATTATGCAAAGTATTCATGAGATTTCCATCTCAGGTGGTAAACCTGTTATTCTACTTCCTTTAACAATTGTTATTTTTATAAATGGCTTGAAAGATTTCTTGGAAGACAGAAAAAGGAAAGTTTCTGATGATGAAGAAAACAAAAGAGAGTGTTTAATCTTTAACAAAGAACAGAGAAGATTTGAAGCAAAAACTTGGTCAGATGTTTCATTAGGAAATATTGTGAAAATTAGAGAAAGTGAGGGGTTCCCCGCTGATTTGATTTTGTTATCGTCATCTGAACCGAACGGAGTTTGTTACATAGAAACAAAAAGTTTGGACGGGGAGACAAATTTAAAATTTCGGCAGTCGAATGCAAAAATTTATGAAAATTTCGATGGGAAAAACGAATATAATATTTCATCCTTTATTGGGGTTGTAGAATGCAGAGGTCCAAATGAATTTATTTATGAATTCGATGCGAAAATTAAATATCATCCTACCTCCCATGATTTCATTTACGTCGATAAAAATTGCTTCCTCCCCCGTGGGTGTTCATTGAAGCAAACGGAGTACATTTATGGTCTTGTAGTTTACGTAGGGCATAATACTAAAATTATGAAAAATTCGCCGAACGCCAGATCAAAAATTTCGAAAATTGAATATATCATGAATCTTCAAATTATAATTATCTTTTGTGTTCAACTCTCATTATCTCTTACTGCCTCCCTGCTTAATTTAATATGGAGCAACGAAAATTTTGAGCAACTAAAGACTTACATTTTCATTCGAGAAGAGCATTTTCATAAAGGATTTTTCTTATTACTCATAAGCAGAATAGGTACATGGATTCTTATATTTACAAATTTGGTCCCTATTTCCTTACTAGTCACAATGGAAATGGTAAAATTCGTGCAAGGAATTTATATCTCATGGGACTATAGGATCTATGATACCGAAAAGAAAATCGCAACTAGGGTTCAAACAAGTACCCTTAATGAAGAACTTGGTCAGGTCAAGTATATATTTTCTGATAAAACTGGTACTTTGACGAAGAATTATATGGAGTTTAAAAGAATGAGTATCGGAAAGGAAATTTATGGGGATAATTCACCTAATAACAAACAAAAGCCATTATATGACAATTATGGTGAAATTACAAATGTTTGCTTTAAAGACAAAAACAAACTATTCGAAAAGCATAGAAATGAAACAACGAATTCTAATTACTCTTACATTGATTTGTTTTTGCAATGCATTTCCTTATGCCATACCGTTATAACAGATCCTAAAGAAGACCCGGATAGAAAAATTATTTATCAAGCCAGTTCTCCTGACGAAATGTCACTCGTAAGTGCAGCAAGAAATTTCGGTTATATTTTCAAAGGTCGAGATATAAATAACAATATCTTCATGCAAGTAAATTCACAAAACGTACAATATAAACTACTAAATTTATTGGAATATACATCAGAGAGGAAAAAAATGTCTGTGATCGTTAGATGTCCTGATAACAAAATCAGACTGTTTGTAAAAGGTGCAGATTCTGTGCTTCGTGACAAGGTTACTCAGAATAAAGAAATGATAGCTGTTAATGAGCAGCATATGATGACATTTGCTAAAGAAGGTCTTAGAACTTTGCTTATTGCATACAGAGAAGTTGAAGAAAAAGAATATGAAATATGGAATAGGGAGTTTCTTGATGTGGTTTCTGATCCAACAAAGAAATCTGTTCAATTAGACATCATTTGTGACAGAATCGAAAGAGATTTGTTTTTAATAGGCTCTACTGCTATCGAGGATAAACTTCAAGACAATGTTGATGACTCTTTGCAAAGTTTGATAAATGCTGGCATAAGCATATGGATGTTAACAGGTGACAAAATGGATACTGCTAAAAGCATAGCATTCTCTTGTAAATTAGTTACACATGAATTTACTTTGATTGAAATCCCGGAGAAAAGCAGAAAGGCAGATATAAATTACTTCATTAATAACGCTTTAGATGTAATTCATAGCGAAAGAGACAAAAATATAAAATACGCCTTGGTTTTAGGGACAGATGAAATAGCAAGAATTATGAGCGACAATATTCTCCAACACAATTTTTTTAAACTTACTGTGTTTTGCAGAGCTGTTATATGCTGTCGTACATCTCCAAAACAAAAAGCCCAAATGGTAAATCTTATAAAATCCAAAAGACCAGACACCACCACTTTAGCAATAGGGGATGGAGCGAATGATGTAAATATGATAACATCTGCTCACATAGGAATAGGAATAGTGGGAGTTGAGGGGAATCAGGCTGCAAGAGCTAGTGATTATTCAATAGGCCAGTTTTCTTTTCTTAAAAGACTTCTTTTGGTACATGGTAGGGAATGTTATCGAAAAAATTCATTTGTTGTGGTTTATAATTTTTATAAGAATGTCTTGTTTGTATCACCACAATTTTGGTTTGGAACAGTGTCTATATTCTCAGGACAAACGCTGTATGATCCTTGGATATATCAGCTATTCAACATTTTCTTTGCATCAGTTCCTATTATATGGTTCGGAATTTACGATAAAGAAATCTCCTACAAAAATTTAGAAGAAAATCCTAACTATTACATTCAAGGTATAGCAGGTAAACTATTTCACTCAATCAGATTCTGGAGGTGGGTATTTTACGGGCTTCTTCAAGCCTTCTTTGTTTTTCTTTTTGGATTTTACACTTTGACACATCCCGAACCAGATGGAAGAATCTTAGATCTCTGGTCTGTAGGTTCTATGGCATATGCCTCGATTGTAATTATAGTAAATTTAAGAATTTTATTCTCAACAAACACACATACGTATATTAGTTTAATCCTATTTTTACTCAGTATTGCTTTTCAATATTTTGTTTTGTATGTGATGTCCAACTACCCTAGATTCGAAAATTTTAATAACTTCTACATGCTTATCAGATCGTTAAAATATTACGTTGCAACATTATTGCTGGTAGTAGTTACACAATTGATTGATATTGGTATAAGCAAGTTCCTTCAATATTATAAAATTGTGGAGGACACTAAGTATTTAAAACCTGAAAAGGTTGACGAAGAACTAAAGAAGGGATTAGTAGAATCCTATGCAAAAGCCGCCGAAGAAATTAGAAATACATGTAATATAATTATATTTATTATAATTTTAGACTACGGAGAGGCTTTTTCTCAGGAAAGAGGTCAATATCCTCCTATTTTCAGACAAGTGACTCATACTTATGTTTAATTTCCTTATTCAAATTTACACAAAGACTATGGTTATTCCTAAAAAATAATATTAAGTGAAGATAAATTTAGTATAAATGTTTATTTGATTAATTAAATAAAAAATAGCTCAACTTTAAATAATGGTAGTATAGGATAAAATTCAATTATAAATTCTAAATAATAAGAAAGAAAGCATATCTTATAAATTATTTTGTTTATATTGAAGAATTCTTCCATATAATAAAATTAGATAAAAATAATATCAATCAAGGAATTTTAATAATAATTGATTATTAATTTAAACAAAGATTCATCTATTTATCGATGAGAGTATCATTATTTATCTATGGGAGATAGTAAAATGGCAAATGATTTTTGTTTTCTTGTAAGAAATTAATTAACTCTAATTCTATCTTTTTCAAAGTACTATCAGACACACCTTTTAAAATCAGTTTCAGATTTTCTCTACTTAGAGTCAGATTATTATTCAAAATATTATTAATTATAGATTCAATATCGTCATCTTGGATAATGGTCTTCATTTTTATAACCAATTTTGAAAAGTTGTCGTGGTAAATGGCAATAGCCCAATTTTCAGAAAGGAATTCAGGTATATCCTCGACCATATTTAGTTCATATCTAGCAAAGAGTTCATTGAGATAGGTCTCATGTAAACCAACAAGAGAAATTAGTGAATTGTAACTTACATTAAGCTTTCCTAGGTAAGTTACAGAGTCAATAATTCCAAATGTGTTGAATGTAAACTTCAAATAACAGCCGTATCCATCTTTGGTTAAATTATTGAAGATAAGGGGGCTTCTGTTCACTTCTTTTTCCTAATTTTCATTTATTATAAAAAATTATAATCTTACCAAAATTTTAGGATTTAATTCTTTAACTGCTTTGATCTTAAAGTAGAAAACATCCTCGGGCAAGAAACAGCCAACTGGGACTGGCAGGAAGAAAGTTGGGACTTTGTTATCGTGTATTACAGAACTTTCGGTATTCAGTTGGTTGTCTATGTTTTGAAGAAACTTTTTAGCAAGAGTATATCCTACTTCACGAGAATTATAACTAAAAAGATTTAATAATATTAAATATATGTAATATAAACTCTACCTTTCTAATCTCATCAGTTTTAATTTTTCTACATAAGAATATCGTTGAGAAAATTCACAAAGACGACCTGCAGCGTAAATGAAGCTATCTGCTGTCATAAAATTTCTGTCAATGATTGCTCTTCCGTTATAAACAAGTCTATTTTCATGAATGAAATTAAAAACAGTTTGATCAACATCCAAAAGTCCTCCAGTCACTATGATGTTTCCGGATAATTCTTCAAATTTGTCATTAGTACCGTCTTCTAAAAAGCGATAGGACGCGATTTTCTGGTTTTCGTCTAAATTTACTCCAACAAGGTTGTAGTTGTACAAGACTTTAACTCCCTTAAGTTCAAGCGACTTCAATAAATACTCTTCTAATTCTTTAGAATCTTCGAAAGAATTTCCATTTACAAATAACTGTTCCTCATTGATGGACTGGTTTTCTTTTTTGAATTTGATTTTTTCTTCTCTGGTTAGTAAATGTTCTAAAATGTTAGGGATAACCAATCTGATTTTATTAGCTGGGACATTACGGTTTAATAAACCCTGAATGAAACAAAGAAGATTAATAGATCGTCCATAGAGGATGATATTGTACTTAGGATTTTTTCTAAGCCATAAAATTTTTCTATCTAGAGGATTGAATATGTTATACAATTCAGGGTCATCTACTGAAATCACAACGTCTTTAAATTCTTCTAAGGCTGATTCATATTGTGTATTGAGTATGTTCTGTTTACTTATTAAATCTTTGGGATTCTCTGTTACTAAAATGTTTTTCAGATCTTTGAATGCTTCGTCTATTTGCTTTGTAACTAAAGTTTTCACTTCGTTCCAAAGTCTGTCTTGTAGTCCAAGAGTCAAAATTAAATAGTCATAATTTAGAACAGAAAAATCTTCTAATTGAATATATTTCTGACTGGGCTTAATATCGATTACTTTTGAGTTTATTATTTTTATTCTGTGTTCTAATAATAGCTTTTTGAGTTCTTTTATTTGGTAATTAGTCATCGAAATTTTTAGATTTTGAATTTCTTCTTCGATGTGATGGTACAATAAACCCCCCGGAGCGATTAAATAGACATAAGAAAACTCCAAATATCTTATGGATAAAAGAGATTCTATAAAACTGATTCCCGTGTCGCTTGCACCGACTACTACGATTCGATTATTGTTAGCTATTTTTGATTCAGCAAACATTTTTTTCGTGGTCATAACGAGACAGAACTCGCTTTCTTCTTCGTCTATTTCATCTCTTTCTCCTCCGTCTGTTCTTGATTTTATTTTTTCATCCTCGTACAACATTTTTTCGTCTATGTACTTCTTTTTTACCAAATGAGGAAATCTTCTGTTTCTTAGGAGTGTTGCTTCTTTCACGAAAATCGGACATTTTTCTACATTAGGTGAAAGTTCGTAATAAAGTGAGATTTTGTTGGTAAGCCTGACGATCTCTTTGAAGATAAGCTTGATATGAGGTTGAAAATTTTTATGAAGTAAAAAGAAGATTATCCTTCCTTGCATGTATTTCGATATTTTTTCTAGATTTGTGTAATCTCTAACATTAAAATGAGAGTCGTAGTAAGAAACATTAACTTCTTTCGAGATTAAAAAGATTCCGATGTTATTTTCGTTAATTTTGGCTGAAACGCAGATGAATTTAGAATGTTGATTTGATATTGTTTCATTAGCCAAATTGAACATCGATTCACCTTCAGACCCTAAATTTTCAAATAAATATGCGGAATTCGTAAGATCTTTTTTATTTGATTTCGTTACTTTTAATAAATGAATTAGCAGAGATTCTTTATGAATGACGAACATAACCTCATTGAACATCGAGTCAAGTTTTTTTTCGACTTTTATGAACGATTGAAGAAGAGAATTTTCATTGTGAGAATGTGGTTGGGTTACGATTAAATAATCTTTTTCTGGGAAGCAATCAAATGCTTGCATTAAGAAATCAATTGATCTGGATTCGAATGCTTGTTCTATGAAGAAGAGCTTAGTGCAGAAGGCATTTAAAATCTCTGGAGGGGTAGGCGGAACTTCGTCCTCATCAAAGTAGTCTTTTAGGATATGTTCGTATTTAGCTAGCTGGGCTTCAGAGTCTTTGATATTCATAATTATTGTCTCTTCCCTTAATTTTTCATATTCTGACTTTTCTCGCATTAAATTTTTTTTCCCTCTTTCCTCTTCCGACTGAATATAGAGATTGTATTCTTTTTTGAATTCATTATCGTCTGCAATTCCTAGTTCATATATAAGCTTGTCATACATAAAGCTGGTTTCTATAGATTTAAAGAAATCAGAGATAGAAACTTCATACAGAGTTACAGGAACCAATTTGACTTCTTTTTTGACTCCCTCTTCCTCTTCTTTTGGCCCCTTTTTCTTCAAATCCTTTTTCTTTTTGTTTTTCAATTCTCTTTTTTCTAACACGACCACTTCCTCTTCTGGTTCTTGCATTTCTGTTCGTTTCTGGTAAGGTAAATTTCCGAAACATAAGAAGATGGGACCTATCATGTCTTCATACTCATATGGGATTTGAATTTTAGCCAGTGCTAATTTCTTCTTAAGTGACATTATGTCAAAGCACTTGGTCTCGCTTGGTTCTCCCTCTTCGTTTACAAAGAAACTGGCAATTAAATTTTTATTTTCTAGGATAATTTTTCTTAAAAATGTGCGTGCTCTCAAATTTGCGTTTTTGAAAAGTCTCATAGCCTTTGCTAAAGGAGAGAAATCGAAGTAAGATGGTTTAGTAGGCTCTTCATTTTCTTTTTTATTTAGTCTATTCACTTTCTTAGGCTTATCTTTGTTTAATTTTTTTATCATGAGCTCTCTGACTGCTTTTCTTTGGGCTTCTTTTTGAAGCCAGTCAGTCCAATGTCCGTTTCCTTGCATGTATCCTTTGGGAAGCCCAAAAAATTCTAAAGTCTCAATGAAGAACTTAAAGGGAGAAGTAAGAAGACAAGAGCCCGAATCTACTTTGAGTGTATTTTCAAATTTCTCTAATTCCGGTTTGATAATATCGTATCCACTTAGGATATCTAAAATTACTGTGTGCGCCATTTGGGCAGTTAGATCTTCTTTATTAGGTGCATTTTTTTCAACATTCTCTAAATCTTCTATTACCTTCTCACAATTCTTAATGTGTTCTTGTAAATAAATCCTTTGCGAAATTTTCTCACACTTCATAATTTCTTGTTTATATTTTAATAATTGAGATTTTTCCTCTTCTATGATATGTTTCTCTTTAACTTCTCTCAGTTGTTTTCTTTTAAGTTTTACGGCCTTCATATAGTCCTGTTTTAGTAAATTGTCGTAATTTTCAAGCTCGAAAGATTTTATCAAAAGTGGAAGATTCATATCCGTACTAACAGCAAGTATCCCAATAGCCTTATCGTTTACTTGTCCAACTAAGACCTTATTTTTCTCGTCTTGGTTAGCGATCATTTTAGCGATGAAGAAATCTTCGTAGCAGTTAGAAATCTCAGGGGGTGTCTGATCTTTAAAAATATTTTCTAAATCGTCATGATCTTCCTGAGTTCCTTCTCTAATTTCAATTAGAGGGAAGACAACAGCCCTTTTATTAATTAGGACAGCTATTCTATTTGAATCAGTGTTAGTCCTTGAGTCAATCGAATTCATATCACTCTTTACTTCCTCAGATAAAATTTCGTAAAGATATTCAGTCATAGCCCTAAAGGAAATCATTGCTGCCGCTGTTGAAACATCTTGCTTTTGACTATGATGAATAATTGAATCTAGCTCCATATATACTTGTTTATTGACTGACATCAATACAGTTTCGATGAAAGGTAGAGTAGTGTACAATGACAAGTGAACTTTGTGGAATATTCTTTTTAATATTTCTTCGCTATTTAAGTATTCTTCTTTTAGTAAGAAGTAAACTAACCAAAGCGAATTCTTGCCATCTATTTTTGTATCAGAATAGTGGGAATAAAACCACTCTTCCCACATCCCCGGCTGGGAAAGTTGTGGAAAATCATCCCGTTTGTAAACAGTGAATGGAGAGTCATTAAAGAAGAAAATTCCTACTAATTGATTCTCGTTTTTAATATCTATAACTGTGATGCTGAAGTAAGTCGTTTCGTAAATCATTTCGATGTCAGATTCAGAAAAGAAAGTCGTGTATGATTGAAGGGCTGAATTATTATTATTTATCTCGCTTGCAAAATATAGAAGGTCAGTTGTTTCTGTTCTCTTTATTATAAATTGCTCTGATTGTGAATTTTCATTTAGGTTGCTTCTGTAAACAGGTTCAACATAGTTAATCATTTATAAAAATTAATAATTTAATTAAAATATTCAAATTATTTATTTGGGGATGAACTTTTAATGCTTCATATGGAAATACATGTGTTTATGGTTAAAAACGAATATTTAGGTAGTCTTTATAAATATTGGTTCAGGGGGGATGTGGTGATAAAAATTATACGTAGTGAGGTGGGGGGACCCTCACCCCTATATTTTAAATATTAATATATCTAAGATTTAAGGGAAGGCCTATAAGATTTTTAATAAAAAAAGATTTTAATTTTTCAAAAAATCAAATTCAATTTTATAGAAAGGTACTAACCCGATTCTATTTTAAATTAATATAAATCATAATAATTTATATATTTTTACAATATCTCTCTTAAACTAAATATAATAAGTGTTTATGATTCGTTCGATGTCAGCTTGTTTAATAGGCTTAGGTAAGAACTCTTTTACAACAGATAATCTAGTAGCTTTATTTACAATCTCTTGATCATTGTGAGCAGAGATAATTATTATTTTCATACTTTTATTCATTTCATTAAGATTAATGAGTTCTTCTATTCTGTTGCTCGCCTCAATACCATCCATTACAGGCATCATAACATCCATCAGTATCAATTTGTATTCAACTCCCTTAGAATATTTTTTCTGCAATCTTTTGATACAGTCAAGGCCATTCATACAAGTATCGCTTTTTAATTTAATTTTCTTCAACATGGACTGTAAGACATTTAGATTAAATTTATCATCATCGACAACAAGTATGTCAGTATGTTTTTCATCTACTGATTGAAAAGCTTGAACAGTTTGGGTTTGTTTAATCTGATTAATTGAGTTGGGAATGGCTAATCTTTTATTCACCTCATAATTCATTTTTGTATTTTGTTTGATGGGTGATATCGGGGATATTTTGTTGATTCCTTTTGAAGTAGCAACTTTTTTTAACTTGAGTTCTCTCGGAGAAGGCTTCGTCTTTGATTTTACCGAAAGCTTATTTGTACTAAAAGAATTATTATCTTTATTATCACTATTTTGAAAATTGTTGTTTACGGAATTTATATTGTTGTTTATTGTAATTGTACTTCCTGTCCTTAAAATGTTTTTAACTAAATCCATGTTGTGTTCTTCCGATTTACTGTGAATAAATTGATTCGAGCTACATTTGGCTTTCAAGAGGTTTTCACCATTTTTGTCTAGGATTAAATCAACCATCAAATCAACTTCATCATCTGAACTTTTGTTGGTGTATTTGAAAGTAAAGTTGGAACGTAAAAAAACCTTTTTTGATTTATGATTTATACAAGGATTTTTTTCTTTCTCTGAGTTATTCTCAGAATTCATCGTCACTGTTTCTTTAAGATTCTTAAAATTTGTATTGAATCTGTTGAGTTTATTCGAGACGGAACTAATCAGTTTTTTCCTTGGCTTCTTTGATTTTTTTTCTTTAGGTTCCTCCTTAAAAGAAGAATTCTGTTGATTAGAATAATTATTTTTAAGACAATAGCTAAGATTGTTACTATTGAAAGATTCGTTCTGACAGCTAAACGAAGCATCACTCAACAAATTTTCGTTTTTAGTTGTAAGGAGGATTTTTGAATAATTTAGATCACTCTTATTTAATTGAGATAAAGTTTCTTGAAGAATCGATAAAGAACGATTAAGAAGACTAGTGTTCTTCTTCTTTGAATCCCTGAAGGTGATTTCTTCAGCCATATCTTGAGAGATCTTATCTAAATCTTCCTCAATTTCATATTTTAAATAAAGTATCAAGTAACAGGGAGATTGGTCTTCAAATATTTTAAGTTTAATTCCTAACATCGCAGCAAATTTGTTGATTATATCATTCAAAATTTTTAAAGTTTTCACTGAAGACTCAATGTTAATCTCAGATACGAAGCTAGTATCTAAATTGTTAGTTTTTCTGACAGTTCTGTGGTCGAGATAATTTATGGCCTTCTTTTTAATAGTTTTATTGAAAATAATTTTCAGCTCTTTCTCAAATTTAAATTCTATCTTGATTCCGCTATTCCTGTTTACAATATAAAACAAATACATAAAAATGTTCTTGATCATCGATTTAAAATATTCGTAATCGTATGTGACATAAATGTTCTCAATAGGAATCGAATTAAACTCTAAGTCGATCTTCTTCGAATTGAAGAAGATCGAGTATTTCTCTTCAACCATTTTAAGTACATATTTTAAATTAACACAATTCACATTTAGTTTATCCATGTTTATGTCAGATTGGATTATTGTGTTCTTATCAAAAGACATTTTAAGAGAAAAGATAAAATTTTTGATAAAAAATTTTATAAGGCTAATGTTTATCTTCATTGTGTTTAAAAATTTTTTCTTTTCCTTCTTCTCCTCCTTTGTGCAAATGATTTCGTTCACCGAGTGAGTCAAAGAGTTCAGAGGATTATTCAATTCATGACTTAAAGTGAGGAGATACTGAGTCTTTATATTCTTTATTATGTTATTTTGTATTGCAAGTCGTTCATCATTGAAATTTTCGATGCTGATTAATTTGAAATTATGATGAGTTTTTATTTTCACATAAATCATAATTTCCTTGGATATATACCTCTCACATGTTTCCACTTCGTTTTGTTCCAAGTTGTTGAAAATTCTACTGTATAAATTTTCTTCAGATTCGTCTTTCATATCTAAATAAACTTCATTCAATGTCGAAAAGTTTTTCAGTTTGTTGAATCTCTTTAGAATACTTTTTATTTCTTCATTTGATTTGATTTTTGTTTTCCCAAATATTCCTGATGCAGTTTGATTAATAAATTTTAGATCATAATCTATTAAATTATTCCGTGTTACTTTTTCAAATATCAGCATCCCCACAGGAAAAATATTAAATAGAGGTTGAAGATTAACCGATTGTGGATCCTCCTATGATAAAATTTCATTTTTATTCATTATTATAAATAAAATAATTTTGTGAAAATGAATTTGGTAAAATTTAAAATTGGAAATTATTAATTTGAATGAATGAATAATTATTTTATTATTTAAAGTATAAGATATAATTATTATATAGTATGAATAAGGTGCAATTTATTTGCTTGTATTAGTATTACATTATTTATCAGACCCTTCGTAAAGATTTTCAATCCTCATTTAATTAAATAATTATAATAATAATTATTGTAATAATATTATACAAATTAATTGATTAATTTTTGTTATTATTGAATAAATAATAATTGGAATTACCAAAAACTTAGATATACTGAACATAAAATCATTATGATTAGAACAATAAATTATAAACTTAAATGTTTAATATAAATATATAAATTAGATTTATACATTATATTAAATTTTAATAAATTAAATAATTTTCCTATTTAATTGGGTTTTTCAGAACATAAACGTGCCCCTCATATCCTCCTTCTTAAAAAATTTAAAGTTCTCTTCTTGAAAAATTTTTCTTTTAATGTGTAACCAACTATGAAAATTACTATAGCCAATGATTCGTAGAAGATAACCTTAGTGCATATTCTAAAGAATTCATAGGAGTAATAAATTTTGTAAATTAAAAATATTCCAAAGAGAACTAATATAGACACGAGGATTTTTAAATTCCGTGAGCGAACTTTCGAAAAGAGAAGAGTTATCCATCCGACTATCATAAGAACAACGAGGCATAAAGAACTCACTCCACAAATTTCTAACCAAACAAGCCATAGAATGAAGTTGATTATTACCATGAAAATGTTGAAGCTAAATATTGTCTTCAAAACAGACATCACCGAAAATAAAACAAGGAAAAAAGATTTTAAAGATCTGCTTGCATTGCAAATATTTAAGTTGTTAAGATGCTCCGTGTAGTCTTTTGAGCAGTTGTAACAGAATTCTTGCTTGCATACGCAGCTGACATGATCACAACCTGTGAATTTATTAATTACTCTTTTGCAGTGTACACATGATTTATAAAATACTGAAATTCTGATCTCTGTGATTTCTTGGAAGAATTTTTTCTTAAAAATTATGAGTAAACAAATTAAATTTTGTAGAAGAATAAAAATATCATTTTCTCTCTCTTTTTGGGAGTTCTTAATTTTACGATTTGTTAAATACTCAGCCTCAGCCTCAGTGTCAAAGTCAGCCTCTCTCCATGAAGTCTTGCATATTTCGCAAATGAAAGGATCTGAGCATTTTTCTTGTAATTCATTTTGCTCAATAAACCCCGAATAATTGCAACCTGACTTTGGACATTTTTTAATCGAATTAGAATTCAAATGTTTTTTCAAAAAAATCTCATTTAACTCGTTTAAAATGTTAACAGGCCAAAATCTATATAGCCACTCCTTATCTATTTTTCTTCTACATTCAGAATTCGCACAATTTAAAAATTGCTCGTCTAAGTACAAACTCTCCAAATTTTGTGTTTTTATCCAATCTAAGCAGCATTCTAAACAGATATGGCAATTGCAAGGTAAAAAATATTCGTGGAATTCACATCCGCAAACCAGACAGAAAAATTTGTTGGTTATGTTTTTTTCTGACATTTTTTATTTTAATTTAGCGTGTAATTTTTTTACTTGATAAATTTATAACTCACTCTGTAAAGGACTTTTTTATAAAAAATTATAAAATTTAATTTCGATAATTCAGAATGAATATAATGAGTATCCCACCACATAGTTGTTCAATTTGTTACCAACCTTACAATAACGAGAGGTCTCCCCTAATTTTGATAACATGCGGACATACTTTCTGTAGGGAATGCCTGGAGATGATCTTCAATTGCGATACAAAGGAGATTGCATGTCCCGAATGTAAACAAAGTACTTACACACTGGAACCCGGGGCCTTGCCTAAAAATAGATCACTGCTTGATGTAATCATCTATCATGAGGAAGTGAATAGAAATATGAAGAGATTGTCCTTAAATCATCCTAGGAGAAATTCTTCGGCGATCAAACATGATTCTTTAAATGAAGAACATAATGAAAATATAGAGAACGATACTAATTTCAATTATCGAGAATTTAAAAAAATTTCTGATGGCACTAAAAATGACAAAACAAAAAATCTTCTTTACGAATATGCTAATATTCTCAAAAAATTGGAAGAAACTTATAATAAAATACTTGATGACCACCGTTATCTTACTGAAATTTCTGAAGTCCTTGTCACGAGGGAAGTGGATTATGCCTTGGATGATTTGATTGATGTTATAAATGACTATAGAAATACTTTACAAACTAAAATTAGAAACGAATTTCAGAAGGTGAATTTAATAAGAGACTTTAAAAAATCTTTAAATGTTTACAAGAAAAAATTGAATTTGTATATGAATCAATTTTTGAAGAAGGAAACTAAGGAGATCGAATGTGAGAACGCCGAAGTTTTTGAAAATAATAAGTCTAATTCTGATAGGTTAAAATATGAAACTAATGAGAAGAGAGATAATTCAGAGGAAATTCTAGAAAAAATTGTTACAGCTGAAATCGAAAATGATAAAGAAGAGATCAGCACAACTTTTAATAATGAAGCTGGGAATGTCCGCAATCAAGATACAGGTGAAGAGACTAGTAATAATCAGAATACAAATACAAATTCAAATAATCAAGTGAATTGTAACAACGTCGAATTAAATTATAGGAGCATTGTTAAGGATAAACCCTTAATTAATAATAATATAGTATATTCCTTTTCTGAATTCGAATTAGAAAATTTACTTAGCGAAATGAAATTTGCAGAACTTTACGCGATTACTCTTAAAAGTTATTCCAAAGAGATTTACAACCCATCCAAGTACTTTTTCATTAACAAATTCCAATCAGACAAACTAACCGAAGATCTTAAAAAGCTTTTGACTAAGATATGCGATTATGACGAGAATGTCTATCGCTACAATTTAGAATATTTGAACAGCCCAGACGAAAAGAAAATGCTTAAAGAAGTACATGAATCATGTAGCCAATCAGATTTTAGAAAGATAAGGTACATCTTCAATCATTTCAGGATCAACCCGAATTTCATTTATTCAGAAGTACTGGATCACCTAACCAATCAGCATGTATCCGATAGAGAACAAACAACTTCTAACTCCACGAATTTTGCTAATTCTATCAACAACAATCAGCCTATAAATCTGGCTGGAAGTAACATCTTTAATGTTCGTGATCAAAATAATTACAACCTAAATCCTTCAAATGGAAGCATTTTCATTAATTCTAATAGAAATACTAATCAATCAAATCAACAAAATTCAATATTCAGATCAACCAACACTGCCAGAATAAATTTAAATGACAAAATTTTTAATTTGTACGGGTACCTGAAACATTTCAAAGACAAAAATGAACTAAATGAATTACTGAAATTTTTGATAGATGAGTACAACTATCTCCCGTTGAAATTGGAGCTTGATACAAGTTTGGATGTTAAATTAGTGAAGGATGTAGAATGGAAGATTAATTTGAATTTGTTATAATAAACGTAAATATCTTTAAATATCATATCCTATAATTATATAGCCGAAGATCAGAATAATTTTGAATTTATTATTTCGTTAATAACTAATATTTCTAAACTCTTAACTCTAAAAATTAACATATAAAAATTACGATTACCTTTATATACTAGTTTATGTTCGAAGCCTGGAAACAAGACATTCCAGTTTTATCCAAGGGAGTGGCGATTTTCTTACTAATAATAAACATTTTCCTTCCAGCTTTAGGTACGTTGTTCATGGCTTGCCTAGGACCTGAATTTAAACCGAGTCAAATAATCGTTGCACTTTTACAATTTTTGCTGACGGGTTTGTTAATTGGATGGATATGGTCAGTTTGGTGGGGATTCTTGTAGTAGAAAAATCAACTTAGCATATAGAATACACTCAATCATTATTTCTCTTAAAATGATGATGATGGGATAATTATTATGATAAGTATTACGCTTGCTGATATACTTTTATAATCATACTAATTTACATATAAATAAATTTTATAAATTTTCAAATTAATTAAAGAAATGAACGATAAGAAATCATGTATGTAATTAACAAAAATTAAAAATTATTATAAAGTTCTCTTAAAGGATTCAAACAATTTCAAAGCGAGAAGTATTTTGTCTATTAATCAAAATTTTTTCAAAAAAACTGAGGAGAAGTCATCGATTTTAAATAAAATTATTTCAAACTCTAAACAGGAAAAATCTCAAACGCAGACTCAAAATCAAAATCAAAATCAAAAGTAAATATTTAATAATTACAAGATAAGTATCTCCGGAAATTTCGATGATTTGATAAAATATTTGAAGGATCTCTTTTTAATTAATCAGAATTCCACATTATCAGAAAAAGAACAAATTTTGATTTTTGTCGTGGATGGAATTAATTTTATAAAAAATGGCGAAAATGAAATTTTTTTTAATTATTTTAATTTTTCTGAGACTCATCATAAATTAGAAGAACAGATTATGAAATATCTCGAATCTAAAATAAAAGAAAAAGTCATGGAAAGATCCACCGTAGAGGAAAATAGTTTAACTAGTTTATTGAATAAGATTTTCAGAAGTTTAATAAAACAATACGAAAAATTACTGGTAAAAGAATTCGGTATGAATTTCATAAATCAAGTTTTTTCTGAATTAAATACAAAAATTTCAAATGAATCGAATTATGTTTTGCTATTTTTAATAAATTCGATTTTTTTTCTATTTGGAGTGTGCTTGAAGAAAAATAAAAATGTATCGATGGTAAACAGTGAAAATTCATCTCATAAAGGTCAAATTTTATTTTTCTCTATGATAAAAGAAAATTACGAAAGAATTCTTATATTAACACAAAACAAAAATTATGGTAAATTTATGTTAAGAAATTTTTTATTTTTATGTTATTAGAATTTATTGAAAAAGTAAATCGCGTGATAGAGAAAATAAATAATAAATTCATCATTTCAGAAGAGGCGTCACAAATTTTTAATCTTGGAAAAAAAAACGATCCTCAATATTCTTTATTAAATTTAATTAGACAAAATGCCAACACCACAGCGAATGAAAAATCTCATGCCTACTCAAACTCCAAGTCCCCTTGTATTTCTCATACTGGGCAAAAAGAAAAAAGGAAAGAATTTGATGAGGGGAGTGAGAACAAAAATTTTATTAAAAAAATTTTTACGAGCCCAGTTCAAAATAAACTAAAGGAAGAGAAAAAGTCGAATTATCATAATTACATTGAAAATGTAAATTATTTTTAGATATTATTTTAAATTAGACGAAAAATTTTAAGGAATCACCCCAGTTTAATAATAATTTCAATACAAATTCTTTAATCAACGCTAATAACA
>Ga0169931_10002804_pt1 | contig 28115 bp, 20 predicted proteins | sample Kivu_15m_20L_FD_129675 | JGI IMG/M metagenome (GOLD analysis project Ga0169931, IMG submission 129675) | Freshwater microbial communities from Lake Kivu, Western Province, Rwanda to study Microbial Dark Matter (Phase II) - Kivu_15m_20L... | ecosystem: Environmental > Aquatic > Freshwater > Lake...
TGATCCGCAAGCCGACCAGACTCTGCAGGATTTACGTACCGCACTCTTCACACAAGGTGAGTGCTCGGAAGGTACGCTGTTGCGTTCACTGCGCTTGCTGCATACCGTCGATCAGCGTGAGCGACTCAAAGAAATAATCGCTCCGACTCTAGTCATAGCCGGTCAGTATGATCGAGTAGTGCATCCTCAAGCTTCGCACGCTGCGGCAGAACTCATTCCACAAGCTACATTTCACGAGCTAGCGCGCTGCGGGCACGCACCCTTCATTTCCCACGTCGGCGACGTTTGTGAACTGTTGCAGGACTTTGCTGCTGAGTTCGTCGTATGAACATCGATCGCAAAGCTTTGGCGCGCTCGTTCTCTCGAGCCAGTGCACGTTACGATGCTGCTGGCGAGCTACAACGATTAGTACGTACCGAGTTGTTTAGCCGCCTCGAGCATTTCGACTTGCAGCCGACTCGCATTCTAGATCTCGGCGCCGGCACCGGTGCTGCCAGTCGTGAACTGCAACGCCGCCACCCCAAGGCTCTGGTTGTTTCGCTAGATCTCTCGCTCGGCATGCTGCAGCATGCTGAAAACTCGATCGACTGGCTACAGCGTGTCGGCCTTCGCCGGTGCCCGTCGCGAATAGCAGCTGACGCTGCGAGCCTACCATTGGCTACGAAATCGCTGGACGTCGTTATCAGCAGTCTGATGCTTCAGTGGTGCGAGCTCGACTGCGTGTTCAACGAAGTGCAGCGGGTGCTGAAGCCCGGTGGATTGTTTTTATTCAGCACATTTGGCGCGACAACTCTGCAGGAGCTGCGACAAGCTTGGCTTGCGGTTGATGGGCAACCACGCTTGCTTGACTTCTTTGATGCGCACGATATCGGCTCGGCTTTGATGCGCGCCGGCTTTGCAGAGCCCGTGCTAGATGTCGATCGGCATATTCGAGAATATGCCGATCCACTTGCCTTGATGCGCTCAATAAAAGAAATTGGCGCGGGAAATTCTTTGACCGATCGCAGTCGCGGTATGCTGGGGCGCCAAACTCTGCAGCGGGTGTCTGACCACTACCCGCGTCGCGACGATGGCGTGACCGCCGCCAACTGGGAAGTGGTGTACGGCAGCGCGTTCGGCACGGCCACCGCAGCAGCAATGGATAACGAATTCGTCATACCGCTCTCACGCATCGGCAGACGCAGCTGATGCGCGGCTTGTTCGTCACGGGTACCGATACTGAAATCGGCAAGACTCGCGTGGCCTGCAGCATCATCACGGCGGGGCGACTCGCCGGCTGGCGTATGGCACCGATGAAACCCATCGCCTCCGGAGCCACTCGGCAGAGCAAAGACGGCGCGTTACAGAACGACGATGCGCTGGCCTTGCTCGGCGCGGCCGGCGGCGCCTTCGAGTACCACACCGTCAATCCGTACTGCTTCGAGCCACCGATCGCGCCGCATATCGCAGCCAGCGAGGCGGGGGTAACGATCGAGCTCGAGCGGATCAGGCTGGCTGCTCGGTATCTCGCAACAAAGTCCGACTGCCTGGTGGTGGAGGGCGCAGGTGGCTGGCTGGCCCCGATCGGCCCCGAAACAGTCATGGCAGACCTCGCCTCCACCTTGAACCTGCCGGTGCTACTCGTTGTGGGGCTGCGTCTCGGGTGTCTGAACCACGCGATGTTGTCGGCCCAAGCCATTGAAAGATCGGGCTTACCCCTGCTGGGTTGGGCGGTCAGCGAGATCGATCCCGGGATGTCCCGACCCATGGAAAACCTGGCCACGCTCAAGGCTGCTCTCGGCAGCGAACCGCTCTGGCATCTACCCTACGACCCCACAGGCAAGGCGTCGCTGACTGTCGGAACGACCGCCTTCGAGCGCCTACGGGTGGTTTTGGAAGCAGTCTGGAATAAACCCTAAGCTTCTGATCTAGAAAGGTTTTAAGAGGTTGGCTACACTCTGCTCCAGCTTGTAACCCCCCTTCATCTCACCCCCGTCGGCCATGCGCATAGAACTGTCGCCGAACTGCTCGTTGAGCCCCCGAGGCGCCCGGCTGTTTTTCGCCAGCGTCTGCCTGGCCTCGATGTCGATCGCGCTGCCCCTGACCATTATGGGCTATTGGCCAGTGCTGCCCTTCGCCGGACTCGAGCTGGCGTTGCTCGGCTGGGCGCTGCATCGCAGCATGGCGCGTCGCCACCAGAAACAGACCATCGTCATCGCCGCCGATACGGTGGAAATCGAGGATTGCAATCCACCGGAGTTCCAGCGCGTCGTGTTCCCGCGGCACTGGGCGCAAGTTAGAATTCGCGCTGGGGGTTCGCCGCTGCATCCGAGTCGACTAACGGTCGAATCGCATGGGCGACGCCACGAGATCGGCGCCTTCCTGAATGAACAGGAACGGCAAGGTCTTGCTGTGCGTCTCAGGCGTCTGATCGGCCGCGTGGACGAATCCCCTCCGTTGTCCGCCTGAAAAGGCGAACACCACCACAGGTTTCGATCACAGCTGAGTAGACCATGAGCAGACAAATGCGACACGTCCTGGGTTCCGCCACCGCCGCCGCACTGGGTGCCCTCGCCCCACTGGCAGCACACGCCGAGTGGAACAACCTCAACATGCCCGTGGGCGTTACTGAGCTCTCTAAACAAATCTACTCACTGCACATGACTATTTTTTGGTGGTGCGTAGCCATCGGCGTATTCGTGTTCGGCTGGATGATCTATTCGTTGGTGGCCTTCCGTAAATCGAAAGGCGCTGTTCCCGACACCACCATCACCCACAGCACCAAAGCCGAAATCATCTGGACGCTGATTCCGGTCTTGATCCTGGTCATCATGGCAATTCCGGCGGCGCGCACCCTGATCGCCATTGAAGATACCCGCAACACCGAACTTAGCATCAAAGTCACGGGCTACCAGTGGAAGTGGCACTACGACTACCTCGGTGAAGACGTGAAGTTCTTCTCGGCTCTTGATCGCGCTAGCGACGAAACCCGCCAACTCAAATCCGGTCTCGACCCGAACGCTGTTGCAGATTACCTGCTCAACGTCGACAAGCCGTTGGTCGTACCAGAAGACACCAAAGTTCGCTTGTTGCTCACCGCGCAAGACGTCATCCACGCTTGGTGGGTGCCGCAGTTCGGCATGAAGAAAGACGCTATTCCGGGTATCGTCAACGAATTGTGGTTCAAAGTCGATGCCGGCAAGACCGGCACCTATCGCGGCCAATGCGCCGAGCTTTGCGGACGCGACCATGGCTTCATGCCAATCGTCGTCGAAGTCGTCACCAAAGAAGAGTACCGCGCGTGGGTTGCGGCCCAGAAAGACGGCGGCGCTAATGAAACCGCGCCGTCTAACGACGCTGCGCCAACCGTGGCCTCGATCGCGACCGCCGCACCCCAGGGCTAAGCCCCACCGCCCGACGCCCACTTCAAAGATTTAACGTAGAGAGCAATCCGTCATGGCCAACACCACTACCGCACACGCCCACGATGATCATGATCACAAGCCGCAGGGCTTGAAGCGCTGGCTTTTTGCCACCAACCACAAGGACATCGGCACGATGTACCTGGTTTTCGCCTGCGTGCTGTTCTTCCTCGGCGGTGCAATGGCCCTCGTCATCCGCCTCGAGCTCTTCCAACCGGGTCTGCAGTTCGTCGATCCGGCGTTCTTCAACTCGATGACGACCATGCACGCGCTGCTGATGATCTTCGGCGCCGTAATGCCGGCCTGGACGGGCCTTGCCAACTGGATGATCCCGATGCAAATCGGTGCACCCGACATGGCATTGCCACGCCTCAACAATTTCAGCTTCTGGTTGCTACCGTTTGCTTTCACTTTGCTGCTGCTGACGCTGTTCGTTCCGGGTGGCGCGCCCGCCGGCGGCTGGACGCTCTATCCGCCGCTGTCGCTGCAGGCCGGTGACAGCTTTCCGTTGACCATTTTCGCCATCCACTTGATGGGTATCTCGTCGATCCTCGGCGCCATCAACGTGGTCGTTACCATCATGAACATGCGCGCACCGGGCATGGGCCTGCTCAACATGCCGCTGTTCTGCTGGACTTGGTTGATCACGGCCTATCTGCTGATCGCCGTGATGCCGGTGTTGGCCGGCGCGGTCACCATGCTGCTGACCGACTCGCTCTTCGGCACCGCCTTCTTCACCGCAGCCGGCGGTGGCGACCCGGTGATGTTCCAGCACATCTTCTGGTTCTTCGGGCACCCCGAGGTCTACATCCTCATCCTGCCGGCCTTCGGTATCGTCTCGGAGATCATCCCGACCTTCTCGCGCAAGCCGTTGTTCGGCTACGAGTCGATGGTTTACGCCTCAGCCTCGATCGCCTTCCTGTCCTTCATCGTCTGGGCACACCACATGTTCACGGTGGGCATGCCGCTCGCCGGCCAGTTGTTCTTCATGCTCTCGACGATGCTGATCGCGGTGCCGACGGGCGTTAAGGTCTTCAACTGGTGCGCCACCATGTGGAAGGGTTCGATCAGCTTCGAGACGCCGATGCTGTTCTCGATTGCTTTTCTCTTCCTGTTCACCATCGGTGGTTTCTCGGGATTGATGCTCGCCATCGTCCCGGCCGACTTCCAATACCACGACAGCTACTTCGTCGTGGCGCACTTCCACTACGTACTGGTGCCGGGCGCGGTGTTCGCCATCATGGCGGGCGTGTACTACTGGCTGCCGAAGTGGAGCGGTCGCATGTACAACGAGAAAGTCGGCAAGCTGCACTTCTGGCTGTCGACCATCGGCGTCAACGTGTTGTTCTTCCCGCAGCACTTCCTGGGTCTCGCCGGCATGCCGCGCCGTATCCCGGACTATGCGACGCAATTCGCCGACTGGAACATGGTTTCCTCTATCGGTGCGTTCATCTTCGGCTTCTCGCAACTGTTGTTCGTCTACGTCATCTGGAGCGCCGTGCGCTCGGGCGAGAAGGCGCCGCAGCGTCCATGGGAATCGGCCACCGGTCTCGAGTGGGAATTACCGACTCCGGCGCCATACCACAGCTGGGAAACGCCGCCATCGCGTGAAGTCGTCGCCCAAGGCTCCGTACAGCACTAAGTTCCAGAGCCAGGCGTGAAACCCGACACCGAACAAGCCGAGCGATCGCGCCGCGTAAAACGCAGCGCGATTCTGCTCGGCCTTGTAGCGCTCGCGTTCTATGCCACATTCATCCTGATGTCGGTGCTGGGTTTCCGGTCATGAACGAACCTGTCGAGCCAAGTCGCTCCGAACGCGAAAAATCCAACCGCCGTCTCACGCTGCGGCTGCTGGGTTTCGCTCTCGGCGCATTCGGTTTCGGCTTCGCGCTGGTACCGTTGTACGAAGTGCTCTGCGACATCACTGGCGTCGGCAACCCAAAAGATCTACTGCGTGTTTCAAAAGTCGAGACTGCGCAGCATGACGAGTCGCGCCTTGTGACTGTCGAGTTCATCGCCGAGTTACCTTCAGTCGGGAACTGGACTTTCAAGCCGGTGATTACCGAAATGAAAGTGCACCCGGGTCGGCTATACGAAGTCGATTACGTGGCACGCAATCTCACCGGGCGCGATACCGTCGCACAGGCCATTCCGAACGTCGCACCCAGCAAGGCAACGGCATTCTTTCGCAAGACGGAATGTTTCTGCTTCACACCGCAAAACTTCGAGAAAGACGAAGAGCGCGTCATGCCGGTGCGCTTTGTGGTCGATGCGAACCTGCCGAAAAGTCTCGATCGAATCACGCTCTCGTACATTTTTTACGACAACTCGACGCGGATCGCCGCGCTGAACTAGGAAGAAGACATCATGGCCAATGCAACCGCCCACTCAGAAGACAAATATTACGTGCCGCACGAAAGCGTCTGGCCGCTATACGGCTCAGCAACGCTATTCGTCTTCATGATCGGGCTCTGTGGCTGGCTGAATGAATGGTACGGCCCCGGAATCTTTGTGGTCGGAATCGCGATGGTGATCGCGCTGTTCGTCGGCTGGTTCAGCGTGGTTATCAAAGAAAGCCAGGCCGGGCTCTACAACATGCAGGTCGACCGTTCGTTCCGCATGGGTATGTTGTGGTTCATCTTCTCGGAAGTGATGTTTTTCGCGGCGTTTTTCGGCGCATTGCTCTATGCGCGGCAGTTCTCGGTGCCCTGGACGGGCGGTGAGGGCGTAAAGATCTTCAACAAGCTGCTGCTATGGCAAGAGTACAGCCCGGCGTGGCCGACCAATGGTCCGGCTGCTCTTGGACCACGCGATGATGGCTCGTTCGAAACCATTCCGGCTTTCGGCTTGCCAGCCATCAACACCGCGATCTTGTTGCTCTCGGGCGTGACCATCACCATCGCCCATCACGCACTCAAAGAAGGTAACCGTCGCATCCTTAACATCTTTTTGGCGTTGACCTTCCTGCTCGGTTTCCTGTTCCTCGGCCTACAGGCTGAAGAGTACGTTCTCGCCTACACTGAGCTCGGCTTGACGCTGTCCACCGGTATCTACGGTTCAACGTTCTTCATGCTGACCGGCTTCCACGGCCTGCATGTGACCCTGGGTGCGATCATGTTGTTCGTAATTTGGCTGCGCACCATGAAGGGCCACTTCACGCCAGAGCGGCACTTCGCCTTCGAAGCCGTTGCCTGGTACTGGCACTTCGTCGACGTCGTGTGGCTTGGACTCTTCGTATTCGTTTATTGGATTTAATCGGGCAGGCCCACGAGGGCCGCTGATCGAACCAGAAGTTCACGAGACGGGCCGGCAACGGCCCGTTTTCGTTTCAGCGCGGTACTGCCGAGAGCGGCTGGATCAAGCCGAGTGCCCAAGCGCCCATCAGCAACAGAAACAGACCAACCGACAAGGCCACGCGCATCGTCAAGGCGCGCACCATTTTCTTCGAGTCACCCTTGTCGGTCATGAGATGGAAAAGCGCCGAGCCCAGGCTCACAAGAATGCCGAGCATGGCGACGCCGACGAGAATCCGAAAGACTTCCATAAGCGCTATTATAGGCAGGTGCCACTCGAGATCGCCGTCGGCCGCAGGGTTTTTGCCCCGTCATGGCTGATGACGGTCGCGACGCTGTGCCTATTGACGTTGTTCATCGGGCTCGGTCGTTGGCAATGGGATCGCGCGGCGACCAAAGAACTGATCGTGGCCGATTTCGAACGTGCGAACACCATGCTGGAGCTCGGCACGACGACAACCCGTGAACTGCCGGCATTCGCCAAGGTTTCGGTGCGCGGCGTGTGGGACAGCGAGCGACAGTTCCTGCTCGACAATCGCACCCGGGATGGTCGCGCAGGCTATGAAGTGCTGACGCCGCTGCAATTGCCCGATGGTCGCTGGCTGCTTGTCAATCGTGGCTGGTTGGCGTTCGAAGGCTATCGCGATCGCCTGCCCGACGTAGCGAGTTCGCTCGCCGGGCAGCTCGGCGAGGTCGAGATCCGCGGACGACTTGGCGAATTGCCGAGTTACGGTCTGGCCGGCGGTCGGGCAGCGCCCGCGCGAGTTGGACCATGGCCGAGAGTGACGAGTTTTCCGCAGACCTCGGAACTGGCAGAGGCTCTTGCCGGCGACGGTCAGACGCTGCGACTCGAAAGTCGGGTGCTGCTGCTCGACGATGCAGAGCCCGCGGGGTTCCTTCGCCAATGGCAGCCATTCGCTGCCGGTAAAGGCCCAGAACAAAACTGGGGTTACGCAATCCAATGGTGGAGCTTTGCGGTGTTGTTGCTGGTGTTGTACTTCACTTTGAATCTTCGAAAGCGAGTCTAGCGATGACGAATGAAGAGAGTTTGCGAGCTAACCAGATCAAAGCGCGGGGCGCGCTGATTGGTCTCGCAGCGTTGTTTTTTCTACCGCTCCTCGGTTCGTTTTGGCTGTATTACATTGGCGGCTGGCGCCCTGCGGGCAGCACTAACCACGGTGAATTGCTGTCACCGGTTCGCCAATTGAGCGAACTACGCTTGCAACAACAGGGCGGTGAGCCGCTCGACGCCGAAGCCTTGCTCGGTAAATGGACGTTTGTCTACATCGACTCCGGCGACTGCGACGAAACCTGTCGTAATGCACTTTGGGTCATTCGCCAAACTCGCTTGCTGCTTGCGCAGGACATGGACCGCGTCAATCGCATTTTCGTAGCCGAGAGCGCCTGCTGTGATCGCGATTTTCTGGACAGCGAGCATCCGGGCCTAATGGTGGTGACGCCCGATCCACTTGCAGGCGAGACAGCGCTTGCACAATTCCCCCGCGATCCAGCTGTTCCCTATGCCTACATCGTTGACCCTCTCGGTAATCTCGTGATGCGCTTCGATACCCGCGAGAACCCCAAAGGGTTACTCGGCGACGTCAAAAAATTGCTCAAGCTTTCACACATCGGTTGAACATGAATACGACGATTCCCTCCGGCGCCGTGGCTGTCCGTCGACTGGCCGCTTTCGGCATGTTGCTCTGTCTGACTGTCATCATCCTGGGTGCTTGGGTGCGGCTCACCGATGCCGGTCTTGGTTGCCCAGACTGGCCCGGGTGCTACGGGCACGTCACGCCGGCAGGCGCCGAAAAAGTAGAGGGCAAGATCGAGTCCTACTCGCCCGGTTGGGATTACGACTCAGGCAAAGCGTGGCGCGAGATGATCCATCGCTACGCCGCCACCTTGCTGGGCTTCGTGATTGTCGTGATCGCGGCTATCGCCATTGCATATCGCCGCGAACGACCGGTGAGTGTGGTGTTCGCACTCAGCTTGCTGACGATCGTCGTACTGCAGGGCATCCTCGGTGCCTTCACGGTCTGGTGGCTCGTCAAACCGTTGGTCGTGGTGCTGCATCTGATCGGCGGTCTGACCACCTTGAGTTTGCTCACTTGGCTTTGGCTCAAGATGCGCCGTACGACCTTGCTCGTGACACCGGCCCCCGGGGCAACACAGACGTCAGCTCTCAATTCAGCGCGACGCGTCGGCGTGCTCGCCATCATCACCGTTGCCATACAAATCGTGCTCGGCGGCTGGACCAGCACCAATTACGCTGCCGTCGCCTGCCCAGATCTACCCACCTGCCAAGGACAGTGGATCCCGGACAACATGAATTACGACGAGGCCTTCATTCTTTGGCGTGGCCTCGATATCAACTACACCGGTGGCGTGCTCGAGCATCCGGCACGAGTTGCGATCCACTTCACCCATCGCGCTTGGGCTTTAGTCGCTTCGTTCTTCGTGCTGCTCGCGGCATACCTCAGTTGGCGCAATGCGCCGACTGCTTTGGTGCGTAACGGCGCCGCCATCGCAACGGCCGCCTTATCGCTGCAGTGGCTGATCGCGATCTTGATGATCTTGCAGGCCTTCCCGTTGTCGCTTGCCACAGGCCATAACGCTGGTGCTGCGACCTTGTTGATGGCCTTGCTGCTGCTCAACTATCGCTTGCGTGAAGCCTGAGCATGGCAAGCCCCTCTAATTCGATAACCCTCGAGCGACCCACCTGGAAGCTCTATTTCGAGCTCACCAAGCCGCGCGTGGTGGCCTTGATCGTCTTCACGGCCATCGTCGGCACTTTGCTCGCGACACCCGGCTGGCCGCCGTTTGCAGCGCTCGTCTATGGCAACATCGGTATCGCATTCGCCGCAGCATCAGCGGCAGCAATCAACCATGTGCTCGACCAAAAAATCGATGAGCAAATGTCGCGCACTCGCAGCAGACCACTGCCAACCGGCGGGCTCAATACCCGACAGGCCTTGAGTTTTGCTGCGGCGCTAGCCGTTGCCTCGATGCTGATTCTGTGGTTTTTGGTCAACCCACTGACGGCGGTGCTGACCTTTGCTTCGCTGATCGGTTACGCAGTGATCTACACCGTGTTCCTCAAGCGCGCCACCTCGCAAAATATCGTGATCGGCGGCGCAGCAGGCGCTGCACCGCCGGTGCTTGGCTGGGCTGCCGTCAGCAACTCGATCGATCCCAATGCGCTCTTGCTGTTTCTGATCATCTTCATCTGGACGCCGCCGCACTTCTGGGCGCTCGCCATTGCTCGCAAAGATGAGTATGCGCGCGCCGGAATTCCCATGCTGCCGGTAACGCATGGCGTTGCCTACACGCGCCTGCAAATTCTGCTCTACACGGTGTTGCTGGTGCTCGTGACTTTGATGCCTTATCTCACGCGCATGAGTGGCCTTATCTATCTCTCTGCTGCTATCGTCCTCAATGCACGTTTTCTCTATTACGCATTCGCCCTGAAAGTGTCCGAGCGTGCAGAGCTGCCGATGAAGGTATTTCGTTTTTCGATTTCGTACCTGATGTGGTTGTTCGCCGCGCTATTGCTCGACCACTACATCATCACCACCCAGCTGCCGCAATTCTGAGCGGCAGCTGATTCAGCGAAATAGCGCGTCGGCGACAAACGGATTGCTGCGACGTTCGGCACCAAACGTCGACGTCGGACCGTGTCCGGGCAGAAAGGTCACATCGTCACCGAGCGGAAAAAGATTTTCGCGAATCGACCGGATGAGATCGGCATGATTACCGCGCGGAAAATCGGTACGGCCAATCGAGCCTGCAAAGAGCACATCGCCCACCAAAGCAAATCGCGAAGGTGCATGGAAGAAAACCACGTGCCCAGGTGTGTGGCCGGGGCAATGCCTGACTTCGAGCTCAAGTTCACCGACCGTAACGGTGTCGCCTTGCTGCAACCAGCGGGTCGGCACGAACGCTTCTGAGGGCGGGAAACCGAACATCTTGGCCTGTGCCGGCATCTGCTCGATCCAAAAAAGATCATCTCGATGCGGGCCCTCGATCGGTAGCGCATGGCGACGAGCAAGTACGGCAGTCGCGCCGGCATGATCGAGATGCGCATGAGTGATCAGAATTTTTTCGAGAGTAAGCCCGTGCGCTGCAACCACTTGCAGTACACGCTCAAGATCGCCGCCTGGATCGACGACGGCCGCGCGTAAAGTCTGCTCGCACCACAATACCGAACAGTTCTGCTGAAAAGCCGTTACCGGCACGACTTCGAGTTTCATGCGCGCGAACTTTACACCGTGATCGCAAGACCCCGATAGATGCGAGCACGATAACGACTTTCCTGTGCTTCAACGATGGGGGCTGCAGCAAGCAAGACGGCGTGAGCAAAGCGGGTGTATTCCTCGGCTTGCTCGGCAGCATCACGCGGCTCTTCGCTGCGCATTCGGCGAGTGAGATTGACTTGGTTTACCGGGACAGCTGTTGGTAATCGCTCATTCTCGACGCCGAGCGTTGCCGTGAAGGCGTGCAAAGTTGTCTTGACGAAGTTCGCCATGGCGAACTGGGGCAGGGTGCCACCGAAAGGCACATCGGGTGACACCAGAATCAGCCGTGCACCCTTGAAGAGCGAAACCTTGCGTGCAACCCGAAAGTGATGCGTGAGGTTGGTCTCGACCAGCGCCGAAAACTCGGCGGCATCAAGATGGTCTTTGCCCTCGACACCAAACAGCGCACGCGGAATGGGCGAAAATGGCGTCGAGATGACCGCGGCTGGTGCGCCACCCGAAGCGTAAGCCTCGTCCAAACGCGCCTCGAGATCATCGCCAACCGTCATGTAGCTCACACGATCGTGCCCGAGTGCGCGGCCGAGCTCAGTCTTGAGGGCAACGCCCGCTTCAGCGGAGCGCGTCAACGCCACCACATTACCGACATGGCCCTCGGCCAGGAACAAGCGCGCAACGGCTGCGAGCGGCTCGGTCATGTGCTCACCGATTAACCAAATCGTTTCGCCTTCCATGCGACGTACCCGCTCAGGCTTGGCACGACCGAAGAGTTCACGCTCGGTGATGGTGCGTTCCTGTTGCAACCCGCCAGACGGCTCAAAAGTTTCACCGGAGATCGCACGATCAGCCATGAAAAATACCGTGGCGAGCGCCACGTCAGTTTCAGTCGGCATGCGGTTCAAATGCAGCATACCGATGACCCCGGAACGAATTTTTTCAGCCTCGGTGTCGATGCGCCGAGGATCGATGAAAGGCTCAGCCGGTTCAGGGATGCTCTCGGCCCAGCTCGCCGCTAAGTCTTGTTCCATGCGTGCAAGGATGATGCAGCCATTGCAGAGACGGGCAACCAAGCGTCGCGCCATGAGGCGTGTCATCAAAAAATGTACCGATGAATACGCCATTTCGTCACTGGCGTGAACCTCGGCTTTGATGCGGCTGCTTAGTTTGCGCAGCGCCTCGGGCACACCAGCGGCCTGCAATAGGCCCACGTCATTGGGCGCGAGCGCCTGCAAAATGTCACCGAGCAATACACCATCAGAGAGCGCTTGCAACACGGCATCATGCAGCTGATTCAGACGCTTATTCTCGAGAATCAACTTGGCGCGGCGGTCAAACAGCCCGGCCTTACCGTCCTTGCCCTTCAAACGCTGCCCCTCGACAGGCCCCGGCGCAATCGCATTAATCTGGATCTCAGGCCCAACGAAACGCGCCAAATTTTCTACGAGCGCGCGTTGACCCGCCTTGGAAACTGCGTAGTCCGAACGGTTGGGATAGGGCACGGCGATATATTTCTCACCGCCAAAATATGAACTGACGTTGAGAATGTAACCCGAACCCTGTTTTTTCATCAGCGGCACGACTTTCTCGATCAGCGAATAGTTCGAGACGAGATTAGCCTGCAAAGTATTGCGCCAGTCGGTCAGCTGCATGTCGACCGCCATCTGCTCGGCACCGGCCACGCCCGCATTGTTAATGAGATAGTCGATGCGACCAAAAGCCTTCAGCGTGGCGTTGACCGACTTCACCAAGGCCTGCTCATCAGCTACGTCAATGTTAGCGAGCACCTGCACCCGATCACGCGGTCGGTTGTAACCGATTTCCTCGAGTTCCCGTACGATGCTCTCACGCATGTCGCGCAATTGATCGGCACGTCTGGCTGTCAGCATGACCCGCGCACCCGCGACGGCGAGTAAACGCGCAAGTTGTCCGCCGATTCCGGCGGAACCACCCGTAATCAACACGCACTTGCCGAGGTGCAAGCCCATCAGCGATTCGATCCAACCGAAATTGGGGCGGGTTGAGCCCGTGGCATCGACAATCGTTGCCGGCATATAAAGATTGACCTGCGGCACCCGTCGCTTGGTGTAGAGCAACCGCGCCGCCTGACTGGCAGCAAACAACAAGCCATGCTCTTCGGAATTGCTCCAACGCAGAATCTGGTTAGACCACTCAGACACCGCGCGATCGCCGGCTTTACTGCGGGTCGCACTTTCGTCACGCCAGACGCGGATCAGCTGTTCAATACCAGCACGCAAGATGTCCGCATAAGTGTTACCGGCCGCATCGTCACCGTTTGACATGAAGATCGTACGGGGCACGACTCCTTTGGGTGCTGCGCGGTTCCACAGCCGCGACAGTTCGCGCGCCAAACCAACGGCACCGGTCAGCTCGGCGCGCAAAAAGCCATCGACGTCAGCATCACTGGCTTCTGCCAAGGGTTTCTGAAACCGCCAGGCGCCAAAGGCCGGCAGCACGATTGCGCCTTGCAGCCCACTGTCGTCCAGATCATCAAGCACGCTCGCCAGCGTCTCTGGTCGATCGCGATCAAACAAACGCGGCGTTATTCTTTGATCAATCTCATCTTCATGCAATGCTGCGCCTGCGGCATGTACGGATTCTTCGGACCCCAGTCCGAGTATCACTCGTGCACCACAGCGCGACTGGATGCGCGCTATCGTCAGCGCATCGGCTACCTGGTCACCCGCAGCCACCAGCACGGTAGAGCCTGTGCCATCAACCGTTCTGAGCTCAGGCCGTGAGACCCAAGTCGAGCGCGATTCCTGCACCACCTGCATACCATTGGTGACTTCGAAACCCTGAGCGCTGAAGGCGCGTGACTCATCGCTGCCGAGAAAAACGATGGTGTTGGCGACATCGTCCACCGTTGGTAGCGAGCGCCGTGCCTCGGGTGTGTCATCGGCACGAGTCAAAGCCATGGTGCCAACGAAATCAGCCGCCGTAGTGCCGGGCTCCACTTTGCGCAACTGATCCATGGCGGCAAATACAGTGCGAATCCGCTGACTCTCGATCGGCCCCGGATAAACGGTATTGACGCGCACACCGCGCGGACCCAACTGCAACGCAAGCTGTTTGGAAAAGGCGTTCAGTGCAGCTTTGGGTACAACATAAGCGGCCCGTCCAAAATATTTGGTGCGGGAGAAAATGGTCGAGACATTGATGATGCTGGCCCCGGGATTCAGATGGGGCGCTGCGGCACGTACCATGTTCCAGGTCAGACCCAGCAAGTTCCCGGCGGCATCGGCAACCGTTTCGCTATCCGTCGAGCCGGCCTGACGTAAAGCTTCAAGCTCATCGCGTGACAGCGGTAAGTTGTCAATCGGCTGTTTAGGCCCCGCCGAGCCGGCGTTGTTAACCAGAATATCAAGCCGCCCAAATTGCTTGACGGCGGCCTCGATACCGAAGCGTGCTTGCCCGGCATCCGAAGCATCGAATGGCAGAACATGGAGCTGATCGGCAGCAGCGCGGGTGGCTTTCAGCAAGGTACGACGCGCTGTCTCAAGTTTTTCCAGGTTGCGACCGACCATGACGACCCGCGCGCCCTCTTCAAGGAACCGTCGGACGATGACTTCACCGATGTTGCCGGCGGCACCGGTAACGATGGCGACTTTGCCCAAGAGACGCCCCGGACGCGTGAGCGCAGGCTTTTTGCTTTTGATCGGGGCTTTGCTCTTCGTCTTGGCAGACTCGGCTGGTTTTTTCTTGCTGCTCATCGACGTCCCCATTCCTGGAAAAGCTCGTCTCGTGAACGTAAACCGCTGCGTGGTAGCGCATGATTAACGACGTAATTGGCACCAGCGTGGGTGTTGTCCCACATGGCTTGATGCGCTTGCGGCAACTCTTCCCACGGCACGACCGTGGGTTCGCTGACCTCGAGTTGTCCGGCCGCGATCATGTCGTTCATGCGCGTGACTTCGTAGGCGTTGCAGAGATGGGTACCGGCGATGGTGGCTGTCGGCATCAAAATGCGACGCTGGCGCATCCAAACTTGCGGCGCGTAGAACGTATATCGCCGCCCTTGCATCGCTTCGCAGTAAACCACTCGACCCGTGAAGGGCTTGACGAGTGATGTCGAAGCGGCCAAGGCATCATGGCCGGCGCGCTCGATAATGAGATCAGGATAACCGCGCGGATTGTCAGCCGAGCGCAACCAACGACCAATCGCCGTGCCGAAAGGCTTCATGGTGCGTTCCTGGAACTGACGCACGGCCTCTTTGAAGGCCAAGGTTTCGGTCTTGGCATCAGGCAGCGGCGGCAGACAATCAGGCCAGTCGAAATCCGCACCTTCCTTGCGGCGAATTTCTTCTAAAGAAACGACGCCGCGTACGGCATCACCGAAACCGAGTGACTGAACGAACTCGCGCTGCGCATCACTCGCGGTCGCAACGACAAGACGGCCTCCGGCCCGACGCACCGCTTCGATGGCTTCGAGACCCACCACATCGAGTAGCGCCGGATCACCGACACCGTAATAGAGCAGCACAGCTTCACCCGCACGCAGTCGTGCACGCCGCAGCATGTCTTCCGGTGTACTGCTCCCGCTCTTGCCAACGAAAGAGAATGCGTAGCCGCTGGTAGCGCCATAAAAAGTCAACGTGCCGTGCTCGGCCAAAAACTGGAATGAGCGTGGAAAGGCTTGCTGACCGGCATGCGACACCACGTAGTCTGCAAGCTTGCCGCCACTCTCAGCACGCAACTGTTCGAGTAACGGCAAACCAGCGCGTTCCCACTCGGCGATTTCTGTCGGGGTCTGTGGCACGCAGGTGAACGCTGCGGACCAACGCGGATCACGACGATCGATCGCACCCGCCGCGCCCTGACTTTTGATGAACTCAGCACGCTCAGCACTCGAGACCAGACCCACGGCTTGTAAACCATTGCGTGCTGCCGACTTCAAGGCTTCGAAACCCGTGCCCGTTGCAGCGCCTTCGACGAATAGTGTTTTGCCCGATTCGATTTGCAGCGTGGTAAAGAGCGCACGCACCACGGTACCGAGATTGAGCACGTACGAACCGGCTGCTTCCAAGGTGAGATCGGGCGGTAAATGATGTAACTGCGGCGCCTGTACCAGCAAAAACTGTTGGTGACTGCCAGTGTCAGTTTCATAACCCTGTATTGAGAATCCGGCATACATCGGATCGCGCGCTGCGAGTGGCGACAGCAACTCGCTTTGCCCCGAGTACACGGTCACGAGATCACCGACCTTGACGCGTCCCTCACGCTTGAGCTCGCTGCCGATCGCTGCCACCAGTGCAACGCCGCCTGAACCGGTCACCTGATAATCGAGATCATGATTGTCGAAAGGCGATACCGGGATGCCCGTGATAGCCCAGATATCATTGAAATTGACCTCTGAAGCCAAGACATACACCACGGCCTCATTTGGTCCAGGCTCGGGCACCGGCAACAGGATCTCTTTCTCGGCATCTTTCGGCAGCCCGTGCGCTGGCGCGCCGGTCACAGGGTTCTTAACCACCGCATGCCCCCATTGCCACTTCGGCAACGGCGTGAGACCGGGAAAGAAGGCTGCGCCTACTGGCAGCAGCTCGCCTTTCTTAAGCAGCCGAGAAATCGCTGCCGAATTCGGCGTCGTGTCACGGCGGGTCGGTAGCGGAGCGCTCTTCTTATCGAGAAAGGCGCGGATACCCGCCTTGCCGCCAGCCGGATCGACGATCGCCTCGGCAAATAGTTGAGCTTCACGTCGCAGACCAGCCTGTAACCCCTGCTGCCAGCCGGTACGCACCGCATCGATGATGCGCGTAGCTGTGGCGCTGCGACCGACTTCCTGCGCCTGCGCCATCAGACGCTGCGTTTCAGTCATAGCCAATGCATTTGACAGATCGTCGCTACCTGCGCTCTGCCAGCGCTCTTCGGCTGCACGGCGTTCGGCATAACGACGGGCTACGAGATTACGACCCTGCGGTGCAGCGACATATTCGCAGGCCAAGCGTACCGCGAGCGACAGCACATCTTCACCATCGCCCGACAGCGCATCGAGCAAGCCGTCTGCCAAAGCCTCATCACTCGAAATCGTTCGACCGCCCAAGATGATTTCGATAGCACGCGCGAGTGGGCTCGCATGAGCGCGCAATTCCAAGAGTCGTGGCAATCTTTGTGTGCCGCCATAACCAGGTAGTAAATTCAGTCTTACTTCCGGCTGACCGAAGACCGCCAAAGATTCGGCTACGCGAATATGGCAAGCGAGCGCAAACTCCATACCGCCACCGAGTGCAACACCGTTGATGGCAGCGATCGCAGGCTTGCTCATGGTTTCAATTTTGCGGAAGACCAGATGCGCGTTGTTGGGCAACGGTAAGGCTTCTTCGAGCGTGTGGACATCTTCGAGCAATTGACGAATATCGGCACCGGCCACGAAAGCTGACGTGCCTTGCCCGGTGAATATGACCGCCTTGACATCATCGCGCCGAGCAACGTGGTCGATAACGATATTAAGCTCATCGAGCGCGCGCTCATTGAGCGCATTGACCGGCGGATTGTTGATGGTGACGATCGCAATCTTGGCCTGTCGTGGCCGCCGCAACGCATGATAGTGAATGCGGAAATACCGAAAGTCTTCGAACAACTGCTGTTCATCGGCTACGCGCTGACGCGCCTGCCAAGCGACGATGATTCGATGCAATTCGGCGATGGACTCGGGATTGCGCAAAGTCGAGGTATCACCGACCTCACCGCCTTCGACCAAGGCGCGCACCATACGCCGCATGTATTTGCCGCTACGCGTCTCGGGAAATTGACTGACCTCGATGAAATCTTCGGGAACGGCAACCTGACCTTTTTCTTGGCGCACGGTTTCGATCAAACGGCGCTTGTCTTCGGCGGTGATCTTGCGCCCACTTGCCGGGCGCACGAAAGCCAACGGCGTTAAACCTTTCTGGGCATGGGGAGCACCCACCACGATGACGTTGCCGACTGGCGAGTCGGGGTTGGTCTGTTTGTCGCGCAGTATGGCGCCTTCGATTTCTTCGGTACCGAGTCGATGACCTGAAACATTGATGACGTCATCGGATCGGCCGTGCAAAGAGAAACCGCCATCGGCATGTTTGACCGCAAAGTCGCCCTGCGTGTACGCCAACTTGCCCTGCCAACGCGACCAGTAGGTTTGGCGATAGCGGTCAAAGTCACCGCGCCAACTCCGACTTACATCGCTCCCCTCGAGACGGAAATTCTGCGCGTCACCCCAAATGGTGCGACACAGATAGGGATAGGGCGCAGCGATGACGATCTCGCCCTTCTCACCGATGTCAGCGGCGCGTGCCAGCAACTGCCCACTAGCGTCGGGCTCACTGTCGGCGACCCAAACGTCGCCCATGACCCATGGCAGTGGATAGGTGTGTGCATCGGCACGCAGTGGGAAGTCGCCGTTGCCATAAAGGTGCGACCAGACTATGCCGCCATGCTCGGTGGCCCAATACGAATTGATGTACCAAGGTGTCACGAGATCCATGCCGAACTGTTGCACCACGGGTGAGGTGGGCTCGGCGCAGAATGTTGCAACGCGTAAAGAGGCACGCGAATAGGTACGGACGTCCTCGATGTTTTGCGGCTCGGTCATCACTGTCTTCAGGAAAGTGACACCTGCTTTGAAAATGTTGACCTTGAGTCGCTCGATGATGCTGGCAAACCGACCTGCGCTTGGAAAGACCGGCGCACCCTCGGCAATGACCGTAGTCACTCGGGTAGCGAGCGCTCCTGCAATCATGTAGCTCTGGCCAGTAATCCAACCGGGGTCAGCAACGACATACATGACATCGCCAGCGCGCGCATCGAACGCGACACGCATGGTGTGAGCGACACCGCTCAAATAACCGCCATGAACATGCACCACGCCCTTGGGTTTACCCGTCGAACCCGAGGTATAGATGAAAAACAGCGGGAACTCGGCGGCAACCGGTAAAGGCGGAATGGCAGCAAAAATCGCGGCCGCGAAGGCTTGATCAGGCAAGGCCAATAGCCCCGCAACATCATCAACCTGATGACCGGCAGCGCGCACTACAGAGAGCAGCTCAGCATCGGCTGCTGCGGTGAGTTCGTGTGCCCAACGATCACGCTCGGCCCGCCACAACAGGTCAGCCTGCGCCGTGTGCCGAACGACCACAACCACATCGACGCGAGCCGGCGTTGCGACCAATGCCGAAGCAATCGCGGTGCGTATCCGACTGGCTTCAGCCGACGACAATCCGGCGATGCTCTCGAGCGCACGGCCAACGCCACGCATGACATCGGAACGCTCTAACGTGATTTCATTGGCCACGGCCTGCTCGGCACCGGCCAGAATAGAGGCGCTATGTTCAGCCGACAGAGCCAGTTGCTCCAAGGCAGAAGCTACGCTTGCGACAGCGACCTCGGCCGGTACGTAGCCATCAAGTGCGGGGTCGGTATAGGCTTCTTTGAAAGCCACAATCTGCGCATTGCGATAACCACCATCGGCGGTGATGACGATACGCGCACCGGCATTGTGGATCCGATCGGACAGGGTCTTATCGCTGAAACCACCGAACACCGGCGTGTACACGATACCGAGGCGCTTGCAGGCCTGCGTCCAATACAGTTGCTCAGGAATGTTCGGCATGTTGATCGCAACGCGATCACCGGCTTTGACGCCAAGACTGCGCAAAGCCAAGGCGCAACGAGCAACCTCGAGCAGCAAGCTCTTACGCGTGACGCTGTACGAAACCACCGGCGCACCGCGCCCACCGTCTTGCGACTGATCCCAGCGATCGCCTTCAAACCAAAAAGCCGCCTCAGCACCATGACCCGCAAGGACATGACGATCGACTTCATTGAAACAGGCGTTGGTGAGTGCGCCCTCGAACCAACGATAGAACGGTGCATCTTGCGTATCGAGTGCCGTATGCCAAGGCATATAGTCGGCGGGCAACGATGGCGTGCTAGTGCGGCCACTGACAGCATCGAAACCCTGCCAGCTTGACGTGGTGTCATCGTAAGTAAGCCAAGCGCCGTTTTGGCCTGCCCGTGGCTCAAACCAGTGCAATTCGCGCGCTGCAATGCCACCATGAAAGCTGCCAGGGTCGCGAAGACAGGCTTCACGAGCAGCCTGCCAAGCGGCACGCGTGGTATATGGATTGACAGCTGCAAGCGGGGGTGCAGCGAACTTAGACTCGTTCGACATGGATAATCTCCAACCCCCGGAGGTCAATCTAACATCAAAAGTTGTGAAAAGCCTTCAGTAAAAATTTACTCGCAAAAATGCTCATCGAACGAATCTGGCCAGACAATGCGTGGCGCAACTATCACTATCTCATTGCCTGCGAAGAGACCGGCGAGGCGCTGGCGGTTGACCCGCTCGACTGGCAGGCTTGCCTTGCAACGGCTCGGGAACGCGGCTGGCAGATCACCCGCATCCTCAATACCCACGAACATGGCGATCACATCGGTGGCAACGAGAGTTTACGTGCCGCCACACGTGCAACCTTGCTGGCCCATGCCGGGGCTGCGTCGCGTATTCCAGCGGTAGACGTCGGCCTCTCGGCTGGCGATCGATTGCAGATCGGGCGGAGCGTGCTGCTGACGGTGCTCGATACCCCGGGGCACACCTTGACCCACGTCTGTCTACTGATCGAAGGGCGATCTACGGAGGCTCCCGCACTCATCTGCGGTGACACGCTGTTCAACGCTGGTGCGGGCAACTGTCACAACGGTGGTGATCCGGCCTTGTTGTACGACACGTTCGTTAATCAGTTGGCGCGGCTGCCGCCCGATACTTTGATTTATCCGGGCCACGACTATCTACAACGCAATCTTGAATTCACCCTCGACCGTGAACCCGACAATCGCCTGGCAGCGACCCGCCTCGTAGACGCGCGTACGTATCAAGGCGCAACGGCACCGGTCACAACGCTTGCCGAAGAACAACAGATCAACAGTTTCTTCAGGTTACATAACCCACAGGTGATCGCCGGGCTGCGGGTACATTTTCCAGACTTGCCGGAACAGCCGGACGCACGCAGCGTTTTCTTGAAGCTGCGCGAGCTACGTAATCGTTGGTGAAGCGGTCAGCAGATCGATCCTGAGCCCGGCCGGCGAGTACACCGTCGCCATCTCGATGTCACCATAGATGCACTGCAACCCTGTAGGTGCGCTCGCAGTTACGCCTGCTGATGCAGCGCGACGCAAAATTTCGCGCAGCTCAGTCACCACGAAATTGACGCCGAGCATGCCACGGGCCGGCGCTTTGGCACGCGGATAAAGGTCAGTACTCGGTGCGCCCTCGTATTGAACGATCTCCAAGCGACCATAGGAATAGTCCGGATCACCAAAAATACGCACATCGAGCCCAGCGCCTGCCGGTAAACCGATGGTGCGCTCGACTTCGGGACCCGCAAAGCGGTGATAGGACGTTTCGATGAGGCCCAACACGTTTTCGTAAAAAGCTTTCTCACGCTTGTTATCTGGTGAGATCGCCACGATCTGCGGAGCCACGCCGTAGCCCTCTACACTCACGTGATCGACCTTGGCCTCCTCCTCGAGAAAAACCAAATTGACGTCATCCGGCCCCGGCATATGCACTTCATGAACGACGACGCCATCGGTTTCAAAACGACCGATCGGCGAGCGAAACTTCAGACCTTTCGCCTGCAGCTCGGCATATCGCGCCCCGATATCACGCACCACGATATCGACGCTCTTCGGCACGAGATCGGTCGCCCGGGCGTTTTCCCTGACCGTGGGCCCCGGTTCACGAAACTGCATCAAATGAATGCCGCCTTGCTCACGACCTGGGGTGACGAGCAGCGCCTGATCGACGATGTCATCGTCCGCCAACTGCCAAGCCTTGGCCCAGTGCGGATCGCTGCCTTGTCGACGCGCCTTGATCTGCATGCCGAAAGTCTCAGCCCACAGCGCGAGTGCAGACGCCATATCGGCAACGCTCAAGATGGCATAGGCATACGCCTTGGGTCGATCGATGGCGTGAATCACGCAGCGGCACTCCTTTGGGCAAAGATCACCGAATGAGTATAGTGCTCGTCATGAACGAGTTTTATCAGCGCAGCTTCCTGATTTTCGCCGCGGCCATTCTGGGGTTTGCAGTTTGGCAAGTGCTGACGCCCTTCTGGGGCGCATTGGCTTGGTCGATCTGCCTTGCTGTGCTGCTCGCACCGCTGCACGCTCGTCTCACGCAGCGCTGTGGCGATCGTCCGGCGCTGTCGGCCGCACTACTGACGCTATTGACCCCCTTGGTTATTTTCGCACCGCTCGCACTCATCGGCGGCCGCTTCATCAGCGAAGCACGAATGTTGATCGACAAGATTCAACATGGTCCGTGGCGTATCGATGGCAGCTTGATGGAGCGCATTGATCAATACCCGGTGATCGGACCTTTAGCCCATCGGCTTCTAGAGCTTTTTGATCTCGAACCACAGCAATTACAAAGCCACTTGGTCGATATCGGCCAAGCATTGCTGCGCTTCGCTGCCGATTTCGGCGGCAGTGTGGTAATCGGCGCTGTCAACACCACAGTCGCCTTCATGCTGATGTTGTTTCTACTGTTTTTCATGCTGCGCGACGGTGATTACATGCTGCAGCGCCTGATGAATCTCATCCCCATCGAGCAAGTCCGTCGCGATGAATTGCGTAAACTCATCGCGAACACCACACGCGCTGTCGTGTTTGGCTCAGGGGTCACCGCCATCGTGCAAGGCGTATTGACCAGCATTGGCTTTCTCGCCACCGGTCTGCCATCCCCCATCGTATTTGGGGTCATTGCCGCCTTGTTTTCGCTGCTGCCCGCTGGCGGTACCGCCTTCGTCTGGATTCCAGCCACACTCGCATTAGCCGGCATGGGCCGCACGGGTGCCGCAACATTCATGCTTGTGTGGGGTCTCATCATCTCGATTTCCGATAATTTTCTGCGACCTCTCTTGGTGTCAGCCCAAGCACACGTGTCAACGCTTGCGGTGTTTGTCGGTGTAATCGGTGGAGCTACGGCCTTCGGCGGCGTAGGTCTCATCATCGGCCCAGTCTTACTCACCGTTGTTTCGGCATTGCTACGCTTCTTCGAGGAAAAAAGCGGCTAGAATTCGCGCCGCTCATGGATCTCTCACCGATACTCAATCCGCTTAACGACGCTCAGCGCGAAGCCGTCACGGCGCCGGTGGGTCCGGTGCTGGTGCTGGCCGGCGCAGGCAGCGGCAAGACCCGCGTTCTGACCCACCGTATTGCTTGGCTGATTCAAGCCGAAGGTGCCTCGCCCCATAGCGTGATGGCAATGACCTTCACCAATAAAGCGGCCGGTGAGATGCGTGCGCGCATCGAAACTCTGCTCGGTATGCCGGGCGCTGCCTTGTGGATCGGCACCTTTCACGGTATCGCGCATCGTCTGCTGCGCTTGCACTGGCGCGAAGCCAATCTGCCGCAGACATTTCAGATTTTGGATGGTGACGATCAGCTGCGTCTCATCAAAAAAATCTTGAAGGCGCAAAATCTCGATGACACCCGTTGGGTTCCGCGAGATATCCAATACTTCATCAACCAAAATAAAGATGAAGGCATGCGCCCAAAAGCGCTGAAAGACGGCAACGATCCGACGCGCCGTCAATTCATCAAGCTCTATCAAGATTACGAAGAAGCCTGCCAACGAGCCGGCGTCGTCGACTTTGCCGAGTTGCTGCTGCGTGCGTTCGAATTGTGGCGCGATCAGCCTGAACTGCTCGCACACTACCGACGCCGTTTTCAGCACGTACTCATCGACGAATTCCAGGACACCAATACCATCCAGTATTCATGGATGAAGTTGTTGGTAGGTTCGGAGGGTGCACCTTTTGCGGTTGGTGACGACGATCAGTCCATCTATCGCTGGCGCGGCGCTCGAGTGGAAAACCTGCAAACTTTTCGCCGTGATTTTCCCCTAGCCAAACTCGTCAAGCTCGAGCAGAACTATCGCTCAACGGGCACCATACTCGAAGCGGCCAATGCCCTGATCGCCAACAACAGCGGGCGACTCGGTAAAAATCTTTGGACCAGTGGCAACAAGGGCGAGTTGATCAAACTCTACGCGGCCTTTAATGAGCGCGACGAAGCCGAATTCGTGTTGCAGCGCATCAAGGACTGGGTGGCAGGTGGTGGCCTGCGCCGAGATATCGCCATCCTTTATCGTTCGAACGCTCAATCACGCGTATTTGAAGAGGTTTTTCTTTCGGCGCGCATTCCCTACAAGGTTTATGGCGGCTTACGCTTCTTCGAACGAGCAGAAATCAAGGATGCGCTCGCGTATTTGAGATTGGTATCGAATCGTAACGATGACACCTCGTTCGAACGGGTGGTCAACTTACCAACGCGCGGCATTGGCGCGAAAAGCATCGATAGCTTGCGCGAACGCGCCCGCGCCGAAGGATCATCCCTATGGACAGCTGCACTCGCTTGCATCAGCAACGGCAGTTTAGGGGCCAAAGCTGCGGCATCCTTGCACGGCTTTCTACAGCTCATCGAAAGGCTGGCTGCTGAGACCCGTGAACTTGCCTTGCACGAAGTAGTCGATCAAGTCATCAATGCCAGCGGTCTGCTCGAGCATCATCGTAAAGAAAAAGCTGAGCGTGGCGAGGCCCGTGCCGACAACTTGCTCGAACTCGTATCAGCAGCGCGCGGTTTCGAACCTGAAGGTATCGAAGGTGAACAGTTACCGCCGCTCGAGGCTTTTCTTGCCCATGCCGTGCTCGAATCGGGCGAGGGTCAGGCTGAAGCCTGGGAAGACTGCATTCAGATGATGACCCTGCACACAGCCAAGGGTCTCGAATTCAAGATGGTTTTCCTGGCTGGTCTCGAAGACGGTCTCTTCCCTCATCAAAGATCACTCAATGATCTCGACAGCCTCGAAGAAGAGCGTCGTCTTGCCTATGTTGGGACGACGCGGGCCATGCAGCATCTCTACTTGACCTATGCAGAACAACGTCGACTGCACGGTATTGACAGCTACGGTCAACCGTCGCGCTTCATCCGGGAAATTCCCGAAGAGCTGCTCGAAGAAGTGCGACCGAGATTGCAGGCCGGGCGACGCAGTTTCGGGGGCTACGCAGGTCACGATGAGTACTCGCAAGAACCTCGCGTGACATCGAGGTCCAGTATGGGCTCGCAGGCACTGCGCGCCGAGCCCGTGGCTCCCGGCCTCAAACTCGGGGCTCGCGTTCGCCACGCGAAATTTGGCGCTGGCGTCATTCTCAACATCGAGGGGCAAGGCCCCCACGCTCGCGTTCAGGTCAATTTCGAAGCAGCAGGCAGCAAGTGGTTGATGCTGCAGTATGCAAACCTCGAGGCGACTTAGAGGCGGAAGGCGCTACACTTCCCCTCCATGACTTCGCCCTCATTCAATACCCTGCTGCAGAGCGCAGCAACGCGCCACGAATCGGCGGTCTGCGTCGGGCTAGATCCGGAAATTCAACGCTTTCCGCAACACCTGCGCGATCGTCCCGATGCCATCTTGGCTTTCAATCGCGCCATCATCGACGCGACGGCAGATCTTGTATGCGCATACAAGCCACAGATTGCTCACTACGCCGCTGAAGCTGCCGAAGAGCAGTTGCAGGAGACCATTCGCTACATTCGTGAGCGTGCGCCCGGGGTGCCGGTCATACTTGATTCCAAACGCGGTGACATCGGCAGCACCGCCGAGAAATATGCCCTCGAGGCCTTCGAACGCTATGGCGCCGATGCCGTCACCATCAACCCCTATCTCGGTCGTGATGCGGCAGAACCGTTTCTGCGCTATGCCGACAAGGGCATCGTGGTGTTGTGCCGCACGTCAAATGCCGGTGCCCGTGAATTTCAGGACCTCGAAGTAGACGGTAAAAAACTGTACCAACGGGTCGCCGAAAAAGTGGCAACCGAATGGAATACCCACGGCAACTGTCTGCTCGTGGTCGGCGCGACTTACCCGGCAGAGCTTGCCGATATTCGGGCACGCACCGGTGACATGACTTTTCTCGTACCGGGCGTCGGTGCGCAGGGTGGTGATGTTGAGGCCGCGGTGCGCAACGGCCGTACCGCCGATGGGCGCGGCCTCGTAATCAATTCTTCTCGCGGCATCATCTACGCAAGCAGCGGTGAAGACTTCGCAGCCGCTGCCCGAGCTGCCACACTGGAGCTACGCGCAGCCATCAATGCTGCACAAGCTGCCAACTGAAAACTGTTAACTGAATAAATTCGGTAATCGGAGGGGGGTTCCGATGTTGCGACTGACTCGCTACCAGTGGATCGTATTGTTCGCTGCTTGGTTGGGCTGGGGCTTCGATATCTTCGACAGTCTGTTGTTCAATTACGTGGCGCCCAACGCGATCCCGACGCTGCTCGGTCTTACCATCGGCTCACCAGAAGCTCGCGCTGCAACGCTCTATTGGACAGGTTTGATCACCGCCTTGTTTCTGATCGGCTGGGCGGTCGGCGGCGTGTTGTTCGGTCCGATCTCCGATCGTTACGGCCGCAAACGTGTGCTGCTCATCACCATGGTGCTCTATGCCATCGGTACCGGACTCTGCGCATTCGTCACCAGCATCGAACAACTCATCATTTGTCGCCTGATCGCAAGCCTCGGCATTGGCGGTGAATGGGCTGCAGGTTGTGCACTCGTCGCCGAAGTCGTTCCTGAGGATCAACGCGTCGAAGCGGGTGCCGTGCTGTATACGGCTGCGCCTTTCGGACTGTTTCTTGCCACCGGCATCAACGCCTTGATTGCCGGAAATCTGTTTGCCGACGTGCCCGAGATTTCGTGGCGTTACGTACTCATCTTTGGCTTGTTACCAGCAGGTTTTGCGTTTTGGATCCGCACTTTCATCAAAGAACCCGAACGCTGGGAAGCCGTGGCAGCCTCTGCGCCACCACCTCGGCTGCGTGAAATCTTTGCCCCCGATATCTGGCCACGAACCCGCAGTGCTTTGTTGGTCGCTGTCATCGCTCTTATCACGTGGTGGAGCTGCAATGCTTTCATTCCCGTGGTCGTTGCCAATCTTGCGCAACTCGAAGCCCTGCAACAGGGTCTCGATCGCACCGCGACCAGCATGCTCGTCGAATCGTGGAAGACCCAGGCTACCGCGATCTTCAACATCGGCGGCCTGCTCGGCACACTGTTGACCATACCGCTCGCCAAACGCTGGGGCCGTAAGCCGATGTTCGCGGTCTACCTCGGCTGTTCTGCGCTGTCGTTGTTGACGACTTTTGGGCTCGATCTTGCGCCGCAAATTCGCCTCTACATGTACTTCTTTATCGGTCTGACGGTGTTCGGCATCTTCGGTAGCTTCACTTTCTATCTGCCTGAGTTGTTTCCGACTCGCTTACGTGCAACCGGCTCGGGGTTCACCTATAATATTGGGCGAGTCATCGCTGCCGGCGGTCCGTTCTTGGTCGGCACTGTGGCTGCGGCTGGCGCCGGTGACGCCCAAGTGGTACTCGACACGCTGTTCTTCGTCGGATTGGTGCCGCTCGTCGGGTTACTCGGCCTAGGTTGGATCATAGAAACCCGCGGCCAAAAAATTCCCGACTGACAAGCCTGAGATAACCACGTGGCAGATTGGATCATCGACATCATCATCGGTCTGGTCGAAGGCTTGACCGAGTTTTTACCGATCTCAAGCACCGGACACCTGATCATTACCCGTGCACTGCTCGGGGTCGAAGAGCAGGTCGGATTTCGGCAAATGATCGTCATCCAGGGTGCAGCCATTCTTGCGGTGTGCTTCGAGTATCGTCATCGCTTGTGGCGCACCGCTATCACCCTTACGAGCGATGCCGCCTCACGGCGCTTCGTGCTCGGTTTGTTTCTGGCCTTTTTACCCGCCGCCGTCGCTGGACTCACCTTTGAATCAACCATCCGCGATCTGTTGTTCGCGCCCATACCGGTGGCGACGGCGTTGGTCATCGGCGGGGTGCTCATTCTTTGGGCTGAGCGTCGACCCCATGTCGAGCGTATTCGCTCGATCGACGAACTACGCCCACTCGATGCCTTTCGCATCGGTCTCTTCCAGATGCTAGCGTTGATTCCAGGTACCAGTCGTTCTGCAGCCACCATCCTCGGCGGCTTGCTCACCGGTCTCGATAGACGCACCGCCGCAGAGTTTTCGTTTTTCGTTGCAATACCGGTGATGTTTGCGGCAACCGGCTACAAGTTGCTCGATGCGCGCGAA
>Ga0169931_10002805_pt1 | contig 28114 bp, 29 predicted proteins | sample Kivu_15m_20L_FD_129675 | JGI IMG/M metagenome (GOLD analysis project Ga0169931, IMG submission 129675) | Freshwater microbial communities from Lake Kivu, Western Province, Rwanda to study Microbial Dark Matter (Phase II) - Kivu_15m_20L... | ecosystem: Environmental > Aquatic > Freshwater > Lake...
CAAATTATAGAAAATTTTATATTTAAATAAAATTTATTTAAAATAACATAAAACACAAATTAGTTTATTTTTATGTAATATATAAATAAAAATTATTAGAAAAATCAAATGGGGATTGGGGATTGGGGATTGGGGATTGGGGATTGGGGATTGGCCCCAATCCCCAATCCCCAATCCCCATTCTTCATATTTTAATTTTGCTTATGGCTATATTTGAGGTTTTCTTTTTATTTGCATTTGATTTTTCTAATAATTTTTATTTATATATTACATAAAAATAAACTAATTTGTGTTTTATGTTATTGTAAATAAATTTTATTTAAATATAAAATTTTCTATAATTTGAATTATTTATTATATATTTAAATATTTGTTAATGTCAGATCACAGAACAGTTAAAACCAATAATAATAATTTAAATAATAACAATCAAACGTCAGATTCCGAGTACCTAAAACTTAAATCTGAGTTGATGCTCCTATATCCTATTCAGGAAAAAGCTATATCATCAATTGAAGAACAAGTACAATTTGATATGGGTTTTCATAAAATTACCGCTCAACAAATTCTATTGGAGATGGAAGCATTCGTTTTTTCAAACAACCTTGAACCAATTTCTTTAGAGGAAAAAAGAATTAAAGAAATATTACTAGATTGTCTTGGAAAATTGATAAACAAATCAGACAATCAAAGAGCCAGGAGACGTCCACAAAACAATAGAAATCTTCCTAATAATGATTCAAACAGAAATAATCCAAATCAAAATATAAATTTGAATCTAAACAATTTAGATGCTTTTGACACGAATGATATTCCTCAAAGTGAGAATTCAATAAATTACATTACATCATCAAAAAAAGAAATAGTCTTCGAAAATTACTTTACTTTAGTTGATAGACCTAATTCTCAATCTCTAAAATATAATTCCCGAGAAATTTCTTATTCATTTTTTTCCAACTTTGAGATAAAAGAATATTCAATTTTGCCAAAAGATGAAGAAAGTTACTTAGAGGAATACAAAAATTATTTCAAAATGGCTAAGGGAGTTTTTATGGATTCTTTAAAAATTGATTCCGATGATCCTTTGATGGATGCAGACAAATTTATTCTTTTGGTCACTTTTGAAAATACAGAAGGGAAGCCATTAATTACTGATATAGTCCTTGTAGATCCTTTGCAAGACTACAAAAAATTCTTTTTAAAAATTGAGAATCAATCATGTCTAAATGACTATTATTTTTTCAGTGGTCAATTAATTTATGTTGAGGGTCTAGTGAAGAATAATGACATTTTTGCACAAAAGATAATTTACGGAATGCCTATTTTAGAATATGGAATTTCTGAGAATTATGTTAAAGATTTTTTCCAAGAATCAGCTCCTTATTTAATTTATGCTGTAAATGGTCCTATTCTCAACAAATCAGATATAGACCTAGGCTTGTTCGTTGAAACTATGAAAAAAATAGCTGCTGATGAACCACATGCCTTGATATTATCAGGCCCTATATTAAATATAGAAAACTCCGCTATTAATTCTGGAGAATTTAGATTTCCAAATAACACAGATGAAAATAGTTCAAACTATTTCGAAATTTTCGAATTCTTTTTAGAAAAGCTAAATGAAATTTTTGCGGTAAATCAAAATTAATAAAAATATAAAATATAGAACAAAAGGACGACTATAATTTTGTGTCCTTCTTTATCAGATGTTATTTCATATTATCCTCTTCCTCAACCTGCATATAACTTGTCCTACATGAAGAATGTAAATTCGTTGGAGATAATTAAAAAAGGAAAAGTATGAATTATATTTTAATAAAATTCTTTGTTAGCTCAAATTAATAGGAAATCCACAAGTTTTTCAATTGAACGAAATAATATGTGGAGTAGCTAATTTTGATTTTATGAAGGATATGATTTCCAACTCCATAAGATCCCAACACAAAATCCCCAGAGACTCGTCACTTGAAATGATTCTTCAGCAGAAGAGTTTTTATCCTGTCTTACCGAGTACTGTTTCCTCAGAAGATGTAGATAAAATTGAAAAAACTATTGCTGTCGATTATAGAAAATTGTCTCATCTTCATTTAGGGGTGATACCTGATATTATTATAACAAATTCTAAAATTAATCCATTCGTGAAAAAGGTGGGATCTACTATCTTCGTTAATCCTTCAAGTTTATACAGAGAAAACAATCCAGGCCATTTTGCTAAAATTACTTCTTACCCTCCTAATGTAATTCGAATTATTTTTTATTTTATTTTAGAATTTGGTCGGTTTCGATGTTATTAATAGGCTAAATGTGGAATTATCCAGGATTAATAAAAAATAAAATTTAAACTTTATATAAAAATTTATTAATTACATTTATTAAAACATTATTTATTTAAAATTAATTATATATGAAAAATAATTTGAAAATATTAAAATTTCTAAAAAAATCAAATAAAAACGAGTTTTTTAGCTTTTCTAAATTCTGTTTTAATGAATCTCAGAACGAGAAAGTAAAATTCAAATTTGTTTATTTGTCCGACAAAAAAGAAGTCGATGTTGAAGCAAAATCAGGTGAACATATCCTTGAGATTGCACACAATTATGATGTTGAATTAGAGGGAGCATGTGATGCTTCTTTAGCTTGCTCAACTTGTCATGTAATTTTAGAAAATAATATATATGATAAAATTTCTCAACCTAAAGAGGAGGAAGAAGATTTATTAGACCTTGCATATGGATTGACAGAAACATCAAGACTGGGATGTCAAGTGCATGTTACAAAAGAATTCGAAAATACAAAAATTTATATTCCTGCTGCAACTAGAAATTTATATGTGGATGGTAAAAAGCCAGCCAAACATTAGCATATAATATGAAACATTATGTTATATTAGTAGTATTCTAGCCTTTTTATAAATTTTTAATTTTAAAACGTTAATTATGAATTTTTTATTTTATTCTATTAATATAGTATTTTTAAAAGTAGATAAATATTCTAACATAAAAACAAAACTACTAACAAATTAATCAGATAAGCTGCAATCCAAGAAATTGATGAAATTAATATAAAAATTTAATAATTTTCTTTTATTATTGTTCCTTTAAACAATAATTTAAATTACTTAATATAAATGGAAAAATCACTAAAAACTTTGAAACACTCTGAAATAATTGAACCTGGTTCAAAATACAAACCATTAAAAAGATATGATTATGATATGAATGTTTACGAAAAGTGGGTCGAGTTAAAATGTCAGAACCCCCCTAAGAGAAGAAGTTATCATGTAAGTTTCATTCACAAAGATTTTTTATATATACTTGGGGGTATAGATCTTAAAGAAGGAAGAATATCTGATATTTCCTGTCTCTCTCTGAATTTTGCTGATGAAATAAAGTGGAAAAATCAAGAAGTAACTGGTGATATTCCTGAGCCTCTGTCTGATCATTCTGGTGTTTTAGTTGAGGATAATTTTTATCTATTCGGTGGAGAAAGCGAGTTCGGAGAAACAAAAAACACTCTATATAAATTGAATTTAATAACTTTTATATGGGAAAAAAAGAATTTTCCTCTTACTACTATTATTGAATTGTCGAATCATACTTGTAGTTATTATAAAGAAAATAAAAGCTTGGTTATATTTGGAGGTTATAACAATGGGAAATACGTTTATGACATATATACTTATAAAATAAAAGAAGAAGAATGGAACAAAATTGAAATAGACTTAAATTCAAAAAATGTTCCTGAAGGAAGAATAAAACACAGTGCTAATATTATTGATGATTACATGTATGTATATGGAGGTCAAAATGTGGATGGTAATTATTTATCAGACTTGTGGAAGTTTGATTTATTAAATTCTAAATGGCAGCAAATTATTTATAATAATTTGTCACCGGACGATATACCTTTGGGAAGATCTGGCCATTCCTCTATTTACAATTCCAAAGACCATAGTTTGTATATTTTCGGAGGAAAAGTTAGCCATGCACAGGAAAGAAATGAATTATGGAAATTCGATATAAATGATAAGCAATTTAAATTGATTCATGACACTTTGTTAGAAATGGAATCAGATTTTCCTCCTAGATCAATGGATATACATAAAATTAAACAAAGTATTCTTTATTATAATATATAGAATCCGTTGCAAAACTCTCTCTTTTTACAGATTCTTCAAATAAAATGAATGAATCATTAAAAAGTCATGTTCAGCCAAATAAGAATTTTATAGGCCATGATAAATATCATGAAAATTTTGAAAATATGGTTCTTGGATCCCCTAATACAAAAAAAATAAAATTATCGATGATATATCGAATGGAAATTCCAGATTATATTCTTAGACAGAGAACAACAATGCTAGATAGGACAAATAATCAAGTCACCTTAAATGAAAGATTTAAATTAGGTGTTGTTCCTGAACCAAGAGATGGACATACAGCTGAAATTTATAAAGACAATATGATGATTATTTTTGGAGGTGATAGGAATAAATTTTCCTTTAATGACCTCCATATATTCAATTTTTAGATATTTATTTAATTTCAATCAGAATATTAAATCCAGATAATTTTATCTTTGTTAATAATATTTCTATATAAAATAAATGATTTTGAAAATATTATATTTTACGATCGATAATTTACTGATTAAAATATTAGATTTTAGATCGAAATCGTACAGTTTTGGTTTGAAAATTATTAAAATAACTCTATAAAATGCGTTTACGTAAATTAAAATTCAATTATACTACGATGACTGAAAAAAACAAGCTAATAAAATTTTATTTTAATTACAATATTAAGGTTGATCTCGAAAAATCTGTGTATTTGATTGGTTCTGAGAATGAATTAGGAAACTGGAATGTTAGGAAAGCGAATAGATTAGACTGCTACAATGAAAACATTTGGATAAAAGAAATGACATTACCATACAAAGTTTATAAATATAAATACTTCATTTCAAACAAAAATGCAGTAGATGAGAAATCAATTAGCTGGCTAGATGAAAAAGAACGAACATTTACAAGTGATGAACTTAAATGCTCAAGTTTAGAAGAATCAAGAAAGGATATAAAATTAATGTCCTTTAACCTAAGATATCAGAACTCCATAGATGGAATTCATTTATGGGACAATAGAAAAGAGATGGTCATCCAGATAATTATGAACAATTGTGCTGATTTTGTTGGATTCCAAGAAGGCAGACTGAAACAAGTTGAATATATACAAGAGTCATTACCTGACTTTTACAAATATATTGGACACCCTAGAAGTGAGAAAGAAGACGACGAACAATGCGGTATTCTATATGATTCAAATAATTATGTGGTCAGAGATTTCGGTACTTTTTGGTTAAGTGACACTCCAAATATTCCAGGGTCTATCACTTTTGAAAATACACTTCCCAGAATAGTTACTTGGGCAAAAGTTTACAAATTTAGTAATCTAGTTCAAAATATTGATAGGGCGTATTTCATTTTTAATACACATTTTGATCATATTTCTGAAGAGTCTAGAATTAAATGTGCAGACTTTTTGGTAAAACAAATCGATAATTTGATTTCAAAAAGTTCTGAAAAGCAGATGGTGTTGTTAATTTCGGGAGATTTTAACGCCGAAGACGATGAAGTGACTATAATTACACTCAAGCAGAATGGTTTTGTCTCAACTTCTGATGAGAAAGGGAATCAGGAGAAAACTTTTCATGAATTTTCTGGAAAGGCTGATTGGAAAATCGATCATATTTTTTACAAACTTATTAATATTGATATTTCTAAAGTATGTGAGGATTACTGTGTTATTAAAGACAAAAATTCCAAAGGCGTTTTTCCATCTGATCATTTTCCTTTTTGCGCAAAGCTTCTTTGTTAAAATTTGCACCTTTCAAAGATACTATTAAGCCTGAACTTATTTCAAAAAAACTGTAAATAAATTAAAATATTTCATAAACGGATAATATATTTAATAATATTATATTTAGAATATATAGAATATAATTAGATTAAAAATTCAAAAAATTTACTTGATATTTTAAATAAATAATAAAATAAAATGAAAATATATTAATTCTCAAATTTTCGTATTTTTTCATTCTTTTAATTTAATAAAAATATTATTTAGACAAATTTAAATAACTATAGTAATGGAAATCAGTTCTAATCAAAATCCATACGAATTTTATTCTTGTGACTTAGGTCATTCCTTACTATGGTGCGGAAATAATTTGAATTCGACTAACAAGTGCAAAACATGCAAAAAGAATTATTCAGATAACAAACAATCAGTTATAAGATGGAAATGTAATACATGTAATCATCATTATTGTCAGGCTTGCATCAAGATATTAAAATGTAGAAGATGTCCTGTTAATCATGAATATAAAAAAACAAATGTTAAAAAATATTCTTATTTCGTATGTGATATATGCTTGAATCATGTTGAGAATTCTAAATCTGTATGGATGGATGATATATGTAATCTTGGTTTTTGTGAAGAATGTATCGGGGATTCCGAAAATCTGGATGACTTTGTCTACACATACGAGGATTAAATATGATATTATAATATATATTATTGAATTTCATTTAAAAATAGCTCATATTTTGTAAAAGGTAATAATGATTAATAAAAATTATAGATAAATTATTTAAAATTTATTAAAATGTTGAGAAAAAGTATAATCTGATAAAATATGCTAAATAAATAATAATTATTTTATTATCATGTGAAATAATATTAAAGCTATTTGTTTATATTATAAATTATGTATTTATTTACTTATTAATAAATTAGCAATCATCTTTTATTTTTAAATTAAATTATTCTTTAATAAAGACATCAATTTATTCGTTATGCAAAAATGAATCAAATATTGTAATATTTAGAGGGCATCATTGAATTCAGCCAAGAGACCGAATTTAGTTTTAATGTGATGGCTTTTGACATCTTTTCCTTCAGTAGTTCTTCCTGCAACAGAGTTTAAGGTGAACTATTTATAAATTATTATGAATTTATTCTTACAGCAGAAACAAATCCGAAATTAACAAGATTTCCGAATTTTCTAGTCAATCCGACTGTGAGTTTTGATTTTTCTTCGAATTTAGCTTTGACGGTAGTGAGGTCGTCAACTTTATGTTCTCCATATAATTTTAAATCAACGTTTCTGAGATCATTGACATTAACTACGAGATCTCCTCCAAATTTAGTTTTAGAGTTGGCAACAGCATCGAATCTGAATGCAACCTTGTTATCTTTAGTAGGGGCATCAGTTGTTTCAGCTTTGGCGTCTTTTTGGGGTTTTCCTGGTACAGAGCTAGCTTCGAGCCATCCTGAGAATTTGCTGTGTTTTACTCCAATTAAATATTTTTGTGAGTGTAATTTTCTGGAGCTCAATTGGAAGGCATAGTATGGGCCAAAATAAGCTCTCCATCCATTTTGTACATTTAATCCATATAATCCTAAAACGGAAAGAACATCTGGTTTAGGGTTATTTACTAAATCGACATTTTCAACACCGACTGATAAAACTCTATTTCCTTCTTGGAAAATTCTTAATTTAAATGTTGATGGTAATTTTTTTTCCTTCTCGTTTTGAGTCAAATCTGACTTGGCATAGAGATAAATGTTTGAATTATTGTAATCTCCCAAATGGAAACTTCCGTCTAAGGTTAAAAGATCTGGTCTGTGGATAAGATTGTAGGAAGTATTTGGTGATACATTGTGGGTAAGAGTGTAATCCAATCCTGAGGTCAAATTTCCTCCCTTGGTAGCAAATTTAGTTTTAGCAGAAAGTTTCTAAAATAATTAAATTAGAAATTACAAATTTTTTATTTAAGAAAGAAAATTTTCCTTTAACGGTCAAATCATCTTCTCCAAGGAATTCATTTGCCTTATCTAATCACAGATTTAGAATATTTATATACCGTCATGAAATCTGACATAGTTTTCCCAATTATCAATCCACTTTGACATTTTGTTTATATTGTATCTTTAATATTTTTAATAAATATAAATTAATTTATTTAATTAAATTATGAGATTGTAAAACTATAATTATTCTAATAATAAATAACGACCTATTACAAAAATATGCAAATGCAAAGAGTATTTTATAAATGATTAACATATTTCAAATTATAAATGTAAATTATTTTAATAATTTATTTAGAAGATATTTACTAATTTTTAATTTAATTCTATTTTTTCAAAGTTCTTTCGTATGTTTCGTTCTTTCTACACACAACAACATTTTCTAAGACGTCTGTGTATGGAATATATTCATCATTGGAAAATTCACATCTTTCTCCTTGTGCTAATAGTACAGGAGATTTATGAACTTGGAATCCTGTGATAGTTCGGGGGTTTCCAGATTGACCTACTATATCAACACTTTGTCCAACCATGACTTGGATATTTATGGGATTCAGACTTTCATCAACCTAAGGATTAAAATTATGATATACTGTCATGACCATTCTAGGTGTTATTGCAAGGCATAAGGAATAAAGAAGATGTTGATGTTTAGCGCATATTAATGGTTCAGCTTCTGTGAAACTTAGAACAGCAATTAGTAATCCTGCAAATCCCACATTATTTATTAAGAAATTGTGAGAGTGGATAGGATTTATTGTTAACAATCCCTTTCCTAAGTGGAGAAGACCCTGTGAAATTCTTAGAACCATTAATGGGTTTATATCGTCTGAGTAGTAGGCGGCTAATTGTCTCATTTGACCTGATAGTCTGGAATTATTTGTTCCCGCACTGACCAATCCAAGAGAGAAAATTGAGTTGATTGCAATTTCTTTATTTGAGTCATAACAGAATTTTAAAATAGAGTCAGTTACTGTAACTTTAGGATTTGCTAAGCTAAATTATTAATATTCTTAAATTACCTTAACATAGCCATAGCGAGAGGAACTGTCCTCTTAACCGAGGCATCTCCATATTGCAAGAAATGATTGAATGATCTGAAAATCATTTCTGTTCCGATTTCTTCACCAATTGCAATTATACTTATTCCAAGAACTGCAAGACTTTTGACTTTAGGATGTACTTCGTCTTTAGGCTTTGCGATAAAATGCATCATTTCCTGAACTTTGGTTACGTTCCCACTTCCAGCGTAGGCACAGGCAGTCAACAAAATTTTTAAAAACATTCTCATATCAGCTGAGAATTCTTGTAGTTGTGTGGCTTCTATGATTGTTTCAGCATTATTTTGATTTCCGAGGACAATAAGACCCATACCTAATGCATATAAAACAAAGTAGGGATTCTCGATAAATTTGGTTTTTCCCTCTTCATTTTTAGAAATGAGATTACCCATTATATTAGAGAAGGCCTCTTCCTTTCCGGAACCAAGATATGTGAGACCGAAAGCTAAAGAACAATAGGCAAATACATCTAAGCCGAAAGAGAAATTTTCGATTACTTCCATAAGTGGCTCGAATAAATCTTCGTTTTGAGAACCGGCATATGCCAATCCAAGTCCCAAAAGAGCACTCATGACAACATTAGCATTTTTATCTTTCAATTGTTCTGTTAATATAGCATAAGCGATGTTGTTTTCATCTCTGATACCCGAAGATATAACCCCAACACCGATATTGTAACCGGCACGTTTATTCATATCTCTCTCATTGGTACTCATATATTTCTCGAGTTGATTTGGCCCTAAATCTATATCCCAAAGATTCACTAATCCTAATCCAGCTAGTAATGTGATTACTCCCTCTTCCTTATTTCTGCTGAGCCAATCTGAATTGCTTGCGGATAACAAGGCCTCTGTACCAAACCCAGCATTTATAAATGAGCTAACAATATTCAAAGTCATGTTCATTTTATAGGAATCTATTTTAGTGCTTTCTGACTTTTTCTCTTCAAGATGACTTTTAATGACATCTTCCGGTTTCTTTGGTGCAAGCACATCTAATTCGGTTGCTAATTTTTTGAAGTATTCTGATAATTTAAGATTACAAATAACATTTTGTAATTCTACTGGCATGTCATCTTTTACAAGATATATTCTTTGTTTTCCTAATATAAACGCAAGTTGCTTTTGCAAATTAAAATCATCACAATTGAAAAAAGTTTGTTTTATAAATAACTCATTATTCATTTTTATGGCAATTCTCAAAGCATTTGCATGTTGCTTGAACTTGGTATAAATGTTATAAGTGATTTCTAAAATAGATCTCATTTCCTCAGTATCTGCTGCATAATTTGAACTAGCCATCAAATAAAGACATATTCTCTTGTAATTATTTTCATTTACTAAATCCATAATAGAATCCAATTTTTCTATTTCTAACAAGATATCGATTGCCTCATTTTCAGAATGTTGTTGGATAAGGAACGGTACAATTACATTAACCAATTCTAACAAATCATCAAATTGTTTGCCTTCATCTAATCTCTTGACATATTCATTTGAAATATCTCCGGCTAAAGAACGAATAAATTCGATGCCCCAAACTGAAAGATCTTTTTTCGTGCCTTGTAGAACCCAATATAAAGCAGTGTCTTGTGTGTTTGGTGTGACAATAACAAGAACAGCCAATAAATCTCTAAGAATGAGTTTGAAATTCGAATTATTAATATCGAATGCCTCCAATTTGCTTTCATAATCCTTAAGAGCTTCATAATGCAATCTCAAGAATTTTAATGGTCTTGGAATAGAAGTCATCGATGTTGTGGAAGTTGTGATTTCATTTTTTATCAAGTTATAAGCATTTAATCTAATTTCGTAATCTGGATCGTATAAACCCGCAACCATATCGTCTATATTCTTTTTATATTCAATATCTTCTTCTGACTAGGAAAATAATTAATTTATTGTATTGCTTATTCTTACAAGTTCCATTTCTTTCTTTTCGTTTTTGTCCTTCATTTTTCCATCTTTAGCTGGTGTGTTCTTTTTATTTTCCATTTAAATATCTTAATAATTTATTTTAAAATTTTATATTAGAAGAAAAAATTTGTAGAATATGATTAATTATGTTATTATTCAATATAAAAGTATAATAAATTCATTTTTAAAATATGTTAAAATTATAAACTATAATAAAACATATAATATTTAAATGTTTGATCTTTTACTTTTTAATATTTACAACGTGTTAATTTTATAAGAAACATAATTAATATTAGATAATATTTAATATCTTGATCAAGTTTTTGACTTATGATTGCTGAGACTATTCAAAGATTCAGTTGCTAATGAAAGAATTTCCTAAAATTAAAAAATATTGGATTACTTTTAATCTATCATAGAACAATTCCAAATTCTGTTTGTAAATTTTTCCAAGTGTTGGGTCTTTGGTGCGTATATTGTATTCTAAAAAGATAATCGTTTTCTTTAATTCTTCTAAATCTATATTAGGTAACTAATAACAAAAAATAGTTTTTAATTTATCTTACAAATAGCTTCAATATTTGTAAAAGCTTAATACAAACATGCTTTCTTTTACAGGCTAGTCTTTCAGTAAGTCCGTTATATTTATTGTAAACATTTTTAAAAAAGTTGTCTGAGGAAAATCTATTGATAAGTCTATCTTCAATGTTCAAATTTTCTTCATTCTCTCCAAAAAATCCCTTGAATAAAAATCTTATCTGATTGGAATCAAGAGGAGAAAAATTTTTTTTGCTGTAGATTAAATCTTTTTTGTCTTTGAAAACCTTATTTTCGTTAAATTTGATTTCGCTATTATTAAGATTGTTCAGATTCAAAGTCATTATAGAATCACAAGAGACAGTTTTATTGCAAATTTTCAAATTATCACTTAAATTACATCTTTCATTTTCATGAACTAACAAATCAATTGGATCTCTTTCAAAACTTTTCGATTTGATCAAGTTTCTTTTTCTCCTTGATATATCTAAACTGTTATTCTCAAGATATTTATTATTATTAAATGACTCATCAAAATCAACAGGGCAAATATCTCCATTTGATTTTTTTCTAGTAATTCTTTTGAATTGTGTATTTGAACGCATTTGATGATCAGGGAGAAAAGAATTTTCATTTTCAAGACACCAATGAGCTTTTTTAGACTTTTCCAAGTCTTCCAGCAATTTGGTAGTAAATTCATCTGATATTATCGGCTTATTCTTCAAATTGAAGTTTGAGGAAGATGTCGAAATAAATTTTTTATGAATGTTTCCTATTACCTCCAAATTCAAATCGAACAATTCTTCCAATATCTTTTCTTTAATGATTGAAAAAAGTTCTGAGCTTTTTGTTACTATTAGCTGATTATGACTGTATAAGAAGGAATTAAGTATAGGAATGAAATCTTTGATTAGCTATCTTAATTTATATATTTGAAATTACCTCATATATATTGGAATTTAGGACTATCTGCAGTTTATTGTGCATGTCATCTAGAGAAGTAATTATCGATTTATTGCTTGTTGAAGAAGGCATGTTGATTTTATAGAACAAGAGTGAATTAATGGTTTCTTTCAAATCTTCTATTAATTTGCAATTTTCATCCATTAATTCTGTTTCTTGTATTGATTCAGGATTGATTTCTTCCGTCATGCTTCCATCTTTTTTAGGTTCGCTGTCGTCTTCGATTATCTTCTTTCCTATTGTAGTTATATTCAAAGTATTATTTGTGTTATTGTTGACATTAATATTTATGTTGATTTTTATGTTTTTGGAGAAATCATCCTCTACGCAGAAGTCTATTTTAGGGCCAGTCCCATTTTCCTTTTTTTTTATCAACTTTCTTTTGCTTCTTTTCATTCCTAATAAATAATTATTGTAAGGAAACTTTTCTTCGCTTTCTTCGGCAGAGTGGTTTATCTCGTCTAAATTTTCGCTATTCTAATTCTCATTAATTTTTATTTACAATGCTCTCACTTTTTGCATTAAGTCTTAATTTTTTTACTTTCTCGATTTTATTCAATTCGTTCAAATGCTTTTCGAATAAAATATCACTTGACATTATTTTCTTTGCCAGTTTAATAGAATTTAACAATGTTTTTTTCTTTGTTTTTGAGAATTCTTCATATTTATGGTTAAATTTTTCAACTTTGTTTATGGGCAATTCAGAGTGAGAATTGTCCCCGATAAAATATACTAAGAGTGTCGTGTGTCTTATTTCCTCTTGCTCTTTCTCCTTTTTTATTATCTTTGTGTTGATGCTTTTAACTATGGCTGGCCACCATGGAAATCCTCTTACCTTTGCCCATACGACATCTCCTCTTCTGAATTTTTTCTCCATCACTTTGGATATTTAGTTAGCTAAAATTATTTAACAAAATAAAAATCTCATATGTAATATAATTTATTTTATTAAACTAAACAATTTCTTATTAACTTTTATATTAATTTGTTATATGTTTGTAATTAAGAGAATTAATTTTGATTAGTAAATCAAATTTCATTTCGATGATAAAATAAACTAATATAAAAATACTAAACTCTTAGAGAAATATATATTTACACATTAATTATCTTTAGAAATCATAACAGATATGTTAATTAATGAATATCATAAAAATATAATTACCTTTATTATTGTGTTTGTTAAATAGATAGTCCTAAGTTATGTAATAATCACTATTAATCAAAGTGGCCAAGTATTTTATTTATAAAAAAATATTGGCTTTAAAATAATTTTAAAAATTTGTTTTGATTTATTTAACTAGTATGATAGTTGAATTTAACAAATTGATTTTTCTAAAAGATAACGTATATTTAATTCATAAATGTCCCGATTCAATTAATATTTAAACAATTCATATGCTTTCTTTTATACTTTTTTTAATTTGACTTATGTTTAAATTCTTAGAGTTTTTCAATGTCCCAGAAACAGGCCATTGAAGTCTAAAGGAGTAATATCTATTTCTCCATAACGAAAAAGCTAAAATGGTTCCTATTAAATATCTCCTGTTCCACGATTTTTGATATAAATTACATCCCTCGTCTGCTTTTGATTTTGAAATCTCTACTCTATCCAAATTTTCTATATTTTTCAAATCATCTGACATTTAATAAAATTTAAATATATTTAATTTTTTAATTTCATAAATTAATTGAAGGCTAAAAAAGCACTTATAAAATAAGTTATATTTTATTAGGAAATAATAATTATTAATAATATAAATTAAATTTAATAGGTACATCATATAAGCTCCTCGAACACTTATCCTAATTTATCTTCATAAAGGCTGACTTTGGAGAAATATTGAACAAAGCTTTAACATTATGTGGAGATATTCCATTTTTCTGGTTTGAAGTAGAAGTGAAATTTACAAACCCATTTGAAAGATTCATAGCTGTATCATTTCTGATTATTTCATCTATTGTATTATCTTTTTCCATAGGCACATAATTTTCCTTAATTATATCCTTAACTACATCTTTACAATTCATCACGCAGTCATCCAAATTTATTTGAGCATTTACATTATTCAAAGTTTTTACACTATTTACCACAGATTCGGAAAACAGTTTGCTTATTTCATTTTCATTTATTAAATTCAAATCAAGTGTTGGGCGTATCGTGGAATTCTTTTTCTTTTCTTTAATCGAAAATTCTTCATTAGTGAAGAATTCGTTTTCCTTATCTGGATTGTTGTATTTGAAATCCTTGAAATTTGGGGTGATGTAACTTTCCAAGGAAGCTTCATTGATTAAAATTTTGTTGTGAAGTGTGATTTCTTTGTTAGAAGGGGCATATATAATTTCTGTTTTAGAAGGATTGAAGTTGAATTTCATTTTTGACTCTCCTAGATAATTTCTGTTAAAAATTTGTGATTGGTTTTCTTCACTTGTAATATCTATGTTGAAGTGATTTCTTGTTGATTGTGGATAGAGTCTAGCACTTGTATTTATTGGAGATATTAGAGGGATAGGTTGGTCTATAAATCCTAAAGAATCAATTGGAATAGTCCTCTGTAGTTTATCATCGAAAATGAAATTTTCTCTTTGACTATTTGTAGAAGATAGTGGAATAGTCTTTAATAGAGAATGTTTATTGAAATGAGTATTTGCATTAACTTTTGGACCGATATCATTATAAGAAAAGTATTTATCGGTATCATCAAGCGAATTATCATAATCTATTTCATCTAAATAATTATTATGATTTTCTTCTTTAGGCTCTTCAGTAATAGTACTCGAATTCCTCTTAAAATATTTTCCTGGTTTAGTTTTACTAGCATCTACTATTCTTGAAATATCATTATATGAAGTATTTCCGTTGGATTTCCTCTTAGATATACTTGATTCCTTTTCGTAAATAAAGTCCTCTCTTAAATGTGTTTTCTTTAATCTTCTCTTAGATCTTGCTAAATATTAAATTCAAAAATATTAATTTTACATAATAGAACCTTATTTTGATCTACTACTGGAATATTATATGTATTTACGGTCGATTTATTCCGACTAGCCGAGCCAAGTTTATTTTCTCCGCTTTTCCTACTAAATGAATGTTGATTTGATAATCTAACGACATCCCTGAGGCTTCCCCTCTTTGGAGCAATTAACTCATCAGATTCTTCGCTATTTAATTTATTTTTATTTCGTCTTTTCACGACCTTCTCATCATACATATTTTCACCAAATTTAATTGGGTTTCTCGGAATCTTCACATTCTTATTTAATTTCTTCCTATTAGTTTTAGTTTTCAAAAATTGACTCTCCAACTTTCCATTCTTAAAATTTTTATCATGATTTACAATTAGGGCCAGAATAGATTCCTTATTAAGGCTATTATAAGGAAGTTTATTCTTTTTTATTATTTTATAGACATGATCTGAGTTATATTTGTTTATATCCACGGAATTATTTTTTAGGAGGTTTTCTTTGTTAAGCTGCTTGAGCATCTTTCTGATAAATTTTCTTAATTTAGAATAAAAATGGTTTTTAATTGCATTGTCAGTTCTAAAATTCAAAAAATAATTAAAATAATTAAATTATTAAATAAATGTAAAATATACCTGCCCGGTAAAAATTTGGCAATGTCAGACCATTTATTTCCATATTCAATATGTTTCATAAACAAAACATTTTCTTCTTTTTCACTCCAATAGTCTTTGTTAATATTCGGATCTAAATGGTTGTGCCACCTCTCTCGACATTGCTTCCCGCTTCTATTTTTGAATCCATAAGAATTCCACATTTCGTTTGCTATTAGTGTCCAGTTACAAGTTCCATTTTTATTAACTAATTCTGTTATAGCCTGGTCTTCCTAAAAATATTTAAAATTTAATTTACTTCGATTGTCCAAGGGCTTCTCTTTTTTGTAATTTTAAAAGTAAATGCCCTGTCTCTTTCTTCAATTTTTTCTTTTTCTGTTTTGAATTCAGTTTTCATTTCTTTTTCTATCTGAAATATATTGAATTTCTTGATATTTAACATTTATTAAAAAAAATTTAACCAAATAATATTAAAAAATTATGAGTGAAAAATTAAATTTATACTATTTTTATATTTATAAGGATTTAGAGTATTCTCTTATTAAAAGTAAAATATTGAATTACCTTATAATGAAATTTCTATTCGAAATAGTTGAAAAATATATTATTATATTTTCGGTTTTTATTGAATTAAAAAAGTGAGAAATTATATTATAAATTGTTTTTGTCAATTAAATTAATTAGAAACTGTCAATTTTATCTAATTTAAAAGCCGTTAGTTTTAAATTAATTATTATTTTTTAAAAATTATGAAAAATTTAATCCAATTTAGTATGGCCTATTTAAAAAACTGTATTCCTTAAAGGATTGTTTTTAATAACTACTGTTAATTTTAAGTCTCATCATTTAATTAAATTTATATAAATTTCATATGCTGAATTGATGATTATAAGAGATCTATTTCTTCCAATTCATCTAAGATGTTTGTTTTAGGCTTAATTTTCTTATCTTGTTTGAATGAATCTTCAACATTTTTAGACTGAATTGAAAGTTCATGATCCCTATTTCTTGAGAACATCATATTATTTGTATTAGGTTTAATTTCAATCCTCTTTTCCTCGACAGGTTCTTCTTCTTCTTCTTTGAACAGTTGATCAAATTCCTCCCTACGTTTTCTGTAAAAAGGATCTTCACCTATTTTTTCTGCTTTGTCATTTGGCTTAAATTCTTGTAAAAATGAAGGTTGCTCAATTTTTTTGATATTATCTGCTTTTTCTTCATATAAATTATGATTCAATACTTCTTCGAAGACTGACTTCTTTTCTGTTTTGTAGGTATTTGTATTTCTGTTACGTCTTTGTGGTAAATCACCAAGTATATTGCTATTTTCAGTGTTATTAGTAAAATTTTCTAATTTATTATTAAGATTCTTAATATGTGCATTACTAATTATGCTGTTATTAGTGTTTGTTTCATTCATATTGTTGATGTCACCGTTATTTTTATCAAGGTTTTGTTCTTTTTCTTTGAAATCTTTTAAGAAGCTGGGAATTTCGGTTTGTTTGTTGCTAAAAAATTGGTTATTATCATTTAAATTGCTATTATTTAAAATGCCTTGGTCACTTGGTTTGTCGTTGGTTTTAAATTGACTTAAGTTGTTTAATCTTCTTGAGTTGTTTTTATTGAAAGAAGGCTCCTTTAGAGATAAGGGGTCTTTTTCTGAAATTACTCTTTCCAAATTATTAGTTGGTGGATCTGTCTCATTGTTTGATTCTGAATTTCTGTTTGCCTCTAACTGAATTTTTTTATCTTCAACTAGTTTTATCTTATAAGTATTTTCTTGGGAATTTATTTCCTCTTCTGTTATATTTTTATTGTTATAAAGGGGCTTCGCATTTTCTTTTTCTTGTCTAACCAAAGTTGGTACATTATTCTGAGAATGCTGAGAAAAATTAAATTTAAAATTTGGTTTGTTATTTTTCCCTATATATTTGTTTTCTTCGTTATTGTCAATATTTGAATTTAATTCTGATTTATTACTATTGCATATAATTATATTATTATTGGCACTGATTAAGCTACTATTAATTTCGGTGGCTTTCTTATCGACTTCTTTCAATATTTCCTTTTTATTTTCTATTGATTGATTCGCATAAAGATTATTTCTGTTATTCATATTTGACAAGTCATTATTTTTCTCGGTATCACCATTCGGTTTTTTAATTTTCGAAGAATTATTAACTAAATTGTAATCGGTATTATTTAAAATTGTGGATTGATCATATAAATCATTTTTAGTAGGATTAATTTCATTGTAATTATTTACTAAATCGAGTTTTTCAGAGTGCTTTTCATTCAAGAATTTTTCTAACATTTCCTGAGCTTTCTTTTCATTTTCTATTATACGATTTTCGATATTTCCTATTAAGTCTTTAGATTCATATATTCCTTTAGCATACCCTGCTGTCGTAAATGCTAAGGCAGATTTTTCTCTCAATATCTTCATAAGTTCTAATTTATTGTTTTCCAGATTCATTATATTCTTTTCATTCCTTGCTATTTCAGCTTCGTATTTCTTTTTGTTATTTACCAAAACTTTTTCTAATATGTCAATCTTTTTCTTAAGAACCTGTCTTCTTTCATTAAGTTTCTGTTCATTTTTTTCTTGTTCAAGGAATTCGTCTAAATTGTCAATCTTATACATATCCTTAGCTATAATCTGTAGCATTTGGTTATGTTCAGATAATGTTTTTAATTTTTCTTCGTTTTCTTTTAATGCATTCATATTTTTTTGTGCTTTTTCAAATGTGATCTGGTTTAGTCTTTTGATGTTTTCATATTCTTGATTAATTCTTTTACTTTCTTCATCGAAATTAGAATTTGGATTACTATTGTTTTTATATTGTCTTTCAAAGAAAAACTCTGACTGTTTTTGCCGATTTTTAAGGTTTCGATTTTCTTGATCGAAGTAATTTAACTGAGCATCCAATTCGAATAATGTCTGTTCCAAATCTTCTGAATAGTTTGGATCTGAAATTTGATTAAATCTTTTAAGAAGTTTTTCATATTCTTTTTTATACACTTCAATAAGTTTGTTATTATTAGGGTTGTTTGTTCCTGAGTTTGAGTTTAAATTCTTAGTGGGGAATTTTGACTTTGAATAGGATGGCTTGGCTATATTAAAGTGAGATGTAGATTTAGTTTTTGATTTTAACGGAATTTTGCTAGATTGAACAACTATATCGAGAATTCCACTGATTTTCTCTAAATATTTTATTAATTTTAAATTTTCATTTGCAAGTAATTCGACAGACTGATTATTTTCAGGATTTATTTCTCGAAATTCTGTAATTTTATCCAATTTTTCTTTTACCTCGCGATATTCTCTTTCAGCAATTTGCATTCTTGACATGATATTTACATTGTTTAATTTTAAGTTTTCATGTTTATCTTTAGGCATACTAGGCATTTCTTGGAATTTCTGAGTATCGACTGGAGGATTTTTTAAATAAGATGAATTCTCTTGTATTACTTTATGACTTTTTTGAATATTCTTTTTTATAGGATGTTTACTATTATTTGAATTATGCAAATCCGCAGTGTACTTTGATCCTATCTGATTAATACCCTTAAGAATAGATTCTTCATTTATTTCGTTTTTTCTTATGACATCATCTAAATAATTATCCAAATTTCCGTTATTAATATTAAAATCATCTTCATTCTCTTCATTAAATTTATTTTTTAGATTGAAATTACTCTTCTTAGAATGATTCGAAAATAAATTATCTTTAAGAGCATTGATTTCTTGTTCAGTTGGATCTTCATAATTTTCTTGAATTTCAGCTATATTAATATCATCGAAATCTCCATAATCTTCATTTGTTGGTGTCTCAATAGGATTTATTTTTTGTTTAATATAATCATTCGTCTTATTGCCAGTATTATCTATTTTATATTCTGTCTCTTTTCCTAGCTCCTCAGGCATGTAATACAATTCGTCATAGATTTCTTCGTCATTCATTTTTAAAACAATTTATATATATTAAAATATAACAGATTAAATTATTAATTAATAGTGTAAGGTTGATTAAATTGAATAGATACATGTGTTAATATTTTTAATGATATTTCAATAAAAATTTCTCTTTAATAAGAGAATTTTAGTCATTATTTTATCTACTTAAGTCAGGCTTTGTAAATTCGTTTTCTATTAAAACATCTTCATTCTCATTTTGTGGGTTAGCATTCTGGCTATTAGATACATGATTATTATCTCCTTGATTATTTTTTCCGAAAAATTTACCATAGAAATATCCTACTCCATCTTCTACTTTGTGTTTAAGATTTTTGACAGTATCAGAATTTGCTATTTCTGTTCCTTTTTCTTTCACTAATCCCTACATATTATTATAAAATTAAAATATTTCCTATTTTCTTACACCGACTCTAATACTTTTATCTACGACTTTTGATGTAGTATCTCTCAGGACCTCTACTGTCTTACCACCTTTTTCTTTTACAACAATACTAGTGTCTTTCAATACTTCAAAAGTTTTTGTTCCAGTTTGTTTTATTTTTGTTCCTATATCCATATCCTTAACTTTGTCCTTAACATTATAGGCAACTTCTTTGCTTTTTTCATAGGCATTAGTTAGAACAGAACCAAAATATGAAAAATATCCTACGTTATTCTTGTTTCTATCATCATTGAAATCACCATTACTTCCTACTGAATAAAAACTTTTATTTTGAGATTGTATTTTAGGCTCGAATGGTTCTAAACAATCTTCGATGTTAGGCATTATTAGTTGTCCGCCGTTGGTAATGTCATTTTTAATTTGATTTCTATGATAATTTATTAGTTTGCTGTTATAAATAACATCTACACGAGTAGATTTTGGAATTTCGTACATGTTAAGTAAATCTCTCAATCTTTTATTACCACCTACTTTCAAAAAGCTTATCTGCGTTTCGTTCCATTTATCGATTAAATTTGATCTGATATAACTAATATTTACACCGAATCCTCTATGTATTCCAGCACAATCCATACAGAGATAGATTGAGTTATTAACAGAGGCCCATGATGTTGGACTATTTCCGCAATCAAAGCATTTTTGGTTTTCTATTTCTGATAGCAAAATATCGAACTCAGGATGTGAATATGAATTATTTGCAGTATTTTCCATTAATATATGGATAAATTTATTTATTATTTTTATGTTATTATAATTAAAAATTCATGTTTTATATTTTATTATGAGGTTAGATGTTTTTATTAAATATTTGATACCATAATTTTATTTCCAACCTATAAATTAATATATATGAAAAAGAGATTCTTAAGAAAATTTAAAACTTGATACATTTAAATGATTATATTGTTAATTAAAAGTTTATGAGCTTCTTTTTCATTACCTCCCTTTTTCAACATTAAAGAATAATTATAAATCGTACTTAGATATATCAATTCCTTATCTTCATCGGAGCAATTAGTATTTTCACTTACATTTAAACAAATATTAGCAAGTATCTCATTATATTTTTTATAAGCTTCTGTATCATGTCCTATGAATTGATAAAATCTTCCAAGGTTAAATTGTCCTTCAAAAGGATTAGTTCTAATTCTAGCAAATGCATAATCATTAAAGAAATCGTTAGCTTTCATTAAAGATAGCAATTTTTGTTTGTTGTTTCTAGACATAGATTTATAGAGATGATTCAACCCCAAATCAAGATGTAAAAACGGATCTTGTCCGAATTCTCTATAATTCAATGTCTCTAAATTTTTCCTTGATAGATCCCAATTGCCTGTTTGGAGATAACAATTTCCTATCAGCGTTCTTAAGTAGATATTATCATCATGATCTGACAAGCTCAACTTGTAGAAAAACGATCTTAAATAAGAAATGTTTATATTCTTTCCTATATTCCATAAGAAAATCCATATTGCTGGAATATCTTTTAATTGATATTGACTCATAAGTTTTTTCATATGGATAAAAGCTATTTTGTAATTATTCAATTTGACATTAGTTAAAATTGTATAAACATACATGTTGAATAGTACCGCATCAAATCTTTGATTAAAGTTTTCAGAATTTAATATTAATTGCAAAATCATTGCAGATTCTTGATACTTTTTATTTTTATATGCTAATTTTACAAATGTAATAATTAGTTCAACGAACTTTTCAGTTGGCATAAATTTATCAATATTTTGAAAATTACTTATTTGTTTTAGAACAAGATCCATTGTTTTAGTCACCTTTTTCCTACTTAATATCAAATTAGAGCAAGTCTTTCTCACAAACAAATTATCTTTTATCTTAGTGGCAAAATTCAGCATTTCATCATCTTCTTCAAAATATTGGTCGTAGCTAGTTACACCACTCAGTCTTCTTTGTATGTCATTCTTTTCTACAAAAATAGTGTCTTTCACATTAAAAAAGTTCTTTATGTTGCTCTTTTCTAATATATTTTGAAAAAGTTGATATTTAAAGTCTTCTATTTTTAATTCCTGTATGATAGTCTGCTTGAGAGGTTCAAAAGTGTTTTCAAGGAACATCGTCTCATTATTAGTCTGGATATAAATAAGAGACTCTTGAAGCTTCATATAAAGATTCCTTTGTGAGTTTATTTCTTCTTGTAATTCGTCATATTCAATTTTTAATGAGTTTATATTTTTCATAGTGGAATTAGAAGTATTTTCAGAAGATTTAATTGTGTTTCTTCTTTTGAGATATGTTTCGAAATTATAATTTTCAATTGTAGTATTTGAACGAGAATGTGTAAAACGTATGCGTTTTTTCCCTAGATTCTTTCTTGAGTGACTGTTATATGTTGGTGCAAATGAACTTCTAAAGTCTGAGTAACCATACTGACTTTTTCTAACATTATTGCTGATTTGACTCAAATTGGAGGCGTTGTAACTTGGCTTTGGAATTTTGAATTCCTTTAAATCTTTAAACGATAGATCCCTGTTAAATTCATAAGGTATATTAAAATTATCATCGAAGAGTTGTTTGTTTTGGTCTATTAAATTTTCGTTTTCTAATTTATCATTTTCCTCTTCTAATTCTTCATAATTATCCTCTATTTGATTTTTTAAAAAGTTTCTGTCAAGGATTTCATCTCTGTCGAATGGATTATTTCTATCAATCAAATCATCTTTGAGGTTATCAAAAGTCTTATTTTTATTTATTTTTTCATAAATAATCTCTTCGTTTAAGATGTTATCATTGGCCCCATTTTCTGAATTCAATACTTCCAAGGCTGCTGTGAAATTTCCTTGAATTTTATATATCTCAGATAGTCTAAACCGTATCATCACTTCATCGCTGTTATTAAAAGAATTCTTCTTCATGAATTTAAGACATTTGTTATAAAATTCGATTGATTTTACATAACTTTTAAGATTAAAAAAATGATCAGCAATTTTTAAATATATTTCCGGAGTTAATTGAAAAATTCCTGAGTTGATAACACCCCAAGTCGGAGTTAAATCTGAATATTCCTGATTCTCGAAAATTTTTTCTAAAATTTCATATATAGATATAAATTGATCGATTTTATTTGACCTCTGCAATATCTCGAAAAGCTTGTAGAGTAGTTCAAGGTTGTTTTCGATGTCTATTCCACTACATATTTTTTTGAATTCAGAGGTTATGTCGTTTATAATAGATTGACTATCATGAAGAGATTTTAACAAATTGACGGTAGAATGGTCTTCTTCTTTAATGAATTTTTCTTTGTCCATTATCATTTCCTGCATCAGAGTTCTATCATCAATCTCGTTTTTAATTAATTGTAAATCAATATTTGACATTGATAACTCTAAGCAACAAAATAAATATCTTAACTTGACATAACTTATATTTTGATAGTTATAATTATCGTTAGAATATGAGACAACAGTTTGATAGAAATAAAACCCTTGTAAGTATTTTTCGTATTTGATGTACATGTCAAAGAGTTTATAGAGCACTTTCATTTTTCTGGACAAAGACTCGTAATTACTTTGAAGAACTTCGATTGATTTATCGATAAGATTTAGTTTTTCGTAAATTTGAGATATGTGAATTAAGATCTCTGGATTGGGGGAAATCCTTAAAATTTTTTCATATATCTTCGCAGCTTTTTTAAGTTGTCCTAGTTCTTCAAGTATTACAGCTCTCTCGTAGAGCAAGTAGGTGTTGAACTTCTCTACTTTCAAAGCTCTAGTAAGGCAATATTCAGCCTGATGCAGGTTTTTTATTTTCTTGTTTAAATTAGCGCAGCGAATCCAAATTTCACTCTCTCCATGAGATAATTCAGCAGCTAACATTAGAAAATCTAAAGCTTTAGCTATATCACCTTTTTCTTGGTAAATTAGAGAAAGGACTTGATAAGGCTCTTGTAAATCTGAAGAATGAGTGATTATTTGATGCAAAATAGAAATTGCCTCATCATATTGGTTACTCAAGTACATACTATTAGCCTGAGATAGTAGTTCTGGTATATTTATCTCTCCTTCTTTTTTGTTTTGTATTTTTTTCTGGTATTTATGTGTGTATTTGAAATATTGTTTATATTCAGTCATAAAATTATCAAAGTTTTGAGAATTTTCTTCATCGTCATTGAAATCGTCCAAAGATGAATTACGTAAATTGTTGAAATTTATTTTGGTGAACTTTGAAATTTTTAAAATGACATCATTTATTTTTGTATTGTTTAGACTCAATGCTTTTTTAACTGATCGAGGATTAGTGAAATCTACAAAAACTTCAAGTTTGGATGATTTGTTAAATTCAATTTTTCTATATTTTAAAAGTAGTATTTTTACGATATATCCCCACATTCCCTTTTTAGAAATTTTCTTATTTCCTCTAAACTTGTTATTCTATCGAGTTTAATTTGTATTTTATTATCATTTATATCAAATATTTGTTTGTTCGACATGGCCATAAATTTTTAATAAATAAAATGTATTTCCAAAAATATTTAAATTGTTTATTAGAAAATATTTTAAAATTAAGTTAAGAAAAATAATACATTAAAAACAAAAGACATAAATTATATTTGGATAGTTTAAAAGATTTAGTATATACTATAGGTTTTTAATAAAAATTTTCAAAATGGATATTTTTATCTGTGCTTTGTTTTTCCAGTATCATAACAAAAATAATTCATAGATATTTAAGCATAAAAATTATTTTTCATTAAGTGATTATAATTAAAAGTCTTGATATATATTTTAAAAGAATATAATTCATATCATACTATATTGAAAATAGAGTTTGCATTAGATTTTAATATTTTTATCTGTTTATTCTAATTTACATATTTGAATTGTAAAAAATTTTATTTTATAAATTAAAATATTGCTATTAAAATGAACTCGTCTCTTAATAAATTAAATAAAATACATGTGTTAGATAGGCATGAAGACAAAGTATGGTTTTTAACATGGAACTTTAGAGATGATATTTTTGCATCTTGCGGTAGTGATAAGAAGATTTGTATTTGGGAGAACAAAGTTGAAAGAATAAATTCAGAGGAAAATTCATATTCTATTAATTACAAATGTAAAGCTATATTAGAAGAAAGCCATTCTAGAACTATACGCGCATTAGCATGGAATCATTCAGGGTCACTTTTGGCTTCAGCTTCATTTGACTCAACAATAAATATATGGAAGAGAAACAAAAATTCTGAATTCGAATGCATAGCTAGCTTAGAGGGACACGAAAACGAAGTAAAATCTGTCTCTTGGTCTATCAGTGGAAATTACTTAGCCTCTTGTTCAAGAGATAAAACGATTTGGATCTGGGACATCGAGGGCGAAAGTGAATTTTCGTGCAACAACGTATTGCAAGGACATACACAGGATGTGAAAATGGTGAAATGGAGTCCGATCGATGATGTTCTCTTTTCTTGTAGTTACGATGACTTAATTAAAATATGGAAATATGAGGATTCACAAGAAGATTGGATATGTGCCAATACATTATCTGCTCATTCATCAACTGTCTGGGCTATTGACATCACTTCAGATGGAAAATATTTTGTGACATGCTCTGACGATAGGTCAATCATACTATGGAGGATAATTGATACTAATTATAAAAATATTATTATACAACAAAAAATTCTAGATGCACATTTAAGGCCTATATTTTCTGTTTCAATAAATTTTGATAACAAACTTATAGCTTCTGGATCTTCTGATAACACAATCACAATATGGAGAATAATTTATCCATTGAAAGATAATGAAAATGCCAAATTAGAGGTTATAGAAAATATTCACGATTCTCATAGTGAAGATATAAATTGTATTGCTTGGCATAAAGAAAAAAATATTTTAGCCTCATGTGCTGATGATTGTCTCATTAATATTTGGAATTTTTAGGATATATAAGTTTTATATTAGGAATATTTTTAATCAAATTTTATTTCGGTTGCTCAAAACATATATTATTATTTTCAAATATATCAATTACATAATATTATATAATGTCAATGCGAAAATTTTAAAGAAAGTCATTTTTTTATTTTAATATCATAAAAATTTAAAAATTTTAATGATCAGGAAAATTATCTATTACACTTTGATTTATTTATAATTAGAAATAAAAGAAAGATTTTCCTCTCGAAATTATATAAAATTTATCTATGTATTGGTCCAAATTTTGTTAATTTATATCATACACTTTTAAGTTGTTTGTAGAATCTTAAACTTATACATTTTATTTGATTTTAGATTCTTAATATGTTAATATAACTTAATAAGATCTTAGAAATTTCAACTGTTCAATAAAATGTATTTGATTGAAAATGGAATAGAGAGCATAGTTTATACTCAAGTTATATTAGTTTAAAATATTTTAATTGCCATAAAATAAATATTTATAAATATTTTTGCAATCATAGTTTGCGTCATAGTAATAATTCTTTATAAAAAAATAATAAAAAGAAAAAAAGACTCACGGTTTGTTTGTTTGTTTTATAATGGCTTAAGCCATATTAATATATATTAAAAGAAATTATACTAAATTAATTATTGAAGAAATTTAATAAAGGAGTATTAGCCCTCCTCTGGTCTTTCCCACCTTTTCGTGGTTCGTCATCTGAGACTCGTGTGTCTTCCACTTCAGTTTTCTTCTTCCTGCTCATGTAGAGGTCAGCAACAAAAGTCTTCGTCATATCAACCAGTTCCCTAATCTGTTTTTTGCTCCAGTTTGGGTCAGGAGCAAAATAGGCTTGCATGATCACTTCTTCTAGGTTAGAAAGTGCATTCTGTCCTAGGATTTTTTTTGCTTTTTCGAGTGCCCTATTTCTACTGCCGTTGAAGTAGGGGCACTCGTTCGTTACGTGAGTTCTCGAGTTTTCTCCTCCGCAGAGTTCACACTCACTGAAAAGGCGGGGGTCGAAGAATCCGAACTTGATTATGTACCTTATCAGCAAATTCTCACGTCTGTCTGGCCACCTATACAGGAATTTTTCGATTACTTCCTTGAATCTGGTGCCGACGTTTATTCCCTCTTTCGCAGCTGTATCGGAAATGCTTCTGTTGAGTACAGTGGATTTGAGGTATTCGATTGGGAGCTCTGTCAGCGGTTGATCGAGGCCGGACCATTTCCGGTATTCTTCCAGAGTCCTGTTGTATATAGATGGAATTTCGCCAAAATGTTCTTTGTACTTTTTGACATTTTTCACTAATCTGACGAGGAGATTGTGTTCGAGTTTTGGTAGACCGAAAACGAGTCTGCATCTCCTTGACGAAACATTATGTTTCAGTCCCAGAATGGATCTCAGATACTTCAGTGAAGCTTTCTGGGCTATGTCTATGACGTCTCCCATGTCGAGGAACGGGTTGAGACCATAGATGATTCTGGATTCCTGGTAGTAGCGACTGAGAGTGATTAGGCTCTTAGGGGTAAAGAACTTCTTCACTATCCAGTCGTTACGGGAAAGATATCCTTTGAGTTTGTTATTGATCATGATGACTGAGTTTCTCGGATCGAGTGCCTTGTTGAGGACGATTCCGAGGTACTTGTAGTTCATCTTTACTGGGTATCCCTGGATGTGAGTTCTAGAGATTTTCTCATAGTCCACTGACAGGATCCCGCTTTTCTTTTTGTTGATTCCTATTTCATTCACTTGTGACCATTTCTCAAAGGCGTCAATGACTCTGTTGAGTTCTTCTTCGTCTTTTCAGATAATGGCGATATCGTCAGCGTATGCTAAGACCTCAAACG